>Ga0308171_1000202_pt1 | contig 169562 bp, 157 predicted proteins | sample PhyGR1_FD_202135 | JGI IMG/M metagenome (GOLD analysis project Ga0308171, IMG submission 202135) | Phyllosphere microbial communities from UC Gill Tract Community Farm, Albany, California, United States - DLSLSG.R1 | ecosystem: Host-associated > Plants > Phyllosphere > Unclassified | place... | reverse complement strand
AGTGCGAGATGTTGTGACCGAAGCCGGGAACCGCTCCAGTCACCTGGCACACTGCTGCCATGGTGATGTCTCCTTCTGTACCGTGACACCGGACGGTGTCACCCAAGATCCCTTGTCTGCACCCCGTCTGAACACGACGAAAGGTCGGGATCAGGAGAAGGATGCGAACTGCGTGCTGGAGTGCGCGCAGACAAGGGGTCAGTCTAGCACGGACGGCGTGTCGGCTTGACGGAGCGCCGCCTCAGCCGCCCCACGCCCCCACCGGAACGCCGACACCGTGGCATCCCCCTCGATCCAGAAGCGCCACGGGAACGCGGCCGTGCCGGCGATGCCCGCCACCCCGACGCGGGGTCCCGTCGCCACCGCGTGCACCGGCTCGTCCGGCCACCGCAGCCTCGCCCGCGCGCCCGCGCGCACCTCGCCCGTCACCGCATCGATCCCGTCGTGCCGCGGATGCCGCAGGCCCACGGCGTCACCCAAACGACCCGGCCCGCGCGCGAGATCGCGGACCGCGCGCACCGCGCCTCGGCGCTCGAGGCGGCGCCGCTCGGCGACATCGACTCCCTCGACGATCTCGCCGCCGCGGAGCAGCACACCTCCCGCGACACCGTCCGGCCCGCACACGACATTGACGCAGGAATGGATGCCATGGCTGAGGTACACGTAGAGATGACCCGGCTCACCCCACATCGTCGCGTTGCGTGCCGTCGGGCCCATGCGGGCGTGCGAGCCCGGGTCGGGGCGATCACCGGTGCCGAGGCCGTGATACGCCTCCACTTCGGTGAGGCGCACCGCGACCCGCTCCCCCTCGACCTCCGTCTCGAGAACGGCGCCGAGCAGCAGCGGGGCGACCTCCACCGGCAGGGCCGAGAGATCGCTCCGGGTCGCGAAGCGCGTCATCCCGGGGGCACCTGGCACCAGGACAGATCGAAGCCCTGCAGAGCGACGAGCTCCTCACCGGTGTCGAGCTCGACGAGGTGCGTCAGGAGTTTGCCCGGGAGAGGCAGCTGGTACCGATCGAAAGGATTGCTCACGGCCTGCGGGGCCACGAGGACGGCGGCGTAGCGTCCGCTCGGGGAGACGCAGGTCTGCAGCACGGTATCGGTCCCGGGCACGTCGAGCAGCCTCCGCACCGTTCCGCCGCTGTCGACGTGTCCGACGATGGTCGACCGATACGCCCCGTCGGGACCGATGTCGGCGAACGATCGGACGGTGCCGGCGTCGATCCCGGGAACCGGGGTCGCCCGTCCCGGCGTCCCGGGAGGGTCCACGGGCTGCACCAGTTCCTGCTCCGATCCGTCGGTGAGGTTGATCTCGCGCACGCCCTCGACGCGCTCGACGATCGCCACCGACGACCCACGGGCGATGCCGTCGATCGCCACGGCACTCCCCAGCGGGGCGGCGTTCCCACCCACCGCGTCGGTCAGCAGAAGGCGCGAGTCGAAGGTGAGCACGAGCATGCTGTCGGTGTCGGGCACGAAGCGCCAGTCGGCGATGCGGACGTCCCCGCCGTTCAGTCCCACCTCGACCGGGGCGTCTTCGGTCGCGGCCGACGCGGTGAAGAGCCGACTCTCGCGGCCACCCGAGGCGCCGAGGGTGGCATCCGAGAAGGTGAAGCCGAAACGCTCGCCCCTGTCGGCGGATTGCAGGTTCGACACGAAACCCGGACCGGGGAGCGTCACGTCCCTCGGATTCTGCCCGTCGAGGTCGGTCACGATCACCCGGGCGGTGTCGCCGTCGCGCGTGGAGATGACGAGGTGGTTCGCCGTGGTCCGGAAGTCCTCGATGTGCGGGTCGGTGAACACCGGGAGTCCGGCCTTCCCCTCGAGGTCGGTGCGGAAGATCGTGTCGCCCTCGGGGGTGCCGCGCTGCATCAGGTAGGCCTGCAGGGGCGGGGTGCGGAAGGACTCGGTGAGAGTCGCCCCGGGTCCGGCGCCGAGCCCCTTCACGTCGTTCACGGTGACGGTGTAGTCGGAGTCATCGCGAAGCGGCAGCGTGAAACGGATCCCCACGCTGCGCCCCGAGGTGTCGACGGTGAAGGGCGTGGCCGGCTCGACCTGGACCTGCGAGGCGTCCACCTTCTCGAGCGATTGGGTCGTGGTGAGGATGACCCGGGATCCGGATGCCGCGACCCCGGCCGCCGGATCGACCTGCACATCCGTCACCCGGGGACCCTGCGCGACAGCGACGACGCCTCCGACTCCACCCACCAGGACCAGGGCGAGCATCACCGCGCCGAACGCGAGGAGGTAGCCGCGACCCTGTCGTCGTCGCGCGCGCGCTCGACGGGAGTCGGTGCCACCCCGACGCCGGGTCTCAGTACTCATAGGGGTCCGCCGGCTCGTCGATCGCGGCGACCTGTTCGGCGTGCACCTCGAGTTTGCCGTCGCCGCTGGATCGCACCGTGCCGGTGACCGTCACCCACTGCCCGCTCGCGGGGGCGTCCCCCGTTGCGGCGATCGGAAGGCGCGCCGTCTGCGCGTCGATCACGCAGTGCGTGATCACGAGCCGCGTGAGGTCGAAGGTCGCGCCGTCGCCGCCGGGGGTGATGAACCCGGTGAGGGTGACCGGCTTGCCGTCGAAGGTCTCGGGGTTGGTCGCGTGGGCGAAGACCGCCGACCAGTCGCCGACGCCGAATTTGGAGGTGTCGCCGGAGGCGGCCAGCGTGATCACGTCGGACCCGGCGAAAAGGGGCGCGGAACCCACGTCGCGCGAGACGGCGAGCTCGGTGGAGAGCGAGGCGGCGGGCGTGAGCAGCACCGCGACCACCGCGGTCGAGGCGAGGATGCCACCCGTGAACGCGGCGATACCCCCCGGCGTCAGGCGCGGGCGGGCCGCGAGGTGCTCGTGCGCGGCGTGGTCATGGGCGTCGGCGGGATCGCTGTGCGCGTGGTCGGCGTGAGCGAACGCCTCGCGACGGGCCGACGCGGCCGCGGGCGCGTGGCCGTGCTCGTGGTCATGGCCGTGATCGGCTTCGGCGCCGAGCGGGAGGGCGAACGACGCGATCGCGCCGATCAACGCCACGAAGGACATCCCGACGGCGAACCACGCGGAATCGGGGTTGATGTACAGCGACATCCGGCCCGTGATCCATAGCGTGATCGTCGTGATCGACAGGCACGCCGTGAGGCCCACCCCGAGCCAGCGGGTGGCGAGGGCACCGGTTCTAGACAAGAAGGTTCACCACCGTTCCGAGCGCGAAGGCGAAGAGCACGACGACCCCCGTCATCCCCACGAGCACGCGCGTGGAGAAGGTCGTCCGCAGGAGCGCCATCATCTTGAGGTCGATGATCGGGCCGACCACGAGGAAGGCGACGATCGAGCCGGGGGTGAACGTCGAGGCGAACGACAGCGCGAAGAACGCGTCGACGTTGGAGCACAGGGACACCACGATCGCCAGGGCCATCATCGCGGCGATCGACAACGCCGGGTCGGACCCGATCGCCAGCAGCGCGCTGCGCGGGATGAGTACCTGCACCGCCCCCGCGAGCAGAGACCCGATGATCAGCGCGGGCATGACCGAGCGCAGCTCCACGACGAGCTGCGCGAGCGTGCGCCGACCGCGGTCGCCGCGCTCCTGCACGACGATCTCGCACGTCTCGAGGAAGCGCTCGGTGAGCAGCTTGTCGGGATCGGGATGCCGGCTGTACAGCCAGCCGATCAGGTTGGCGACGAGGAACCCCCCGATGAGACGCGCCACGAGGATGCCGTCGCTGAAACCGAAGGCCGCATGCGTGCTGATGATCACGATCGGGTTCACGATCGGGGCCGCGACCAGGAAGGTGAGGGTGTCGGAGACCCGGAAGCCCCGCATGAGCAGACCACGGGCGAAGGGCACGTTGCCGCACTCGCAGACGGGGATGAACATCCCCAGGAGGGAGAGCACCGCTCGGCGCGCCCACGGCGCGCGCGGCATCCATCTCTCGATCGCACCGGGGGGCACCCACACCTGCACGATGATCGACAGCACCACGCCGAGGACGACGAAGGGCAGCGACTCGATCAGCACGCTGAGGGCGAGCGTCAGTCCGTCTTGCGCGCGGGTCGGCAGCGGTTGGGAGAAGAACGTCGGCGCGAAGGCATCGACGAAGAAGAGCGCCGCGACGACGACGACACCCAGACCGAGAGCGACGAGGGTGCGGGAGGCGCCGGTGCGCTGCGGCGACGGCGTCGCGGTGCGACTACTCGTCGCCACGCTCACGGGCCCGCGTGCGGGCGCAATCGGCGCAGATGCCGAAGATGTCGACCACGTGCTCGGCCTCGGTGAAGCCGTGCTGCGCGGCGGTGCGCTGGGCCCACTCCTCGACGTCGGTCGCAGCGATCTCGACCGCGACGCCGCACGAACGGCAGATCAGGTGGTGGTGGTGACCGCGGGTCTCGCACGCGCGGAAGAGGTTCTCGCCCTCGGGGCTCTGCAGCGAGTCGGCATCGCCCTGAGCGGCCATCCCCGCGAGCGTACGGTAGACGGTGGCCAGGCCGATGCCGGTGTTCTCGTCGCGCAGCGTCGCGTGGAGCGCCTGAGCGCTGACGAAGCCGCCCGCACCGGACAGGGCTTCTCGCACCCGCTCTCGCTGCCACGTGTTGCGCTGGACCATGGCCCCGAGTTTAGCCAGGTGATCGGTGAATCGGCTGGGCGCGCTACGCGGCTCGCGTCGTGCGGTCCCGACGCGCGCCGATCACGCGGCACACGAGGTAGATGAGGAACGAGATCGACGTGATGTAGGGGCTGACCGGCAGGGTTCCCGCCACCGCGAGCAGCACGCCACCCACCGCCGACACGAAGCCGAACAGCGCCGCGAGCACCGGCACCGACAGGGGACCAGATGCCACCCGCATCGCGGCCGCGGCCGGGGTGACCAGCAGCGCCATCACGAGCAGAGCACCGATGATGTGCACCGCGACGGCGACGATGAGTCCGAGAAGGAGCATGAACACGAGCGAGACCGCGGTGGTGTTCACTCCTCGCGCGGCGGCGGACTGCGGGTCGAGAGAGTCGAAGCGCAGGGGGCGCCAGATCAGCAGCAGCGCGACGAGGACGACGGCCCCGATCGCGACGAGCCACCCGAGCTGCCCGCTCTGGACCGACACGATCTGGCCGGTCAGCAGGCTGAACCGGGTGGCGCTGCGCCCGTTGTAGAGCGACAGGGCCAGGATGCCGACACCCAGGCCGAACGGCATGAGCACGCCGATGATCGAGTTGCGGTCTCGCGCGCGGGCACCCAGCACGCCGATCAACGCCGCGGCGATCAGCGAGCCTACGATCGAGCCCGAGACCACGTCGACGCCGATCAGCAGGGCGACGGCCGCACCCGCGAACGACAGCTCGCTGATGCCGTGGACGGCAAACGCCATGTCGCGCTGCATCACGAAGACGCCGATCAGTCCGCCGACCAGTCCCAGGATGGCCCCCGCGTAAACGGAGTTCTGCACCAGCTCGAGGATCGCCCCGTACTGGCTCACGCCCCCGAAGAGGGCGTTGCCGACGTCGGACCAGTTCATGCGTGATCCTCGTCGTGGTGATGGTGGTGGGCCTCATCGGCATCCGGAGCTCCGACGACGATGAGCTGCCCGCCGGCGCGGACCACGTAGACGGGCGCGCCGTAGAGCGCGGTCAGCGTCTCGGTCGTGAGCACCTCGTCGGGGGTCCCGAGGGTGAATCGGCCGTTCGCGATGTAGAGGATGCGGTCGACACGCGTGAGCACCGGGTTGATGTCGTGGGTGACGAGGAGGACGGCCGCGTCGCGCTCGCGGCGGTGCCGGTCGATGAGCCGCACGACGGCCTGCTGGTTCGCGAGGTCGAGGCTGGTGAGCGGCTCGTCGCAGAGCAGGAGGGCGGGGTTGTCGGCGAGAGCCTGACCCACGCGCAGGCGCTGCTGCTCGCCGCCCGAGAGCAGCCCGACCGGCCGGTCACCGAACGCGGTGGCTCCGACGGCCTCGAGGAGGTCGTCGATGCGCGCGCGGTCCTTCTTGCGCGAGAGCGGCAGGCCGAGGCGGTGCCCGTCGACACCGAGCCCGACGATGTCGCGCCCCCGTAGCGGCGTCTCCCGCGGCAGGGGACGCTGCTGCGGGATGTAGCCGATGTGCCGGTTGCCGGCGCGGCGCACGGGCTCGCCGAGCGCCTCGATCGAACCGGCGCTCAGACGCTCGAGGCCGAGGATCGCGCGCAGGAGCGTCGTCTTTCCCGAGCCGCTGGGGCCGAGCACCGCGACGAGCTCGCCGGGCTCGACCTCGAGGTCGAGCCCGGACCAGAGCTCACGTCCGCCCCGCTCGAGGGCGGCGCCGTGGATGCGCAGCGGTGCCGCTGCGCTCACGCGGCCAGCGCGTCGCTCAGCGCCGTGATGTTGCTCTGCATCCACGAGATGTAAGTCTGACCCTCGGGGAGTGTTTCCGTGAACTCGATCACGGGGATGTTCTTCGACTTCGCCTCGTCCTGGACCTTCGTCACCTCGGCGCCGCCGGTCTGCGGGTTGACGATCATGACCTTGATCTGGCCGGAATCGAGCAGCTGCAGCGACTCGAGGAGGGTCGCCGGCGGGACGTCCTGGCCCTCTTCGACCGACTCGCTGAACTCGTTGGGGGTGGCGTTGTCGAGGCCCGCCGCGGTGGTCAGGTACAGCGGCACCGGCTCGGTCACGAAGATCTTCGCTCCGGCATCCTTCGTCTTGATCTGGTCGAGAGAGTCCTCGAGGCCCGCGACCTGCTGGGTGAAGGCTTCCGCGTTGGTGTTGAAGTCCGCCACGTGGTCGGGCGCCAGCTTGCCGAGCTCGCCCGCGATCGCCGCGGTGAGGTCTTCGATCGTGTGCGGGTCGTACCAGACGTGCTCGTTGAAGCCCTCGCCGTGATCGTGGCCGTCGTCATCCGCGTGGTCGTGGTCACCGGCGCTCTCGCTCGGCGCGGGGCTCGCGTCGTCATGCGAATCTGCACCGGGGTAGTCGTGGTTGTACTCGACAGCCGTGAGGACCGGCGCGGTCGTGCCGCTGGCCTGGACGAGTCCCTCCATGAAGGAGTCGTACCCGGCGCCGTTCTCGATGACGAGACCGGCGTTCTTCAGGGTGAGCTGATCCTGCGCGCTCGCCTCGTACTCGTGCGGGTCCTGGGTCGGCGAAGTGATGATCGAGGTCACGTCGACGAAGTCGCCGCCGATCGCCTGGGCGATGGACCCGTACACGTCGGTGGATGCCACGACGGTGACCTTGCCTCCGGCACTCGACGTCGAACCGGCCGAGGGTGACGCGCCGGCGCAGCCGGCGAGGGCGAGCACGGATGCCGCGCCGAGAACGAGAGGAGCGAGGAGACGTCGGGTCATGCCAGCCACTGTAACGGTACTGATAACCGTTCTCAAACTCACAACGGAGGCCATAGGGCCTTCCCAGGGTGCGCTCGCGAGGCGACCCGCGCCCCGAGACGGCGACCTCGAAGGCCGCCTCAGCGCCGCAGAATGCGGTGGGCGAGGGCGTTGCCGATGAGCTGCCCCGCCTGGACGATCACGACGATGATCGCCACGGTCACCCAGGTCGCCTGCGCGTTGAACTGCTGGTAGCCGTAGATGATCGCGAAGTTGCCGAGCCCGCCGCCGCCGATGTACCCGGCCATGGCCGACATGTCGACGACCGCGATGAACATGAACGTGTAGCCGAGGATCAGCGGCGCGAGCGCCTCCGGGATGACCACGCCGAACAGCACGCCGATGCGCCGCGCACCCACCGCGCGGGCGGCCTCGACGGTGCCCGGGTCGACGGCGACGAGGTTCTGCTCCACCACGCGGGCGATCACGACCGTGGCCATGATCGTGATCGGCACGATCGCGGCATCCGTCCCCAGGGTCGTCCCCGTCACCGCGCGCGTGACCGGGGCCACGGCGGTGAGGAAGATGATGAACGGGATCGGGCGGATGAGGTTGATCACGAGGTTCGCGACGGCGAAGACGACACGGTTCGCGAAGAGGTTGCCGGGGCGAGTGGCGTACAGGAGCGCGCCGATGGCGAGTCCCGCGACGCCCGAGATGAGCAGCGACACGGCGACCATGTAGACCGTCTCGCCGATGGACTGCAGCAGCACCGGGGTGAGGGTGTCCCACTTGTTCATGCGCGGACCTCCCCGTTCGGCAAGGCGACGTCGGTGTGGGCGCGCAGCTCCGCCACGATCGCCTCCAGGTCGTCGGTGTGTACCCGGTACGTGAGCGTGCCGAGCTGCTTACCGAGGACATCGGTGACCCCGCCGTAGACGACCGAGTGGCGCGCGCCGTGGCGGTGGAACACCTCGGAAACGTCCTCGCTCGAGAACTCGTTGACCTCGACGCTGACGAGGTGTCCCCCACCCGAGGCGAGCGCGGACAGCGCCTCACCCGAGGGCACGCCCTGGGTCACCGCCGCAACGAACCGCTTCGTCAGCTCGGCACGCGGGTGCGCGAACACCCGGTAGGTGTCGCCGCTGTCGACGACGCGTCCGCCGTCCATGACGATGACCTGGTCGCACAGCTCGTGCACGATCGAGATCTGGTGGGTGATGACGACGATCGTGATACCCAGGCGCCGGTTGATCTCGCGCAGCAGGTCGAGCACCTCGGCCGTGGTCTGCGGGTCGAGTGCGCTCGTGGCTTCGTCGGCGAGCAGGATCTGCGGGTTCGTCGCGATCGCCCGAGCGATGCCGACGCGCTGCTTCTGTCCGCCCGACAGGCGCCGCGGGTACTGCTTCGCCTTGTCGCCGATCCCGACGAACTCGAGCAGCTCGGCGACGCGCTTGTCTCGGTCGGCCTTCTTCCACCCCGCGACCTTGAGCGGGTAGGCGACGTTCGCCGCGACCGTGCGCGAGGAGAAGAGGTTGAACTGCTGGAAGATCATGCCGACGCGGCGCCGGAGGTCGCGCAGCTTCGCCTCGCCGGCATCCCCCACGTTCACGCCCAGCACTTCGACGGCGCCCGACGTCGGCTTCTCGAGGCCGTTCAGCAGGCGCACGAGGGTCGATTTGCCCGCACCGGAGTATCCGATGACGCCGACGATCGAGCCCTCCTCCACCGTCAGCGACACGTCGTCGACGGCGGTGGAGGAGGTGCGGCGATCGGTGCGGAAGGTCTTGGTGACGCTCCGCAGTTCGATGACCGCGGTCATCCCTTCTGGGCCTTGAGGGCGTCCTCGAGGCTGGTCAGCTCGTCCTGCAGCTGCGCGCCGGTCCACTCCGTCTTGAACTGGAGGTTGCCCTGGTTGAGCTCGGTCACCGCGGCCTCGACCTCGGGCGAGTGGTACGCCTCGACGAGCTTGGCCCAGCGGGGGTCGTCCTTCTTGTCTTCGCGCGTGACGAAGGCGTTGATGTACGGCGCGAGCTGCGGGTTGTTCAGGTCTTCCTTGAAGATGATCAGCTCGTCGCCGAGCCCGCCCTTCTGCGCCTGCGTGTTGTTGACGATCGCGGCCTGGGCGCTGCCGTCCTTGAGCGCCGTGACCGTCTGGTTCGTGTCGACCGGGAGCAGTTCGACCTTCGTCGTGACGATGTCCGCGGGGGTCGAGAGCGCGTTGCCGCCGTCTTTCAGCGTCAGCAGTCCCGCGGTCTGCAGGTTGAGGAGGCCGCGGGCGAGGTTCGTCGGGTTGTTCGGGATCGCGACCTTGGCGCCCTCGGGCAGGTCCTTCACGTCCTGGTACTTCTCGGAGTACAACGCCAGCGGGTACACCGCGGTCGCGCCGACGGGCACGAGCGTGCCGTTGTTCTCGACGTTGAACTGCGACAGGTAGATGAGGTGCTGGAACAGGTTCACATCGAGCTCGCCGTCCTGCACGCCCTGGTTGAGCTGCACGCCGTCGTTGATGGTGCGCACCTCGAGGTCGATGCCCTCGTCGGCGAGCTTCTGCTTCAGCACCGTCCAGTGCGCCTCGTTGCCGTCGTCGGCGCCGAGGACGATGCGGGAGGAGTCGTCTCCGGATGCCGCTCCCCCGGCGCACCCGGTCAGGGCGAGGAGCAGGGCTGCGGTGGAGGCGCCGAGGATCGTGGCCAGGCGTGCGGTGGTGCGTGAAGTCATGACTCCACGTCAACATGCGCCGAGCGGATGCCAAAGTCGGAACGTAACGGGTCGTCACGCGAGGTCATCGAGAGACGAATCGCCCGCCGGGCGGGGGCCGAACGCGCGCGTCTGTCCCTCCGCCGCCGAGCGCCGGTGGCGGAGGGACTGACGCGATCGATCACGGGGTGGTGAGAACCGCCCCGTCGACCCAGGCCTGAGCGGTGCCGCTGTTCTTGTAGAAGTACAGCAGCGCCGACGTCGCCGTGGATCCGGTGGTGAAGGTGACCGAGGCCTGCTTCCAGTGACTGGCCGTCACCGGCGTCGAGACCTCGGTGCCCCCGAAGTTCTTCGCGCCGAGGTACACGGGCTCGCCGGCCGCCGACTTGGCGAACCCGCTGAACGTGTACGTCGTGTTCGGGGTCAGCCCCGACACCACCTGATACACGCCCTTGCCCGCGCCCGTGAAGGTCGCGGCACTGCGCCCGTCGTAGACGTTCGTCGACACGACGGATGCCGCGCCCTCGACCGACCACGAGCTGAGGTCACCGCTCTCGAACCCGGGGTTGAGAAGACCGGCGTTGGTGAGTTCGAGCTCCGCGAGCTGGAGGCGGTAGACCTGCGACGACCCCTCGGTCACCGGCTGGCCCTGCTTCGTCGCCGTGAGACGGACGTACCGGTACGCCGCCTTCCCGGTCGAGAACACCTGGGGTCCCGCGACCTTCTGCCCCGCTTTGTAACCGGTCTTGCTCACGAGGGACGTCCAGGTCGAGCCGTCGTTCGAGCCCGCCAGCGCGAAGTCGACCGGGAAGCTCGAGCCGTCGGCATCCTGATCGTCCCGAGGCCAGAGAGTCGCGGTGTCGAAGGACTTGGCGCTGCCGAGATCGAGCTGCACCCACTGGGTCGCCTGCGCTGTCGAGGTGGCATCCGAGGTGAATCCCTGCGAGATGCCGCCGGTGTCGGACGCGTTGTAGGTGTGTCGACGGCCGTCGACGAGCTTCGCCCCGCCCCAGCCGCCGCCGGTATAGCTGCTCGAGCTGGTCACGGTGCTCGCGCGGGCGACGTTCGTGGTTGAGCTGGGAGTGGTCACCGGCACGCTGCCCGCGGTCTGCGTCGAGGGGCTGAGGACGAACAGCGACACGGACTTCGCGGGCATGCTGACCTGCGAGGACCACGTGGATGCCGCCGCCGAGACGTTCACGCTCGAGGGGCGCAGCAGCTCGTTGGGGCCGGTCGTCCGGTTGCGGGTGCCGCCGGACCAATCGGCGTAGTAGTTGCCCGCCGTGGCGTTGACGTCGTAGCGGGTGACCGAGAAGTTCGACGAGGCGAACGGGAGCGAAGTCGCCGAGAGCGAGACGGTCGACGCGTCGGTGCCGTCGTTCCAGGCGAGGAAGGCGGTGGTCTTGCTCGTCGAGTCGCCCGTGGCCACGGCGCCCACGGAGCGGTCAGTGGGAGCACCCGTGGTCGTCGAGGTGAGGACCGTCGAGGGCATGAGGTCGAACATCTCGAAGACGTTGCCGACCGCCTTGCGGTGTCCCTCCACCGTCAGCAGACCCAGGTCGGTGGAGAAGTCCGCCGTGGGGTTCCATCCCTCGACCGGGCTGAAGAAGAACACTCCGTCGAGGGTGGGCTGCAGCAGAGCGGACGTCAGTCGACGGGCCGCGTACGAGGCCAGGACGTTCGTGTCGGCATCACCGCCGGGCGTGGAGCCGAACGCCGCCGTGGTGTGCCACTCGGTCACGTACTGCTTCTTCGCCGGGATCTTGCGCGACGACAGCATCCCCGCCACGGTCGCCGACTTCGAGAAGTCGTTCCCGCCGTAGTCGTGCCAGCTGACGAAGTCGAAGGGCACCGTGGGATTCGCGGCGATGTAGTCCAGGAAGGAGCCCATGATGGATGCCTGGATGTTGTAGACCGCGGGGCCACCGATCTGCGCGGTCGAGTCGGCGCCCTTCACCGCGCTCGCTGACGCGGCGTAGAGGTCGTTGAACGCCGAGGCTCCGGACTTCCAGAAGTCGAAGTCGGGCTCGTTCCACACCTCCCAGTTGAGGCCGGTGTGCCCCAGGTCGGCGTAGTGCTTGACGGTCGTCGAGACCACCGTCGACCAGTCGGCGTAGCTGGAGGGCGCGGTGAACTTGTCCTTCGCGAGCGCCCCGGGCATGTAGCTGAGGGTGAACCACGGCACCATGCCCTGGTCGAAGAGGGGCAGCACCACCGAGTCGAGCTTCGTGAAGTCGAACGTCAGGGCACCGGCGGAGTTGCGCGAGACGAGCCCGTAGAAGTCGTCGTCGAAGATGTGGTCGATGCGCACGGACCGCACACCGGTGGAGTTGACCTGGCCGAGCGTCTCGGGCAGGAGGTGGAGGTTCTTCGCAACGGCGTAGCCGCCCTGTGAACCGTTGAGCAGTCGGGCGTCGTCGAGCTGCAGGCCCGCGTCGGTGCCGTACGTGGCGCTGAACGTGACGGTACTCGCCGCCACCGCGGGCGGCGCAGACGCACCCGCCAGCACGAGAGCGCCGATCATGACGCCCACGGTCGCATTCCTTCTGATGGACACGTTGTCTTCTCCTCTTCATCGAGAATCCGGCGGCGGCATCGCCGTCGGGAGTGGCAGGCCGGCCGCCGTCACGGTCGGCCTGCCACGGTGATCACACCGCGACGGTCGGTGCGAACTCCGCGGAGAACCGGTGCACACCGGCTCCGACTTCGGTGGCGACCGGGCCGAGCCGGACGTCGGCGACGACCCCTTCGGGGACCTCCAGGTCGAGGTGCACGATCGAGCCTTCGCGATGCCACGACACCGCCACCGTCCCGTGCACACTCTCGAACGAGGTCTGGGCGTGATCGATACCGGCGAGCGGCTGCGGGGCGACGCGCACCCGGGAGTAGCCCGGCTCGATCGGGGTCAGTCCGGCCAGTTCGCGATGCATCCAATCGGCGACCGCTCCCAGGGCGTAATGGTTGAACGATGTCATCTCGCCCGGATTGATCGTGCCGTCCGGCAGCATCGAGTCCCAGCGTTCCCAGATCGTCGTCGCCCCCATCGTCACGGGGTACAGCCACGAGGGGCACTCGCGCTGCAGCAGCAGCCGCCCCGCCGCGTCGAGGTGCCCCGTGCCGCTCAGCGCATCGAGGATGTACGGCGTCCCCGCGAAGCCGGTCGAGATGCGGTACCCCGATTCCTCCACGAGGTCGGCGAGACGAGCGCCCGCCCAGGGCCGCTCATCGTCGTCGAGCAGCCCGAACACGATGGCGAGGGCGTACGACGTCTCGCAATGGTTGCGCAATCGCTGCGCCTGGATGTCCACGTAAGCGGCACGGAACGCGACCCGGGTGGCGTCACGCAGGCGCTCCAGCTCGCCGCGGACGTCCCCGCGCTCCAAGACGTCCGCGACGCGCAGGACGAGATCAGCGGAGCGGTACAGGCACGCGGTGGCGACGAGTCCTCGGTCGGCCTTCGCGGCGGCGGGGTCTTCCGGGGGCGCGTCGGGGTCGAGCCAGTCGCCGAACTGGAACCCGCGGTCCCACAGCCCCGTGTCCGACACCAGCGAGGAGACGTGGCGGAGGTGCGACAGCATCCCCTCGAAATTCTCCGAGAGCACACGGACGTCACCGGATGCCATCCACACGGCCCACGGCACCCACACGATCGCGTCGCTCCACACGGCCGTCGAGTCGATCGGGGTGATGTCCGCGGGTACGCCGACGTACTTCAGCACATCGGGCACGACGTAGGGCACCACCCCGCCCTGGTGCTTCTGCTCCGAGACGACGTCGCGGAGCCAGTCCCGGAGGAAGTCGCTGACGTCGAACAGGTACGCGCTCGTCGGCGCGAAGACGGCGATGTCGCCGGTCCAGCCGAGACGCTCGTCGCGCTGGGGGCAGTCGGTGGGCAGGTCGACGAAGTTGCCGAGGGTGCTCGACACCACGTTCTCATGCAGACGGTTCAGCAGCGGGTCGGAGCTCGAGAAGGTGCCGGTGCGCCGCAGGCGCGAGCTGATCCGGACCGCGGTGAGGCCGCCCCGGCGGACGGCATCCACTCCTCCGGGCCAGCCCTCGACCTCGACGTAACGGAAGCCGTGGAAGGTGAAACGGGGCTCGAACACGTCGTCGCCCCCGGAGAGGATGAACCGGTCGGTGGCGCGAGCCGACCGCAGGGGACGGATGCCGATCTCGCCCTTCTCCAGCACCTCGGCGTGCCGCAGCGTGACGACGCGACCCGACTCGCCGGTCACCTCGGCACGGACCCACCCGACGACGTTCTCGCCGAAGTCGACGATCATCCGCCCGGTGGGAGAGAGCCAGGCGTCGTTCACCGTGAGGGTCTCCACCGGCACGACGGGCGGTCCGACGTAGGGCTCGAAGCGGACCGAGGCATCGTCGAGAACCTCGACCGGCCCCTCGGAGGAGACAGCTTCACGACGCCGGGCGTCGATCGTCTGCCCGTGGTAGAGGTCGTCGGACACCGTGTCGGAGACCATCGCCGACCACGAGTCGTCGGTGGCCCACACCTGCGTGTGTCCGTCGGAGAAGACGAGGTCGATCTCGGCGACCGCGGCGAGGCGGTCGCCGTAGACCCCGGTCGCGCCCATCCAGGTCAGGCTGCCGCGGTACCAGCCGTTGCCGAGGGTGAGCTCGAGCGTCGAGTCGTCGGCGACGAGGGAGGTGACGTCGGTCTCGGCGACCCGCACCCGCCATTCATAGCTCGACCAGCCCGGCGTGAGGAGCTCGTCCGAGACGCGCGTACCGTTCAGCGTCGCCTCGACGACGCCGAGCGCGGAGTATCGCAGGGTGGCGCGAACGAGGTCGCCGTGACCCTGATCGAGCCCGAAGCGCCCGACGAGGGTGGGAGCGCCGTCCACGGGTGCGGTCGGAGTGATGAGACGAGCGGTCGTGAACATGGATCAGCCCTTGATCGCGCCGCTGGTCATGCCCGCCACGATCTGGCGGTTGAAGAAGATGTACATGACGAGAGGCGGGATGGTGATGAGGAGGATGTCGGCGAACAGCAGGTTCAGCTGCCCGGCGCTGGTCGAGCTCGAGGCATAGGCGTACAGCGTGAGCTGCACCGTGGCGTTCGCGTCGCCCGGAAGGAAGTACAGCGGGTTGGCGAAGTCGTTGAACACCGCGACCGACTGCACCACGATGACCGTGACGATGACCGGTTTGAGCAGCGGCAGCACGATCTGGAAGAACAGGCGGATGGGGCCGGCGCCGTCGATGAGGGCGGCCTCGTCCAGTTCGCGGGGAATCGTGGAGACGAACGCCCGGAACAGCAGGATGCAGAACGACAGACCGAACGTCGCCTCGATCAGGATCAACCCGCCCAGGGTTTTGAACAGCCCGAGCCCCTGCAGCACCCAGATCGTCGGAACGACCGCGGGCGGCACGATGAGGCCCGCGAGCACGAAGAAGTTGATGATGCCGTTCCACCGGGACTTCTTGCGCTGGAGCACGTAGCCGACCATCGCCGCAAGGACGACCATGATCACCACGCTCGCGACGGTCAGCACGATGCTGTTGACGAAGGCGCGGACCAGGACGCCGTCCCGATCGGCGAGCACGGCGGCGATGTTGTCCCACAGCTTCCACTCCGTGGGCCAGCTGAAGGACAGAGTCGATGCCTCGGGTGCGGTCTTCGCCGCGGTGACGAGGATGAAGGCGAACGGCACGAGGAACACGACGACCGACACGACGATGGCGATCGAGCCGACGGTCCACCGCCGCACAGCGAGGCGGGTCATGCGTCCACGCTCCTTTTGTTGATGAAGATCGAGATGGGGATCATGACGGCCGTCACGACGACGAAGAGGACGACGTTGCCCGCGGTCGACAGACCGTAGAAGCCCGCCTGGTACTGCTTGTAGATGACGGACGCGATGACGTCGGAGCTGAAGCCGGGCCCGCCCTTGGTCATCGCCCAGATCAGGTCGAACGAGCGCAGACCACCGATGAGCGACAGGATCACGACCGTCCCGGTCGCGGGCCACGACAAGGGGAAGGTGATGTTGCGGAACACCTTCCATGCGCTCGCCCCGTCGACACGGGCGGCCTCGAAGTACTCCTGGGGGATCGCGACGATCCCCGCGATGTAGATGAGCGTCGCGATACCGAGGCCCTTCCACACATCGACCAGCGCCACGCTGATCAGCGCAAGATTCGGGTCGGTCAGCCACCCCGGACCCTGGATGCCGAAGACGGACAGGGCCCCGTTCACCACCCCGTCGAACGGGTCAAGCAGCACCTTGAAGGTCAGGCCGACACCGATCGTGGACACCAGCACGGGGAAGAACGTGACGGCGCGCAGGTAGCCGCGTCCGATCAAGGAGGACGTCAGGAGGACGGCCAGCGCGAGCCCCAGAACCACCTTCAGGCCGCTGGTGATCACGGCGTAGACCAGCGTGTGCAGGAACGCCTGCGACAACTGAGGGTCGGAGAAGAACTGCACGAAGTTGTCCAGTCCGATGAAGTGGACGTCGAACAGCGACCACCGCGTCAGGCTGAAGTAGAACGAGGCGAACGTCGGGATCGCGAAGAGAACGACGTAGAGCGCGGCTGCGGGGATGTAGAACCACGACGGGTACATGCTGCGCATCTTGCGGCCGGCCCGCGTCGCGGGGGGCGCACCTCGACGCCGGTTCCGCACCTGGGGCGGCACCACATTGGCGAACGTCTGGGCCATCGGTCACTCCTTCGTGGGGGAAGACGGGGCCGGAGAGGGTCTCCCTCCGGCCCCGCGGTGTGCAGCGGCGTCGGGCCACCTGCCGCACGGGGGAGCGCTGGAATCAGCGCGGATTCACCAGCCGGAGAGACCGAGCTGCTGGGCCTGCTTCTTCACGTCCTCGTCGTAGGCCGCGGCACCGTCCTGGGCGCTGGAGATCCCGGAGCCGACGCTGATCGCGATGTTCTCGAGGTTCGGTCCCTTGACGGGCGAGAGGAACTCGAGGGCGGGAGCGCTCTTGCCGTCTTCGACGTACTTCTGGATCTCGCCGACCAGGGGCGCGGCGTCGGAAGGAACCGAGCACGAGGTGATCGAGAACGGACCGCCCGCGACGAAGTTGGCGTTCTGGATGTCGCAGCCCTCGGAGGAGTTGATGAACGAGACGAACTTCTTCGCCGCGTCGAGCTTCGCGCCCTCCGTGGTCTTCGGGATGTAGACCGCGTTCGGCTCCCAGACCGTCAGTGTGGTGTTCGCGGACTTGTCGGCCGGCATCGCGAAGAAACCGATGTCGTTCACCGCGTCGGGGTTCGACTGCTTGATGTTGCTGAGGACGGCGCTCGAGAGCATCGGGTACATCGCCGCCTTGCCGGTGGCGAGGGCGGCTGAGCCGTCCGCGGCGGTGGCCGAGGCGAAGTCGGCGTTGAAGAGGCCCTTGTCGAACGCCTCCTGCAGGTGCGTGAAGCCGGCGAGGGCGGGCTCCTGGGCGAACTTCGCCTTGTTGGCGGTGAAGTCCTTCGCCCAGTTCTCGTCCTGCTTCAGGACGTTGCCGAAGTCGGCGAGCAGGAACAGCTGCGAGGTCCAGGTGTCGCCGTAGGTCTGCTCGATGGGGGTGATCCCCGCCGCCTTGATCTTCTCGGCTGCCGCGACGAGCGAGGACCAGTCGGTGGGGACGCTGATGCCCAGATCGGAGAAGACCTTGGTGTTGTAGGCGATGCCGCCGGCCATCGAGGTGCCGAGGGGCGCACCGTAGGTGCCGTTGCCGGTGGAGACGACGGTCTTGAAGTTGTCGGTGACCTCGGACGCCCACGACTCGTCGGCGAGGTTCGCCAGCGTCTGGTCGGGGTTGAGTGCTTGGAAGAGGGAGCCGGTGTTGTAGAAGAACACGTCGTCCATCTCGCCGGTCGACAGTTGCGTCTTGACGAGGTTGTCGCCCTCCGTGCCGCCCGGGCGGGTGTTCAGCGTGACCGTGATGTCGGGGTTGGCCTTCTCGAACGCTGCGATCAGGGCGTTCCCGGTGGCGATCGAGTCGTCGCCGTTCGTGGTCAGATATGTGATCTCGACCTTGCCGTCGGCCGAGGTTCCCCCCGTTCCGCCGGAACAACCGGCGAGGGTCAGAGCGGCGAGAGCGGCACCGGCGACGACGGTCGTCGTGCGGCGCGGGGTGATGAATGAGGACACTGCTTACCTCCTTGTAAGGGGCCGGGCGCTGAAGACTCCGGTCGATTCGACGCCTCGTGAGTCGGGTGCGAGATCGAGTGTAAACCGATCTACACGAGGTGACGAAGCGAGAATAAACCGACTGGCGCGATTTCGTCAACCGATCTACATTGGGAGGGAACCGACCGAAGGAGTTCGATGCTGGACAACGCGTCGCCCCCCGGCCCTCCTGCCCGAGCCGCCACCATCGAAGATGTCGCGCAGCACGCCGGCGTCTCCAAGGCGGCCGTCTCGAAGGTCATCCGCGACGCCTACGGCGTGAGCGATCAGATGCGCGAGCGGGTGACGGCATCCATCGCGGCGCTCGACTACCGTCCGCGAGTGGCGGCCCGGGCGATGCGCGGCTCGACGGCGACGATCGGCGTACAGCTGCCCCAGGTCGACAATGAGTTCTTCACGCGCATCCTGACGGGCATCGTGCAGGAGTTGAACGCGTCCGCGTACCAGTTGATCATCGCGCCGATGGCCGACCCGGTCAGCGGCACCGCCGCCCTCGAGAGTCTGTACGACCGGCAGGTCGACGGCATCATCGCCGTCGCGCCGGCCGTCCCGCAGACCTGGCTCGAGGGGCTCGGGCGGCGCGTCCCCCTCGTCCAGGTCGGACAGCACGACCACCCGCAGCACTACGACGTCGTGGTCGGCGACGATGACGCCGGGGCGCGCCTGGTGATGGAGCACCTCTTCGACGCGGGCCACACCCGCATCGTGCACGTGACCAACGACGAGCGCATCCTCGTCGAACCGCGCACCGACCCGCACCCGCGCCGGCTGCGCGTCTACGAGAGCATGATGCGCGAGCACGGCCTCGAGCCCGAGGTCATCCGCATCGACTCCTCGGATCACGACGCGCGCCACACGGTCGGCGACGTGTTGGACCGGAAGACACGACCGACGGCGCTGTTCGCCGGTCACGACTCCCTGGCTCTGTCCGCGCTCGAGGTGGCCGTCGAGAGAGGGCTCAGCCCCGCGGAGTTCGCGGTCGTCGGCTACGACGACGTGCCCATCGCCAGCCACCCGCTCATCGGGCTCTCCACGGTCGACCAGCACGGCCAGGACATGGGTGCGACGGCCGCGCAGTTGCTGTTGGAGCGCATCGGCGGACGGCAAGATGCACAGCGGCGGGTCTTCTCCCCGGCTCTCCGGGTGCGTGCGACAAGCGGGGCCATACCCGCAGGAAGTCGACGGGCGGTCTGAGCCGCCTCACTCCGGCAGAGCGGCGCCGAGCGCGATCTCCTGCAGAGCCCACGAGTTGCCGTCGGGGTCGGCGAAGAACGCGTAGCGGACCCCTCCACCCAGGTCCTGCACGGGGCCGACCTCGACACCCCGGTCGGCGAGCGCCGCCCGGGCCGCGTCGACGTCGTCCACCACGAGGTGGATGTTCGACACCGGCGCCCCGCCGCCCATCCCTGTTCCGAAGGCGATCGAGCAGGCCGAACCGGGCGGCGTGAGCTGCACGACGCGCATCCCGTTCCCCGGCGAGACATCGTGGTCGAGCGTGAAGCCGACCCGGTCGCGGTAGAAGGCGATGCTCCGCTCGACGTCGGAGACCGCGAGAGGAACCAGTTCGAGGCGCATCTGCACGGATCGACCATAGCCCCCTGCGATCCTCCCCCTCATGTGACGGATAGCCTGGAAGCGATGTCACGGGATGAGAACGCGCGCAAGAGACTCACCCGGATGCCACCCCAGGGAGCCGTCGTCGCCGTGCTGGCTCTGGCGGGGTTGTGCTCCTCGTTCATGTTCACCCTCGTGGTGCCGATCCAGTCGCAGCTCCCGACGCTGCTGAACGCCTCGCGCGACGACACCGCCTGGGTCGTGACCTCCACCCTCCTCGCCGCGGCCGTCTTCACGCCGATCGCCGGCCGGTTGGGCGACATGTACGGCAAACGCCGCATGGTACTCGTACTCCTCGCGGTGATGATCGCCGGCTCGGTGATCGCCGCGGTGTCCGGAGGCATCGTCGGCTTGATCATCGGCCGCGCGCTGCAGGGTGCCGTGGTCGGTGTGGTGCCGCTCGGCATCTCGATCATGCGCGACGTGCTGCACGAGAACCGCATCGACAGCGCGATCGCGCTGATGAGCGCGACACTCGGCGTCGGCGGGGCGCTGGGTCTTCCCATCAGCGCCCTGGTGGCCGAGAACGCGGACTGGCACTGGCTGTTCTGGATCGCGGGCGGACTCGGCGCCGTCGTGTTCGCGCTCGTCCTGTGGGTCGTGCCGGTGAGCGTGCTGCGCACGGCCGGGCGCTTCGACTACCTCGGAGCCGTGGGTCTCGCGATCGGCCTCATCGGCATCCTCCTCGCCGTCTCCCGCGGCAACACCTGGGGGTGGACGTCGCCGCTCACTCTCGGCCTGGCCGTCGGCGGCATCCTGATCCTTCTCGTCTGGGGCTGGTACGAGCTGCGCGTCGAGAACCCTCTCCTCGACCTTCGCGTCGCCGCGCGCCGCCCGGTCCTGCTCACCAACCTCGCGTCCGTCGCGATGGGCTTCGCCCTGTTCACCTCGAACGTGGCGTATCCGCAGATGCTCGAGCTCCCGCTCGCCACCGGCGTGGGCCTCGGACTGTCGCTGCTGGCCGCGAGCCTCGTCGTGATGCCCTCGGGGCTCGTGATGATGGTCCTCTCGCCCATCTCGGGCACCCTCGCCCGAACGATCGGACCCCGAGTGCTGCTCGTCGCCGGGTCGATCTCGCTGATCCTCGCGTACGGTTTCAGCCTCTTCTTCTCGACCGAGGTCTGGCACTTCGTCGTCGCCAACATCCTCATCGGCTTCGGCATCGGCTTCGGCTACGCCGCCATGCCGATGCTCATCATGCGCGCCGTCCCGCCCAGCGAGACGGGCGCCTCGAACGGCCTGAACGCCCTCGCCCGGTCCCTGGGCACGAGCACGGCGGCCGCGATCGTCGGTGTCGTCCTCGCGACGCTCTCCACGGGCGATGGCGACACCCGTGTCCCGACCGCGGAGGCGTTCCACGTGTCGTTCCTGCTCGGGATCGGCGCGGCGGCCGTCGCCCTCGTCCTGGCGCTTCTCATCCCGACGCGCGAGAACCCGGCGGGCGAGCGCGTGTCGCTCCCCGAGTGAGCCTTACGCCCCGCGCTCCTCGTTGATCGAGTTCGCCCCGTCGACGACGAGCAGCTGACCCGTGATGTACGACGCTCCCCGGCTCGCGAGGAAGGCGACCGCGGCCGCGACCTCGAGAGGCGTGCCGGAGCGTCCGACGGGCGTCGCGCGCCCCATCGCGAGCTCGTGCTCGCTCGACGACGGCGTCGCGATCCACCCGGGTGCCACCGCGTTGACGGTGATCCCGGATGCCGCGACGTCGACCGCCGCGCCCCGCGTGAGCCCGAGCATGCCCGCTTTCGCCGCGTGGTATGCCACGTCACCGGTGTACGCCATGACGGGTCCGGAGATGGATGCCATGTTCACGACCCGCCCGTATCCGGCCGCGCGCATCGCGGGGACGACTGCGCGCGTCATGCGCAGGGCGGTGGTGAGGTTGCGGTCCAGCGAGGTCAGCCACTGATCGACGGTGATGTCGTCGATGGCGGCGGGCGAATCCGCGTGCGAGACCGAGGTCATGCCGGCGTTGTTGACGAGGACCGTCGGCTCGCCGAACGCTTCTCGCGCCGTTCGGAGCACGGCGTCCACGCCGTCCTGCACCGTCAGGTCGGCGGCCACGCCCCGAGCGTCGATCCCGGCCGAGCGGAGGTCGGCGACGCGATCCTTGATCCGGTCGGTGGTCGAGGTGACGACCAGGCGCATGCCCGCCTGACCCAGCAGGAGGGCGGTCGCTGCGCCGATGCCGTCGGCGCTTCCCGCGCCCGTGACGATGGCGATGTCGGGGGAGTCGGACATGGGGGCTCTCTTTCCCGGACGGGCGATGGAGGGGCGACGCCTAGTGAATGCGCTTCACTATACCGGCGCCGGACGCCGCCGCGCCGCGTTCACGGTCGACAGTGCCGCCGAAGCAATGACGCGACGAGACGAAGGCGGCGCCGTCGAAGTATCGGCGAACGCTGCCGTCTCCGGGCTGTCAGGATCGCGATATGGAAGCCGGTCGCTCCGCAGAAGTCCCCGCCGGAACGTGGACTCCGCCGCCCTGGGGCCGGAGTGCCGGCGCTCTGGCATTGATCAACGTCTTCGGCGGAGGCGCGGTCGTCGGCGCCGGGGCGGCAGTGTCGCTGTGGGGGATGTGGACGGAATACGACGGGGGGCTCACCCTCATCGGGATGGTCCTCCTGCCGATCATCGTCGCCATCCCGTCGGCTCTGATCGCCCTGGTGATCGGGTTGCCGATGGGGCTCGTCCCGCCGATCCGCCGGTGGCGGCTGTCGCACGGCGAATACACGCTGATCGGCGCGGTGGGAGGTTTCATCGTCCTGATCGTCGGCGTGGTTCTCGCCCGGGCGGGCGCAGAAGCAGGTTCGCCGGGCGTGGACGGCTGGCAGTTCCTCGTCTCGGGATGGGGCGTGTTCTGCCTCAGCACGATGCACTTCGTGTGGCCCCGACGTTGGCTGCGGTCAGCCGGTGCTCGCGAGAGTCTTCCGCCCCTCAGTCCAGGGGGCACAGGGCATCGCTGCCCGAGTGACCTGAGCAATCCGGCCGTCACGCCCCGGGTGATGTGAGGGCCAGCCTTACGCGGCCTCGTGCCACGCCAAGAACACGACTCCGCCCCTCTGCCCTGATTGCGGCACCGTCCTGCGCGACGATCCCCGCGGCCACACCTGCGGTGGCTGCCACGTGACATGGCCGCGCGGCAACTGATCGCCTAGCTCAGTCCCGCCACGACCTCCTGTGCGAAAGCGTCTGGATCGATGCCGGCGATGCGGTCTCCGAGCGACGCGACTGCCCAGGCGACGTGAGCTGACGCCGGAGACAGCACCTGCTGGGCGAGGACGCTGTCTGCGAGCCGGAAGCCTGCGACGGCGTCCTCGACAGACGGCTCAGTTCCGACCCCCAGTGCTGCGAACGTGCCGACTATCCGCGGAGCGAACTCAACGGGCACCGCGTTTGCGAGTCCGGTCATCGCCGCCGCCTGCCAGGAACGTATGTGCTCCGGGGCGTACTTACGCACCTCCGCAAGTATGCGGTCCCAGTCCTCGATGGGGGTTTGGGTCTGTCGCCACCAAGAAGCGCGACTCACGGCCGTCGCAGCGGCCGAGAGCTCTCCGGGGTAGGCGGGGATGTCCGCGAGCACATCCATGAGGGTCACCGGCTGGTCGACGACGCGAGACCTCATCAGGTCAAGAACGAAGTGGTGCTGTTCCGCTAGAAGCCTGTCCACCTCCTCGGGTGCGGTCGCTCGCTCAAATCGAGCCTCGCGCAGTCCCTCGACGAGGTTCACGGTGCCGAAGGTGGGGATGCCGAGGAAGGCGGCGATCTTTCGCTGGGCGACATCGTCGGACCACAAGGGAACGCCCTCTCGGCCGGCGAGCTCCACAGCAGACAACCACGAAGACATTCCTAGCGGCGGAAGTTCCGGATGGAGGGTGACGTCGTTACCGACATCAATAGCGACGCAACGTCGCGTCGCTTTCTCGATCGCTTCGCAGCGCTGAAGCGTAATGAGCTGCACCTCCGTATCGTTCTCCGTCACATACAGCTCGCCGTTCGCATCAAGCCCAACAGTGCCTCCCTCCGCGGTCGCACTTCTTGCCGCCATCAATCCTCGTTGCGCGTCCGCGCGCTGCATTGTGGTGACCATCGCAACATTGAATTGACCGAAGCACCCTTCCCACCGATCCAAATGTTGAGCGAGCTCAATCGCCGAGAGATCGACGACGACGCGGCCGTTGCGGGCGGCTCGTGCGGCCTGAGTTTCGAGCGCATGGGGGAATGCTTCAGAGTGCGATGCGACGCGGGGCTGCCTCCCTCGCCCGGCCAGGATGAGCGAGTAGGGATCGTTTCGAACTTCGCAAAGCATTCCGACAGGCAAGTCCCCCATGGAGACCTGCCGGAGCAGCGTTCGAACCGGTGTCGTATCTCGCTCGGCAAGCATTGCTCGCATTTCGTTGACGAGCGACTCGGTGTCGCCGCTGAGCGTCCTGAACGGGAACTCTCCACCGCCCGCTTCGGCGAGCTGGCTCATCACCTGGAACGCGGCGCGATGCACGTCTCCGGACACCGTTGGCCGCTGATCTGAGGCCTCCGATTCCTCGTCTGAGGCGCCCACGCCTCTCGTGTGGACGACGACGTTGCCGACGAGCGCAGCGGCAAGCTGCGGGCTCGTGTCCTCCCGGCGAGCGATAGTGACAGCCAAACTTGCCGTGGCGTCGGTCCACCCCGTCTCTGACACCACTTGTGCCCACGCGCGCACTTCGCGCTCATTCGCCGGTTCGAGATAGCGATCATTCAGGAGACGGCGGGCGGCGTTCAGCTCGCCCAACTCGATGTAGCACTGCACGAGGTTCCAGTAGGCGACGGGCGGGAGGACCGGAGACTCCGCGAGGACGACCACGAAGTGATCTCGGGCGGGCACCCACTCTCGTCGGATCCCATGCCATTCAGCGAGGAAGTTGTGCGCTTGCAGGTACGGCTCGCTTCTCAACTTCCCGCTTGCAAGGAGTCTCTCGTACGTGTGGGCTGCACCGTCATCGTCCTCTTGCAGAAGCAACGCCGTGATCTTCTTCAAGAGGAACGAGGGGAGCGTGTAGACCGAGTAGTACAGTTCGCATGCGTCAGCTGCCGCGTCAGGATTACCGCTTTCCAGAAGGAGGCGCACCACAACTTCTGCGGCCGCGATCTCCGTGCCGGCGAGTGCACGTAGACGAGGAAGGTTCGCTTCCGGATCCTCGACGGCTCGCGCGATGACGCGCACCTGTTCGACGTAGCCGTCGCCGAGTCCCACCGCCATCAGCTGCGCGCTCTCGTCGGCCCCCATCAACGCCAGCTCCATGGCGGCTTGGAACGCTCGCTGTTTGTCGTCGCGTTTCACGGCACGCGCGAGCACGCTTCGCTCATGCGTGATGCGCTCCGCGCGGCTCACCCCTAGTGCGACTCCTGCAACGTCAGCGATGTACGTGCGGTCCTCGTCGTCAAGAACTGCGGCGATGATGACATGGTACAAATCTGGACGGTCTTGGTCTTGTGCGGCGCCGAGCGCGAGGAGAGCCACCTCTACGTTTCCGGCCTCCGTTCTGGTTGCGGTCCCGTGCGGCCAAGGCGCTGTGGCCTGCAACAGCTCGCGAAACCGTAACTGCACCGCGAGCGCACGTCCGTATGCTGTGAGCGCGTCCGCGGTTTGTTCTGTCCATCGACGCCGGTCGGTGAGCGCCGCGAGGGCGTGATCATGCGCCGCATGAAGATCCCCAGGCTCCGCGTCTGCGGTGAGCGCGCGGGCCGACAGAAGACGGGCGAGCACGAGACGCACAGCACCGTGAACGTAAGGGTTATCCAGGAGGCCCGAGAACAGCCGGATGGCTTCACTGTCATCACCTCGACTCAATGCCGCGTTCGCGAGGTAGGTCTGCGCCGCTGCGTCCGTCCTTCCGGAGAGGGACTCAACGAGCTCCTCGGTCTCGCCGCCTAGCAGTGCCCGCGCTACCAGCACGGCGGAATCCTGAGGCGCAAGCCGCACCGCCTCGCTCGTGAGTCGCTGAGCCTGCTGATCATCGATTCCGAGCAGGCTAACCGCCGCGTCCGCGAGACGAACGGCACGGCGCTCCGGGTCGAGGTTCGCGAGCCGAAGATACGCATGTGCGGCGTCTCGCTCGAGACCGTGATCCCGCGCGAAGACAGCGACAGCAAGCCACGCGTTCGCTCCCGTCCGGTCGAGCCAGTCCGCACGTGAGTTCACGAGCTCACGAATCCCACCGGATGGGTCTGACCGTGCCGCAGCGAGGTCCGCAGCCAAAGACTCGGCGGGCCGGGGGTTCGAGATGTGGAGCTTTGCAAGGTACGAAGCGGCGGACGGCGGGATACGTAGAAGGTTAGCGGCGTAGAGCGTCTCAATATCCACGACACGGGAGCGGGCCAGGTCATCCCATTGCTGCCCGGCAGAGGAGACGGTGTTCATAGCCGGAACGAACACTTTGAAGTTCTTCTTCGTCGGCTGAAGAGTGTCCGAGGTGACAACCTGCCAGTAGCTCTCCTTGGTGTCCAAGTCCGCGAGGACGATGACCACGGGAAGGGAGTGGTTGAGCCAATACTTCGCGTGCCGTGCGTTGACGGGGAACGTCCAGCCCCCCTCCACCGGGGTGCGAAACGCCGAGGCGCCACCTTTCACCTGCACCGCGAGAAGCTGACCGCTCGCTTGCTGATCGAGGACCAGCTCGACCTGCGCATCAATCCCGTAGTCGCTTCCGGACTGTTCGCGAAAGAGCGCACCAAGATGCCGGAGCACCGCTGTCCTCACCTGCGCTACGGCGAGTTCTGCGGTGAGGTCTGTTGCAACCTGACTGTTGGGCATGCGCGTATTTCACCATGCGTCGCCCACATTCCAGTGTTCCGTCACCCGCACTGGGGCCCAGTGGGCATACGGAAGCTGATCGTAGCGATCCTCACCACAGCGCATGTCACCGCAGATAGAGGCCCGCACCACGCACCACGGGCACCCGCCAGAAGTTTCCAAGGAGCGCACGGGCAGAGCGAGCCGCAGGCGGAACGCTGCGAAGCCGAGCAGCATGACAACACCGGCAACCAAGATCCAGACCGGGCCTGCGCCCGTCGCAGCACCTGTCATGCTTCTCGCCGCCGCGACGGCCGGGGCGCTCATCGCGAAAGGCGCTGCCAACAGGCACACGGTGCGTCGGCGGGCGTGAGCGAGAGTTCAATTGAGGACACACCCGTAAGCCTGCGCAAGTGCGCTGTCAGGGAGAGCCAGGGCAAATACCGAAATGGGCGCAGAACATTATGCGAATCGATGAAACTTGCGTCCCAAATGCGGCGCGAAGTCTCCGATACCGCGGTGAGGCAGTGCATCCGCTCCGTCTATAAGTAATGTGAGCGGCGTGGTGCTCAAAGCGATGAATCGACAGCCAGCCCTCGACGGCCTCGACCTCTACCGTCGCCTGGATGAATCAGCCGAGAGAACCGCGGTCAACGACGACGAACGCATCGACGCGGTCACGAGCCAGATCGGAACGGCCCTCAAGACGGCACTTTCGGATCCGGCCATCGTCCGTGGTTGGCGCGCGCAAGCTCTGTTCGCCTCCACGGTGGTCGCGCTGGACGGATGCGAGCTCATGACACAGGTCGACCTGGGCGAGGTCTTCGTGGACGGCGACTCAGCTAAGGCCCCCGACTTCTTCCTGCACCTGCGGAATGGGCGCCGCATCCTGGTCGACGTGAAGGGGATCCGGGATGCGCCACAGACCCCCGAGCATCCTGAGAAGTTCGGGGCAAGCGAAGTCACTCGCCTGCGCCGCTTCGGCGATCTCTACGGTGCAGAGGTGTTTCTCGCCTTCTATTACTCCTACCTTCCGATGTGGACCCTGGTTTCGCTCGACGACCTGTCCGCGGGCCCTGGCGGCGGCTACCGCATCACTTTCGCTGAGGCCATGATGCGGAACAAGATGGCGCTCATCGGCGACCGGACCATCGGAGTCGGTCAACCTTTGGAGATGACCGTCTATCCGGACGCGAGCAAGTCGAACACCATCGCGGAGGACGGGCAAGCGCAGTTCACGGTTGGCTCGTTCGAGTTGCGCGTCGCCGGGACGCCGGTGACCTCACCCTTGGAAGCCCGGATTGTTGTCTTCCTGATGGCCTACGGTGAGTGGCCTGGGTCGGAGGTGCCGTCCGTCGCGGGCGGTGCCGTCCAGAGCCTTACATGGGGAGCGAAGCCGGATGAGAGAGCAAACCCCAAGGAGAGTTTCGAAATCATCGGGACCTTATCGTCGATGTACGCAAGAGCCTTCGAGTACGGCACCACCGGCCCGGCCGGCGTTACCGGCCTGCAGATCGACCCGGACCCGGGAATGCTGGTGTCACTCATCCCTCATGACTATGACTCCGAGGAGTTGCCGCTGTGGAGATTCGAGCTCGTTCCGGACTCACCCAAGGAATGATCTCGACTCGGCGCTGGCCCGACGCCTGAGATTCACGTCCGGGGATGCGCGCAACATCGGTTCTACACGCGCAGGCCGCTGTCGAGCTGATCCCGGATGAACTGGACGTAGTCCGGATGTAGAGCGAGATCACCTGCGGCCGCTTTCATCGTCGTGTCCCATTCGCGGCCAGAGATCGTGCCGGGTGTGAGCAGAACGCCCACGGTGGTGAGATTCTCCTGGCCGGTAGCCGACATGTAGTCGTGGTGCAGAAGCTCGATCCGTGCCCCGAAGATTTCCATCGCCGTGCTGTTCAGGACCGAGGCGAGCATGAAGACGATAGGCGAATCGAAGGGGCCGGCGTCGATGGGCAGGTAGATGCGTGCGTAGGTCCGAACCGCGTCACCTGCCCACGCTTTCGCATCACTCATGTAGGACTCGAGCCGCTCGCCGAGCTCGGTCCGGGAGGCAACCGGAATGCTGTCCAGCCGGGAGAGGACGTCGATACGCGCAAGCTCCTGCTCCTCAGGTAAGCGGGACAACGCGATGTCTTCTTGGATCGTGCGCAGTAGGAAGTGTGCGTTCGTTTCCTGAGCGTGGGCAGGTTCGAGCGGGGCTTGGGGAACCGAAACAGTGCTCGCACCCTTTACAGCCCAGCGGGGGGCGGGTGGGGGCTCGACCGCAAGGTCGGCCATAGCAAGCTCGTGATAGCGAACTGGCTCGGTCCCCAGCGGGATGCTTTCGCCTGCCACCCGCTTGAGGTAATTCGCGACGGATCGCGCCGAGCGCAACTGATCGAAAAGGAACTCCCAGTCTCGGCGCATCATGACGACGGCATTGGCCGGAAGTGCGACAGGCGTGTATCCATCCGGAACGTCGTCGTGGTCAACCAGGACCACCGACACCCACGCGAACTTCGTTCCGTCCAAGGTCACAGTTCGTCGTCGGCGGTTGCGCATGGGGACGAGCCTTGTCGAGAGGAAACGGATGGATCCGGCGCCTTGGCGAAGCCCTTTTGATATGTTCTTCGCCAGCCAGTTCGCTTCTTTCTCTGGTGCGTCGCCCGACTGTTGCCTACTCTTGGACTGGATCATTACCGCGGTGCCGCTGGTCACGAGGATGCCATCCCCCACCTCACGCACACCGCTGCCGCTTGCTTCGTGCGCAGGGTCGAAGATGAAATCCGGCATTCCCCAAAGCGCTGCGGCGAAACGGATGGCCTGCTCCGCCGCAACGCCGCGTTCGACGTCCGGGGGCAGGGGCAGCGCCGGCATCACTGTGCGTCGAATGATGCCCTCGTCGGTCTCAATCATCAGCGTGATTTCATCCACCATGGGCAAAGCGTAGAACGCCTGGCTGCTCTCGCTGGCGGCGCTCACCTAGCGAGCCGATGCGCCCGGGGACAGGATCACCAGCGGCTTCGTACGGTGGTCTGGCGAGGAGCTTCCCCCTGCCTCTCGCCCGGCCACGGCCGCCCGTTGGTGCGGGTGGCCATAGGCCCCCAGATCCATGTTCCCGCTCCGCCTGACATACCGCTTCGCGATGCACAGCACGCCCCGGGCACGCATCGCGGGGATCGAAGATCATTCACATCGACGAACTTGCGTTCCTCCTTCGGCTCGATCGAGCCGATCAGAGCGCGACGGCGACCTGGGAGTAACACTCGCCGTGAACGTGATGTGCGGCCATCCATCGTCGTACACCGTCCCCTTCGCTGCGGCAACAACGACCGCGACAGTCGCGTGAGAGTTAACGCAGCACGACTGCCAACAGCCCGCGGGGTAAAGCCGACAACCCTGCGCCATCTTGAACCGTGCGACAGTACATAGATCCGGCCACGAGGCGCCCGCGAGCCCGTTCCTCAGTGTGCCTTCGTCGATGTCGACGGCGAGTGCGACAGACCGGCCGCTGCGTTGACCTGTCGCCGCCGTCAGGTTCACCACGAGCTGTCGTGCCGTCTTCCCAGCGAAGTCCGTGGACGCCGTGTTTGGCCAGGACTCCTTCAGTTCTGCGTGGGACAGTCTCGCCATCTCAGGACTCCTCAGGGAACGGCGTGCGTCTGGCCCGTGTTTCCGTGGATCAAGTGACGCGATCTAGGTCAGGTCGCTGAACGTGGGTCAGGTTGAAGGTTGAAAAGGTTCAGTTTGCGTGACGACTGACATCAGTCGAGCAGCAGCGCCGGTTCCTCGAGCACGGATGCCACGTCCGCGATGAACCGCGAGATCCCGTCGCCGTCGACCACGCGATGATCGAATGAGCCCGAGACCGTGGTCACCCAGCGGGGGCGCACCTCGCCGTCGACGACCCACGGCTTCTGGCGGATCGCGCCGAGCGCGATGATGCCGGCCTCACCGGGGTTGATGATCGGGGTGCCGGCATCCACTCCGAAGACGCCGATGTTCGTGATCGTGAACGTGCCGCCCGTCTGGTCCGCGGGGCTCGTCTTGCCCTCGCGCGCGGTGAGCGTGAGGCTCTCGAGCGCCTTGGCGAGCTCGCGCGTGTTCATCGCCTGCGCGTCCTTGATATTCGGCACGAGCAGGCCGCGCGGGGTCGCGGCGGCGATGCCGAGGTTCACGTAGTGGCGCACGCTGATCTGGGCGCCGTCCTCGGTGTCGACCCACGCGGCGTTGATCATCGGCGTACGGCGCAGGGCCCAGATCACGGCGCGCGCCATGATCAGCAGCGGCGAGATCTTCACGTCGGCGAAGTCGGGCGAGGCCTTGAGGCGCTTGACGAGTTCCATCGTGCGCGAGGCGTCGACGTCGACCCACACGGAGACGTGCGGGGCCGAGTAGGCGCTCGAGGTCATCGCGTTCGCGGTCGCCTTGCGCACGCCGCGCACCGGGATGGACTCCTCGCGGGCATCGGCGACCGGAGCAGCCGGGGCGGGCGCGGGAACCGGGATCGTCTCCTCGCGCACCTCGCCCCACGCGGGCGTCTCGATGTTGCGGAAGACGCTCGCCTGCTCGGCGTGCTTCACGACGTCGTCGCGGGTGACCTCACCGGCGGGGCCGCTGGGCGTCACGGCGGAGAGGTCGACGCCGAGGTCGCGCGCGAGCTTACGGATCGGGGGCTTCGCGACCACGCCGACGGAGGCCTTGACCGGGCGCTCAGCAGACGGTCCCTGAGCCTGTCGAAGGGTCCGACGCCGCGACGACACCGCGCCGCCCGTGCCGTAGCCGACCAGCACCGCTCCGCCAGGGTCGCTGGGCTCGGGAACCGTGACAGGTTCCGCGGCCGCCGGCGCAGCGGCATCCGAAGATCCGATCGTGATGATCGGCGCGCCGACCTCGACCGTCGAGCCCTCGGATGCCAGCAGCTCACCGACCGTGCCCGAGTACGGCGACGGCAGCTCGACGAGCGACTTGGCCGTCTCGATCTCGACGATCACGTCGTTGACGGCGACGGTGTCGCCCGGGGCGACGCGCCACTGCACGATCTCGGCCTCGGTGAGGCCTTCTCCGACGTCGGGGAGAACGAAGGTCTGCTCGGTCACGGTGTGTCCTTTGCTCGCGAGACTGCATCGGGCCGACGAAATGGTGACAGGCTGTCGCGGTTTCGTCAGCGAGATGCAGTCTCGCGGTTCATGGCGGGGAGAGGAAGAGCGGGTCAGTACGCCAGGGACCGGTCTACGGCCTCGAGGATGCGGTCGGCGTCGGGCAGGTAGGTGCCCTCGAGCTTCGCGGGCGGGAAGGGCACGTCGAACCCCGACACGCGCAGCACGGGCGCCTCGAGCGCGAAGAACGCCCGCTCCATGACGGTCGCGGCGATCTCGGAGCCGAGCGAGGTGAAGCCCGGGGCCTCCTGCGCGTAGACCATGCGGCCGGTGCGGCGCACCGAGTCGAGCAGCGGGCCGTAGTCGACCGGCGACAGGGAGCGCAGGTCGATGACCTCGCAGCTCGTGCCCTCGCTCTCGGCGAGCGCGGCGGCCTGCAGCAGGGTCGTCACCATGGCGCCGTGGCCGACGAGCGTCACGTCGGTGCCGCGACGGATGACACGGCTCGCGTGCAGCGGCAGAGCCGGGGCGTCGAGGTCGACCTCGCCCTTCTGCCAGTACTTCGCCTTCGGCTCGAGGAAGACGACCGGGTCGGGCGAGTCGATCGCCTGCTGGATCATCCAGTACGCGTCGTTCGCGTTCGAGGGGCTGACCACGCGCAGGCCCGCGGTGTGCGTGAAGTACGCCTCGGGGCTCTCCTGGTGGTGCTCGACCGCGCCGATGTGCCCGCCGTAGGGGATGCGGATGACGACGGGCATGCGCACCGCGCCCTCGTGGCGGTTCGTGATCTTCGCCAGCTGCGAGGTGATCTGGTCGAAGGCGGGGAAGACGAAGCCGTCGAACTGGATCTCGAGCACCGGCTTGAAGCCGCCCATCGCGAGGCCGATCGCGGTGCCGACGATGCCCGACTCCGCCAGGGGCGAGTCGATGACGCGGCGCGGACCGAAGTCCTTCTGCAGGCCCTCGGTCACGCGGAAGACGCCGCCGAGCGGTCCGATGTCCTCACCCATGAGCAGGACGCGGTCGTTCGACTCGAGCGCGCGGCGGAGGCCGGCGTTGAGTGCCCGACTGATCGGGAGGTTCTCGGTCACTGCGCGCCCCCTTCCATCGACGCCTCGTAGTCGTCGAGCCAGCGCTGCTCTTCCTGGATGAGCGCGTGCGCCTCGGAATAGACGCTCTCGAACATGTGCGCGCGGGGGATCGAGCCGAGTTCGTTCGTGCGCACCCGGATGTCGCCGGCGAGCGCGGCACCCTCGGCATCCGCGTCGTCGAAGAACTGCTGCGAGGCGCCGCGGCCCTCGAGGAACGCGCGCATGCGGGCGATCGGGTCGCGCCCGGCCCATGCCTTCTCCTCGTCGGAGGTGCGGTACTTGGTGGGGTCGTCGCTCGTGGTGTGCGCGCCCATGCGGTAGGTCATGGCCTCGATCGCGCGGGGTCCGCCGCCGGCACGCGCCTCGTCGAGGGCCACCTTCGACACGGCGTAGCTGGCGAGCACGTCGTTGCCGTCGACCTGGAGGCTCGGGATGCCGTAGCCCTCGCCGCGCTTGTAGAGCGGCGAGCGCGACTGCGTGGCGACGGGGACCGAGATGGCCCACTGGTTGTTCTGCAGGAAGAAGACCTCGGGCGTCTGGAAGCTCGCGGCGAAGACCATGGCCTCGTGCACGTCGCCCTGGCTGGACGCGCCGTCGCCGTAGTAGACGATGACGGCCTCGTCGCGCTCGGGGTCGCCCGTGCCGCTCTTGCCGTCGAACACCAGGCCCATCGCGAGGCCCGTGGCATGCAGCGTCTGCGCGCCGAGCACGAGCGTGTAGATGTGCGTGTTGCCGTTCTTCGGATCGGTCGGGTCCCACCCGCCGTGCGTGAGGCCGCGCATCAGGCGGATGATGTCGAGCGGGTCGACGCCACGGATGCGGGTGACCACGTGCTCGCGGTACGAGGGGAAGATGTGGTCCTGCGCGCGGGCGGCGCGGGCCGAGCCGACCTGCGCGGCCTCCTGGCCGAACGACGGCGGCCACAGGGCCAGCTGGCCCTGCCGCTGCAGGTTCGTGGCCTGGACGTCGAACGCGCGGATCGACACCATGTCGCGGTAGAACGTCTCGAGTTCGGCGTCGGTGAGGGCGTCGATGAGCGGCAGGTAGCGCTCGGCGGCGGGCGTGGGGGCCAGCGTGCCGTCGGCTGCCAGAACGCGCACGAGAGCGGGATCGTCGAGCGGGGTCATGTTCCCACGCTAATGCTCGCCCTATGCCGGGGACCGCATGAGGTGCACAACGGATGCCGCGATTCGGCATGCGTCATCGACAAAGCGGGCAGCGGCCGGTCGTTGGTTCCGGTCCCTTCGACAAGCTCAGGGACCTGAGGGGGAGGTGGCTGAGCCTGTCGAAGCCACCGGGCACCGCAGCGCGTCAGCGCTGGGCGGCCGCGACCTCGACGATGCGGTCGAGCGACTCCTCCTCGCCGATCGAGATGCGTACGCCGTCTCCGGCGAACGGACGCACGACGAGGCCCGCGTCCTCGAAGGCCGCGGCGACCTCGAGCGTGCGCTCCCCCGCGGGCAGCCAGACGAAGTTCCCCTGGGCGTCGGGGACCGGCCAGCCCGCCTCGCGCAGACGCGCGACGAGACGGTCGCGGCGCTCGGCGATCATACGCACGCGCTCCAGCAGCTCCGACTCGACGGCGAGGCTCGCGAGCGCCGCCTCTTCCGCGGCGGCCGTGACCGACAACGGGATCGCGGTGCTCCGCGCGGCGTCGAGCACGCGCGTGTGCCCGACCGCGTACCCCACGCGCAGGCCGGCGAGGCCGTAAGCCTTGCTGAAGGTGCGGAGCACGACGATGTTGGGACGGGCGATGATCGCGCGCACGCGGTCGCCCTCGACCGAGGTGGGGTCGGTGACGAACTCGGCGTAGGCCTCATCGAGCACGATGAGCACGTCGGCGGGCACAGCCTCGACGAAGGCCGCGAAGTCGTCGTGCGTGACGGTGGGCCCCGTGGGGTTGTTCGGGCTGCACACGATGACCAGGCGCGTGCGATCGGTGATCGCGGCGGCCATCGCGGGGAGATCGTGACGGAAGTCCTCGGTCAGCGGTACCTGCACGCTGGTGGCACCGGCGACCGCGACGAGCGAGGGGTACGCCTCGAAGGAGCGCCAGGCGTAGACGACCTCGTCCCCCGGTCCCGACGTCGCCAGAAGCAGCTGCGCGAGGAGCGAGACGCTCCCGGCACCGACGTGCACATCGTCGGGCGAGACACCGTGCCGTGCGGCGAGCCGCTCGCGGAGGCGGGCCGCCGTGGCATCCGGATACCGATTGATGCCGGATGCCGCCTGGATCGCCTCGAGCACGCCCGGCAGCGGATCGAACGGGTTCTCGTTGCTCGACAGCTTGAACGCGTCGGCGCTGGCCTGCCGTCCCTGGCGGTACGCCGGCAGGGCGGCGATCTCGGGGCGGATACGGGGGAGAACCGGCTCTTCACTCACCCCGCGAGCCTAACCGCGGGGCCTGCCGCGCGTCAGTCCCTTCGTGGCATCCGTCACAAGCCCCTGCCGGACGGTGACGCCCCGTGCCAGGGTGGAGGCATGCGCTTCGTCGTCCGCGTCGCCGTCAACGCCTTCGCCATCTGGATCGTCACGCTGCTGCCCGCCCTGCAGGTGCGGCTGATCCCCTTCGCACCCGGGGAGTGGCTGCAGGTCGCACTCACGCTCCTGCTGGTGGGCCTCATCTTCGCCTTGGTCAACACGATCGTCGGGACGGTCGTCAAGGTCGTCGCGATCCCGCTCTACATCCTGACGCTCGGGCTCATCTCCCTCGTGATCAACGGCTTCCTGCTGTGGCTGACCGCCGTCATCACCTCGAACTGGGACTGGGGCCTGCGGACCGGGGAGTTCTGGCTGACCGTTGTGGCGGCTCTGTTGATCGGCATCATCAACGCCGTTCTCGGCGGCATCCTGCGCCCTCGTCGAGACGAGCGTTCACGCCGCTGATGGGCTGGGTGCCGCGCCATCCAGGCCCCTGAGCCCGTCGACGGGACCGGAGCCCGCATCCAGCCGGAGGCTTCGACGAGTTCAGCCTCCTCCGCCGGAATCGACGCGTGCGATCGCGGCGCTTCCCCGCCATGATGGAGGGATGACCGCGAGTGCCGACGCGCCCTTCCGCGTCGTGTTCGTGTGCAGCGGCAACATCTGCCGCTCCCCCATGGCCGATGTGGTCTTCCGTCATCTCGCCGATGCCTCGGGCCTCGGCTCGCGCGTGGCGTCGGCGTCCGCCGGTACCGGCGACTGGCATGTCGGTGAGCGTGCCGACCACCGCACGCTCGAAGCCCTTGAACGTCACGGCTACGACGGGTCCGCGCACCGTGCGCGGCAGTTCCAGTACGCCGACTTCGACCGCAACGACCTCGTGGTCGCCCTCGACCGGAGTCACGAGCGGGTCCTCCGCGGCTGGGCGCGCGACGACGACGCGGCCGACAAGATCGCGCTGCTGCAGTCGTTCGTCCCGGATGCCGAGACCCTCGACGTCCCCGACCCGTACTACGCGGGCCCCCCGATGTTCGACGAGGTCCTCGGTATGATCGAACGCGCCAGCCGCGCCCTGTTCCGGCAGCTCGAGCCCGCCATCCGCTCCGCGGGCTGACCTTTTCGCGCGATCCCCGGGAGACCCGTGTCCTCTCTGCCTCCGCAGCCCCTCAGCCCGCTCGACGGTCGGTACTTCGCCACCGTGTCCCAGATCGGCGACTACCTGTCGGAGGCGGGCCTGAACCGCGCCCGCGTCGAGGTCGAGGTCGAATGGCTCCTCGCCCTCACCGACCGCTCGCTCTTCGGCACCTCGCCGGTGTCGGACGGCGACCGCGCGAAGCTCCGCGCGCTCTACGAGGAGTTCGGCGCCGACGAGATCGCCTGGCTCAAGGAGAAAGAAGCGGTCACCCGCCACGACGTGAAGGCCGTCGAGTACCTCGTCCGCGACCGCCTCGACAGCCTCGGCCTGACCGCCCTCGCCGAGCTCACGCACTTCGCCTGCACGAGCGAGGACATCAACTCCACCGCCTACGCCCTCACCGTGCAGCGTGCGGTCGAGCGCGTGTGGCTGCCCAAGCTTCGCTCGGTCACCGCCGCCCTCGCCGAGCTCGCCGTGCAGCACCGCGACGCCGCGATGCTGTCGCGCACGCACGGCCAGCCCGCCACGCCCACGACGATGGGCAAAGAGATCGGTGTCTTCGCGTGGCGCCTCGAGCGCGTCATCCGACAGCTGGATGCCGGGGAGTACCTCGCGAAGTTCTCGGGAGCCACCGGCACCTGGTCGGCGCACGTGGCCGCCGAGCCCGACGTCGACTGGCCCTCGCTGACGCGGGAGTTCATCGAGTCGCTGGGCCTCGGCTTCAACCCGGTCACGACGCAGATCGAGTCGCACGACTGGCAGGTCGAGCTCTACGACCGCGCTCGGCACGCGGGGGGCATCCTGCACAACCTCGCCACGGACATCTGGACCTACATCTCGCTCGGGTACTTCACGCAGATCCCCGTCGCGGGCGCGACCGGGTCGTCGACGATGCCGCACAAGATCAACCCGATCCGCTTCGAGAACGCCGAGGCCAATCTCGAGATCGCCGGCGGACTGTTCGGCACCCTGGCATCCACCCTCGTCACCAGCCGACTGCAGCGCGACCTGACCGACTCCACGACGCAGCGCAACATCGGCGTCGCGTTCGGCCACTCGCTCCTCGCGCTCGACAACCTGCAGCGCGGGCTCACCGAGATCTCGCTCGCCGAGGACGTGCTGCTCGCCGACCTCGACGTCAACTGGGAGGTGCTCGCCGAGGCCATCCAGACCGTGGTGCGCGCCGAGATCGCTGCGGGTCGTTCCCAGATCACCGACCCCTACGCCCTGCTGAAGGACCTCACGCGCGGTCGCCGCGTCGGCGCCCCCGAGCTGGCCGAGTTCGTGCGCGGCCTCGACATCGGGGATGCCGCGAAGGAGCGCCTCCTCGCTCTCACGCCCCCCGCCTACGCGGGGCTCGCGTCGCGGGTCGTCGACGCACTGTAGGAGCTGTCCCGGTCGGCGCCGCCCGACCGGGAGGGGCGCGGGAGACGGCCTTCGGCCGTGCTGTCGGCGGGGCGGCGAAGACGGGCCGGCGCGCCGAAGCGGGTGAGACAGCCAAGGAAGGTCTCGACGCGACCCTTCGCGCGTCGTAGTGTGTTGACGTCAACATCCCTCTCGGCCTCCGGCCGACGTGCGCCGCATCGTCGCGGCGCGGAATGGAACAGACGCGATGACGCATCGACGCCCCCTCCCCCTCCGACGCCTGCTCGCCGCGGCGGCTGCCGCCGTGCTCGCCGGAGCGCTGGCATCCCCGCTCTCCGCGGTGGCGCTGACCGGCGTGCCCACCGACCCCGCCGACGGGGTGCCCCGCGTGGACCCCCCGATCACCTACTCGAGCTTTTCGCCCGTCGCCGACCCCGGCCGCGGAGCCGCCGACTACCTCCAGCCGAAGTGGTACGACACCGACGGACGCCACATCCAGGCGCACGGCGGGCAGGTCGTCACGACCCGAGAGAACGGCCAGAGCGTCTACTACTGGTACGGCGAAGATCGCACGAAGGGCTACTGGAACAGCCCCGGTGTCGCGGTCTACCGCTCGACGGATGCCAAGAACTGGACCAATCTCGGCGACGCCCTCCGGAGCATCTCGACGCGCGACGATCTCCTGACCCCGTACTTCAAGAACCTCTACGACACGGTCGACGAGAACGGCCAGCCGCGCAACGACAAGATCGACGCCCTCGCGTACCACCTGAACTCGCAGCGATCGGCGGACTACACCGCGATCTTCGAGCGCCCGAAGGTGCTGCACAACGAGAAGACCGGCAAGTGGGTCATGTGGTGGCACGCCGACGGGCGCACCGAGCCCGGCGGCAGCACCTACGCCCGCTCGATGGCCGCGGTCGCCGTGTCGGACTCCCCCGCCGGCCCCTTCCGCATGACGGGCGCCTTCCGCATGCCCAACCGCACCGACTACAAGGGCTGCTCGCAGTACGCCGTCCCGGGTCAGGCGCGTGACATGACGGTGTTCCAGGACGACGACGGCACGGCGTACATCTCGTACTCGTCCGAGGAGAACTCCTCGCTCTACGTGGCCGAGCTGAACGCCGACTACACGAACGTGCTCAAGACCGTCGACTCGGACACCCTCGGCGTGAAGCAGTACTCGGAGGACGGCCGCTACCCCTACGTCTTCGCCGACGGCAAGGAGGGCGCGCCTGTGCGGGGCGAGGACTTCCAGATCGTGAAGGAGTGCGGCTACCTCGAAGCCCCCGCGATCTTCGAGCGCGACGGGACCTACACCGCCATCGCCTCCGGCGCGACCGGCTGGGCCCCGAACCCGCAGACGTACTACACGACGAAGAACCTGATGGGGTCATGGATCCGGGGCGTGCAGGGCGGTGACGCGAACGAGAACACGTGGTATGCGAGCATGCCCGACGGCTCCGACGGTCTGCTCTCGATCGGCGACAAGAACCGCTCGACCTTCGGTTCGCAGGCGACGAACGTCTTCGAGCTCGAGCCCGGCAAGTTCGTGTACATGGGCGACCGCTGGAACGAGGGCGAGTCGAACTCGACGTACGTGTGGCTCCCGCTCACCGTCGGCGAGAACGGTCGCCTCGAGATGCACAACCCCGCCGCCGAGGACCCCGCGCGCTACAGCTCGGGCTGGGACGCGTCGTACTGGAACGACAAGGGCTTCGGCCACGGCACGTGGAAGGTCACCACGGCGCTGCCGACGACGGTCCTGCGCGGTCAAGCGCCGCAGCTGCCGAGCACCGTGTCGGTCGACGTCGACGGGACCGCGTCCGCCGTCGGTGTGACCTGGACCGCGATCGACACGAGCGTCCTCGGACCGCAGACGCTCACCGGCACCCTCGCCGCCGACGCGAGATTCACGGCCGGTCGCTCGTTCCAGCGCACGATCACCGTCACGACGCCCGGCGTCGCGAACATCGCCCCCGAGGCGACCGTCACGGCCTCGAGCCGCAACGATCTCGTCGGCACGATGACCGACGGCAACCGCACCGGCAAGGGCTGGGACGACTGGACCGGCAACGGCTACCCGCGCAACAGCTGGCTTCAGTTCGACTGGGGGACGAACCGCACCTTCGATTCCCTCGCCGTCTACACCTACAAGGACGGCGCCACGGCGACCTGGCCGTCGCGCATCCAGGTGCAGTACCGCGACGCCGCCGGCGCCTGGCAGGACTCGACCGTCGCGGCGACCCTGGCTCAGGATGCCGCCTCGGCAGCGCCCGTGGTCACGCTCGACGGGAAGGGGCTTCCGGCATCCAGTGCCCTTCGCCTGCACCTCACGAGCAACGCCAACACGTGGCAGTCGATCGCCGAGGTGGAGATCTGGGGCAACGCCCTCGCCGCGAACGTCTGCCGTGGCACCGACGCGACCGTGTCGGCGTCCTTCTCGCAGACCAAGTGGGCGACCCTGCCCGCGAGCAACGCCTGCGACGGCCGGCAGAACACGCAATGGTCGACGTGGACGGACGCCGGATTCAAGGACTCGGCGACCTTCACCCTCGAGACCGGCGGCACCCACCGCCTCGACACGGTGACGTTCACCAACACCGAGGGCTCGATCACGGGCGTCTCCGCCGAGTACCGCACGAGTGCCGGCGAGTGGAAGCCGGTCGCCCTGACCGGTGCTGCGCCCACGGTGACGAACGGCCGCGAGACGACCCTGTCGTTCACCCAGGTGGTCGCGACGGGTCTGAGATTGACGTTCGCCACGCCGGGTTCCTACCTGAAGATCCCCGAGATCGTCGTGCCCGAGGGTGTCGCGGTGCCGAAAGCCGCGGTCACGGTGACCTCCCGCTGCCTCTCCGGGAAGGTGACGCTGGTGACCACGGTGCGCAACACCGAGGCGACCCCCGCGACCGTCGAGATCTCCTCGTCGTGGGGCCGCAAGACCTTCACCGCGATGGCCGCCGGCTCAGCCGCCTCCATCGCCCAGGCGACCCGAGCGACCTCCATCGCCGCGGGGACGATCACGGTGAAGACATCGGTCGACAGCGCTCAGGGAGAGCAGCGCGTGCCGTTCACGGCACGGAGCTGCGGCTGACCGGCGATCCGTCCTGACCACCGCCTGCCGACGGGCACAGGGACGGAGCGTCACGGGGACGGGCGGGGAGAACTTCCCGCCCGTCCCCGGACGCTGCAGAGGGTGAAGGTCAGGCCACCGGCGTGGGGGCGCCGTCCTTCTCGGCCAGCGAGCGCGCCACCGCCTCGGCGACGCGGGCGTCCTCGGCATCCTGTCGACGGCGACGACGGTCTCGCAGCCAGCGCGGACCGAGAACGGCCGCGGCGACGACGAGGAGCACGACGACGAGCAGCGGCCACGGCACGGCCCAGCCCAGGGCGGAGGCGACGACCGGGTCGAGATCCGTGGTGGATCCCGAGGCGTCGGTGACCGCGGGCGTTGCCGTCACCGATGCCCACACCAGGCCCATCGCGGCGACGGCGGGAACCCGGACGTCGCGCTGCCAGGACTCCCCGGGGAGCAGAACGGGAGCGGCATCACCGGGGATCGCGTCGACCTCGCCCCACCCGAAGGGACCGGCGACGGCATCGGCGTCGGACGGGGTGAGCGAGACGTTGCCGGCGTTGTGCAGGCGGTAGTGCACGGTGGCGTCGCCGAAGAGGAACGGCACGGCGCCGCCATCCCAGTCGACGCTGAGGTCATCGACCGCGAGGGCAGGGGTGAGGTCACCGCCCACCCGGATGCCGGCGCGGATGCCGAGACGGCGGTCGACGTTGACGTTCGCCGACTGATCGGCCACGGTGAGGGAGGTCACGACACCGCCGGCGTAGTCGCCGGGCGTGGCGTCGGCGGGGATGTCGATCGTGAAGGGCACCTCGACGGTCTGCCCGGCGGGCACCGAGACGTGATGCTGAGGAACGACGATCCACTTGCCGACACCGGTCGGCTCCTCGGCGGCAAGACGCAGATCGACCGCCCCCGTCGAGGTCGTGTAGCCGTCCGCGGCGTACACGTCGAGCTCGACCGCCTCGGTGCCGCGGTTGGCGACGACGAGGCCGTCGTCGAGGTGGGCTCCGGGGTTCAGCGCATACGCGAAGTTCGTGCGGTCGGCGCCGAGCTCGTTGGATGCGGTGCGCACGGTCCACGTGACGTCGTCGGTCGTCGCGAACGCGGCGGGGGCGCCGACCAGGGGGACGGCGGCCACGACGAGCGCGGCCACGGACAGCGCGAGCGGACGGGAGAGTCTGTTCATGAGGGATCCTTCGGGAAGAGCCGGCGGGGAGCGAACTCCCCGCCGGCCCGGTTCGCTGGTCAGCCGGCCAGCGCGGTGAGGGTCAGGGTCGCGCGGTAGCTTCCCTTGTCGATCGAGTTGGGGATCTTCAGGTCGAGGTCCGCACCCACGACGCCGGCGCCACGGTCGTGGCCCATCGCCGCGGAGCTGAGCACCCGAGAGGTGGACAGACCGTCACCACCGTCGTAGCCGGAGCCGACGGCCGTGCCCGCAGTCGCGCCGGCACCCGCCGTGACGACCTTCGGCGTCCAGCCGAGGTACTTGCCCTCGAACGTCTTGGTGCCGTCGGTGAAGGCGCCGACCGATGCCGAGACCGACCAGGCGGCCTTGCTGCGACGCGTGTCGGTCACGGCGATCGGGTTGATCTGACCGGTGGCCTCGAAGTACTGCAGGTTCTTCTCCTCGGCGGTGCCGAGGTCGACGAGACCGTTGTGTCCGTTGATCGTCCAGCCGAACTCGCCCGGTGCACCCGAGGGGACGTCGACCTGGATGTCCTGGCCGTCACCGTGGTTGGGGTGGATGGTCACCTCGTCCTGGATCGACCCGACGGCCTCGGCCGGCTGGGCGCCGTTTTGGGGACCGCACCACAGCACGCGGTTCAGCTCGACCGCGGCGTTCGGAGCCGAGCAGTCACCGGAGCGGATGTTCTGGACGACCAGCTGATCCTTCTGCACCTGGACCTTGACGTAGGTGCGGACGTGCTCCTGGTTCTCCACGGAGTTGTACCAGTAGTTGTTCGGGTTCTGCGGGTCGGCGCCGTTTCCCGCACCGCTCGTGCCGCTGTTGTCCGGCGCGGTGATGTCGTAGTACTTGGATCCGGATGCCGAGTTCGCGGTGACGTACACGACGCCGCCGGGGCCCTCGAAGACCTCGTCCTGGCCCGGCTTCTCGTCGGCGTTCGCCTTCGCGCCGTTCTTGATCTCGTACGAGCGCGAGTAGCTGTGGTCATGACCCTGGAGGACCAGGTCGACGCCGAGCTTCGAGAACGCGGTCGGGAAGTCGACACGACGGACCTTGTTGTCGGCATCCTTCGCGTGATCCGCCGGCGAGTAGATCGCGTGGTGGTAGACGAGGACCGTGTACTTCGCGTCGGCGCCGTGCTTGTTGACGACGTCGGTGACGTAGGCCACGTGAGCGTCGTCGCCGCCCCCGCCCTGCGAGGTGGCGTAGCTGTTGCTGTTCAGGTCGATGAACAGCGTGTCCTTGTAGATGAACCAGTAGTCGCCGCCCGACTCGGTGCCGGTGCTCGAGGCGCCCTTACGGTAGTACGCACCCGAGCGGTCGGTGTTCGGGGTGTACAGGTGCTGCTCGTAGGCCTTGCCGCCCACGTCGTGGTTGCCGATCGTGGCGACCCAGGGGTACTGGCGCAGCTCGTCGGGGGCGAGGAACGCGCCCCACTGGTCTTCCTTGTTGGCCGAGTCGACCTGGTCGCCACCCGACACGAGCAGCTCCGCGTTCGGGTTGGCGCTGAGGGCGACCTTCGTGGTGTCCTGCCACCCCGCCTGGTCCTTCGCGACATCACCGGACGAACCGATCTGCGGGTCACCGAAGAAGAGGAAGTCGTAGTCACCCTCGAACGACTGCGTCTTGAACGCGTAGGTCGACGACCAGTTGCCGTCGGATCCGACGCGGTACGAGTACGCGGTGTTCTCGGCGAGGCCCGTGATCGTCGCGTGGCGGTTGAATCCGCCGCTCGTGGCGATGTTGGCCGTACCGGATGCCGAGAACGTCGTGGCCGAGGCCGGGAAGGCCCCGTTCACGAGCGTCGAGGTGGGGGCGACCTGCACCGACTGGGTGGTGTCGGCGGAGGAATACCACGTGACGATGCGCTGTGCTTCGTCGGCCCCGACGCCGAGGATGACGCCGGAGAGCGTCGTCGGGGAGTCGGCCTGGGCGACCGAGGCCATCGCGGTGCCCGAGAGCACGAGCGAGGCGCCGACGACGACCGTTGCGATCCACGTGGCGCGGCGACGCGTGCGCGTCCCGTGCGACGTCGATGCGGAAGAGAGCATGGTTTTCCGTTTCTCTTGGGGGAGGTGCCCGCGATCGGCGGGCTCCCCCACGCTCCGCCCGTTCGGTGACGTGCGGATGAATGGTTGACTCAGTGCCCCTATCGAGTCCCTCAACGGTCGCTACTCGATGCCGAGGACGCGTTGGACGAACCAGACGAGTCCCGCCACGGTGACGACGACCGCGAGCAGTCCGCTCGCCCACATCCCGATGCGGGGGTAGTGACGCCGCAACAGCACGAGCAACGGGAAGGCCACGACGATGATGCTGATCTGCACCGCCTCGATGCCCACGTTGAAGACCAGGAGCGACCACAGGAGCGTCCACGACCACGGCTCGTCGATGCCCAGGGCCGAGGCGAAGCCCAGACCGTGCACGAGGCCGAAGAGGAAGACGACCCCCACCCGCAGCCACCCCGCGCGATCGAGACGGAGGAACCCGTGGGCGTGCGAGAGGTCCTGGTCGACCTTGCCGCCGCGCCACAGCCGCCAGAGGTACCAGGCGCCGACGACGGCGATCGAGAGAGCGATCGTGGGCTCCACGAGCTCGGGAGGGGCGGCGACGACCCCCGTCGCCGCCAGGATGAACGTCACCGAATGGGCGAGCGTGAAGGTCGTCGCGGCGATCACGACCTCACGCAGACGCCGCGAACCGACGATCAGCGCGAGGAGGAACAGGATGTGGTCGATCCCGGTGAGCAGGTGCTCGGCACCGAGCCGGAAGAACTCCCAGAAGCGCTCGAGCGGCGACTGCGCCGTGCTGAACGACGGGTGCTCGGCATCCAGGACCGTACTGCCCTCGTGCAGGTCGAGGGCGTAGGTGAGGATCGTCTTGGTGTCGGTGACGAACCCCTCGTTGTCGGGGAAGAGCGTGGAGACGACCTCGTGCCCGTTCTCGGACGGCGGGCAGACGTAATCCAGGTCGAGGACGGCGTAGGGCACGCCGTCCTGCTGGGTCATCGCAATGTCGTCCGCGAGGGTGGGGACGCACTCCTGTCCCTCGGCGTCGATGCGGAAGCGCTCGGTGACGTACGACGACACGGCGGGGCGGTGCGCCTGAAGAGCGGCGACCTGCTGGTCGGTGTCCCCGGCGGCGAAGGCGTCCATGCCGGTGCGGTACAGCGGGTCATCCTTCGCTGCATCCGCCGCGGACACGACGAACAGGTCGTACTCGACCTGCAGCTTCGTATGCACGACACCCGGGCCTCCGCTGGACAGGTCGGCGTAGACCACCGACAGGATGCCGTGCGCCGAGGCGGGCGTCGCCGAGGCGAGGAGCGCGACCACCCCGAGGACGAAGAGAAGCGGGCGCAACGCCCGCCGGACCACTGATGACATGAAGACCTTTCCGCGACGAGAGTGCTCCGCGGTGCTGAACGGCGGGACGCGGTGAGGAGAACGGAAACGTAACGTGCGCCCGCCGTTCTCCCGCACGCCACCCGCGTCGCGCACGGCGCGCGCACAGTGAGGGCGTGAGGCGGACGATGACGATGGGGGCGACGATTGTCGCCCTGGCCCTGCTGACGGGGTGCTCGACGGCACCCGGGTGGAGCGAGATGCGCGACGCGCCGTCGCCCATCGGTTCACCCGCCGCGGGCTTCTTCCCCGCCACCCCTCCCGCGCCGGAGTCGACCCACAGCCCGCTGCCGGGATCGTGGGACGAGGTGCACGCCCCCGCGGGCTATCGCGTGGTGCTCCTCACCGTCGGCGACGACGCGCCGACCGCCGTGCTCGTCCAGGCCGTGCAGGACTGGGCGGCCGAGACGCGGGCCGACCTGGAGGTCGTGCACGCCGACGCCGACATGATCGACGGCATCGTCGCCGCCATGAACATGAATCCCGACCTGATCATCAGCGCCGGCGACGCCCTGGTCGACCCGCTCGCCACGGTGACCGCGAGCCATCTCGATCGGCAGTTCCTCGTCGTCGGTGCCGAGCTGGCCGAGCCGACCGAGAACGTGACGGCGGCCGACTGGACGGGCGCCGCCTACCGCGGCGAGGGCCTCGGCACGGCATCCGCGTACGACCCCGCGTCGTTCACCCCCGAGCGGGCCGGCGCCGCCGTGCGCGCGGGGGTCGCCTCGGTGCTCACCGGGCAGCGGGGCATCGTCCTCTGGATGAGCTGACGCCCGATCCCGACGACGGTCAGCCGGCGCGACGACGGGAGCGCGCGATCAGGGCACCGGCGGCGACGGCCCCCACCCCGAGGATGATCCCCGCGACGAGCAGCCCGGCATCCTGTCCCGTGGCCGGAAGATGCCCCTGCGCGTCGGGGACCGCGGAGGGCACGGCGCCGGACGGCGATGGCGCCGGGGGCGCGGTGCTGTTGCGACTGCTCGCGGGCACCTCGACGACGATGGTCTGGGTGTCGGAGAACGTTCCCGGATCCGCGGTCGGCGCCGCCGCGAGAACAGCGGCCAGCGCCAGCGCGATCCCCGAGAACCCCGACATGAGACCCCTTTCTTCGGCCCACTGTGCCGGGGAGAGATGGCCGGCGCGCCCGCGCCGATCAACGGACCGTCAAACGCGGGGCGAAGAACCGGCGTCCTGACGGCTTTCGACGAGGGCGGGAGAATGGATGCCATGCGCGCGATGATCATGGACGCCCTGGCCGCTCCCCTCGAGGTGCGCGAGGTCGAAGCCCCCACCGCTCCCGTCGGTGGGGTCGTGGTCGAGGTGCACGCGACCGGACTCTGCAAGAGCGACTGGCACGCGTGGGTCGGGCACGATGACGTCGCCCTCCCCCACGTCCCCGGGCACGAGCTGGCGGGCGTCATCGTCGAGGTCGGGGAAGGCGTACAGCGCTGGAACGTCGGCGATCGCGTGACGGTGCCGTTCGTCATGGGCTGCGGGGCGTGCGAGTGGTGCCTCGGCGGCAACGCGCAGGTGTGCCCGGACCAGCAGCAACCCGGCTTCACGCAGTGGGGGTCGTTCGCCGAGCGCGTCGTCCTCCGCGCGGCCGACACGAACGTCGTCCGGATCCCCGACGGCGTCTCGTTCGAGGCGGCCGCCGCCCTCGGATGCCGCTTCGCCACCGCCTATCGTGCCCTCACCGGCCGCGCGCGCGTGCAGGCCGGTGAGTGGGTCACGGTCGTGGGCGCGGGCGGCGTGGGCCTCAGCGCCGTGATGATCGGTGTCGCTCTTGGCGCGCGCGTGATCGTCGTCGATCGCACCCCCGCAGCCCTCGAGGCAGCCGCCCGGCTCGGCGCCGAACACACACTCCTCGCCGCCGGATCCGATGTCGCCGCCGTGCACGAGCTCACGGGCGGCGGGAGCCATGTCGCGGTGGACGCGGTGGGGAGCGCGCAGACCTCGCGCGATGCCGTCCTGAGCCTGCGCCGCCGCGGGCGACACGTGCAGATCGGGCTGCTGCCCACCGCCGACGGGATGACGGCCATGCCCATGGCGCGCGTGATCGCGTGGGAGCTCGACCTTCTCGGCAGCCACGGCATGGCTGCGGTCGACTATCCCGAGATGCTCTCGCTCATCGAGAGCGGGGCCTTGCGCCCGCACGACCTCGTCGAGCGGGTGATCGGGCTGGGCGAGGCGGCGACGCTTCTCCCCGCGATGGACACGGCCTCACCGGCGGGCATGACGATGATCGACCCGCGGCTCGACTGACGCGGGGGGCGCTCAGGCGCGAGGCTTCTCGGTGCCGTCGTCGGAGCGCGGAGCCTCGGGGGTGCCGGCGGCCTCGGGGGCGGCGGCATCCGGAGTCTCTTTCGGAAGAAGCAGCGGACGGTCGACGGTCGTGGTGACCTTCGCGGGGTCGACGACGAGCAGGAGAAGGGCGACGGTGACGAGGACGACGATGAACGTCACGCCGGCCGCGACAAGCCCGACCACCAGGGCGCGCTGGATCTCGTCGGCCGGGCGCGTCTGGAAGAAGCCCATCGACATCAGCGTGGTGAAGCCGGCGAACAGCGCGGCGCCGAAGGCGAGTCCCAGAAGCTGAACGGGCTTCATCAGGTCGCGGCGGGTCGGCTTTGCGGCGGGCTTGTCGGTCACGACACGGCCTCCTCGGTGGGTGCAGCCGGAATCGGCTCGGGGCGGCGGGGCGAGAAGCCCGCGATCGCCAGGAAGACCGCGACGACCGCCGTGTAGCCGCCGAAGAGGCCCACGGCGATGACGATCCCGGTCAGGGTGAACGAGCCCGCGCCCTCGATGGCGTAGCCGAGCGAGTACTGCGGGCTGGTGATCAGGAGGACGACGGCGAGGACGAGCGTCAGGATGCCGATGAGCAGACCATCGCGCGGGGCGGTGGTCGTGCGGCCGGCGCGACGATCGCGCACCGCGGCGATGACCTCGATGAGGCCGCTCACGACCGCCCACGAGATGACGATTCCGAAGAAGAAGCCGGTCTCGCGCCAGGACGGGACGCTGGCCGCCATCCCCGCCACCGCCGCGACGACCGCGAGGAGGATGACGGTGGCGCGATGCCCGCGGGGGAAGACGAGCCAGGCCGACAGCGCGAAGACGAGCGCGGTGGCGAGGGCGAAGCCGCTGAAGACCGCGAGGCCGACGGGCGCGGAGTGATCCGAGGAGAACGTGACCATCGCTGCGGCGATGGCGGCGAAAAGGGCGCGCGCGAGCTGCAGGTGGCGCACGTCGAAGGCGCGCGCGGAAGAGGAAGTGGCCACGGAAGATCCCGGAAGAACGGTGTCGATGGCATCCAGTCTATTCCTCGGGGAGCGGCCGACCTCCGGGGAGCCTGGATGCCACCGGGCTCATCGGCAATCCCCAGCCGAGGAGGCGATTCTTAGGCGCAGACGGAGGGCAAAAGCAAGTCTTCCGCTCGCGAGAGGCCCGGGAGCTATCCTTTCTCACGCCATGAGCGGTTGGTGGGTGGCCGCACGTCGTCTATGGGGGGTTTCGGATGACCAATGTCGATCTCGAGGTGTATGGGGCACCCGATCTGACGTACGACTTTCCGGCGGCGGACGCCGTCGCGTCGGCCGCGAACGCGGCCGCGAATTCGATCGAGGATCAGACCGCCTCGCGGATCTCGTACGCCGCGACGGCGCGGACCGATTTCCAGGGGTACTTCTCCGAGCTGTTCAACGCGAACGCCGACATCGCCGCCGGCGATGCCCGGGAGCTGGTGTATCGGCTGCGCGACGTGGCGTCCTTCATGGGGCGTTTGAGCGATGCCGCGCGCGAGGAGAACGCCCGCCGGAAGCGGGCGCGCGAGTGGCGCGACCGTGTCGAGGCGCGGCGGTCGAACTGGCTGGATGCCACGTGGGACGACATCTTCGGCGAGGAGCCGCCGCCCACCGCGGGCGAGATCAGCCCGCCGGTGTTCCCGTCGACCGCGCTGACGCCCTCGGTCCGACAGACGCCCGCACCGGGCAGTGGTGGCGGCGGCGGGGGCACGTCCTCGGCGCGGCCCGAGAACCTGCGTACCTTCGCCAACGGCAACGCCGAGCTGGACGCGGGACTGTCGGCGCATCCGGGTCGACTCTCGGAGTGGACGAGCGATTTCATGTCGACGTGCGATTTCGGCGGGATCGACGTGAGTCCCGTCGTCGCGGGCTTCCGCGCCTGGCTGGACGCGAATGCGAACGATTCGGCGTGGGCGAACACGATTGCGCAGGCGTTCGAGGACGCCGGTGCGAACGGGGGGATCGGGACGGTGTCGGATGCCGCGTTGGCGGCGTCGCTGGCGGCGGCGGGGGTGTCCGCGACGCGTCAGGATCTGGTGATCGACCCGCCGACGGCGTGGGGTGGGGCTCCGACGACGGGGTTCGTGAATGACCCGGTGAACTCCGCGACCGGGAACTTCTTGGAGCCGGAGAACGACCTGCCGTTCCCCGCGGCGACGGGCCTGCTGTCGGTGACGCGGATGTACAACTCTCTCAACGACGGGGCCGGGGTGTTCGGTCTCGGGTGGTCTTCGATCCTCGACACGGCCCTGCTGCTGTCGGACGATGATGCGCGGTTCGTGATGGCGGACGGGCGGCAGATCGTCTTCGGTGTCGACGGGCGGGACTGGGCGCGGGCGACCGGGGAGAACTACTGGCTGGCGCGCGTGCCTTCCGCGGACCTCCGCGCCCGGGGCCTCGACGCCCCCGACGGGCTGCTGGTCACCGACAACGCCGGCGGATGGTGGGCATTCACCACCGGCGGCGACTGGCTCGGCGCCGGTGCCGGGGCAGGCAATGTCGTGACCGTTCTGCGTGACGAGGCCGGAGCCGTGACGGCCCTGGAGCACTCCCGCGACCGCCGGGTGGATGTCGAATACGTCGACGGGCTCGTCGCGTCGGTGACGGCGTCGGATGGCCGCCGCGTGGAGTACCTGTACGACGACGACCGTCGCCTGACCGCCGTCACCGGCCCCGCGGGAACCCGCACGTACCGGTGGAACGACGACGACCTCATCGACCAGGTCGTCGCCGCGACCGGCGTCATCGAGTGCACCAACGTGTACGACGCGCACCGGCGCGTGCGGGAGCAGGTGACGGAGTTCGGTCGTCACACCCGCTTCACCTACCTCTCCGGCCGCGTCACCGAGGTCGCCGACGCCGACGGGTCGAACGCGAACACGTGGATCGCCGACCGCAAGGGCCGCCTCGTCGGCATCATCGACACCGACGGCAACCGCCAGTCGATGGCGTACGACCCGACCGGCAACCTCGTCTCCGTCACCGACCGCGAGGGACGCATCACCGTCCACGCCTACGACACCCGCGGCCGCAGAACCCGCACCGTCACCCCCGACGGCGCCGACATCACCTACGGGTACGACGACCACGACCGCGTCACCACCGTCGTCATCGCCGACGGCGGAATCGTCACCTACGACTACCCCAACGACCTCGAACGCAACCCCTCACGGATCACCGACCCCGGCGGGGGCGTCACCGAACTCGACTGGGCCGCCGGGCTGCTCCGCCGGGTGCAGGACCCCGAGGGCGTGGTCGTGCGCTTCGACTACGACGCCCACGGGGAGCTGGTCGCCACCCGCAACGCCGACGGCGCGGTCGCCAAGCTCGTCCGCGACGGCTCCGGCCGGGTGACGCAAGCCATCACCCCGCTGGGGGCGATCACGCGGTACGTCTACGGCGACGCCGGGGTGTTGGCATCCCGCGAAGATCCCGACGGTGCCGTCTGGCGCTACGAGCACGGCCGCGGCGGGCAGGTCACCGCGATCATCGACCCGCTCGGCGCCCGCACGGAACTCGAGTACGGCCCCCACGGCCGCCTCACCCGCACCACCGACCCGCTCGGCCGGGCCATCGACCGGTCGTTCGACGAGCTCGGCAACGTCACCGCGATGACCCTCCCCGACGGCGCGACCTGGGGCTTCACCCACGACGCCCTCTCCCGCCTGCGCGAGATCACCGATCCCACCGGCGGGGTCTGGACCCGCGAGTACGACGCCGTCGGCGAGCTGGTGCGCACGACCGATCCCACCGGCGTGCACACCGACATCTCACGCGAGGAAACCACCTTCACGGTGCGCACCGCGTTCGAGGAGACCTCCGTCCGGTACGACCGGTACGGCCGCCCGGAGAGGATCCAGGATGCCGCGGGCGACGCGTCGCTGATCACCTACGACGCCTGCGGGCGCCCGGTCGAGCTCCTCGACGCGGACGGCGGCCTCACCCGCATCGACCGCGACCGGGCGGGTCGTGTCATCGCGATCACGACCCCCGCGGGTCGCACGACCCGCTACGAGTACGACCACTGCGGCCGCCCCGTCGCGGCCATCGACGCGAACGACGCCCACACGACGCTCGAGTACGACGCCGACTCGCGCGTCGTCGCCCGTGTCCTGCCGACCGGCGAGCGCGCCGAGACCGTGTACGACGAGGTCGGGCGCGTGGTCCGTCTCGACACCCCCGGCGTCGGCGTCACACGTCTGGGTTACGACCTCGCGGGGCGCCTGACGTTCTCGCAGGACGCCCGATACGGTATCCGTCGCTTCGCGTACGACGCCGCCGGCCAACTCGTCGCCGCCACGAACGGCATCGGCGGGGTCACCCGGTACGCCTATGACGACCGAGGGCGCCTGGTGTCGATCACCGACCCCCTCGGCGCGGTGACGACGCGCACGTACACCGACCTCGACCAGGTCGCGTCGCAGACCGACCCGCTCGGTCGGGTCACCACCGCCGCGTATGACGCAGCCGGTCGCCAGATCGCCCAGACGGCGCCGGACGGCGTCACCACCGAGTGGACGTATGACGCGGCGGGGCTGGCATCCGGTCTCTCGGTCGACGGGCGCCGGGTCACCGAGATCCGCCGCGACCCGGGTGCGCGCTCCGCCACGGTCGTCGACCACACCGGATCCGAGGCGGTGACGCACGCGCTGCGCTACAGCCGCATCGGCCGGCTCGTCGAGCGCGTCACGGGCGACGAGACGACGCGGTGGGAGTACGACGCCGACGGTGCTCGCACCCGCCTCGTCACCCCCACGGGGGTCACCGTCGACTACGCACGGGATGCCGCGGGCCACCTCACCCGTCTGGATCACTCCCGTCTCGGCGCGGTGCACTACACGCGGGATGCGTTCGGGCGGGTCCTCGAAGCCCGCGCGGGCGACAGCCTGCAGACCTGGGACTATGCGGACGGCTTCCCGGTCACGCACACGCGGACCGACGCCACGGGCGCGACCGTGACGCGCATCGAGCGTGACCACACCGGCCGGATCCTCGCGATCACGGATGCCACGGGCCCGACCCGTTACCTGCACGACGACGCCGGGCAGCTGGTGTCGGCCGTCACCGACGCGGGCGAGACGCTCTGGCAGTACGACACCGCGGGACGCCTCGTGCGCGAGACGTCCCGCGAGAGTGAGCGCGTCTCGACGTACGACGCGGCGGGGCAGCTCCTGTCGCTGTCGGACGCCGCCGGGGAGACCACGTTCGCCTACGACGAGCGGGGTCGCCGCGTGCGCGAGACCGCTCCAGGTCACGAGACGACCTACGCCTGGGACGAGCGAGGGTGGCTCCGGAGCCTCACCGAGCGCGTGTCGGACGGCCAAGAACGCCACGTCGCCCTGCGTGTCGACGGGCTCGGCGACCTCGTCGAGGTCGACGGCATCCCGCTCCTGTGGGACACCGCCGACGGCACGCCGCGCGCTCTGCGCGTCGGCTCGACCGACGTGTTCCGCGCCCCCGGCGCTCTGGCCGGCATCGACGGGGAATGGATCGTCGGGGGTTGGCGCGACGCGCGCTCCGCCGCGGCCGACGAGCCGTGGGCGGCGCTCCGTGCGGTGCAGGCGCTGGGTGGTGGCGCGGTGTCGATCACCCCGGGCGGAGATCTCGCGATCGCGGGACTGGAGTGGATGGGCGCACGCGCCTACGACCCGGCGACCCGCGGGTTCCTCACCACCGATCCCCTCGAAGCACCCGTCGGAGCGGTCTGGGGCACGAACCCCTACTCGTACGCGGGCAACGACCCGTTGCATGCCACCGATCCGCTGGGGCTGCGGCCGGTGACGGATGCCGAGCTCACCGCGTACGGCGAGGCGCGGCAGGGGGCGCTGGCCAACGCGGCCGACTGGGTCGGGGACAACTGGGACGTCATCCTCGCCGGAGCCGTCGTGGCCGCGGGCGTGGCTCTCATGTTCACGGGCGTCGGCGGGCCTGTCGGCATGGTCCTCATCGGCGCGGCGAGCGGCGCACTGATCTCCGGGGGCTCGTCGTACATCTCGCAGAAGGTGACGACGGGGACAGTGGACTGGGGCAAAGTCGTCACCGACTCGGCCGTGGGCGCTCTGGCCGGCGGAGTCGGCGGCGGCGTCGCCGGCAGTCTCGCCCGGGGCCCGATAGCGGCACGAGTCACCGCGATGGCGGGAGACGACGTGTCGCGCGGTGCCCAGGTGGCGTACAACGTGCTCGGGAACTCCACGGGCCGCGCCTCGGTCGCGGGCGCAGCCGGGGGAATGACCGGCAACGTCGCCGATTACGCCCTGAGCCCGGGCGAGCACACGGTCGGCGGATACGCGCAGGCCGTCGGCACCGGACTCCTCTTCGGGGGTGCGGGCTCGTACGCCACCAACCGCCTGGGTGGACTCGCCTCGGGGTGGGTCGGCAACAACGTCACCCCGAACTGGCTCGCCCCCGTCTCCAACGGCGCGCACTCCGGCCCCGCCGCGAACTATGGACAGGAGCTCAGCGAGATGGCATTCGATCACGTCGCGGGAGGCGCGATCGGCCTCGCGAACACCGCCCTCAAGCCCGGCGGCGCATCGGGCACCGACCTGGTGAGCGGCTTCGTCCAAGGCTTCGGCAGCGGTGCGAGCGGACCGTCGATGGGACGCCACTAGTGCCGGCGGGGCGCCAGAAGAAACCACCGAGCAAGGTTGCGGTGGGGATCTCGCTTGCCGTCTTCGCCCTCCTGATCCTCCTGCCGATCTTCATCTTCGGCGTGGCACCGAACCTCGAGCAGAACGTGACCTCGACCTGGAGGTGCGACGTGACCTCCGCTGAGCCGCGGGAGTCATCGGGAGGGATGAAGGGGTCGAGCACGCTGCCCAGCGTGCTGCTGCGCACGACCGACTGCGGCGACGTCGTGCTGCAGAAGGGCGTGACGTTCGACAACTCAGCGGCACTCGCCGGCGACTTCCGCCCCGGCGTCTACGACCTCCGGATCGGCTGGGTCTCGGCGAACATCATCAGGCTCATCCCCAACGGCTTACCCGAGGTGCAGTCGTACGAGCCTGTTTCCTGAAGCGAACCGGGCAAGAGAAGAACGAGAGGCGGCACGGTGAACCTGACCACCACCTTCACGAGCGTCGGTATCGCGATCGTCGTCATGACGGTCGTGACCATCGCGGTGTCGGCGGGTATCCGCCGCTCGCCGTCGACCGCGACCTACAAGGCCACCAAGGCCAACGTCCTCTTCGTCGTCTCCACCCGACGCTGGCAACGCGTGCTCATCCGCACGGTCGGCATCGCCGTCGTCGCGCTGGGAGCCGTCATTGCGTTGGTCGCCTTCACCCGTCCGGCATCACCGCCCGCGATGAGGATCGCCGGAGTGGCCACTGTCGTCGGCGGCATCCTGTTGATCCTTCTCGCCAAGGGCATGCACCGCCTGCGGCTCGAAGTGACCCCCGACACCATCTGGTCCTTCCCGATGATCGCGGCACCGCGCGAGATCCCCCTCGCCGAGATCACCGCCCTCGCCCCGCACATCACGAGCAACTACGGCGGCATCCTCGGAAAGACCGGATCGAAAACCCGGTTCTACGCCACCGGCATCATGCTCGGCTACCCGCAGCTCATCGAATACTTCCGGCAGTACCGCCCCGACCTGCCGATCCCGGAGGCCGCTCGGCCCCTGCAGGAGCGGTGAGGATCACGTCGTTGACTGAGGTGCCGGTCTCCCGCGCGGTCGCGAATCTGTCGGCCCTCGTCGAGGTGTTGAGAATCGTCGGCGAGGACCGGTACGCGACCTTCTTCGACGGCATCATCGCTGATCTTCTTCGCGCCGGCGGCCCGGAAGAGGTTCGAGAAGTAGCCGCCCGCGGCCTGGCGGCCTTCGGCGGCATGAATTCGGTCAATGACCTCGTCGTCATGGACGGCAGCGTCCCCGATATCGAGAACAATCGCGCAATCGATGAGCGACGCGAAGCCGTCTATGACGCCCTGACGCACCTCATCTGACGGATCGCCGATCAGCCGGCACCGTCCCGCGCGGCGATGGCTTGACGATTCGTCAAGAACGTCTCTTTTTACATACCTCTAGAGCCAGAATTCTTCTCGAAAATCCATAGCGTCGTCGCATGGCCCACCCCACGACGACGCGGACACCGTGCTGAGCGCCGCCACGCGCGCCGTCTTCTTCGTGTCCGACAGCACGGGGATCACCGCCGAGACCCTCGGGAGCGCGCTGCTCGCGAACTTCCCCACCGCCCACTTCGACAGGCACACGATCCCCTTCGTCGGGACCGTCACGCCGGTGTCGAGAGTGACCGCGGCGCTGCAGAGCGCCACGACGCCCGAGGCCGCGCCGATCGTGTTCGCCACGGTGAAGGATGCCGGCATCCGGGCCCAGATCGCAGGCTCCGCCGCGGTGGTGATCGATCTGCTCGCCGGCCACCTCACGGAACTCGAGGCCGCCCTCGCGACACCGGCCGAGCAGCGCTCGGGGCAGTACCACGGGCTCGGCGACCTCGAGCGGTACTTCGCCCGCATGCGCGCCGTGGAGTTCGCGATCGAGCACGACGACGGGCAGAGCGGACGCGCCCTCGACACCGCCGACGTCATCATCGTCGCGCCGTCGCGGTGCGGGAAGACACCGACGACGATGTACCTCGCTCTTCACTACGGCCTGCTGGTGGCGAACTACCCGCTCACCGATGACGATTTCCCCGCCGACGGCCTGCCCCGCATCGTCGCGCCGCACGCCGACCGCTGCTTCGGGCTGACGACCACCGCTCTGCGCCTCAGCCAGGTGCGGCACGAACGCCGCCCGCAGTCGACGTACTCCAGCCTCGCCCAGTGCACCCTCGAGATCCGCCGGGCCGAAGACCTCTACCGCCGCAACCGCATTCCGTTCCTCAGCTCCGCGACCCGGAGCGTCGAGGAGATGTCCGCCGTGATCCTGCAGTCGATGAAACTGCGCGATCGCTCCCACGAAAGGCCCACCCTGTGACCAACATCCTGCACTTCCACGAGATCGGCATGAGCGATCTCGCCCAGGTCGGCGGCAAGAACGCCTCGCTCGGCGAGATGGTCTCGCACCTGGCATCCGCGGACGTCCGCGTTCCCCCCGGGTTCGCGACCACCTCGGAGGCGTTCGGGCGCTTCCTCGCCGAGAAGGGGCTCGACGAACGCATCCGCGCCGCCGTCGAGGGCATCGACGTCGACGACGTCGCCGCCCTCAGTCAGCTCGGCGCCCTCGTCCGCGCGTGGATTGAGGAGCAGCCCTTCCCGGCCGACCTCGAGGCCGACATCCGCACCGCGTACGCGGAGCTCGTCGGGAACGAGGCCGATCCGGATGCCGTGACCTGGGCGGTGCGCTCCAGCGCCACCGCGGAGGACCTTCCGGATGCCTCGTTCGCCGGTCAGCAGGAGACGTTCCTCAACATCGGCGGGATCGAGAACATCCTGCAGGCGATCCGCCGCGTGTTCGCCTCGCTCTACAACGACCGCGCGATCGCCTACCGCGCCCACCACGGCTTCGACCACCACGAGGTCGCCCTGTCGGCCGGGGTCCAGCGCATGGTGCGCTCCGACATCGGCGCCTCGGGCGTCATGTTCACCCTCGACACCGAGTCGGGCTTCGAGGACGCCGTGTTCGTCACGAGCTCCTACGGTCTCGGCGAGGCGGTGGTGCAGGGAGCGGTCAACCCCGACGAGTTCTACGTCTACAAGCCGTCGCTGCGCGCCGGTCGCCCCGCGATCCTCAAGCGCTCTGTCGGCGAGAAGGCCATCGCGATGCGCTACACCGACGGCATCCACGTCGACGGCAGCACCGCCTTCGTCGAGGTGGATGCCGCCGAGCGGGGCCGGTTCTCACTCACCGACGCGGAGGTCGAGGAGCTCGGCCGCATCGCCCTGGTCATCGAGGAGCACTACGGCCGGCCGATGGACATCGAGTGGGGCAAGGACGGCGTCGACGGAAAGCTCTCCGTGCTGCAGGCCCGGCCCGAGACGGTCGTGTCGCGGCAGTCGGCCAACGTCCTGCGCCGCTTCGTGCTCGCCGAGCGGGGCCCGGTGCTGCTGGAGGGCCGGGCGATCGGCCAGCGCATCGGCGCGGGACGCGCGCGCGTGCTCAGCTCGATCGACCAGATGGCGGACTTCGCGCACGGCGACGTGCTCGTGGCCGACATGACCGATCCCGACTGGGAACCGATCATGAAGCGCGCCTCGGCGATCGTCACCGACCGCGGCGGCCGCACGTGCCACGCGGCGATCATCGCCCGTGAGCTCGGAATCCCCGCCGTGGTCGGCACCGGGGTCGCCACGCACGCCCTCACCGACGGCCAAGAGGTCACCGTCTCGTGCGCCGAGGGCGACGACGGCCTCGTGTACGGCGGCATCCTGCCCTTCGTCGAGGAGCAGACCGAGTTGGACCGGATGCCGGAACCCCCGGCCAAGATCATGATGAACGTCGGCACCCCCGACCAGGCCTTCGCGTTCTCGCGGCTGCCGAACGCCGGCGTGGGTCTCGCCCGGCTGGAGTTCATCATCAACCGCCAGATCGGCATCCACCCCCGCGCCGTCCTCGATCTGGACCACCTCGACGGAGAGCTCGCCGACGACATCCGCGCGCGCGTCGCGGCCTACCCGTCCGCGGAGGAGTACTTCATCCAGCGGGTCGCGGAGGGCGTCTCGATGATCGCCGCGGCCTTCGCCCCCGAACCGGTCATCGTGCGCCTGTCGGACTTCAAGTCGAACGAATACGCCAACCTCATCGGCGGACCGCTGTACGAACCGCACGAGGAGAACCCGATGCTCGGATACCGCGGCGCCGCGCGGTACGTCTCCCCCGAGTTCCGCGCGTGCTTCGACATGGAGTGCGAGGCCCTGCGGCGCGTGCGCGACGACATGGGGCTCACGAACGTGCAGATCATGGTGCCGTTCGTGCGGACGGTCGGCGAGGCCGCGGCCGTCATCGACCTGCTGGCGGCCAACGGGCTGCGACGCGGCGAGAACGGGCTGCGGGTCGTCATGATGTGCGAGCTGCCCGCCAACGCGATCCTCGCCGAGCAGTTCCTCGAGCACTTCGACGGCTTCTCGATCGGCTCGAACGACATGACCCAGCTGACCCTCGGCCTCGACCGCGACTCCGCGCTCATGGCATCCGCCTTCGACGAACGCGACCCGGCCGTCCGGCACTTGCTCGGCATGGCGATCGACGCGTGCCGACGCCACGGCAAGTACGTCGGGATCTGCGGGCAAGGACCCTCGGACCACCCCGACTTCGCCGAATGGCTCGTGGCCCGTGGCATCCAGTCGCTGTCGCTGAACCCCGACACGGTGGTCGAGACGTGGCTCGCGCTGGCGGCGAGCGAGCGGCCGAAGGGGCAGGTGCTGACGGAGGCGCAGCTGGGCGTTCGTCCGCTCCGGTGACCCGCGGCGGGTGACAGGGGCGCGCGGGGCGCGCGGGGCGCGCGGGGCGCGCGGGGCGGGCGGGATCGTTCGCGCGGCGGAAGTGGATACCTCTCGCGGCGGATGACGTGCACGCCGCGCCCGGCTGGGATGGGAACATGACTTCCTCCCCCGTCCTCACCGCCGCAGGACTCGTCAAGCGCTACGGCGCCCTGGCGGCGCTCGACAACGTGTCTCTGACCATCCGCGGCGGCGAATCCGTCGCCGTCATGGGCGCATCGGGCTCCGGCAAGACGACCCTCCTGCACACCCTCGCGGCCGTGATCGCGCCCGACTCGGGCTCCGTCGTGCTCTCTCCCCCGGGCGCCGAGCCGACCGAGCTCGTCGGCCTCAGCGAGAGCGAGCGGGCGCGAGTGCGCCGCACACTCCTCGGCTTCGTGTTCCAGGAGCATCTGCTGCTGCCCGAGCTCACCGCCGTCGAGAACGCGGCCCTGCCGCTGCTGCTCACCGGAATGAGACGACCGGATGCCGAGCGTCACGCCGCGGGGTGGCTCGCCGCCCTGGGGCTCGCAGGGATGGAGACCCGCCGCATCGGCCAGCTGTCAGGCGGGCAGGCGCAGCGCGTCGCGATTGCCCGCGCACAGGTGACCGGGGCGCCGGTCGTCTTCGCCGACGAGCCCACCGGCGCGCTGGATTCGGCCACCTCGGCTGACGTGCTGAGCGCGCTCCTGCACGCCACCACGGGCCAAGGCCGCACCCTCGTCATGGTCACGCACGACGCCGAGGTCGCCCGGCGGTGCTCGCGCATCGTGCGTCTGCGCGACGGTCGCGTGATCGACGACACCGCCACCGTTGCTTCGGGGGCCGCGCGATGAGCACCGTCCTCCCCCTCGCGCGTCTGCTGTCGCGGCCCAGCCGCCAGGGCCGCGCGGCGATCGTCCTCCCCGCCGTCGCCTTCGCCGTGACCACGGCTCTGCTCCTCGTCGTCGCGGGCGGCGCACGCATGTTCCTCGTGGATCCCCGCGCTCAGGAGTCGGGCGACGGCTTCTACGGCATCCTGGCCTCCCTCGCCCTGCTGCTGCTCGCGGTTCCGCTCGTGACGCTGGGAGCCGCAGCCGCCCGGCTGTCGAGCCGCCGCCGCAACGACCGCCTCGCGACGCTGCGCCTGTTGGGCGCGAGCGGACGCGAGATCTGGGCGCTCACCGTCCTCGAGGCGACGCTGGTCGCCGCCGCGGGCGCTGTGGTCGGCGTGGCCCTGTACGTCGTGCTCCTGCCCCTGGTCGGGCTGCTGCCGTTCTTCGGCGGTCCGGTCGGGATGGCATCCGTCGCGATCGACCCGCTGCTGGGGTCCGGCGTGCTCGTCGGCATCGTCATGATCGCCGCGGTCAGCGCGGCCGCGAGTCTCCGGAGGGTCACCGTGACCCCGCTCGGCGTGCGGACGCGCAGCGCCGCCCCGCCCTCGCGGCGCGCGGCGCTGATCGTCGGGCTCGTCGCTCTGGCCGGGGTGGCGCTTCTGGTGGCGAACTTCGCGGTGGTGGGCGAGCTCCTCGGCCCGGCGATCGCCGTGGCCGTCCTGCTCGGAGTGTTCGCGGGCGGAATGGCCCTCCTGAACCTCGTGGGCGCGCCGATCGTCGCCGCGCGGGGACGGGCGATGGCCCGTCACGCCAAGGGGGCGGCCGCGCTCGTCGCCGGCCGGGAGCTCGCCGCCCACGCGGGACCCTCGTGGCGCCGGGTCTCGGGCATGGCCATCGTGTCGTTCATCGCGGTCGTCGCCGGCTGCGGTCTCGCGATCGCCGACATCGCCTCGGGTGCCTCGGGTGCCTCGGGCGCCGAAGGGACGCTCATGGCCGACATCCGCACGGGCGTGCTCCTCACCCTCGGCATCGCCTTCGTGCTCCTCGCGTGCGCGGTCGGGGTGACGCAGGCGGCGTCGGTGCTCGAAGAGCGCGACCTGATCGTGGGCCTCGATCGTCTCGGCATCCCGGATGCCGAACTCCGCCGCGCCCGTCGCCTCACCGTCATGGTCCCCCTGCGCTGGGCGGCGATCGGCGGCGCCGCGCTGGGCGGGGTGCTGTCGTTCCCGATCGTCGGGATCAGCCTTCTCGTCGCCCCGCTCTCGGTCGTGACGATCGCGCTGACGTTCGTCGCGGGCTTCGCGCTGGTGGCGGCGGCCCTGGCGTCGACGCGTCCGATCGTGACGGGAATCCGTCGCGGCGCCATGTGACGCGGGGTGATGTGACGCGGGCGGGCGGTGCCGGATCCGGGGTGGCACCGCCCGCCCACAGCGTTGAGTGTCCAGGACACCCGCATGGATGGGGGCACTCGTCCGGGTGTCTTGGACACGCAACGCTCCACGGGCCGGAGTCGCGCGCCGTGACCGGGGCAGGTGTTAGCGTGCGGGGGTGAAGACGGATGCCACCACCCCGCGCCGAATCCGCGTCTCGGCAGCGGTCATCACCGACGCCGACGGGCGCCTGCTGCTCGTGCGCAAGGCCGGGACCACCGCGTTCATGCAGCCCGGCGGGAAGCCCGAGGCGGGCGAGACGGCGGCCGAGACCCTGGCCCGCGAGCTCGCCGAGGAGATCCGCCTCGACGTCGACCCCGCCGCCCTCGAGCCGCTCGGAGAGTTCGCCGCCGCGGCGGCCAACGAGCCCGGCTTCGAGGTGGTCGCGGACGTCTTCCGTGTCGACATCGGCGACCAGCAGCCGGTCCTGGATGCCGAGATCGTGGAACTTCGCTGGGTCACCGCCGCGACGGCATCCGGAATCGAGATCGCCCCGCTCGCGCGGGAGTACTTCCTGCCGGAGTGACTGCCCGTACCGTCACGTCGGGTCAGCCGGCCGCCCCGCCAGCGCGCGCAGTGCCATCGCGGCGAGGATCCCGGCCGCGCGGTCGCCGGAGGAGTCGGCGCTGTGCGGAGTCGAGTTGAGCAGACCGAAGGTGCCGAGGAGGCGCGTCTGGCGCTCGGCGGCATCGAGTTCGGGACGGACGGATGCCAGGACGGCATCCCACTCCTGCACGTACTGGCGCTGCAGGCTGCGCACGCGGTGGTTGGCGTCGGGCGGGAGCTGCGCGAGCTCGCGATCCTGGATGCGGATCGTGTCGGGGTCGGCGGTCGCGAAGTCGAGGTGGAAGCGGACGAGCCGCGACAGCACCTCGTCGGGGGTTCCGGCCTCGGCGACGAGGGTCCGCCCTCCCTCGAGCAGGCGCTCGCTGGCGTCGAGCAGCAGCTCAGCCAGCAAGGCCTCTTTGCTCGGGAAGTAGTTGTACAGCGCGGGGCCGCTCATGCCCACGGCCTCGCCGAGCTCCACCGTCGACACCGCCGCAAAGCCGCGCTCGGCGAACAGCGCCGCCGCCGAGCGCATCAGAGACGCTCGGCGGTTGGCCTTCTGCGTCGCTCTCCAGGTCGCCGTCACCGCAGCATCTCGCGCGCCTGACGCAGCACGGGCTCGTCGATCATGCGCCCGCGGAAGCGGAAGACCCCGGACTGTCCCTCCGCCTCGGCGAGCACGGCCTCGGCCCACTCGCGCTCGGCGTCGGTGCTCGCGTAGGCCGCGCGGATCGTCGCGACCTGCGTCGGGTGGATGCACGCCGTGGCGGTGAAGCCGGAGGCGGCGGCATCCTCGCACTCCGTCCGGAGTCCCTCGAGGTCGGCGATGTCGAGGTGGACCGCGTCGATCGCGTCTTTGCCGTGCGCGCGAGCGGCCAGCAGCACGGTCGCGCGCGTGGTGCGGGCGACGTCGCGGTACCGGCCGTCGGCGAAGCGGCTCGAGCGTCCGTTCATGCTCGCGATGAGGTCTTCGGCGCCCCACATCAGCCCCGCCGTGGCGGGGTGCGCGGCGATCTCGGCGGCGTTCACAACCCCGCGCGCGGTCTCGCAGAGCGCGAGCACGCGCAGGCCCGGGGTCGCCTCGACATCGGCGGCGGACTCGGCCTTCGCGAGCATCACCGTCGTGTAGCCCGTCGACCGGACGGCCGCGAGGTCGAGGGCGTGCTCGGGCGTCCCCGCGGCGTTCAGACGCACGATCACCCGCTCCGGGTCGAGAGTGCTCGCGGCGAGCGACTCGCGCGCGCGGGCCTTGTCGGCGGGGGCCACGGCATCCTCCAGGTCGAGGATCACGGTGTCGGCCGCCGCGGCCGCCTTGGCGTACCGGTCGGGGCGGTCGGCGGGGCAGAACAGCAGGGCGGGGCCGTGCATCACGGGGCCTCCTCCGGGAGCGGGTCGGGGGTCATGAGCATGAGCGTCGAGCGGCGCGCTTCGGCGACCACCACCCCATTCTGGTTGCGCATCGTGTGGGCGAACTCCACGATCCCCTGGCCCGGCCTGGACGTCGACAGGCGCTTGCCCGCGACCAGCGTCTCGGCGGAGAGGGTGTCGCCGACCCGCACCGGCGCGGGGAACCGCACCTCGCTGAAGCCGAGATTCGCGACGATCGTGCCCTGCGTGAGCTGCGCGACCGAGAGACCGACCATCGTCGACAGGGTGAACATGCTGTTCACCAAACGCTCGCCGAACTCGGTCGACGCCGACCACGCGGCATCCAGGTGCAGGGACTGCGTGTTCATCGTGAGGGTCGTGAAGAGCACGTTGTCGGCCTCCGTCACGGTACGGCCGGGGCTGTGCACGTAGGTCGCCCCCTCTTCGAGCTCATCGAAGTAGAGCCCTCGCTGGATGATCCGGATGCCACTCACGCGGTACCCCTTCCGTCGTCGGTGTCGCGGTTCCCGGCGCGGGCCGCGACGCCCGGGGACGCGTCGTCGCGCGGGACCTCCGCGCCGGCCGCCGGCGCGACCACCGCGAGCGCCTGCCCGCGCGCCACGACGTCGCCCACCCGCGCCTGCAGCGACACCGTTCCCGCCACGCTCGATCGCACCACGTGCTCCATCTTCATCGCCTCCACCGCCATCACGGCATCGCCCACCCCGACGACCTCGCCCTCGGCTACGTGCACGGCCACCACGGTGCCGGGCATGGGCGACACGAGCTGCGGATCGGCGTCGGCCGTGGCATCCGCCCGATGCTGGGCGCGGACGAGGGCCAGACGCCGCACCGCCCCGTCGCGGGCGATCCACGCGCCGTCGTCCTCGACCTCGGCCGCGACCATGCGGGTGAGGCCGTCGAGGGTGACCGAGACGAGACCGTCGTCGTACGGAGTGATGCGCGCCGGCCGAGCGACCTCCCCCAGCGGTCCCGCGACGGCGAGCGTCTCCCGCGCTCCGGTCACCTCGACCGTGCGCTGCTCCTCGCCGAGCGCGAGACGGTAGCGCCGTGGCGCCGCAGCGCCCAGTCGCCAGCCGTCGCGACGCCGCCACGGTTGCCGCGACCGTGAGGCCGTGGCATCCAGCATCAGAGCCGCCTCCGTGAAGGCGCGCTCGTCGACCGCCTCGGTCGTGAGTCCCTCGAGCTCGCGCGCGATCAGCCCCGTGTCGAGGGCGCCCGCCACCACGTCGGGAACCTCGAGCAACCGCCGCAGGAACTCGACGTTCGTCGCGAAGCCGAACACGGCCGTGTCGCCGAGCGCGGTGACGAGCCGGCGCCGCGCACTCTCGCGGTCGGGACCCCACGCGATGATCTTCGCGAGCATCGGGTCGTAGTCGACCGAGACGTCGAGGCCGTCCTCCAGAGCCGTGTCGACGCGGATCCCCTCCCCGCGCGGATGCCGCACGCGCGTCACGTGACCGCCCGTCGGAAGGAACCCGGATGCCGGATCCTCGGCGTACACGCGCGCCTCGATCGCGTGTCCGGTGAGAGTGACGGCATCCTGATCGAAGCCGAGCGGCTCGCCGGCGGCGATGCGCAGCTGCTGCGCGACGAGGTCGAGCCCCGTGATCTCCTCGGTGACGGGGTGCTCGACCTGCAGGCGCGTGTTCATCTCCATGAAGAAGAACTCCCCGGGCGCCTCGGCCGACACGATGAACTCCACCGTTCCGGCACCGCGGTAGTCGACGCTGCGCGCGGTCTCGCACGCCGCCCGGCCGATGCGCGCGCGGGTCTCGGCGTCGAGCAGGGGCGACGGCGCCTCTTCGATGACCTTCTGGTGGCGGCGTTGCAGCGAGCACTCGCGCTCGCCCAGGTGCACGACCCCGCCGTGCGCGTCGGCGAGCACCTGCACCTCGATGTGGCGCGGGCTCCGCACGTACCGCTCGAGGAACAGCGTGTCGTCGCCGAAGCTCGCCGCCGCCTCGCGCCGAGCCGCGGCGATCGCTCCGGGAAGGGCCGCGGAGGCCTCGACGACGTGCATGCCCTTGCCTCCGCCTCCCGCCGACGGCTTGATGAGGAGCGGGTAGCCCACCTCCTCACCCGCGGCGATGAGTTCGTCATCCGTCATCCCCGCGCGCGCGACCCCGGGGACGGTGGGCACCCCGCGCGCCTCGACCGCGTGCTTCGCGGTGATCTTGTCGCCCATGACCCGGATCGCCTCGGCGCCGGGACCGATGAACACGATCCCCTCCTCCTCGCACGCGCGCGCGAAGGCGGCGTTCTCGGCGAGGAACCCGTATCCCGGGTGGATCGCCTCGGCTCCCGTCGCGCGCGCGGCGCGGATCACGGCGTCGACGTCGAGGTAGCTTCGCGCCGCCGGCGCCGGTCCCAGGCGCACAGCGACATCGGCGAGGTGGACGTGCCGGGAGCCGGCATCCGCATCGCTGTAGACGGCGACGGACCGGATGCCGAGGGAGCGGAGGGTGCGGATGATGCGGCAGGCGATCTCGCCGCGGTTCGCGATCAGGACGGTGGTGAACATGCGGGTCACATCCGGAAGACGCCGTAGCCCGGCGCGTCGAGGGGCGATCGGGAGACGACGTCGAGCGCGAGGGCGAGGACGTCGCGGGTCTGGCTCGGTTCGATGATCCCGTCGTCCCAGAGCCGCGCGGTCGAGTAGTACGGGCTCCCCTGCCGCTCGTACTGCTCGCGGACGGGAGCCTCGAAGGCGGCCTGCTCGTCGGCCGACCAGGCGCCGCCGCCGGCCTCGATCTGGTCGCGACGGACGGTGGAGAGGACGGATGCCGCCTGCGGCCCGCCCATGACCGAGACGCGCGCGCCGGGCCAGAGCCAGAGGAACCGCGGCGAGTACGCGCGCCCGCACATCGAGTACGTGCCGGCGCCGAAGGAGCCGCCGACGACGACCGTGAGCTTCGGGACCGAGGCGCACGCGACGGCGTTGACCATCTTGGCGCCGTGCTTGGCGATGCCGCCCGACTCGTATTCGCGGCCGACCATGAAGCCGGTGATGTTCTGCAGGAAGAGGAGCGGGATGCCGCGCTGGTCGCACAGCTCGATGAAGTGCGCGCCCTTCAGGGCCGATTCGCCGAAGAGCACGCCGTTGTTCGCGACGATGCCGACGCGATGCCCCTCGATGCGGGCGAAGGCGGTGACGAGCGTCTCGCCGTACTCGCGTTTGAACTCGTGGATGCTGCCGGCATCGACGATCCGCGTGACGATCTCGCGCGCGTCGTAGGGGGTGGTGAGGTCGACGGGGACGAGGTCCTCGAGTTCGTGCGGGAGCTGCTCGGGGTCGGCGGCGGGTTCCGGCATCCGCTGTTCGGGGGGAGGGAGCGTGTCGACGATGTCGCGGACGATCCGCAGCGCGTGCTCGTCGCTCTCGGCGAGGTGGTCGGCCACGCCGGAGACACGAGTGTGCACGATGCCGCCGCCGAGGTCTTCGGCGGAGACGACCTCTCCGGTCGCGGCCTTCACCAGGGGCGGGCCGCCGAGGAAGATCGTGCCCTGGTTCCGAACGATCACGGTCTCGTCGCTCATCGCCGGGACGTACGCGCCGCCCGCGGTGGAGGAGCCGAGCACGGCGGCGATCTGCGGGATGCCGTCGCGTGACATCCGCGCCTGGTTGTAGAAGATGCGACCGAAGTGGTCGCGGTCGGGGAAGACCTCGTCCTGCATCGGCAGGAACGCCCCGCCGGAGTCGACGAGGTAAACGCACGGGAGGCGGTTCTCGGCGGCGATCTCCTGCGCGCGCAGGTGCTTCTTCACCGTGATCGGGAAGTAGCTGCCGCCCTTCACGGTCGCATCGTTGGCGACCACCATGACGTGCCGGTCATGGACCAGTCCGATGCCGGCGACCACGCCACCGGCCGGGCAGTCGCCGCCATACAAATCGTACGCGGCGAGCGGCGCGATCTCGAGGAACGGGCTGCCGATGTCGAGGAGCGCGTCGATGCGGTCACGGGCGAGCATCTTGCCGCGGGCGGTGTGGCGTTCGCGGGCGGCGGCGGGGCCTCCTTCAGCCGCGACGGCGCGGCGCTCGCGCAGTTCGTCGACGAGCTCGCGGTACGAGCGGACGGCTGTGGTCATGACGACTCCTCGTTGAGTTACTGACCGGTAATGCATTTAGGTTACGACTCGGTAATCGAGTTGTCCACTGGCGGGTGGTCTCGAGCGGTGCAGGCCCAGCGCTCGCCCACCTGCCCGCGTCTCACCGCGTTGGGTGTCCCGAACACCCGGACGCCTCAGAAAAACGTCCGGGTGTTCTGGACACTCAGCGCGCCCCACCCCGGCATCTAGGCTCGACGCCATGCGCAGCGACTGGATCACGCACCGACGCCCCGACGGCGAGGTGCTCGGGTGGATGGAGCCTCAGGGCGACGGCTTCGTCGTCATCGACCTGCTCGGACGACGCTCGTCCGAGGCGGTCGACTGGCTCACCGCGGAAGAGACACTCGACGAGCGCGGGATCGGCTACCTGGCCGACATGTACGAGCTGCGGCTCGACGACGGGTCGTGGCTGCGGGTGCGCATCGCCGAGGTCTCGACCTCTGGCATCCGGGTGAAGAAGGACGACTGGGGAGCGGTGGGCGCGCCGCAGCTGTTCTACGACCTGCCGTTCCCGGTGGACGAGGCGGTGCTGCGCCCGCTCGCGTAGCCCCGGGCGGCTCCGCTCGCCGCGCGAGCGTGCCCGAGATCACACGATCGGCGCGACATCACAGGTTCCCGCCCGGCCGCACCGGGTCGCCTCGCGCGGATCGTGTGATGTCGGCGTCAGCGGCGCCCGCGCCGCAGGGGCGCCGTGCCAGCGCCGGGCGCCGTGCCAGCGCCGGGCGCTGTCACCACGAGCTCTTGCGGTAATCCTTCAAGAAGATGCCGAAGAGGTCTTCGCCGGCCTCGCCGCGCACGATCGGGTCGTACACGCGAGCGGCGCCGTCGACGAGGTCGAGCGGGGCGTGGAAGCCCTCCTCGGCGAGACGCACCTTGGTGAAGTGCGGGCGCTCGTCGGTGATCCAGCCCGTGTCGACGGCGGTCATGAGGATCTGGTCCGTCTCGAACATCTCGCGCGCGCTCGTTCGCGTGAGCATGTTGAGCGCCGCCTTCGCCATGTTCGTGTGCGGGTGGCCGGGGCCCTTGTATCCGCGACCGAACACGCCCTCCATCGCCGAGACGTTGACGACGTACTTCCGGCGCGCGGGCGATGCGGCCATCGCCGGCCGCAGTCGACTGACGAGCAGGAACGGGGCGGTCATGTTCGCCAGCTGCACCTCGAGCATCTCGAGCGGCTCGACCTGCTCGACGGACTGCGTCCAGCTGTTGATGCGGTCCTCGTCGGGGATCAGCCCGCCGGCGTCGATCGCGGTACCGGTCATCAGACGCTCGAGCGACGACGAGCCCGCGGCCATCGCCTCGGCCGTCAGCTCTTCGGCCGTGCGCGCCGCGGAGGCGAGAATCGGGTGCGACGACACCGACTGCGCGAGCGCGAGAGGGTGGGCGTCGTTCGTGTGACCGAAGGTCACCAGCTCGGGCAGGGGTCCGTCCGGAAGCGGTGCCAATTCGGCATCCACCAGGGGTTTGTACGCCCCCGGCGAGCGCCGTACGGTCTGCGCGGCGTTGTTGATGAGGATGTCGAGAGGGCCATCGGATGCCACCGACTCAGCGAGTCCGATCACCTGGGCGGGGTCGCGCAGGTCGATACCGACGACCTTGAGACGGTGCAGCCAGTCCGCACTGTCGGGCAGCGACGAGAAGCGGCGGACGGCGTCGCGCGGGAAGCGCGTCGTGATCGTCGTGTGCGCGCCGTCGCGCAGCAGCCGCAGCGCGATGTACATGCCGATCTTGGCGCGACCACCCGTGAGCAGCGCGCGCTTGCCGGTGAGGTCGGTGCGGGCGTCGCGCTTCGCGTGGCTCATCGCCGCGCAGTCGGGGCAGAGCTGGTGGTAGAACGCGTCGACGAGCGTGTAGTCCTGCTTGCAGATGTAGCAGGCGCGCGCCTTGATGAGCTCTCCGGCGAACGGCGTCTCGACGCGCGTCGCGAGCGGAATGCCGCGCGTCTCGTCGTCGATGCGGTCGGCGGCGCCGGTCGCGGTCGCGGCGACGACCGCGCGATCGGCCTCGGCGATGCGCTGGCGCTTCTCGCGCCGCGACTGCCGCTTGACGTCCTTGTAGAGCTTGCCGGTCTGGCGCCGCAGCGCGATGTAGGCGGGGTCTTCGGGGTCGAGAGACGAGGCCGCGTCGATCACGCGCAGCGCGATCTCGAGCGCGATCGGGTCGATGGATGCCACGGGCTCGACCTCGGGTTCGGCACCGGCATCAGCGGCATCCGGATCCGCGTCGGTCACCGGCGCAGCCGCGGCATCGGGCGCGGCGGCATCCGGCGCGATGTCGTGATCGGGGGTGGGGGGCGTTTCGGGCACAGGGAAGTGTACCGAGGCGTCGCCGGGAGTCGGCGGGGAACCGACGCCGTCACCAGAACAGGGGATGCCACGGGGACAGGTCGAAATCGGCGATACCAGCCTGTTCCCGACGCGGAGCCTGTTCTCGTGGCGCGCGCTACGGCTTGCCGCCGTCGACCCAGCGCGTGTGGGCCTTCATCGCGTGCAGCACCGCGAGGCGCACGACGAAGTAGACGACCAGGCCGATGACCGCGAGAGCGACCAGCCAGCCGGCCAGAAGGATGAACAGGTGGGCGCCTCCGACAGCTGAGAACATCCGGCGAGCCTAACCGCGAGCGCGGGGAGCCGCCAGAACCCCGAGGCACCCGCCCCGGCTCATCGGGTGGAGCGGCGGCGGAGCGCGGCGAGGAGGAGGACGCTTCCGCCGAGGATCGCGACCACGCCCGCGATGACGCCGCCCCCGACGAGTCCGCCGGTGTCGATGCCGCTCGCCGCGAGCAGGGGCACCGTCGGACTCGGTGTGGGAGTCGGGGTGGGGCTCACCGTCGGCGTCGGCGTCGGCGTCGGCGTCGGGGTGGGAGTCGGCAGCGGCGCGTCGATCGCGGCGCGCATCTCCCCCGCCCACTCCCACGGCGCGTCCGGCCCGCCGGGGAGCGAGTTGAAGTACTCCCACCCCGCGACTCCGCCGAAGGTGGGCGTCTCCGCGGTGATCTGCTGGATGGATGCCGTCAGCTCCGCGAGCGGAATCCATCCACTGCCGCAGTTGTCGGGGTTCGTGAGGACCGCCATCACGATCTTGCTCGCCGGGATCCCCGCGCCCCGCGTGCTCTGGTAGTCGACGATGGCGCCGTACTCGTCCGGGGTCGGGTCGCCCCAGCCGCAGTAGAACTGGGTGTTGAACCAGTCGATCGCCTGCCCCGAGCTGGCGTAGAGATCGTCGTAGTCGAAGCCCGAGAGGTTGTCTTCGCCGACGAGCGCCGCCGTCACCGGCGACAGCGTGACGAGGAACGTCGAGCCGAAATCGGCACGCAGATCGGCGATCACCCGCTCGACCACGGAGATGTCGGTCTCGGTCTCGACGTCGAGATCGATGCCGTCGAGGGAGTGCGTGGTGACGAAGTCGTGCAACCGGGCGTACTGCACGTCGTAGTCGTCGGTCAGGCTCTGCCAGGTGGCGTTCTGGGCGCCGCCGATCATGCCGACGACGGCGACCCCCTCCGCCTGGATCTGCCGGAGCTCGGCCCACATCGTGTCGAAGGAGGGGTCGTCCGGCAGCAGGTCGTTGAGCTTCAGCTCGTCGGCGTTCATGTGCACGGCGGCGAGGTTCACGACGTCCACGCCGGTGCGCTCGGTGACGAGCGGCAGCGGCGAGATGTAGGCGCCCGTCGAACCGTTCACGAACTGCTTCTGGTAGTAGACGACGACCCGGCCGCTGTCGCGCACGTCGGGCGCGACCGCCGACGCCGGGCTGACGCCTCCGCTGAACGCGAGAGCCAGCGCCACGACGGCGCTCCCCACGATGACCCCGATGCCGTGCCTCTTCGCCATGACCACCCTCTTCTCCTTCTCACAGGATGCCGTCCCGGCGAGGCCCGGTCCAGCCGAGACACCGCACGGACACCGAGGGTTCGCGTCGATGACCTCGCGGGGCCTAGCGATTCGGGAGGAGTTCGGCCCGATCGCGCGCGGCGACGGGTCGCGGCGTCCGCGACCGGTCGTACCGCAGCAGCCACCGCTGGGCGGGGATCTCGATGAGCTTGTGCATCGCCCAGGCGAGGCCGAGGGCGATCCCGAACGCGGCGAGCGCGAGCGGCACGGCCTGCCGCCACGGCAGCTGCGGGTGCCCGTCGGGCCACGCCGACGAGACCGACGCGATCACGAGGAGGTGCACGAGGTAGAAGGCGAACGACACCCGGCCGAGCTCCTGCCAGAGCGGGCGAGCGAGGAAGGTCGAGTTCGCGCGGGCATCGGCGTTCGCGAGGGACGCGACGAGGAGGGCGTAGAAGCCGACCGTGGCGGCGAGCCCCGGGTGGATGTCGGTGCCGGGCAGGGTCGGCGCCTCGGACAGCGCGTAGCCGGCCACCGCGAGCGGCACCGCGACGATCAAACGGACAGGCTGCCAGGTGCTCTTCTTCATCAGCAGCGCGAGGGTCACACCGAGGACGAACTCGGGCATCCGCAGCAGCGGTGTCGACGCGGCCGACATCGGAACGGGAGACATCGACGCGAGCTGCGGAGCGAGAGCGGCGACGACGAGGGATGCCACGACGACGGCGCCGAGACCCCGGTTCGAGGCGCGCGCGAGCGGGCGGATGAGGAAGGGGAAGGTGAGGTAGAAGAACGCCTCGCACACGAGGGACCAGCTCGCGGGGTTTCCCGCCTGCCACCAGTCCGGCACCCAGCCGTTGACGAGGAAGACGTTCGCGATCACCGGCGCGGTGCCGTCGGCGCGGATCTCGGGAACGAGAGTGGCTGCGGCGATCAGCGCGAGCCCGACTCCGACGAGGTGCAGCGGGTAGATCCGCGCGATGCGGTGCCACCAGAAGGACCGCGCGGTCTGCTGCGGCTTGTACCCCCAGGCCAGGACGAAGCCCGAGAGGATGAAGAAGAGCGTCACGCCCGTCTTCCCGGCCTCGAAGAGGGTGCCCCAGATCACTCCGGGGGTGCCGCCGAAGTACTCCACGGCCATGAGGTGATGGCCGAAGATCAGCATCGCGGTCGCCCAGCGCAGCCCCGTGAGGGAGGGCAGGTTGCGAACCTTGTCGAGGGGGCCGGGGGCCTTCGCGACGGGTGCGGCCACCGGTGCTGTCAGCGTGCTGATGGTGATCGCCTCCCGTGTCGTGACCGAGCGCGCACCACCCGCCCGTCGACGACACCGCCTATGGAGTCGACCTGAGCACGTGACGTCGCGCAGACCGCGAGAGACGGTACACGGCGGTCTTGAAGAGATCCCTGAAAGGGGCGGGGCTTGACTCCGGGATGCCGAGGAGGTCGACCCACCCCCACGCGCAACACCCATCCGATTCGCGCACTCCTCCGAACAGGTCACGGCGGCTCGTTTTCTCCGACGGCCGCGCTCTCGCACCCGGAGGACAGATGATCGAGACGACCACGCCCGCATTGGCGAGCCTCGCGGAGTTCGGCAACGTGACCGACCTTCTCGCTCGCCGCGCCGCAGACGCCCCCGACCACGTCGCGTTCGACGTGCCGACCGACGACCCCGCGGCGTGGCATCCCGTGACGACCGCCGCGTTCCTCGGCGAGGTCCGGGCGCTCGCGAAGGGGATGATGGGCGCCGGCCTCGCGGCGGGCGACACCGTCGCCATCATGGCGCCGACGCGCTACGAGTGGGCCGTCGCCGACCTCGCCACCTGGTTCGCCGGGGGCGTCGTCGTCCCGGTCTACGACTCGTCCTCGGCCTCGCAGGTCGACGCGATCGTGCGCGACGCCGGCGTGCGCCTGGCCGTCGCGGGGTCGCGGGCGCACGCCGACCTCCTCGACACGGCGCTCGCGGGGACCGACGCGATCGGAACGTGGGCGATGCGCGGGGTCGACGGCATCCCGTCGCTCGACGAGCTCGCCGCCCGGGGGACGCACGTCTCGGACGCCGAACTCGAGAGCCGCCGGACGCTCGCCGGTCACCACGACCCCGCGACCATCGTCTACACCTCGGGGACGACGGGGGAGCCGAAGGGCGCCGTGCTCACGCACGCGAACTTCCTCGGGCAGGTGCTCAACATCGCCGCGGCCTACCGCGAAGTGGTCACCCCGACGGGGAACACGATCATCTTCCTCCCGCTCGCCCACGTGCTCGCGCGCGGCCTGCAGCTCATCTGCATCGCGAGCGGCATGCGCATCGCGCACCTCTCCGAACCCGCGCAGGTCGTGCCCGCTCTCTCGGTGCTCCGACCGACGTTCCTCGTCGTCGTGCCGCGCGTGCTGCAGAAGATCCAGGCCGCCGCCGCCGAGAAGGCGGCGCGCATGAGACTCGGCCGGGTCTGGGCGCGCGCCGTCTCAACGGCCGTCGCGCGCGGTCGCCTGGCCGAGAAACAGGATGCCGGACGTCGGGTCCGAGCTCCCCGGGGCCTCCGCCTGCGCGGCGCGGTGTTCGACGCCCTCTTCTACTCCCGGCTGCGCGCGATCATGGGCGGCCGCGTGGACTACATCCTCTCGGGCGGGGCGACCCTCGACGGCATCCTGTCGCTCTTCTTCCGCGGGATCGGCGTTCCGGTCATCGAGGGCTACGGGCTCACCGAGACCACCGCTCCGCTGACGGGCAATCTCCCCGGCCGCATCGTGTCGGGCACGGTCGGGCTCCCCCTGCCCGGCTCGACGGTACGCATCAGCCCGGAGGGCGAGGTGCTCGCGCGCGGGGTGGGCGTGTTCGCCGGCTACCGCGACCCGCGCCACGATGCCGAGGCGTTCGTCGACGGCTTCTTCCGCACGGGAGACCTGGGTCGCCTCGACGACGGCGGGCGCCTGATCCTCGAGGGTCGCCTGAAGGACGTCATCGTCACCTCGAACGGCAAGACCGTGGTCCCCGCCCGCTGGGAGGGTGCGGTCGAGGCGAGCCCCCTCGTGCAGCACGCCGTCATGGTCGGCGAGGGCAAGCCGTACCTGTCGGCCCTCCTCATCCTTGATCCCGTGGAGTCGGCCGCGTGGGCGGCATCCCACGGCTCGACGTTCGCCGCGGGCTCACCCGGAGAGCTCCAGACCATCGACGAGCCCCGACTCCGCGCGCACCTGCAGCCCACCGTCGATGCCGCCAATGCTCTGGTGGCGCGCAGCGAACGGGTCCGCCGCTTCACCCTCGTGCTCGCCGACCTCGACGACCGCGAGCTCATCACCCCCACTCTCAAGATCAAGCGCCGCGAGGTCCTGCACCGCGCCGCCGACACGATCGACACGCTGTACCAAGGAGTCGCATCATGACCGCCCCCGTCCCCTCGACCACGGAGCGCTCCCCCGGCGCGCAGAACCGCGCGGCGCTCATCGCGGTCGTCGTCGCCCTTGCGATCGGCGCAGGCCTGGCCGTCGCCGGCAGCTCCCGCGGGGCGGAGGTCGGCGGCATCCCGGTGTTCGCCCTCGCGGTGGCGGCGGCGTTCGGTATCCAGGTCCTCGTCTTCCTCCCCTCGGCGATCCGTCGGACCGAGCGCTTCTTCGACCTCACCGGGAGCCTCACCTTCATCACCGTGTCGGTCGCCCTCGCGCTCCTCGCTCCGGCGCAGGATGCCCGCGGGTGGATCCTCGCCGCGATGGTGATCGTGTGGGCGGCCCGCCTCGGCTCGTTCCTCTTCGCGCGGGTGCACCGCTCGGGCTCCGACGGACGCTTCGACGAGATCAAGACGCGCCCGCTGCGCTTCTTCCAGGTGTGGTGCATCCAGGGCCTCTGGGTCGCCCTCACCGCCTCGGCCGCGTGGATCGCGATGAGCGCGGATGCCGACGGCCGAGCGCCCCTCGACGGTTTCGTCCTCGCGGGTGTCGTCGTCTGGCTGCTCGGGATGGTGCTCGAGGTCGTCGCCGACCTGCAGAAGCAGGCGTTCCGCGCCGATCCGGCCAACGAGGGCGAGTTCATCCGTACGGGCCTCTGGTCACGCTCGCGTCACCCGAACTACTTCGGCGAGATCCTGGTCTGGATCGGGGTCTTCCTCGTGGCCGCGCCGGTGCTGCAGGGCTGGCAGTGGGTCGCGGTGCTGTCGCCGCTCTTCGTCACCCTGCTGCTCACCCGGGTCAGCGGCATCCCGCTCCTCGAGAAGCGTGCCGACGAACGCTGGGGCGACCGCGCCGACTATCGCGCCTATCGCGACCGCACGCCGGTGCTGATCCCGGCGCTGACCGCACGGCGGTAGCCCGGTGGGCATGGCGGGCGGCACTTTTCTAGAGTGGATGCCATGCGGCGAACGACGAAGACCCTCGCACTGACCGTGAGTGCCCTGGCGCTCCTCACCGCGTGCTCGCCGGCGGCCGATCCGGCGCCCCAGAGCACCGAGACCGCGGCGGCTCCTGCGCCCCCCACCCCCACGGGTGGCGTGGCGGTCGCCTCGCCGCGCGAGTGCGACGACGTCGACCTCGTTGCGGACGCGAAGGTGACCGGCGCGGATCTCTCGGCGTGCGTGATCGCGTTCTCCCGCGCCGCGGGCACCGGGCACCTCCACCTGCAGTCCGCCGACCTGAGCGGGGAGGCCGACTTCGTCTTCGGCGACTCCCCCGCCACCTCGGGGTCGGTGACCGGCCCCGACGGGACGAACGACTTCGTCCTCACCCCGACCGAGGCGTGGGTGACGTTCGACGGCGCGTGGGTGAAGGCCGACGCGTCGAGCAGCGACTACCGCGCGGTCATCGCCTCGACCATCGGCGAGTCGTACCGCGCGTTCGCCGACCCCTCCGTCGCGGCATCCCTCCTCTCGTCCGCGCCCTCGTGGACGGTGCAGACCGGCCAGGACACGGTGACGCTTCCCGACGGCAGCGACGTCCGCGCCTGGCGACTGCAGGCCGACGCGCCCTTCTCGGCCGCGGGGGTCGACGTGAACGAGATGATCGTGTGGCTCGGCGAGGGCCACCGCGTGGTCGGCACGCAGGCCACCGGCACCTTCGGCGGCGTGCAGACGACATCGCTGCAGCAGTTCACGCAGTGGGGCGAGCCGGTGACGATCGAGGTACCGAAGGGCTGAGTCCGCGGCGACGCGGTCGATGCCGTGCGACGGGCGGAGCGGGTTCAGGGACCCCCCGGGCCGAGCTTTTCGACATCAGGGCAGCCCTGCTCCACTACGTCGAGGATCGACTTGCAGCAGGACGCCACGACGTCTTCACGCGCGCAGGGCTCGGACCAACGGCCAGTCGCACCTTCGAAGCCCTCACCGACTCACCCCAGACGGACGAAGCGATCAGCAACCGGGCCGGCCTTACTCCCGGCAGTATCCGCGCTGCGCTCGCACGCCTGCACCGACACGCACTCGTCACTCTCACCATCCACGGATGGCGCAGGCGTCCGCGCGACCAACGCGCCAGAGTCGCACGATCGCTCGGTATCGACGAGACCCTGCGTCGCCGAGAACGCCAGTACTCGTTCGAACGAGAGCGATGGGCCTGGTGGAACGCTGAACCCGCTCGGCAAGCCGGACGTCGCACACGACGCCCCCAGGCGCCAGACGCCCAGGCCGTCATGTTCCGACTCATCGACGACCACGGAGGCCCGAAGCCTGGCCTGCATACCCGCGCGACGTCGACGGCCGCGCCAACCACGCCCACGCCATGCGATACATCCGCGCTGGAGCTTTGCAGGATCTCCGCAACGCTGAACTTGCCGCGAAGCCGCAGATAAGGTGACGACGCGATATAGCCCAGCTCGGATGAACGAGTTGCAATATCCGCCGTTTCCGGGCGAGCTCGCCCGTGACACCGACATCGTTGCGCGAGTTCTCTCGCTCTCACTTCTGCAACAGATGCTCTGCTGCCGTTCGCGCGGCGACAACCGGGGTGGATAGCTCGAGGTGATCGCTGAACTGCCTCACCCCATCCGAACCGCCGACGGGCGGGTCTATCGGTTTGCGATTGTTGACCACGTCGAGGAACTCACCCAAGCGATCACCGTTCTGGACCTGTTTTGGGAGGCCGGTTTCGTCAGAGCGATTGGATGGGATGACACGGAAATGCAGCACGTCTTGGTCGATCCCGAATTGCGGGATTTTGACCCTGATGGGTCTGTTGAAGACCTCTGTGTCTTCCTCGCTGCGGTGCTACAAACAACCCCAGTCACTTGACCGCGCCGGTGCCCGTCGCTTGCGGCCCCTGGCCCGCTGACGGAGCCGGCATCGCCGGCCGGTAGGGCCTATCGGCCGTCTTTTTGTCGCGAAGCCTTCGGCAGCGCCCACCGCTGCGCTTCGGTCGTAGCAGGTGCTGCGCAAAGGCTTCGCCACCGGCTCCAGCGAGACTTTCGACACGCGGTCGCTGCGCTCCCTCATATCACGCCGAAACTCTCCCCTCCGCCGCTCTGCGGTTTGCACAACACCATCCGGCCGCTACGCGAATGAATTCGCCTTCACGGCAAAAGAACGCCCCATCGAAGATGTGGCACCGCAGCCTGTACTCTTCCCCGCAGTCGACCGGCGATCACACCCTCGACCTGTTCTACGTCGACCTGCGGTGCGCGGCCGGTGCCCGCGAATCCCGCCCGACGCAGCGGTACCGGCTACACGTCCGATCGGTTCCCGACGGATGGAATCGGGAGGTGACTGTCAGCGGTGTCGGTCTACCGTCCGGATAGCTACTGGCGATCTGCGCGGTCTGATGGTCATGCTCCCGAGCGGGCCTGGCACTCGCTCATGCATCCGGGGGCCTTAGGCGGGGGTGGGTTGCTCGATCAGGCGGCGCAAAATGTTCGCGAGCTGAATAACAGCCGCCGGCACACATCGCTCGGTGACCTCAGCCCGGCCGAGTTCGAGGCCCTTCACACCGCGACCGAAATCGCGGCATGATCAACACACGAGAACCTCGCCTGCGAGCGTCGGCGTCAGAAATGGTGCTGCCACGGGCACGCAAGGGGCTCGCGGGGTGGCCCGGAGTCGTTTGCTAGGTGGGTCGTCCGCCGATCTGACGGATCATGTCCCTGAATCGCTCACCGCGATCTTTCTCTGCTTGCTCCCGAGAAAGGGTGCGCGTGACAACTTTGCTTCCAGAGCTCCGAACAAGAGTTGTGTCTCCCACCTCGATCCAGGATGCGTGGTGGCTGTTGCCGTGGTACTTGCCTTCGCATGAGCATGTGCACTCGTCGCCCTCGGCTGAGCGGCATCGCTGGTCGCATTGCTCGGCGTCGCTGTAATGCATTTCAATCTCGACCTGGCCGTCCCGGATGGCTATTGCTTCCGCAACGTCGGTAAGGTGTGGGCGCGCAATTTCCCAGTGGCCCTCCCAGCCTGGGGTGCCTTTGGGGGCTGGTACCCAGGTCGGTCGAATAGATGCGCCGGTCGCCGTCTTGAACATCTGACGGTTGGATGGTTCGTCGCCCCGGGGGCCTCGCAGACCTCTCACCTGAATCCGGCCATGGAGCGGTCGCACAATCGTTGCCATCATGAGTGCTGTGACTAGTGCTCTGTGAGCGTCTCGTCGGCGATCAGGGTCACGCGGATCGCGTCGTTAGCGAACCAGAAGGCGGTGTAGCGGGTGCCCGGGATGTGAGTGCCCCACTCATTGCGGGAGCTGATGAATCGGTTGCGCGGGTCGGTGCGAGCCGCTTCAAGGTCGGCGGCGATGAACTCAAGCACGTCCCACAGCTTGTTGTAGTCACGGTCGTTCATGGTCGCCTCAACCGCGAGGGCATCGTCGGAGAGGAAGATCTGCATGAACCCACTCTACCACGACGGGGCAATCTGGCATATTCCACGACACCCTAATTCCGTGGTACAGTTTGTTGCGAACCGGGGCAAGAACCCCCGGGACCCCTAGGCGGGCAACAGAACCGTACTGACGACCAAGTTGAAAACTCCCTGACCCCTCAGTTAAGCGAAATCAGACCTCATGACTCTTGTGCACACGGACATCCGGGGCCGAGTCAGCCTCGGAAAGCTCCTCCAGCCCGAACGCGACTATCGCGTCACCCTCGGCTCTCACGGCGTGGTCGTGCTTGAGCCCGTCACGACCATCACCGACTACGAGCGCGCAGTGCTCGCCAACGCCGACCTTGTCGCTGCTCTCGACCGAGGACGCGCTCAGGCGGAGAGTGGCCAGGGCCGCATCACCCAGCGCCGCCCACGATCAACAAACTAAGGGCCACCGCAACAAGTAGGGTCTTCCCTCCGTCACGGAGGGAAGGCCCTACTTGTTGCGCGCCCAGTCCTCGAACAGGATCCTCAGCCTGCGGCGAACTCAGTCCTCGGGGTAGTTGGAGCTTGCTTCGTTGACGAGTAGTTGAAGACCTTCCAAGCTCCGAGTCCGCAGCTGGACAGACAGTCGCTTGAAGGAATTACGAACGAGATCCACCGCTGAAACTTCATCGACCGCGAATTCCGTGACGGGTATAGAGCCGTGCTCGGCGCCATATTCCTGCAACTCCTGGTAGCTCGTAATGCCCTCTCGATAGCGGTCCACTGCGAACACTCGCACGCAGTCCTCCGTCAAGTCGGCAGGTTGAGTGGCGTAGATCTCGACGGCGAGGATCCACCACTGCTTTGCATCAATTCCTGCGGCCTCGTGCAGCCCCGGATACCCGGCATCCGCGCGATCCGCGGCTGCCGTTCCAGTGAAGTCGCCATATTGGACGGATGCGTCTTTAAGAATGTGTGCCACGACCACACAGTACGACATCTTCGGAAGTGCGAACCCCGAAGTGTGACCGACAGGAGCGGTGCCCGAAGGGCTGGCCAACTGGGCGACGCCGGCTACCGCTTGCGGACTCCTGCAGGGAGGTGCATGTCTGCCCTGGCGGCACGCGACAGCCAGTACCAGCAGTAGGTGGCGAAGAACGCGCCGCCCCCGAACAACAGTGGGGAAGCACCCAGCGCGGCAAGCCGCGGGGAGACCTACCCGTGGGGTCATTCAGAGCCAACGGGAGTGCAAGCAGTCCTACCAGGACGGACACCACGCCCATCCATCTGCCAAGCTTCGGCCCCTTGATATCGCCGATGCTCACAGCAAGTGCAGTCACGGGCAAACCATTGACTCTCGACCAAGCTGCCCGAGTAAGCGCGCGCGGTGGTGCAAAACCGATTGGTTTTGCACCGCACCCCCCGAGAAATTTGGCGAGGCCGGGGAAGGTGCGACTTCTGCCCCGGCCTCGCGGCATTGTTATCGGGCGGCGGCGACGTCTTCGAGATCGGCCCAGTCGTGGCTGTTGCCGACGGAGGCGGCCCCGGCCTCGAAGAACAGAGCGATGGTGACGGCGCCTGGGTCCAGCACTCCCCGGGCGAGTTCTCCGACGTAGCTGGCGCGGCCACGGCTGGCGATAAGTTCCCCCGTGGAAAGTGCGCCTGCGCGGGCAGCGAGGGCAGCTCCCTCCAGCGCCTCGGAAAGTGGGCGCTGTTGAGCCGCGGCATCGGTAAGAGCTGCGGATGCGGGGTCGAGAGCGTCGATCATGGTGTTGTCTCCGACATTGGCTCCCCCGAGGCTCTGGATCGCGCTGAGTCCAGCGGCAACTCCGGAGGCAAGCTGCTCGAGGGTTGCTTCGGTGTCAGCTGCCCGGGCGATGTTGCGAAACCACATGCCAAAGAGGGGTCCGCTGGTACCACCGGTTGCGAGAAATCCGCCTGATACTGCGGTGAAGACGTCACGGTAGGTGGCGTCGTCGACGCCGGGGAGAGCTTCGTCGACGCGGCCGAGGGCGGAGGCAATGTTTGTTCCGAAATCGCCATCGCCGGCGAGTCGGTCCAGCTCGGTGAGACGCTGTTGTGCGCGGTCGAACGTGCGGTGGAATCGGGTGATCCAGTTGTGGGCGGCGGCGCCGCCGAGGGTGTCAGTCATGGTTTCCTTTCTCACCAGACGAGGGTGGGGGTTTTAACGGGGGCGTCCCATGCGGCCACGAGGGCGTCGTCGGCGACGGTCAGGGTGACGGAGACGCCGTGCATGTCGAGGCTGGTGACGTATGACCCCACGAGGGAGCGTGCGATGGTGATGCCGCGCCCGCCAAGGATGCGGTGCACCTGTCGCGCGACGATGGACAGTTCGAGCGGGTATGCGCCGCCGAGGCCATTGATGATGGCGATGACGGACTGGCCTCGTGTGATGTTGAGGTCGGCGACGAGGGGGGCGACGAGCTGGTGGGTGAGGTCGTCGGCGTCTGCAAAGGGGATGCGGGCGGTGCCGCGTTCACCGTGGATGCCGACGCCGAATTCGACTTCACCGGCTTCCAGTTCGAAGGCGGGGGTCTGATCTCCCGGGTGGGTGCAGCCGGTGAGGGCGAGGGAGAGGGTGCGCGAGCGGGTGACGACGTCTCGTCCGGTCGCGGCGACGGTGGCGAGGTCGGCGCCTTGTTCGGCGAGGGCGCCGCAGACTTTCTCCACGGTGATGACGGCGGCGGTGCCGCGGCGACCGGGACCGTCGTTGTCGCTGTCGGAAGCGAGATCGTCGTCGACGATGACGCTGTCGACCTTGGTGCCGTCGTCGGTGGCGAGTTCTGCGGCGATCTGGAAGTTGAGGACGTCGCCGGTGTAATTCTTCACGATCTGAAGGACGCCTGCGCCGGAGTCGGCGAGTTTGGTTCCGGCGTGCACTTGTCCTGCGGTGGGGCTGGCGAACACGGCGCCGGCGACGGCAACGTCAAGCATGCCCGCACCGACGAAGCCTGCGTGCAGCGGTTCGTGGCCGGACCCGCCGCCGGAGACGAGGCCCACTTTGTTGTGTGCGGGCTGCTGCCGGCTGATCAGTGAGTTGGCGGCGTCCAGGCGGAGGAGGGTGGGATACGTCGCGGTGAGGCCTTCGAGGGCTTCGCTGATGACGGCGCCGGGCTGGTTGATGAGCTGTCGATTCGTGGACATCGTCGTCTTTCTGTGGGAACGGTGGTTGCGTGTGGTGGGTGTGTGGGCGGACAGGGCTTCAAGGAGTAGGGCGGCTGTTGCGGCCCCCGGGTCGAGATGGTTTTCGCTCCGGTCTCCGAGGTAGCTGGCTCGTCCTCGGCGTGCCGGAATAGGGCGGGTGAGATCTCTCCCCGCGGCTGCCGCGGTGGCGGCGGCTTCAAACCCCCTGGGGATGGAACGCCCTTCGTGCGCCGCGCTTTGCAGGGCGTCTGCTGCGGGGCGAAGAGCGTCGACCATGGTCTTGTCACCGATTTCGGCTCGCCCCCGGTCTTGCACGTCGGAAACCGCGTCGGCGAACGCATCGGCGAACGAGGCCAGGGTCACGCTCCGATGGGTCAGAAGGGTGGAACCGAGACCGTGAAAGAAGGTGGCGAACAGGATGCCTCCCGCTCCCCCAGCAGCCGACCCGAATGCGGCGGAGGCGACTTTCATCACCGCACCGGCGGTCTCAGACTCCATACCGTCCACGGCGTTGCGAGCAGCTGTGGCACCCGCTCGCATGATGGTGCCGTGGTCTCCGTCGCCGATCGCTGCGTCGAGCTCGGTGAGCCATTCAGCCTTGTCTACGACGAGGCGGTCAAAGCGGCGAAACCATCCAGCGACGAATGCCCCTGTAATCTCGTCTGCCCGACGGGTCGGCTGCTGCGAGCTCATGCTCGCGTGGGCTCTTCAGCCAGGGCTTCGGTGAGGGTGGTGCGATCCGCCTGGGTGCGAGAGATGAGGGTGAACAGCAGACCTGCGGCAATCCCTGCGATCAGTTCCGCCCCGACGTAAACCGGCCACTGCTCCCAACGGACTTCACCGCCAAGGAGCTGCTGGACGAGCATCGGGCCGGTGGTGCGTGCGGGGTTGATGGAGGCTCCAGTGGCCGGCGCCACGGGGACGATTGCAGCGAACACAACCAGGCCGATGACGATGCCGGCAAACCCGGGGGCGGCCTTGCGGTGGATCACACCGAAGACGGTAAAAACGAGGATGAAGGTGCCGATAAACTCCGCCGTCGCCGCTTGCCACCATGGGATGTCGGAATAGGAGGCGACTCCCAGACCAAGTTCGCTTGCCTTGCTGCCGAGCGCTCCGACGATGGCGAACGATCCCACGATCGCGCCGATGACCTGAGCAGCGATGTAGCTGGGGACCTCACGCCACGGGAACTTGCCGTTCACTGCGAGGGCGATGGTGACGGCGGGGTTGATGTGGTTGCCCGAGATGTACCCGAAGACATAGACGGTGGCGATGACGATGGTCGCGAACGCCAGTGAAATGAATCCGAGGTCAGCGCCCGTGAAAGGGGCCCCGCCGCTGACCATGTTCAGTGCGGGAACGGACCCGACCCCCACGAAGACGAGGAACGCGGTGCCGATGCCCTCTGCGGCCAGACGCTGCCAGAGCTTGTTGTCGTCCATTGATGTGTGTTCTCCCTTGAACTATATTCGACAATGTCGAAAGACATTCGGTAGTGTCGAATGATGCACGGGGTTCAGCGCCATGTCAAGCCGCGCACCCGGCAAGATGGAACACACACCGAACGATCGAGCCAAAGGAGGCCGCGGTGATCCAATCGATCGACCGCGCTGCGCGCATCCTGAACCTGCTCCGCGCTTCGCGCCGGATGGGAATCACCGAACTCGGTGCCGCACTCGAACTTCCACCCTCCACGGTTCACGGCATCGTCAAGTCGCTGCAGGAACATCGCCTCGTGGCCCAGGAACCCCGCGGTAACCGCTACATGCTCGGCCCCGCCCTACTGCGACTATCAAGCGTCTACCTCGACACCCTTGACGTCCGATCCCGCGCCGTGCGCACCATGCACGACCTCTCACAACAAAGCGGATTTGCCACCCGACTCGGAGTCGAACTGTTCGGCGACGTCATCGTCATCCACCACGACCGCCGCCCGGACGGCAGCGAGCAGATGCCCGAAACCGGCATCACCATTCCCAGCCATGCGTCTGCCCTCGGCAAAGTCCTCCTGGCCTACAACCAGGACCATGCCGAGGAAGTGTTGTCTGGCCCTCTGTCCCAGCTCACTAGTGACACCATCGACGACGCTGGAACACTGCGCGCTCAGTTCGCTCAGATTCGCCAAGAGAACGTGGGCCGCGAAGTGGAGGAGGCCGTCATCGGCGAATGCTCGATCGCCGCACCGATCGCGGCCTCAACTGGCGATGTCGTGGCGGCCGTCGCGATCGTTGTTCCCTCGTCCGAATGGCCCGCATCTGAGGCCGCGGTCAAACAGGTTGTAGACGCCGCACGGAGTATCTCTCGAGAACTCGGCGCCACCACGTGGCCACCCAGTTGACTCACTCTGAACGCCCGCACAGCGCCTGGAACTGAATCTCCTGAGAGGCCCGACAGAACATCCGGCGCCAAGCGGATCAACGTCGGTGCAAAACCCATCGGTTTCGCACCACTGCCTGAGAGTCGTCGACTTCTCGAGGTCTGGCGGATCGTCGTGATGCGAAACCCCGGTGCAGTAACTGTCCGAATGGGATCGCTATTCGGGTCAGCGTCGCGAGGCCAACGATCTGCCAAGTCACTGCAGAATCTCGGCATAGCTCGTGTGCCGCATAGGCGTCCGTTAGGCCGTGTCGAATTAGCTACCCATACGGTTCAGTGTGAGCCGCGCCCACGCGTGTGGGGCAGAGTAGTCAAGGTGAGCGACGCCAACCCAAAATCTGTGCCCGTCAGTGCGGTCATCCCCACGTTCTTCCCCAAGGGTGGGCAAGGTTTTGACGCCGCGGGGATCGCTCAGGCCGATATTTCGCAGGCCTGGCAAAATCTCGGGATCTACGTAGTGCCTTATGAGATCCGAGGAATAACGGCGGGGCTCCCTCACGGATACATGACGGAGGTCATCGGGCGATCGGCCGCCGCAGGCGAGCAGCTCGGACTAGCTTTCGCTGCCGTCCGCGATGCAGAAGTATGGCAGAGGACTGTTCCGGAGCCGCGTCAGGAGAATCGTCGCGCCGTCGCCGGACGCGCTTTAGCAGAAGCTGCTGGTCTGTGGTCCATCAGCGCTGGTCATGCCGTTACTAACGTCGTTGCGCGCGTCGTCCGAGCGCATCAAGACTCTCGCTATCTCGATGCCGCTTTAGGGTGGACTCAGCCGCCTGAGCCGTTCGGCACCGATCCCAAGCTCAATCTGAACCTCTCGCTAAATCGGGACACGGTCAAGGCGCTGCGCCGCGCGGCGAAGGAGACCGGAGTCCCGTCGCTGGCTGATCTGGTCGAGCCGCTACGCGATCTGATCGTGAGCGATGCGTGGAAGGCCCTCGAGCAGCGGCGTCACGTCGGATACCACCGCTGGCGACCGCAAACGGTTGCCGGCGGTGTCTCGACTACCAACCCATGGGTAGATCAAGGAGATGGGTCCGTGTCGATGACCGTCAGCATCGGCGCGACCCATGAACCACCGCCCCTCGAAACCGTCGTTACCGAAGCTCGGGAGGGGTACGACGCGCTCTCTTCGGCGATGGCCGAGATCCTCGCCACGCTTCCCGACGCCCTGGCTGGCGTCGGCGTGGCTGGCGTTGGCGCGGCATGAAGACGTCGCTAGTTAGTCGGGAGAGGGCTATGTGTGCCGTTGCGGCTTAGAGCGGTTCGGAGCAGCCGCATCAAGTAATGGAGGGTGATCTGGTGGGTGCCAGCCACCGATCCGAAGCTGGATGTCATCCAGATGTTTGCACCTCGTTCATTCGTGGAGATGACTTCGCGATCGAGGAGGTGGAACATAGCCGATCGACGGCCGTGAGCGACCCCGCTTGTAAGCTTCCACATCGTCAGCAATGGAAAGTCATGCTGGCCAGCGAACTCCTGGGCGCTTCTGAGCCGTGTCGAGATACTCGGCGGGCTCAGGCTGAGCCCGGCAATACCCGCGCGAGCATCCCGAATCTCGTTGAGTCGCGCCACAGTTGCATCGTCGCTCGTGAGCCTGCCAGCGGAGCCGCCGATGACGCCATTCAAGTTGTGCTCATCACGCCTGTTCTCGTACGACAGCTGCAGCGTGCGGAGCACGCGGGTGTCGCGAGCTCCCGGACCAATAAGCCATAGCCCGACACCAGCTGCTTCGAGTGCATTACGGAGCAACCCAAAGTGGGCGGACATGGGCATCGTCTGCGCATCTTGAATGATCAGCTTGACGGTCCTCAAGTTGTCGAAGGCGACGTTGACAAAGGTCCCAATCCACTGTGAAGTCGGCTCGAAAGGCGTGGCGCGGTCGTCCCCTGCCAGAGCCGTGCCCCTGCGGACCTCGAAGCTTGTCCACATCTCGCTCAGCGCTTCGGTTTGAGCGAAAGACCGATACAACGCTGCTTGCAGGGCCTCTTCCTGCTCGGGGGGCTCCCGACGATTGATCTCGTCGTGCGCTTGGCTGTCCCTCATCCCGCGAGCTTATGGCTGGAGGTCCATCACGGAAACAATTCCGCTTGGCGTTACCTATGCGGTACGTTTCGGCATGCGAGTCGGGTATGCGCGGGCCTCAACGATCGAGCAGGATGCCGAGCGGCAGGTGGCTCGGCTGCTCGAACTTGGCGTTGCGGAGGACCGGATTTATAAGGACGTTGATTTCACTGGCGCGAAGATGACCCGCACGGGCCTCGACAAAGCCCTCGCTGCGGTCAGGGAGGGCGACATATTCGTCGTCCCGGCGCTGGATCGTCTGGCTCGCAACGCCGAAGGCGCGCTCGAGGTAATCCGTCGACTGACAGACGCCGGTGTGATTCTTCAGAACGGCACGACCCCGCATGACCCAAAAGACCTCATGGCGAAGCTGTTCTTCACCATCCTGCCGCGGTCGCCGAGGCGGAAGGCGGATGGATCAGCCTCCGCACCCGTGAGGCTATGGCGCGGCCGAAGGTGCGCGCCAAGCTCAAGGGCCGCCGCCCGAATCTGACCGAACGGCAGGACGAGAGCATCGCCAGGCACATGAAGACGGGGGGTCTCGCCGTGGCCGAGATCGCGCACATGTTCAATACGTCACGCACTGGCGTCTACCGCGCCCAGGCGCGCCACGAGGCGCAGCAGGCAAAGTGGGCGGGAAAGTGACGGACGTTCTCTGGTGGGTCGCGATCATCGCGGGGGTTGCTCGTGTTGGTCACCGCACCGCGGTGGCTACCGTGGGCCTGTGGCGATTCGGGGGCCTGGCAAACTGCACGGCCTCACTGTCGAATTCACTACCGCGCGCACCGACGAGGGCCGCATGATCGATCGCACATGGGCGGTCCCGATCGTCGGCCACCGTCCTCGTCCTATCCCCGTCATGGCCTCCCCAGCCGTGTTCTGGTCGAATCGGCGTACTCGCCCTCGGCGTCGGCCCAAGGAGTATCTCGGGCACGTGGTGCACTACTTCGAGTATGAGGTGATGCAGCCGAACGGCATCGTGTCCGATCGGGTGCTCAACCCCGGCGACGAGGTGGTCTTCACCGCATTCGTGACGCTCCCGGGCGCCCATCACCCTGAGCGATTACAGGTCGCTGTGTGGGACGGGACGAAGGAGACCAAGCGGCTTTACGCCGCATTGTTTAAGGACGCAGCTGCATGACCCAATCGCAGCCGAGTGTTCGATGAGCGCCGCGAAGACTGGGCGCGGGAACGCGAGCAGCTGCAGAGCGCGCTGACGGAAACCGAGCTTTCCGCAGCCCGCCGCACCACCATGAACGCCCACCACACCGACCCCGCCTACGTCGAGGCTATGTGGGCGGCGATGCAGCGCCTGGGCTTTGAGGGGGGCCGTGTGCTCGAACCCGGAAGCGGGCCGGCACATTCATGGGATTGGCTCCGACCGGCGCGGAGATGACCGGCGTGGAGCTTGACCCGCTCGGAGGACCGACCCCGCGACATCCCTCCTCCCTGCGCCGAATCTCCTCCGCTCGCGGGAGGTGCGGGCTGCCCCGCCACGAGTCGAGCTGCTGACCCGCCCCGAGAGTTGCGCTCAGGCCTCCCCCGCGCGGGCCGCGGCGAGCTGCGCCTCCCAGTCCACCGGGAGGCGGTCCTCCGGCCCCGGCACCGTCTGGTCGAGGGGGTGGGTCGTGGGCGGGGCCAGCGGGGGTCCGTGGACGACGGCCGACGTTCCGTAGTCCCACCACCACACCTCCCCGGGCTCGAAGCTCTGGATGTACCGGTGCCCCGTCGCCTCGAAGTGCGCGGTCGCGTGCCGGTTCAGCGACGAGTCGCAGCACCCGACGTGTCCGCACGCGGCGCACCGGCGCAGGTGCACCCACCAGCTTCCGCTCGCGTCGCACTCCTGGCATCCGGTTCCGGTGGGTGGTGCGCTCCGGTCGATCTGCTCGGGCGCGGACATCACGCGAGGTCGGCGATCGCGTCCGTGATGACTTTCGCGACCTCGGCGGGGTGGCTCTGCATCACGAGGTGCGGAGCGTCGAGTTCGACGACCGCCCGCAGGCCCGCGCGCTGGTAGCCGAAGCGCTCGACGTCGGGGTTGATCGTGTGGTCGGCGCTCGAGACGATGCCCCACGCGGGCTTCGTCTTCCACGCGGCGACGGGCGCGTTCTCGCCGAACGCGAGCGCGGCGAGGGGGCGCTGCGACACCGCGAGCACCTCGGCCCGGTCGAGCGGCACGCCGTGCGCGAAGACCTCGGGGAACGCGGCCACCTCGACCGAGACGTCGGTGCCGGGCTCGCCGCCCTCGACCGGGAACGGCGTGTAGACGAGGTGCTGCGCGAGGTCGGAGTCGGGGAAGCCGCCCTGCAACTGGCCGAGGCTCTCGCCCTCGTCCAGCGCGTAGCCGGCGACGTAGACGAGTCCCACGACGTTGTCGGCGGCCCCCGCGACGGTGATGATCGCGCCGCCGTACGAGTGTCCGGCGAGCAGCACGGGACCCTCGATCTGCTCGACGACCGAGCGGATGTACGCCGCATCGCCGATCAGACTGCGGTTGGGGACGGCGGGGACGCGCACGGTGTACCCCTGGTCGAGCAGTGCGCGGGTGACGGGCGCCCAGCTCGCGGCATCCGCGAAGGCTCCGTGCACGAGGACGATGGTGGGGGAAACGGACATGGGATGCCACTCCTCTCGTCGCAGCCCGGTCGCCGCGAGTGGGTGCCCACGCTAGGCAGCACCGGGGCGGGGCGGCAGGGGCATTCGTCGAGACTCGGCTTCGACGAATGTCGAAAGCGGGTCCCCGCGGCGCGGCGATCGGTGACAGGCTGGCAGCAGGGTCGAGACGGGAGCGGCGGATGACGGGGCAACGGCGTCGAATCGGGATTCTGCTGTTCGACGGGGTGAAGGCTCTCGATTTCGTGGGCCCCGCCGAGGTCTTCTCCGAGACGAACCTGACGACGGATGCCTATGAGCTCCGGTTCTACTCCCCCACCGGCGCCGACGTCACGGCGTTCATGGGCCTGCGGATCGGCGTCGACGGGGCCGCGTCCGAGAGCGGGCCGCTCGACACCGTGATCATCCCGGGCAGCGAGTTGGCACCGGGGGTGTTCGACGACGCCGACCTGCAGCGAGCGATCACCACCCTCGCCCGTCAGGCCCGGCGCATCGCGTCGATCTGCAGCGGGGCGTTCGGTCTGGCCGCCACCGGCCTGCTCGACGGGCACCCGGCGACGACGCACTGGAAGTTCGCCGACGCCCTCGCCAGCCGGTACCCGAGGGTGGCGGTCGACTCCGAGCGCATCTTCACCAAGCAGGGCAACGTCTACACCTCGGCGGGGGTCGCGGCGGGCATCGACCTCGCGCTGTCGCTCGTCGAGGACGACCACGGCGCGGAAGTCGCGCGCAGCGTCGCCCAGCACCTCCTCGTCTACATGCGCCGCTCGGGCGGCCAGTCGCAGTTCTCGGCCGCGCTGAAGATGCCCGCCCCGCGCACGAGCATCGCCCGCGCGGTGGCCGATTACGTCTCCGACGATCCGACCCGCCCGACCAGCGTCACCGAGCTCGCGGCGCACGTGAACGTCAGCCCGCGGCACCTCACCCGCGTGATCCGCGACGAGCTCGGCGTGACCCCCGCGGCCTACATCTCGTCGCTGCGCCTGGAGCTCGCCGTGAACCTTCTCGAGTCGGGGGCCTCGATCGCCCAGTCGGCCGCCGCTGCCGGGTTCGGCTCACCCGCGGCCCTGCGCCGTGCCTTCCTCGCGCGCTATCGCGTGACGCCGTCGGGGTATCAGCAGCGGTTCCGGTCGACGGTCGCGCAGCACGCGCAGGAGCTCTCCGCCTGAGCGGGCGGCTCGTCCCGCACGACGGGAGCGGCGCAGCACGCGTCTCCCCGCCACGCCTCGACGCCTTCCCGCACCGCGAGAACGGCGATGACGAGCGCGGCCACCGCGTCGGCCCAGGCCCAGCCGAACAGGCTGTTGAGCAGCAGACCGACGAGCAGCGCGGCAGACAAATACGTGCAGATGAGCGTCTGCTTCGAGTCCGCCACGGCCGACGCGGAGCCGAGCTCCCGGCCGGTGCGGCGCTCGAACCAGCTGAGGAAGGGCATGACCACGAGGCTCGACGCCGCGATCGCGATCCCCGCGGGCGAATGCTGCGCCTCGCGAAGGCCGAGCAGCGAGAGAACGGCATCCACGCTCACGTACGCGGCGAGGCCGAAGAACGAGAACGCGATCACACGGAGTGCCACCTTCTCGCGCTTCTCGGGGTCGGGCGCGGCGAACTGCCACGCGACGGCAGCGGCGGAGAGCACCTCGACGATCGAGTCGAGACCGAAACCGATGAGCGCCGCCGACGAGGCGATACCGCCCGCGACGAGCGCGACCACCGCCTCGACGACGTTCCAGGCGATGGTGACCGCGACGATGATCCGGATGCGTCGGCGCAGGACGTCGCGTCGCGAGAGCGCGGTCACGGGTTGTCGCAGCATCCCGGGACGGCGCAACCGTCCTCGACGGCCAGCGTCGCCTCGACCAGTGCCGTGAGCGCCGCCGCCAGGTGGGGGTCGGCGATCTCGTAGCGCGTCTGCCGCCCTTCCGGCTCGGCGACGACGATGCCGCAATCCCGCAGACAGGCCAGGTGGTTCGAGACGTTCGACCGCGTCAGCCCGAGTTCGCGCGAGAGCACGGCGGGGTAGCTCGGCGCGTCGAGCAGGGTCAGGAGGATCCGCGAACGGGTGGGATCCGCCATCGCCCGGCCGAGCCTGTTCATGACGTCGAGACGGGAAGCAATGGTCAGCACATGCTGACTATACAGCGAGTGCTGACCATTCTCTAGGCGCCCGCCCGTCCGTACGCCCGCCGCACGAGATCGCGCAGCGCCGCGACCCCGGGGGTGTTCGGCTCGGCGAAGAACTGCGTCAGGGTGCAGCCTCGGGATGCCGGGATCGCCAACGTCTCGCTGCGCAGCGCGACCCACCCGTGGGACTCGATGTGCACGAGCGGCCACGAGCTCGTGTGCGGGCGCACCTCGCACTGCTGCCAGAGCTCGACGAAGCGGGGGTCCGTGGCGCTCAGCGTGTCGATGATGTGCCGCAGTCGCGGGCTGCGCGGGTCCGCGTGATACCGCAGCGACGCGACGAGATTGCTCGCGGTCCGCCGCCAGTGCGACTCCGAGTGGGGGTCGGGGTAGTGCTCGAACACCGACAGGACGAGGTTGAGCCCCGGCCGCAGACCCCCCGGCGCGAGCAGGCGGCCGGGCTCGTTGACCCCGATCACGTCGAGCGTCCCGTTCGAGAGGTACGCGGGCGTGTCTGGATGCAGGTCGAGCAGCTCGCGGATGCCCGCGGGGACCTCGTCGCTGACCGCCGGAGCCTCGTGCCCCGCCGACAGATTGGCGACGCGGTGCAGGTGCTCGTCGCCGTAGACGTCGAGCAGCAGCGCGCGGCTCAGCGCCGACAGCACCTCGGCCGAGGGCCGATGCCCCCGGCCCTGCTCGATGCGCAGGTAGTAGTCGGCGCTGATGCCGGCGAGCTCGGCGACCTCGGCGCGACGGAGGCCCCGGACACGGCGCCGGGACGAGTCCGACAGCCCGACCTGCCCGGGCGTGAGCGACTCGCGTCGGTCGCGCAGGAACTCGGCCAGCGGTCCACTCGAGGTCGTCACGCGTATCCTCCACGCGAGTAATGGAACGGTCGCTCCAATTCTGCGGCCGGTCCCGGGCGGACGTACGACGCAAACGGACACGATTGCGCGAGAACCGGACGTGCCCGTTGAAGGGCCCGGGGGTCGACCGGGTACCGTGTCGGCGTGGGTCGACCCCGGCGATACGACGAAGATCAGCTCCTGGATGCCGCGCAGGAGCTGTTCTGGTCGCGCGGATACGACCGCACCTCGATGGAAGACGTGGCCGCGGCATCCGGAGTCGGCACCAGCAGCCTGTACGCGGCGTACGCGAACAAGCTCGGGCTGTTCCTCTGCGTCTTCCGCCGGTACTGCGAGGGACGCGTGTCGTTCGTCGCCGAGGCGACGGCGGAGCCGAGTGCCGACCTGGCGGTCGTGGCCGCGCAGTTCCTCGAGCGCGTCGTCGACGAGTGCGGATCCTCGCCGGATCGACGCGGATGCCTCCTGCTCAACACCATCGTCGAGCTCGGCGACCGCTTCCCCGAGGTGCTCGAGATCTCCACGGCGACGACCGAGCGGATGGAGGCGGTCCTGGCCGAGAAGTTCCTCCGCACCGCCGCCGAGCAGGACCTCGCCCTGGATGCCACGGACGCCCGCGCCCACGCCGACCGCACGGTCCTGGCATCCCAGGGACTCATCCAGCTGAGTCGCCTCCGCGTCCCGCGCGAGCGGCTCACCGCTCTTGCCGCGCATTCGGCCCGTGCCTCGGTGTGGCAGGGTGCCTGACCGAGCTGCTGCTCGACCGTGATGAGCGGTGGCGCGCCTGTCTGCGTCACGTTCTTGTCGGCTTGCTGCTCGGAAAGCCCCCACAGATCGAAGACACCTTGTCCCTCGTGCGGCTTCCGCGCGCGACAACGTGACGCCCTCCCCGCCTCCCTCAGCCAGACCTGAGTTCGACGCTATCCAGCGCAATATCTGCCCATTCCGCCCCAGGTGCCGGGGGCGGGCCGCGTTCGTCGCGTCGACGTCGCCGGATGCCGGGGCTGAGCCGACGGCGGGATTCATGGCGAACTTCGCTACTCGGATGCCAACAATTCCCTCTCTCGGACTGAGAGCTGGCTGAGAGCGCGGCACTGCCTGTCCCGCATGAGCGAGCTAATCTGGGACATGCTTTCGGACCCCTATACGGTACGCGGCGCTGCCCGAGATCTCGCGAACGTCGCGGCTTCCAAGGGGACTCGCAAAATCGATCCGCATAGCGATCCCCATTCGGACACCTTTCGCACCGGCGTTTCGCATCACGTCGATCCGCCTATCGGCGGGATCTTGTCGATGACCTGCCAGGTGGTGCGAAACCGATCGGTTTTGCGCCACACGGGATTGGCTACTGCGCATCCGTCAACGCGCAACTGCACACCTTCTGGACGGCGGTCAGCAGATGGCGTGCGTGCGAAGCCAGGGCAATGGGTCAATGGCCTGAGAGCCGTTCTGCAAAATCTCGAAGTGCAGGTGGTTGCCGAACGATCGACCCGTATTTCCGGTGCGGCCGATGTACTGGCCGACTCTCACGGTGTCGCCGACCTCGACCTGGCGTGAGGTGTATTCCATGTGGGCGTAGCGGGTGGAGACGAGGGTCCCGTCGATGAGGTGGTCGATGACGATAGTGACGCCGAACGCGCCGCCGTTGTCGGTGGCGATGCGGACGACACCGTCTGCGACGGCTTGTATTTGTGCGCTCGCGCCGGGGATGAAGTCGGTTCCTTCGTGCATGCGTCCATCCCGCATGCCGTAGCCGTAGGTGATGGGCACACCCGCGGGGTAGGGCCATTGCACGGCGCAGCCGGTGTCGTTGGTGAAAACGGTGTCGGAGAAATTGGAGATGCTGGTCGCACTCGCGAGGTTGACGAGAGTTCCGACCCCGTATGTCGAGTCTCTGGTCAGATCGGTGATGGGTGTGCCGGCGGGGGCTGCGTACGCCTGAATGCCACCCGTCGGCAGAGTCGAATCGTTCGCCAGGGCAGTGGCGGAGTCGTCGTGGGTATGCGGCAACGCCTCAGCGGGTGTGGTCATCGCCACCGACATGAGGCCCACGATGCCGATAACCCCGGCGGACCACGCAGCCGTGCGCGCGCGTTTTGGAGCGCCCTGCGGAGCCGGCGGGGTTTTTTTCGGTTCCGCGGGGGCGGGCGAAGTGTCGGAGCTGACCCGAATCGGGGGAAACATGGGAAGGGCTGTCGCGAACTCGTCGGCGAGGATCGGCGCGGCGACACGTCTGGTGCGCGTGCGCAGTTGCTGCGGGGGAGTGACCGGCGGAAGGAGTACGGGAGGTGCGCTTTCGCTGGCGGGATGGAGCCGTGCGTGGCGGGCTTGTTTTCGGGTGATGACCATCGTCGATCGGGTGTCAGGTGAGGAAGTCATGGGATGTGGTTTCTGTTTTCGGGTCCGGCGTGGGAGGGCCAAGTTGCGTGTGTGGACACGGCCCACAGGCGCGGCCCGGTAGCGGTGTCCGCGGGTGTCAGCGCGCTTGTCGTGAGGCGCTGACTACTGGCTGGGGATGAGGGTGAGGCCGCTGTCGTCAACGACGAGGATGTCGCCGCTGTTGGTGATGGTGACGGCTTGGGCGACACCGTGGATGGCTCCCACTTCGACCCAGTTCTGAGCCCCAGAGGTGATCATCCACAGTTTTCCTTTGGCGCCGACGCCGACCACGCGGGAGCGGTCGGGGGAGGCGCTGAGACCGGCTAAGAGAGGCGCATCGGGCCACGCGCCGAATGTGGCGGCACGGTCAGTACTGATGAGGAGTCCGTCTGGGGTGGATGCGATCACTCGGCCTGCGGCGTCGACCGCCAGCGACATGGCGTAGACGGGTGCCCCGGTGGGCTGCCACGTGACGCCTCGATCCATGCTGGTGAGCACTTCATTGGCGTCTGTGGCCACACCATAAAGCGTTCCATCTGCGCCCGCGGCGAGGGAGTGGAAGTCTTTCTCGCCGGTGTAGGCGGTGGGTTGCCAGGTCTGGCCGTTGTCGGAGCTGCGGATGATGCCGAGGTGGGGTGAACCGAGTTCGGGTGGTGTGCTTCGGCCGGGGTGTCCGGAAACGACGAGGGTGTCGTCAACGACCGTGAGGCCCATGGCGTCGAAGTCCGTGTCCGCGAGACGGGCGCCGAGCTCCCCGTCGCGGGTGACGGTGAAGATCCCCTCGTGCGTTCCCAGGAGAAACCCGTCGCTGGCGGGGTCTTCGACGATGCCGTGCACGTGCGTGAGCGGCAGTTCGGGGTGGGCCTCCCCCGTCAGTGGCGGGGTGGCGGTACAGCCCGCGAGAGCGAGAACGGCAGCGCCGATCAGTGCGAGGAGGAAGAGCGCCCGGGTGCGGTAGGAGGGCGCGGTGGAAGTCGGGTGGTGGTGCATGGGTGTGCGTTTCGTCTGACCAAGGGGTGGAGCGCGGCGACTTTCCGCGCCCCACCCCGGGCGTGATCAGAGAGTTGCCAGGAGCTCCTCCATCGTGGAGATTTCGGAGGTCTGCGCCTCGATGATGGTGTTGGCGAGGGCGACGGCGTCGCTGTTCTGGCCGTTGGTGGCTTCTTCCTGGGCCATGTCGATGGCACCGCGGTGGTGCTCGATCATCTGCTGGAGAAACAGTCGGGCGGCGTCGGTCCCGGTGGCCTGCTCGAGCGATTGCATGTCGTCTTCGCTCATCATGCCGCTCCCGTGATCCATGCTGCCCATGTCGGAGGAGCCGGCACCCCAGTCCTCCAGCCAGCCTTCCATCTGCGCGATCTCGGGTTCCTGCGCGGCTTTGATCTGCTCCGCCAGAGCGGTCACACGCTCATCGATGCCGTCTTTCGACAGGAGGGTGTCGGACATCTCGATCGCTTGTGTGTGGTGCTCGATCATCATGCTGGCGAACATGACGTCGGCCTCGTTGGCGTCGGCGGACTGCGCAGGAGTAGCACTGCTGCTGCTGCCGTGGTCCATCCCCGGCATACTGCCGCCGGAGGTGGTGCCAACGGCGCAGCCAGCAAGGATGAGCGCGGTAGCGAGGGTGAGCGCGGCGGTCGCCGCGGTACGGGTCTTCATGGTGATGTTCTCTCCAAGTCGGTGATGCGGCGCGACGATTGCCGAGCCGAAGATGCGTTGCCCGTGTGCGAGGCGGGCGGACGCGTCATCACGTGCGACTGATGCAGAGAACAGTGAGAGAGGGCGGTAGGACGGTATGGGCGGACGCGGGCCATCGGGCTCGCACCGCACGGAGTACACCGTCTCGAGCGGCGGTGCGCCACCCGATGCGCACGCGGGCGAGCAAGATCACGCTGACCAGGAGCGCTAGAACACAGGCCATCCACGCCATCGCGTGATCGTCGCCGCAATCCGCACACCCCGAGGCGTCAGCGGCTGCCCCTGCGGGGTTCGCCGCGGCGGGCGCGTCGTGGTGACTAGAGGCATCGGTTGCGACGCTGGACGCGGTGGCTGCGCTGGCGTGTCCGGTGGTGGTGCCGTGGGTGTTGAGGGAGTGCATCGCCAGAAGGCCGACGATGATCGCTGCGGTCACGACGACTAGCAGCAGGAGGTTGCGGGTGAGCGTGCGCGGTCCACGGACCTGCTGCGCGACCTTGATCAGAGACATGCTCACCTCCCGTTCAAGTCAGGTTATCGACCCCCCGGCAGGGGTGGGATCACTTGACGATGGACTCGGGGCTGAGATTCAGCCGGCGTAGCAGCTGCGCATTCAGGGCAACCACGATGGTCGACAAGGACATCAGCAGCGCTCCCACGGACATCGGCAGCACGAAACCGATGGGGGCGAGCACGCCGGCGGCCAGCGGCACGGAGAGGAGGTTGTACCCGGCAGCCCACCAGAGGTTCTGCTTCATCTTCCGGTAGCTCGCCTTGGAGAGCTCGATAACCGAGAGCACCGACCGGGGGTCGTCGCTGGCGAGGATCACACCCGCGGAGGCAATCGCTACATCCGTTCCGGCGCCGATGGCGATACCGACATCGGCTTGCGCGAGAGCGGGGGCATCGTTCACGCCGTCACCGACCATCGCCACCCGGCGGCCCTCGTTCTGCAGTTCCTTGACCTTGGAGGCCTTGTCCTCGGGGCGCACCCCGGCGAAGAACCGATCGATTCCCAGGTCCGCCGCCACCGACGCAGCCACCGCCTCGGCGTCGCCGGTGATCATCACCACCTGCACGCCCCGCTCATGCAGAGCGGTCACCGTGGCGCGGGACTCGGGACGAATTTCGTCTGCGAGGCGGAGGGCGCCAGCGACAGACCCGTCGACGAGCACGTGCAGGATGATCGCGCCTTCACCCCGCCAATCGTCTGCGACGGCGAGCTCGCGACCATTCTCCCGCTCGAGCAAAGAGGGGCCGCCCACCTGCACGACTCGCCCGTCCACCTCGGCGCGCACACCCACCGCGGGAGAGGATTCAAAATCATTCGCGGCCGGGACGGTGAGGTTCTTGGCCTTCGCGGCGGTGACGATCGCGCGGGCCAGCGGGTGCTCCGAATCCGTCTCCGCCGCGGCAGCCAAAGCCAGCAGCTCGTCCGCCTGGATCGAGCCGGCCGGCTCGATAGCGGTGACGGCGGGCGCGCCCATGGTAAGGGTGCCGGTCTTATCGAACAGCACCGTGTTGACCGTTCGCATGCTTTCCAGCGCGAGACGATCTTTCACCAGGACACCTGCGCGGGCAGCGCGCTCGGTCGCGATCGACACCACCAGCGGGATTGCCAACCCCAGGGCGTGGGGGCAGGCGATCACGAGAACGGTGATTGTGCGGATCACCGCGTCATCGGGTGAGCCCACCAAGGCCCACACCACGGCCGTGACCACCGCGGCGCCCAACGCGAACCAGAACAACCATGCGGCCGCTCGGTCAGCGAGACGCTGCGCGCGGGACGAAGAATTCTGTGCGTCGGTGACGAGCTTTTGGATGCCGGCGAGAGCGGTGTCCTCGCCCACGGCGGTGACCTGGACGCGGACGCCGGAGTCGGTGGCTACCGTCCCGGCGACCACCTGGTCACCGTCGCCTCGACGGACAGGGCGAGATTCCCCGGTAATCATTGACTCGTCCATGCTGGCTGAGCCCTGCACGATTCGACCATCTGCGGGCACACGACCACCAGGGCGGACGATGACGGTGTCCCCTACCCGGAGGTCGGAGGGGGCGACGGTAACCGTGGTGTCCCCGTCAATCTTCTCGGCCTCATCCGGTAACAGCGCCGCCAGCGAATCCAGTGCGGAGGTGGTCTGGGCGAGGGAGCGCATCTCGATCCAGTGCCCGAGCAGCATGATCACGATCAGCAGCGCCAGCTCCCACCAGAAGTCGAGCTGGTGATCGACCAGGCCCAGGCTCGCGTGCCATGACGCGAGAAATGCCACGGTGATGGCGAGGGCGATCAGTAGCATCATCCCGGGCCTGCGGGCACGGATCTCGCTCACAGCCCCGGTAAGGAATGGTGCCCCACCCCACGCGTACATCACGGTTCCCAAGACCGGGGAAACCCAGCCCACCCACGCCGCGTCAGGGAGTGAGTACCCCACCAGCATCGAGAACATCATCGAGAAACCAACGACGGGTACGGCAAGGATCAGCATGATCCAGAACAGTCGGCGGAACTTGCCGACGTGATCGCCGTGGCCCGCATGACCGCCGTGGTCCGCGTGTCCATGAGTGGACATTGCTCCTGCGGGCGCGACGTCGGAAACATCGTGCGCCCCCGTGGACGATCGCTCACCCGCCGACGCATGCCCGAGGCCACCGTGGTCGTGGTCGTGATTGCTCATCAGAGGCCTCCCGGCATTGCTAACTCCCCGCAGGCGCACGTGTTCAGCGCACGAGAACCGTTCGATTCCTAAGTAAGACAATACCCCTGGGGGGTATATTCCCAGTGGAGTCGCGGATGTCAACACCCCGGCTTTACTTGGCGCAAAACTCATCACCGCGTCCGCGTAGGGTCGGGAAAGCCCGGTCGGCGCTACCCCCGCGTCCCCCACGCGACTCGCGCCGGCCTGTCCGCGCCGTGCGACGACTTGCAACCAATCGAACACATATTCGATACTGGCGCCATGCGTGACGACAGCCCCCGCTGGCATCCCCAGCTCCTCGCGCGCGAGACATCACCCGCTCACTGGGTGATGCTCGACGCCCGCGACAAGGTGGCTGGCACGATCGAGCTGCGCCGCACCGACGACGGGCCGCGCTACCGGGTCGAGGTAGCCGGCGGCGAAGTGCTCGGCTGGGCGACGTCTCTCAGAACGGCCACGGAGCGGCTGCACCGCGTCATCATCTCGGCGGGCGTGCCCGGTGGCGGGATCAACGGTTCGTGACCGTCAACGAGGCGTAGGGGCAGCGCTTGGTGCAGATGTGGTCGCCCATGTCGCAGCTACAGCGCTCCCCTGAGCCGGGGGTGTGGTTCATCTTCGACAAGAGCAAGCGGATAAAGAAGGTGCGGGGTGGCCAGCCGCCGCGAGTTGCGCGGGAGAATGGGCGTGTGAAGATCCAGGTGCTGCATATCGAGGATTGCCCGAATTGGCAGGAGGCGGGCGATCGAGTACGGCTGGTGCTCGACTCGATCGGACGGGGCGATGTTCCGGTGGAGTTCGTGTTGATCCGCACCGAGGCTGAGGCGGTGAGCTCTGGTTTCGCGGGCTCGCCCACGATTCTTCTGGACGGTCAGGACTTGTTCCCGTCCCAGGGGAACACTGCCGACTTGGCGTGCAGGGTCTATCTGACCGAGCGCGGCTTTGCGGGTGCGCCGACGGTGGGACAGCTTGAGCGCACGCTGCAGGAGCGCGAAGCGCTCAGCGGAGATCGGTCTTGATCCAGATCAGCGCCGCGGCGAGGCTGACGGCGGCTCGGTAGTTGCGGGCGAGTTTGTCCGAGCGCATCGCGATGCCGCGCCACTGCTTGAGACGGTTGAAGCAGCGTTCTACGACGTTGCGTCCCTTGTAGCGTTCCTTCTGCTTGTCGCCGAAAGCGATCGGCCGGCCCGGCTTCTTGCGGCGGTGCGCGATCTGGTCGTCCCGCTCGGGGATGGTCGCCGCGATCCTCCGGTCGCGGAGCCAGGCGCGGTTCGCCCTTGAGGGGTACCCCTTGTCGGCGAGCACCCGGTCGGGGCGGGTGCGGGGGCGGCCCTTCCCGTCGCGGGGAACGCGGCCGCAACACAACACGTACTGAGCAGACCCCATTTCGGGCGGGCCGGAGGAGTTCACAGCCTCCGGCCCGGGTGCATCCTGGTGTCCTCGGTGTCGAAAGACGTTGGTCTGCAGAGCGCGCGCCGGGCTCGCGCGCCGACTTCGATCGAATGGGGTGGTGCGAAACCGATCGGTTTCGCACCACTTCCATGCCAGCATTGGCGGATGCTCTCACCGCAAGCGCTCAGCGAGACAGATCGACGGTTGGTTGCAAGCTGGGCGGCGGATTGCGCCGAGCGGGTGCTTACCCTCTTTGAGAATGAAGCTCCGGACGATGACCGTCCCCGTGATGCAATCGCTCGCGCGCGTGCGTATGGGGCTGGTGAGCTGAGTACCGCGGACGAGATTCGGCGTCGCTTCGTCGCCGGCCGCGCGGCGAAGTCGGTGACGACGCCGGCCGCGATCGCCGCAGCTCGCTCCGCCGCCCAAGCATCCGGCGTCGCGCATATGGGTGCACACGCCTTCGGTGCCGCCGCTTATGCCGTGAAGGCTGTGGCGCCGGAGCGGCCAGCGGAGCGCGAGTCTGAGGTGGCCTGGCAGGTGGAGCACATGACAGAGGAAGTCCGTCGAGCCCTCTCCCTCCTGCCGCCTGTAGGCGAGGATGCTGCGGGACCACTCGTCGCTGGTGGACTACTCGCCCGCGGCGTCCTGGGTGAAGCAATCCGAGAGCTGCAGGACCAGATCCGAGGAACGCGCTAAGACCCTGACCGGCGCGAAACCGATCGGTTTGGCACCGACAGGCGGAGCTGTTCGATGTCGGAGCTCCCGAGCATGATGTCCGTCATGACCACTCATCGCACCTGGCGCGGATGCGTCTTCATCGGAACGAGCTTGGACGGCTACATCGCGAAGCCTGACGGTGATCTGTCTTGGCTGACGACACCCGAACCTCGCCAACATGTGGCCGACAAGGGAGCGAACCCCGCCCTCGTGTGGGAATCGTTTTTCCCGACGATTGACACCCTGGTCATGGGGCGCACCACCTACGAGACCGTCCTCGGATTCGATGCGTGGCCCTTCGAGGGCAAACGGGTCATCGTCCTCACTTCGACGCTCGACACCTCCGACAGGGCGGATATTGTCCGGTCCGTGGACGAGGCCATAGCGCTCCTCACAGAGAGCGATGCCGAACGCGTCTACGTCGATGGGGGGCAAACGATCCGGGCCTTCCTCTCTCGGGGCCTCATCGATGAACTCACCGTCTCGATCGCCCCAATTCTTCTCGGCCGGGAGACCCGACTCTTCGGCGAACTGGACCGTGACGTCCTCCTGACCCTCCGCGGACACCACTCGACCGAAGGCGACGGGCTTGTGCGCATCACCTACGACGTCACGACACGTTGACGCAAAACCGATCGGTTCGCACCACTGCTCTCGTGAATCTGCGTCGGCGAGGCACGATCGAGAGGTGTTAACTGCCATTTCCGCTCCAACCACTCGTCTCAACACGCATAGCGATCCTCAAACGGACACGACGGGCCGGGGCTGCGGTCGTTGGAAGTAGCAACCAGAGGTGAGGTGACCAGCGGCCGCGAGTCCCGACGAGCTGAATGAGGGTGCTACGAGCCGCGGGGCCACTTCGGTCGCACCAGGAGTTTTAGCACCCGCTCGGCGTTCTTCCGGGGCTTGCCCCGTCCGAAAATCGCCACCATCACCAGGAAAACTTTCAGGAAGAAGTGGGCACCGAGGGCGAACAGGGCTACAGCCGATGCGGGAGGGGCGGCATCTAGAAGCTGCGACAGGTAGTCGGGCACCATGTCTCCGAACTGGCGCCGGCGCCCCGTCGCCCTGCGCCGGTCAGGAAAGACAGGTCAGATAGGGCTTCTGGTGGGCGGACTAATCCGCAAGCTGCGATCGACTCAAGCGGACACCTTGCCCCGACCCACGGGGTGGACGGGAGATGACGGCGCGAGCGCAGACCACCTGCAGGGAGACAGGGCACCGGTCCCGCCGGCTTTGAGTCTCCCCGCCGATGAGACAGAAGGCCGGTTCCCGCCGGCTTGGGATCTCATCGCAACCCCGCTAAGCGGGGTATCCCCGCTGCTAGGCAGTAGGGCTGCTACACCCTCCGCTGCTACGCAGCCTTGGAGGGACATTGCTTCTGCACACACTCTAGATCGACAAATGAACAGCCGCACCAGAAAAATCGGTAGCGACCGAAAAGTAGGGCCGGGCGGCCCATGTCGAAGAAGCCCAACCCTTCCGATCGCCGTTCGCGAGTCGCAACAGTGGGAGACTCAACCGCATGACGAGCGACCCTGAAGTAGTGAATCTGTCCATCGATCTCGGGTTCTTCGGCGACGGCACCCTGGTGTTGCAGTACCCGTCGGATTATGAGAGCGAGGTGTCATCTCTTCTCGACGCGGCAGGCCTGGACCACGAGCCCGTTTTAGCGCACACCGATGGATTGGGTGTTCTGGTCGAGGCCATCAAAGCACTCGGCCCAGGTAGCGGCGCGGTTGGGCTGGGCTTGTTTATGTCGTCGCTCTACAAGGCGATCGTGCATCGGAATGATGGCAAACGAGTGGTCCTCGATGGGCAGGAGATCGCGGGATTCTCCGACAAGAAGATTGACAAGATCCTTCAAGATCACATGAAGCGCCTCGCGGAACGTGACGCGAAGGAAACCGACACGTCTGGCAGTTGAGCGAGGTGCCGAGCCCTCAGTATGACGATGCGGCGATCGCGGCCAAGTGGAAGGAGTTCGCTGAGGCCGTTGAACGACTGGCAGAGCGGGTAGCGGATCCCGAAGATTTTGGCCTCCGAGCCGGGAGTTCGATCGCGGGCGACGATGACCGATGCCATCCATTCGATCTATCTCAGGCGGTACGCCACCTCATCAACGCCACCGTCGATCAGCTGCACGGGATTAAAACGGTTCTTGTCGATGCCGACCGGCAACATCTTGCGGTCGGCTTCACGCTCGCTAGAGCTGCCATCGAGAACACGGCCACGGCTCTATGGATCCTCGGGCCTACGGACCGGCGCACTCGCCTGGAAAGAGTTCTGCGATGGCATGTTCGCAACTACCAAGACGAGCGCCAGACCGTCGGTCACCTTGTTGGAAACGCGCCAAACGACCACATCGATCAAGTCGTTCAGCTAGCAAGCAAGTTGATGCTGGACTCGATGACGGTCGCGAAGGGTTACAAAATCACTGCTCCGATCAAAGGAGCCGAAGAGTTCACAGATATGGACGTGAACTTCATGTGGTCGGTAGCCTCCGGCTTCGCCCATGGGCGCCCGTGGGCGTTCCAAGGCCTTCTTCAGCGTGAGCACCTTGAGGTCGCCGATGGCCACAAATTCATGCGCCTTTCTCCGCGCACGGACCTGTCAATCTGGCTGCCGCTGCAGGCCCTACACCTTCTCGGCGAGCTGCTACGCCTGCGCGAAGTGCGTGCCGGATACGCACCCTCACCTCGCGGCAACCACGCCCGCCCGGGCGGGGCGTTCTACCACCCTGAGATGTGACCCACGCGCCTCGGCATCCGCTGAGCCACCAGGGGCGCGCGACCAACGTCGAGCAGTCCTGGCGGCCCAGCGAACGCCTCCCGGCGCTTACAGGTTGAGGGTGATGGACCCGCCCGCCATTGCGGTTCCCAGCAGGACGCCAACGACGATGAGACCGAGCGCTACGGCGCCCACCACCTTGAGGGCGCTCCATCGGAGGGGTGATGGCTCGGGCATGGGCGATGCCGACTGGGTGTTGTTGTAGATAGTGATGGGTGCGTGCACGGTGACACCGTGGGGGTGGTTCGGCTCCGATGGAGCGGTTGTATCATTCAGGTGAAGTCCTCCTTGGGGGACGTATCGGTTTGAACGCTCGGTGGTGGATCACCGGGCGTTCGCCGTTTCCGACGAACACCAGCGCGTTCTCTGGGAATTACATATAAATTTTATCACGGGTGTAGACAGGCTATTTTTTTCGTGGTATATGGTCATCCCGCGAAACCCGGCATGGACCGCGTGTCAAACCGCGGGGTGAGCGCGTACTCGGTGTCATGGTCGTAGGCGCGACCCCTCATCCAGTTGCGCTCTTTGCCTACTCGACCCTTCAATAGGCCGGCTTTGGTGAGTTCGTTCGCGCCTGACGCCCAGGTGTCGTTGCTGATGCCGTACCACGCCTTCACCTGAGTGGGTGGGACGACGAAATGTTTCTCAAGGGTGAGCGCGATGAGCAGCACCGCCTTCCCGGGCATCTCGAGCCGGCGGTGCCATTCCTCCTCCCAGTACGCGAAGGGCAGGCGGAAGTATCTCTTGGTGGGGGCCGTGTAAGCCTCGCCACTGCCGTCTTCTCGCAGTGAGGTGACTCGGCCGCTACCGCGGGCTCGGTCGCGACTCACGAGGCCGTAGGACTCATCGAGCTGACGGAAGATCCTGGAGACGCGTTCGCCGTGCATCTTGTCGTCCGACTCCGCGAGACCCAGGGCGCGAGCCCACACCCCCGATTCTTTTCCCGCATCCCATGGCTCGGCGCTTGCCATGAGCCGGTGCAGCAGAAACAGATCGAGACCCTGCCGATCATGCTTCTGCACCATCCACGAGAGTGGGCCAGGCTCAGGCGCCCCTTTCTTGCCGCCCTGAACGAACTTGTTCCTGATGCCGACCATGCGACTGACGCGCTTGGAGGCTTTCATCATGGCGGCGATTGTCTCGCTCTCACCGAATCCTAGGTTCCTCGTCATGACGTCAATAATGCGCTCCCCGAGAGCGGGTAACGCTTCTATGGCCCTCTTGCAGAAACCCTGACGGCGGTTGCATATAGAAGAACCGTTGCTATTCCCAGTTGCGAGTACCCAATGCGAGAACCAGTTGCGAGTACCGGATAAGGCGCAAACGCCTGCGAGCTCTCCGCCCTTGGCGGGCCCGCGCCCGCTACGTGCCTGTCGCTGGAAAATCATGACCTTCTGAGCCCCACATGGCCAGGCTGGAGCTGGTCGAATATTTGTTCGATAATTGCAAGCATGATCGACGACGGTCCGCGATGGCATCCACAGTTACTCGCGCGCGAGTCCCCTCCTGCGCACTGGGTGATGCTGGACAGCAAAGGTGCGGTAGTTGGAACAATCGACCTCCGTCGCACCGACGACGGTCCGCGTTACCGAGTCGAACACCGTGGTCAGCTCCTTGGCTGGGCCACGTCGTTGAAGGTCGCGAGTGAACGGTTGCACCGCGTCATCATCTCCGCGGGTGTGCCGGCTGGTGGGATCAACGGTTCATGACCGTGGACGGGGCGTGAGGGGGCACGAATGGTGCAGGTCTGGTCTCCGATGTCTCAGCTGCAGCGCTCCCCCGAGGCGGGCGTGTGGTTCATCTTCGACAAGAGCAAGCGGATCGCGATCGTGCGGGTTGTGGAGGTGCAGGGGCGGAAGCTGCTGCGCTCTGTGACGTTCCACGACGACCCGGCTCAGCGTCAGCTGATCGGCTACTTCCCCGAGAACGCGATGAAGCTCGCCGTGGAGTGCACCTGGTCGGAGTACGTCAAGCATGTGGGCCCGTCGACCAGCAATCGCAAGTGAAAACCGCCCCTGTCGATCAACCCCTCGACTGCATTACTTCACCCGAATACCGGCGCCGGTCGGGGGGAGCCTCGCTGAGCACGCTGGTGCGATGAGCGTTGTTCAGACGAGATGTTCCGCCCCCGCTTGTGAGTTCGTGTGGGAAGGCGGTGTGGCCCAGTTCGACGACATTGAACGAGAGCATCAGAAAGACGCCTCTCAGACGATCGCGGCGGCGGCGCCCGCTGAGGCCGCCGAGACCATGGATGCCGCCGCGCATGAGAGCGCTGCGCCGGTCGCCGGCGAGGTTCATGGCCTGGTCGTGGTGCGAGAGCGGTGGAGATGGATGCCGAGTCTCGTGGCCCTCAACATCTTCTGGGTCATCATGTCCGCGGCCGCGGCGGCTGCGCCAGGCTCAGGGGGATATCTTCTGATGCTGCTGTTCCCAGAGATTCCTGCGTTTCGATACCGACCCGAGATTCCCATCACGGTGACCATGATCATTCTGCTGCTCTCCGCCGGCTACGCCGTCGGCGGCAAGCCGGGATCCAGGTGGGGATGGCGTCTGTTCGCTGCGCTGACGATGTGCGGCGCCGTGGCGGCGATCGCCTCGTTCACCCTCTCCGCCGTAGTCCTGGTGTCCATCCCGTTCATGTACACCGTGCACTGACGAACTCACGTACCCGCTCCGGGTGAACTCCCCCGCCAGCTCGGAACGAGATTTTGTGACATCACCCGCTATCGAGCGCCGGACTGTCCTCAGTTGCTCGCGATACCCCAGCACACCGGGTGACCTGTCACTTGAAAGCGATCCGTCCGGCCGCGAGCTCACGTCGCGGTAGATGTGCTCGACCTCACCAGAAGGGGGCCGGCCTCGCGGCCGGCCCCCTTCTGGTGAGGTCTGTTACGCGGTCTTGGAGACCTTCGTCTGAGCTTCTGGGTCGAAGCCGAATCGGCGGATGCCAATCTGGCGAATCTCCTCGAGCTGAGCGCGCTCGCGATCGCTGATGGGGTCAGCCTCGCCCGCCGCGATACGTCGCTGCAAGCTGGCATTGTTCGCCCTCAAGAAACGCCCGGTGTACGACGAGCGATTGAGTCGAGCCATTTGATCACCCTCCCTCTGATTCCATTGTCCGCCCCAGCTGCCGGTGTGTCTATGGCCGGCGGGCGCTGCAGGTTCTTCATCGTGAGGTAGATCATCTTGTACTCGGTCGATGTGGCGACCTCCTACAGCGCTTTGAGGGCGTCATTCGCTACCGCACGGTCGTCCTCATCGCTAGACGAAGCGAGCCCGAGGGCCCACTCGGCACGGTTCCACCATTGCTCGCGCGCTGCGTTCTCGCGCGCGATTCGGGTCGAAAGGATGGCGGGCGTGAAGGCGATTGCTGCGGCGATGACAGCGAAGACCCCGGCCATCGGGGGGCCACTGAGCATCGCACGCCAGAGAGCTTCGTCGATCACCACGGGGGTGGTGATCACCTCGTACGGCGGGAAGGCACTGCGCAGCCCGTAACCGATGCCGAGGCTGGCGACGACGAGGACCGCGGCGGTCAGGTTCCGCTGCAACTTCGGGCTCACATCACACCCCCATTTGGGCGCCCCTGGGGCAGTTCGCGGGCCTTGACGGGTGGGAAGGGCTTGCCGTCGTTGTACATCTGCTCGAGGCGCTCCACCTCTTTCATCGCGGCAGCGTTCAGAAACTGGGAGAGGTTGCGGAACCCTTCTTGCGCGAACGTATGGGGGATGGCACCGCGGATGCGGTCGGTGTTCTCGAGCTCCTGGTAGAGCGACACCTTCGGTGGATACTTGGTGCGCTTCTTCGGTGCCGGCGCCGGCGCCTCCACGGCGGGCGCTACCTCTGCGGGCTCCTGATCCGGCGCAGGGGCAACGGGGGCCGGATGTGCGGCTTCGACGGGCTGGTCGTCGTCGAGGCGCCCGACGAGGGACGAGAGGGTTTTGCGTGCCATGGGGGTCCCCTATCTCTTTCCGTTGGCCCAGAGGCTCGTGAGCTCTAGGGCGAGGTCTTTGTAGTCGTCGATCGCGTTGGCGGTGGCGCGGCTGCGGGGGTAGGTCGTGACCACGTCTCCGGTAAGGAGTGCGTCGGTGTGCATCAAGTATTCGCGGATGTAACTGCGGAACCGCGGAAGTGCGTCATTTGTCGAAGCCCGGTGTCGGCACCGCCGAGTAGGTTCGGGCCAGGGAGGCGTCATGGCCGAGTTCAGCAGGGGTTTCGGGGCACGTCGACGCGCCTCCGACCCGCAACTCCCCCCGGGGCAGTACCTCACCGACGACTTCCCGGTGCTCTCCGCGGGCCCGACCCCTCGCATCCGGACCGAGGACTGGCAGTTCGCGATCCGCACCGAGACGGGCGCGACGACGACGTGGACGTGGGACGAGATCCACGCGCTGCCGATCGAAGACGTGCACACCGACATCCACTGCGTGACGCGGTGGTCGAAGTTCGGCACCTCGTGGCGCGGGGTCTCGGTCGACACCCTCCTCGCCGACATCGACAGCGCGGCCCCCTCGGTGATGGCGCACTCGTACGGCGGCTACACGACGAACGTGCCCGTGAAGGACCTGATGGGCGGCAAGGCATGGGTCGTCTTCGAGTTCGACGGCGAGCCGCTCCCGCCTGAGCACGGAGGACCGGCGCGACTGCTCGTCCCGCACCTCTACTTCTGGAAGAGCGCGAAGTGGGTGCGCGGTCTGGTCCTGCAGTCGCGCGACGAGCCCGGCTTCTGGGAGCAGAACGGCTACAACATGCACGGCGACCCGTGGCGCGAAGAGCGGTACTGGTGACCGCGACGCCCTGGCTGCCGGCGCACGTCGACACGGTGACCCCTCTCACCGCGCACGCCCGCTCGCTCGTGCTCGACGTTCCGGGCTGGACCGGGAGCCTTCCCGGTCAGCACCTCGACATCCGCCTCACCGCCGAGGACGGCTACCGGGCCGAGCGCTCCTACTCGATCGCGAGCTTCGGCCCCGGCGAGCGCGTCGAGCTCGCCGTCGACGAGGTCGAGGGCGGCGAGGTCTCGCCCTACCTCGTCGAGGAGGTGCGCCCCGGGGATTTCCTCGAGGTGAAGGGCCCGCTGGGCCAGTACTTCGTCTGGCGCGAGGATGACCCCTCCCCCGTGCAGCTCATCGCGGGCGGCTCCGGCATCGTCCCCCTCCTCTCGATCGCCCGGGCGCGCGCGGCCGCGGGCACGGCCCAGCCCTTCCGGCTGCTGTACTCGGTGCGCTCGGCCCCGGATGCCCTGTACGCCGACGAGATCGAAGAGCTTCGGGCGCGCGGCATCCCGACCGAATGGATCCACACGCGCCTCGCCCCGCCCGGATCGCCGCGCGCCGCGGGCCGCGTCTCGCTGACCGAACTCGAGCGCCTGACGATCCCGCCGTCCGAGCGGCCCCTCATCTACATCTGCGGACCGACCGCGTTCGTCGAGGCCACCGCCGACGCGGTCGTCGCCGCGGGCCACCCGCCGCTGCGGGTGCGGACGGAGCGTTTCGGCGGGGCGTCCTGACGCGTCACGCCCGCAACAACCCCTCCTCGCGCAGCGGCACCACCGACGCCTCGACCGCCTCCTCTTCCCAGAGCCGCAGCAGCTTCAGCGCCAGGTGCAGGGTGGTCCGCTGCAGACCGTCGGCGAGAGCTGCGCGCACCGAATCGGGCAGGTGCTCGAGCCGGTAGTACAGCGTCGTGCGGTGGATGTGCAGGCGTTCGCAAGCCACGGGCACGCGGCCGGCGGCATCCAGGTACGCCTCGACGGTCTCGCGGGGCGTCGGGTCGTCGAGGGAGAGAAGGTCGAAGGCCGCCGGGCACGCCTGGTTGAGGAGGGCGCGCGAGCGCGGCACCGTGTGCAGGAGCGCCCACCCGCCGAGGTCCTCCGCCCGCACCGACGCGACCTGGTCGGGCAGGGTCGCGCGCAGGCGGGCCGAGGCGATCGCGCGCTCGACAGCACCGTCGACATCGGTCTCGCTGGTCGCACACACCGCCGTCCCGAGGCCGCGCGGGACGAGCCCGTGGACCGCGGCCTCGCGGGCGACGGCATCCGTCAGGTCGTCGATGTCGCGCACCGGAGCCGCGAGGAAGACGGCCGCCCCCTCGCGGCGGCCGACGAAGTGGACCGCACCGTGCAGGGTGAGCGCGAGGTGCCGGCCGAACGCCGTGACCGCGAGCTCGCGCGCGGGATCGAGCCGGACCACGAGGACGTCGAGGTCGTCGGCCCGACCGTCGATCCACCGCCGGGCGCGCACCTCGCCGAGGGCTTCGCGTCGGATCCGGGGGTCGGCATCCATCAGTCCGTCGAGGACGGTGTCGCGCGAGGCGGCCAGGCCCGCCCCGAGGTCGAGAAGGTACGCCGCCGCGTCGATCACCGCCCACTCGAATGGACCGAGCTCGCTCTGCGTCGCGCCGACGATGCGCAGATAGGCCGCTCCGCGCCCGAACGGGACATCGACGCACACGCTCTCGCGGTCGGCGGTCGCGGGGTACGCCGTCTCACGCAGGCGTACCCGGCGACCGAGCATCGTCGAGAGCTGTTCCACGATCTGGGGCGGATGCATCCCGACTCCTCGCGTGCGGTCCGGTGGGGGTGCTCACAAGGTACGTCGGCGAGGCTCGCGGGAGCGTGGCCCTCTCGCACACACGGTACCGCTCCCACGGCGCACGAAAGGCGCACCCCGACTGCCCGGAATGCGCCTCTCGTCAGGGATTCACGACTGGATGAACGCCAAGATGTCGGGGTTGATCACGTCGGCGTGCGTGGTGAGCATGCCGTGCGGGTAGCCCTCGTAGATCTTCAGCGTCGAGTTCGCGAGCATCTCGTGCTGACGGACCGCCGCGGCCTTGTACGGTACGACCTGGTCGTCGTCGCCCTGCAGCACGAGCACGGGCACCGTGATGGCTTTGAGGTCGGCTTCCTGGTCGGTCTCAGAGAACGCCTTGATGCCCTCGTAGTGCGCGACCGCGCTGCCGGTCATTCCCTGGCGCCACCAGTTGTCGATGACGGGCTGCGACGGAGTGACGCCCTCGCGGTTGAACCCATAGAAGGGCCCGGATGCCACGGCCTCGAAGAACTCGGCACGGTTGGCCGCGAGCGCCTCGCGGAACCCGTCGAACACCGACAGCGGGGTGCCCTCGGGGTTGTCGTCGCGCTGCAGCATGAGCGGCGGGACGGCCGCGACCAGGACGGCCTTGGCGACGCGCCCCTGGGGTTCGCCGTGCTGCGCGACGTACCGGGCGACCTGGCCGCCGCCCGTGGAGTGGCCGATGTGCACGGCGTTGCGCAGGTCGAGGTGCTCCACCACGGCGCTGACGTCGCTCGCGTAGTGGTCCATGTCGTGGCCGGTGCCGATCTGCGACGAGCGCCCGTGACCGCGCCGGTCGCTCGCGATCACGCGGAAGCCCTTGCCGAGGAAGTAGAGCATCTGCGCATCCCAGTCGTCGGACGACAGGGGCCAGCCATGGTGGAACACGATCGGCTGCGCCTCGGGGTTGCCCCAGTCCTTGTAGAAGATCTCTGCGCCATCTTCGGTGGTCACGAATGCCATGACGTTGCCCGCTTCCTTGTCTCGACGAGTGCGCCACGAACGTGGCTCGACCACTCAACCCCGCGGGGCCGCGGCGAGCATCAGACGTTCGTCGAGAACCAGGGCCGCGGCTTCGGCGTGACGAGCGGAGGGGCGGGGACGGAGGGACGACGAGATCTCGGCATCCCTCCTCCCCTCCTCCCTGGACCTCCCTCGGTCACGCCGGAGCCGCGCACCCGGAGCCGCGCGCCCGAAGCGGCGCACCCGGAGCCGCGCGCCCGAAGCCGCGACGCGCGGCCACCGTCGCTCAGCCGATCGTGATGTCGCCGATCTGCACACCCCACGACGACACGAGGCCGAACCGCACCTCGACCGCCCGCGTGCCCGCGGGCAGAGCCGCGCTCGTGAGCGTGCGCTTCACCCAGTTGTTCGTGGTCGGCGTTGCCGCCGTCGAGGTGAACGGAACCGTCGTGGCGTTGCCCGACCCGTCGAGGGCGACGATCGTGAACGCGCTCGGCTGCTGGTTGAAGTAGTAGGTCGAGAGCGTCACCGTCTTGCCGGGTGCCGCGTCCCAGCGCACCCAGCCCGGCTGATCGTCGCTGCGCTTGATGCGCGAGGTGTCCCCCGCCATGTTGGACGCCGGAGCGGTCGTGTCGAGCATGATGTTCGCCGACCGCGCGGTGCTGATGCTCCAGTCGTTCGCCGGGTCGAACAACGCGGGCGCGACAGCGGGAGGTGCCGCCTCGTGGAAGCCGCGCGACGGCGCTGCGGTGGTCGAGAGGGCGTTGCCGAAGAAGTCGCGCAGACCGTTCGGGCTCACGACCTGCCCGTTCGAGATGGCGGGGGACGAGCTCGTGAGCTTGTACGCGTCCGCGACGGCGAATCCGTTGCCGGTGGTCCCTGCGGCGACGAACTGGGGCGCAGCGGTGATCTTCGTGGCATCCGCGGGCTCGCTGGCGGGGTGATTGCCCGAGAACACGTTCGACGCGAACGTGGCGTTCGTGCCCATGCCCGGGTAGCTGTACTCCCCCGTGCCGTGGTTGTCGATGATGTTGTTGACGAACGACCACTGGCCGGGTGTCGACGAGGCGCATGCGCCTGCATCGCCGTCGCAGTAGATCGGCTTGGCGGGCGAACCGGCCGGGATGTAGACGGTGTTGTTGAAGATCTTCACCGGCGCGGGGACACCCCAGGAGAACGTGAAGATCCCCTTCTCGCCGCCCCAACCGTCGTTGACCGACAGGTTGTCGCGCACGACGACATCACTGGAGAACCCGCCCATGAGGAGGATGAAGCCGCCCTCGTTGTCGTGCGAGTAGTTGTACTGCACGCGCGTGTTCTTGCTGCCCATGTCGACGTCGAAGCCCTGGCCATCGGTCGTGTGGGTCTGCGTGCCCGACACCTCGTTGAACTGCACGAGCGTGTTCATGCCGCGGGTGGGCCACAGCCCCGCCGACGCGGGCATGACCCAGTTCTTGTTGGCGTCGGTAGGCACGATCGTGCGCTGACCGGCGCCGCGCACGACGTTATCCTCCATCACTGCACCGTCGGTGCCGAACGCGAGGATGCCGTCGCTGTCGGTGTCGACCACCGTGTTACCGCGGATCCGCACGTTCGACGTGAGCGCCGACTGCACGGGCACCGTCATGTCGGTGGTGAAGTAGCTGGCATCCCACACGACGATCCCGGTGCGACCGACGTCATGCACGCTGTTGTTCTCGATGAGCACGCCGTCGAAGTTCGCGCCGAGCTGTGTGGTGTCGACGACGATGCCGCCGTTGTCGTGTGCGTCGAGGCCGTCGCAGTTGAAGCATCCGTTGACGTCACTGACGACGTTGTCTCGAATGACGATGCCCCGCTGGAGCGTGTTCGAGACGGTGTTGCGGACCAGGATGCCGGAGCGCGGCGTGCCTGCGGTGGGGTCGCCGAAGTTGTCGGTGCCGGAGTTGTTCGCCACGTCGAGGTTCTGAATGGTCCACCAGCTCTGGTTCTGCAGCTGCACGGTGCCGCCACCGGAGAGGGTGGCGCCGCTGAGGTGAGGGCGCGCACCGGAGCCGTATGCCGAGATGGTGATGGGTGCGGCAGCCGTACCCGACCCTTGCGGGGCGAGCTGCCCCGTCCACGACCCGCCGCGCGCGAGCAGGATGCTGTCGCCCGCCGTGAATGTGCGGGAGTTCACCGGCGCCAGCGTCTTCCACGCCTGGGTGGTGCTCGTGCCGGCAGCGGAATCGCTGCCGTTCACGCTGTCAATGTAATAAGTGGTGGCCGCGGCGTTGGCGGGCTGCGCGGCCAGCACTCCGCCCGCGGTGATGAGCGCCACGGCGAGCGCCGCCGCGAGAGCGCGGTGCCGCCGGGGCGTGCGGCCGGCCGGCCGCGGGGTCGATTGTTCGGTCATGGACCGATCTCCTCTCTTTTCCGCGCGCGTCGTTGCGCGCCGATTGTCGCCTCGGCGGGAGCCCGGGGCGGGTGCGGGGGTCTGGGGGGTGCGGTGCGTGCGGCGGCGGGGTTCAGTCCTTCATGCCCGCGGAGAGACCGGCGCTGGCGAGCAGCGGCCGCTGGAAGACCAGGAACAGCGCGATGGGGATAAGTGCCGAGACGACGAGGATCGCGAAGAAGGTGGTGAGGTCGTTCGTGCGCTCCAGCTGCGGGAGAGCGACGGAGATGGGCCGCAGCTTCGGATCGGTGAGCACGAGGGAGGGCCAGAGGTAGTCCTTCCACGCTCCGATCGCCGCGAGCAGCGCGACCACCCCGAGGATGGGACGGGCCAGCGGCAGTACGACGCTCCAGAGGATCCGTAGGGGACCCGCTCCGTCGATCTCGGCCGCTTCGATGAGCTCCCGCGGAATGCTGCGCAGGTACCCGGTCACCAGCAGTACGGCGAACGCGTTCGCGCCCGCGGGCAGCCACACCCCCCAGAAGCTGTTCTGCAGCGAGATGCCGGTGCCGAAGAGGTCGATCACCGTGAGGTACAGGGGCACGAACGACACGATCGCGGGGAGGAAGATCGTGGCGAGGATGCCGCCCGACAGCAGCGGAGCCCATCGAGGTCGCATGATCGCGATGACGTAGCCCGCGCTGATCGCCACGACCACGGTCACCACGGCCGACCCGGCCGCCATCGCGAGGGTGTTCCCCAAGAGGCGCGCGGTGTCGACACCGCGGAAGGCTTCGACGTAGTGCTGCCACTGCGCCATCCGTCCGAAGACACCGAGCGGGTCGCTGAGAACGTCGCTGGTCTCGCCCAGCGAGGCGGCGAGCAGCCAGAGGAGAGGTCCGAGGCCGGCCGCCACCAGGCCCGCCAGCACGCACGCGTGCACGAGGAGCAGCACCCGCCGCGTGCCCGGTCGACGCAGTTCCGCGGAGGTGAGGATGCCGCCGCTCACTCCTGCCACCTCCTCGTCAGGCGCAGATAGATGACCGAGAGGACGGCGAGGGTGACCGCCAGGAGGAGGCCGAGCGCGGTGGCCGCGCCGTAGTCGGCGGAACCGCCGAAGGCGTAGCGGTACATCAGCAGCAGGATGGTGAGGGTCGCGTTCTGCGGGCCGCCCGAGGTCATCAGGAACGGCTCTGTGAACACCTGCGCGGCGCCGATGAGCTGCAGGAGCAGCATGACGAGGATCATCGTCCGCATCTGCGGCAGGGTGACGTGCCACACGCGCCGCCCCACCGAGGCGCCATCGAGGGCGGCGGCTTCGTAGAGTTCCGGGCGCACCGCCGTCAGCGCGGCGAGATAGATCAGCACGCTCGTGCCCGCCGCGGCCCAGGTCGCCTGCAGCACGATCGACGGCATCGCGAGGGAGGCATCGTTCAACCACGCCAACGGTCCGACGCCGAGCGCGCGGAGGATGCTGTTGAACAGTCCGGTCGGAGCGGGGTTGTACGCGAACTGCCACAGCAGAATCGCGACGACCGGGGGCACGATCACCGGGAAGTAGGCGAGCGCGGCGTAGAGGCCGCGGCGCCGCGCCCGCACGGTCGAGATCACCACCGCGAGGGCGAGCGGCAGCGGAAAGCCGAACACGATCGCGAGGGCCGTGAACCACAGGGTGTTGGCGACGGCCTGGCCGAGCTGCGGATCGGCGAGCACGTACGCGAAGTTGCTCCATCCCGCCCATTCGACGGGGCCGACGAAGGTCGGGCGCTGCACACTCATGAGAGCACCGCGAACGATCGGCCACCACGAGAACGCGGCGAAGATCACGATCGTCGGCGCGGCGATGGCGAGCGCCGTCAGCGACGTGCGGCGACGTCGAGTGCGGACGGACATCGGACTCCTCGGTACGACAGGGGCGGGGCGGGGCGGGGCGACCCGAGGGAATCGGGGCGACGAGCGGGGCGAGACGAGCTGGAGGACGGGGCGGCGGCGCGGGCTCACCGCCGCCCCGCACGATTCAGCGCGAGAGCAGACCCTGCGCCGTCGAGGCGGCATCCGACACGAGGGCGTCGATGTTCGCGTTCTGGTCGGTGATCACCGCCTGGACGACCGGGTCGAGGGTTGCGTAGATGTCCTGCCCCTTCACCGGCGGCTCCGACTGCACCTTCTGCTCCGCCACCTTGTCGAGGTACGGGCGGAAGTTGTCGATCGGCACGTTGTTGAGGTCCGCGATCCACGACAGGTACTGCGTGTAGGCGTCCGCGTTCACGACGGGCAGACCCGGGATGGCTACGGCCGAGCCCTGAGACGCCAGCGCCTGCGCGTCCGCCCGCGCGGCATCCTTGTCCGTGTACTTGCCGAGCTCGGCGAGCTGGATCCACTCGACGGCGGCCTTCGCCTGCGCGGGCGAGGCATCGGGTCGGACGATGTCGATGTTGCCCCCCGACAGCGTGGTGGGCGCGTCCGCCTTCGACACGGTCGGCATGGCTCCGAAGCCGAAGTCGACGCTCGGGAAAGCGAGCTGCTCGGTCAGCGGTCGGTAGGCGTCGGACTGCAGGATGAACATGCCCACCTGCTGCCCGGCGAACGCCTGGGCGAGATCGAGCGCGCCCATCAAACCGTTGGGCGACATGCTGTTGTCCTTCCAGCGCATGTCGTGCAGGAGCGTGAGCGAGTCGGTGGTCGCCGCGTCGTCGAAGGCGATCTTGTCGCCCGCGTCGTTGACGAGCGAGCCGCCGCGCGAGGCCGCCTCGGCGCCCAGCACCCAGCCGCCCTGGTTGTTCGTGGTTACTTGCGCGAAGCCGGGGACGCCGGTCTTGTCGGTGATCTGCTGCGCGGCCTTGCGGACGTCGTCCCACGTCGTGGGCGGGGCGGCCGGATCCAGACCCGCCTTCTCGAAGAGCGCGCGGTTGTAGACCAGACCCATCGCATAGGCCATCGTGGGCACGCCGTACGTCTTGCCGTCAGCGGAGACGAGGTCGACCAGCTGCGGGTTGAGCACATCGGTCACGCCGAGCTGATTCACCGCGTCGGTCAGGTCCGCGACCTGCTTGCGCTCGATGAGTCCGCGGATCTCGGTGAACGGCACACCCATGACGGTCGGCAGGTCGCCTCCGGCCAGGCGGGCGGAGAAGGTCTGGGCGTCCCAGCCGTCTTCGGTGGTGGTGACGACATAGGTCGGGTGCTGCTTCTTGAACGTGTCCACGAGGGTGGTGAACAGGGCGAGCCGCGCGGTTTCGGTCGCGGCGGGCTGGTTGCCGATGGTGATCTCGACGGGGGCGTCGGACGGGGCGGTGCTCGTGGCACCGCTGCAGGCCGTGAGCCCGCCGATGGTCAGCGCCGTCGTCGCGACGAACGCGGCGGCCGTCGCCCAGCGACGAGAACGGAGTGGTCTCTTCATCGAAACTTCTCTTTCTGAGTCGGATTGCAGGTGACTCGGGGCGTGATGTACTTTGGTCGGGCAGTTGCCAAAGCGCTTTTGCACATTAGCCCCGAGCGCTGACGGACGCAAGACCGCGATCCGAAATCCGCTCTCTCCCACCGAGAAGACGAGGACAACGCCGTGCTCACCCGAATCACCACCGAGCCCCTCTGGCTGCTGCGCAGCCTGTCCGGTCCTGTTCCCGAGGGGATCTCGGGGCGCACCTTCGACGCGCCTGTTCCCGGCGACGTCCACATGGCATTGCGCGATGCGGACGCGATCCCCGACCCCTTCGACGATGACAACGAGCACCGCCTGGCATGGATCGGTCGATCCGACTGGGAGTACCGCACGACCCTGCCCCGTGTCGGCGGAACACCCGAGCGCATCGATGTCGTGTTCCACGGTGTCGATACCCATGCCACAGTCACGATCGGCGGTGCCGAACGCGCCCGCCTGACCAACATGCATCGCACCTGGCGCGTGCCCGCGCCCGAACTCGCCGCGGCATCCGCCGAGCTCTGCGTCGCTCTCCACTCCCCGGTCGCGGCGGCTGAAGCGGAGCGCGACCGCCTCGGCGCGCGGTGGACCGTGTTCAGCAGCCTGTCTCCCTTCATCCGCAAGAACGCGTGCGCGTTCGGCTGGGACTGGGGCCCCGCCCTTCCGGGCTCCGGGATCTGGCGCGAGGTCGAGGTGGAAGCCTGGTCGACCGCGCGGCTGAGCGCCGTCCGCCCCACCGTGGGGCTGCTCGGCGCAGACGGCGTCGTCTCCCTCGACATCGAGCTCGAGCGCACCGAGCGAACGGGGCGCGATGCCGACCTCGGCGTCCTCGTCGAGGTCGGCGGGGCTCGCACCTGGATCCCCGCGCCCGCGCGCGCCGAACGACTTCGCGGCGAGTTGGTCGTGCGCCGCCCAGAACTCTGGTGGCCCACCGGGATGGGACGCGCGGCACTGCACGAACTGACGGTGACGCTCGTCGACACGCACGGGACGGCACTGGACGTCTGGACGCAGCACATCGGCTTCCGCGACCTCGTCGTGGAGCAGGTCGCGGACGACGAAGGACGCGGGTTCGGCCTCACCGTCAACGGCGTCCCGCTCTTCGTCCGGGGCTTCAACTGGATCCCCGACGACACCTCTCCGGCCCGGGTGACGGCATCCGATATCCGCCGTCGAATCGCGGAGACGCTCGACCTCGGCGCGAATCTCTTGCGGGTCTGGGGTGGCGGCGTGTTCGAATCGGACGAGTTCTATCGCGCCTGCGACGAAGCCGGCATCCTCGTCTGGCAGGATTTCCTCTTCGCGTGCGCGGCCTACCCCGAGGAGGAGCCGTTCACGAGCGAGGTCGAGGCGGAGGCACGCGAGAACATCACGCGGTTGATGTCCCACCCGAGCCTCGCCCTGTGGAACGGCAACAACGAGAACCTCTGGTTCTGGTTCCTCCACGACTGGGAGCACAAGCTCGAGGGGGCGACCTGGGGAGAGGGCTTCTACATCGACCTGCTTCCCCGTCTCGTGGCCGAGCTGGATCCCGCTCGCACGTATCTCGTCGGGAGCCCCTCGTCGGGCGGTCGCTGGGACGAGCCGAACGACCCGTCCCGCGGCATCGTGCACTGGTGGATCCCGGACGACTACCGCGCCTATGACGACGTTCGCCCCCGCTTCGTCTCCGAGTTCGGATTCCAGGGACCCCCCGCCCGCGCGACCTTCGACGCGGTCGTGCATGACGCGTCTCCCGCGCCGTTCTCGCCGGGATCGGTGCAGCGCCAGAAGGCCGAGGGCGGAACGGAGCGGATCAACGACGTGCTCGACGCGCACTTCGGCGTCCCGCAGGACTTCGACGAGTGGTACTGGCTCGCCCAGCTCGACCAGGCCCGCGCGGTCCGCTACGGCATCGAGCGCTTCCGCACGCTCGAGCCGTTCTGCCGAGGCACGATCGTCTGGCAGCTCAACGACTGCTGGCCCGCTCTGTCATGGTCGATGATCGACGTCGCCGACCGGTACAAGCCCGTCGCCTACGCCGTGCGCGAGGCGTATCGCCCCCGCATCGTCGTCCTGCGGCACGAGAACGGCTCGCCGACGCTGTTCGCCTGCAACAGCACGGCCGAGGCGTGGGACGCCACGATCGATGTCCAACGCTGGACGAATGGATGCCACGCCGCCGGCGTCACTCTGAACGCGGAGGTCCCCGCCCACACCGCGATCGAGGTCCCACTCGGCGCATTCGCGGGCGGCCTCGCGGGCGACGAGCTGATGGTCGCGACGGATGCCGCCGCCGCCGGCGACGCACGACCCGTCCGCAGCGTCCTCCTCGGCGGGACCGACCGCGACTACCCGGACGGCGCGCCCCGCTTCGACGTCCAGACAACGCCCGCGCACGACGGAGTGGTGGTGCGGCTGACTGCGGACACACTCCTGAGGGATGCGACGCTGCTCGTCGACCGCATCGACCCCGACGCCCACGTCGACCGCACCCTCGAGACCCTGCTGCCCGGCGAGAGCGCCGACTGGCACGTCCGCACGACTCTTCCCGCGTCCTTCACGGTCGAGGCCGTACGGGCGGCCCTGCACACGGCCCGCGCCGCGACCGCGCGAGACGACGCGTATCGAGGTCTCGCCCAGCTGGAGGCCGAGAAGCAGGCCGCGCCGACAGGGTGAGACGCTGACGCCGCCGCGCGGGCGACCTCCCGGCGTCGCGAGTCAGACCCGACCGAGCGCGTCCAGCAGGAGCGCCCACCGGGGATCCTGGCCCGGCGCCGGGAACGTCATCCGCTGTCCGAGGAAGGCGAACCCGGTGCGCGACGGGGCATGCGCGAAGGCGAGTCGACCCCCCATGCCCGAGTGGCCGAAGGAACCCTCACCGAGCATGCGGTTGAGGGGGTGCGAGATCTCGAATCCGAGCCCCCACCTCTCGGTCCGCGCAGCGCCCGGGAGGCACGCGGGCTCCCGGATGCCGCCTTGCCAGTCGCGCGCGACCCGGGCGACGGTCTCGTCGTCGAGCAGGCGGACGCCGTCGACCGGCGCGACGCACGCGCCGTAGACGCGAGCGAGGGAGCGAGCGTCGGCCACGAGACCCCCGCCGGCGACGATGGCGCGACGGAAGGACACGCCGTTCACGGGCTCGGTGCCGAGCTCGCCATCGACCCGCTCGAACAGCGGCACGATCTGCAGGGTGCTGCGGTACGCCGCCGCACAGGCGGCACCGGATGCCTCGGGGGTCCCCACCGGCGCGGGCGGCGGCACGATCGGTTCCATGAGGGCGGGGAGGAAACGCGGATCCTCGGATGCCGGAAGACCGAGCCACAGCGCAGCCCCCAGCGGGTCGGCGACCTTCTCGCGGAGGAGGGTCGCGACATCCGTCCCGGTCACGCGACGGAGGATCTCCCCGACGATCGTCCCGTAACTGAGCACGTGGTAGACGCGGGCGCTGCGGGGAGCGAAATCGGGGGCACGCGACGCGACCCGCGCGGCGAGACCCACCGGATCGAGCAGGTCTACGGGCGTCTCGATGGGGAGCGTCGGCATCCCTGCGACATGGGTGAGGACGTCGGCGACCGTGATGCCGTCCTTGCCTGCCGCCGCGAACTCCGGCCAGTACCGGGCGACCGGCGCGAGCGGATCGAGCGCACCCGTCTGCACCTGCTGCGCGGCCACCAGCGCGATCATGCCCTTCGCCGCCGAGAAGGCGAGAGTGGCGCTGTCGCGAACCCAATCGGCCCCCGAGAGGGGGTCGGTACCGCCCCACAGGTCGACCACCGTCTCTCCATCGACCACCACGGACAGGGCCGCTCCGGCCGCATCCATCTCGATCACCCGGGCGAACGCGTCGGCCACTCCGGCGTAGGCGGGATGGGCGTAGCCGCGGGGGAGAATCGTCGCCGGAACCGGTGGGAGAGCATCGTCGGTCATCGCGCCAGTCTAGTGCCGAACCGCTTTGGCATAGGATGGGTCCGAGCAGTTCGATCGGTCCGGGAGAGGATGAGTCCATGCCCCAGAGAACCGCGCGCCTGGCCGACGTCGCCCGCGCCGCGGGGGTGTCGCTCCCCACGGCCTCGCAGGTGATGAACGAAACCGGGCGCGTCGCCGAGGCCACGCGGGAACGCGTGCTCAACGCCGCCCGCGACCTCGACTACCGCCCCAACGCGCTGGCACGCAGCGTCGCCCTCGGACGCAGCCGCACCATCGGGGTGCTCGCCGAGAACGCCGCCGGTGCCTTCTGCATGCCGGTGCTGATCGGGGTGAACCGCGCCCTGAGCGACCACAACCTGGCGAGCATCCTCTACGACGCTCGCCACGACGCTTCCCTTCGTCGCGAGCACGTGCGGCACATGCTCGATCGGCAGGTCGACGGCATCATCGTCATCGGCGAGGGGCCCGATGTCCCGATCGCCGACATCGGCACGAGCGAATCTCACCCCGTCGTCCACGCCTTCGGACCATACGACGCGAACCGCGCGGTGAGCGTGCACCCCGACGAGCACGCCGGAGGCAAGCTCGCCGCACGCACCCTCATCGAGGCGGGGCGCCGACGGATCGCACACGTGACCGCCGCCGAGGACCTTCCGTCGGTGCGCGAACGCTCCCGCGGCTTCTCCGACGCGCTGAGCGAGGCGGGTCTCACGCCCGCCGCGGTCCTCCACGGCGGCTTCAGCCGCGACTGGGGTCATCGCGCCGCCAAGATGCTGCTCGCCGAAGCGCCCGATGCCGACGCGGTGTTCGCGGGCAGCGACGCGATCGCCGTGGGGCTCGCGGCGGGGCTTGAAGCGGCCGGCGTGCGGGTGCCCGACGACATCGCGATCGTCGGGTACGACCACGTCTCGGGCTACGGCGACGACGTCGATCCGTACCTCGCGTCGATCGATCCGCGACTGACGACGGTGGGCGAGCGCGCGGCCCGCTACCTCATCGCGGCGCTCGAAGAGAAGGAGGGGGATGCCACGCCCGTGGCGCCCGTCTATGCCTCAGGATCGACGGTGCGCGGCGGCGATGCGGCCCGCCTGCGTCTCGTGGAGACACTGCTGCGCACGGTGACCGCGCCGCCGGTGGGTGGCGTGGCCTCGAGCGGCCCGAGCCCGGCGATGCCGTGAACGCACTGCGCCACACGACACGTTTCCCCTCCGCCGCGGCCGAGGTGGTGGGTGCCCTCGGGTTCGCCCCCGGCCGGTACGGCGTGGCGCCGCGACGACTCCCCGACTGGACGCGCCGGCAGATCCCCGACCCGGGGTTCGACTTCGTCGTCGGCATGACCTCGGGCGTCCGCGTGGCTGTCACGACGGGAGCGAGCGTGATCGAGCTCGAGCTCGCCGTGATCGGCATCGCGCCCGGGGGTCCCGCCCTCGTCGAACTCGTCGTGGACGGGGAGTGGCAGGATGCGGTCTCGATCCCGGCCGACGCGCAGACGCTCCTGGCTGCGGACGGCTCCCCGACGCAGGAATGCCCGCCCGTGCGAGTGTCTTTCCACCTCCCCCGCACCGAGAGACCGACGTCGTCCGTCGAACTGTGGCTCCCCCACACCACCGCGGTGGAGCTCGTGGCGCTTCGCGCCGACGCCTCCTTCGCACCTCCCCGCGACGCTCGAAGGGTCTGGCTGCACCACGGTTCGTCTATCAGCCAGTGCGGCGAGGCATCCGGCCCCACCCGGACCTGGCCCGCGATCGCCGCAGCTCGCGGCGGGGTGAGCCTGCGCAGCCTCGGGTTCAGCGGCAACGCCGTGGGTGATCCGTTCGTCGCTCGGACGATCAGAGACCACCCGGCGGAGGCGATCAGCATCGAGATCGGCATCAACGTCGTGAACGGCGACCTCATGCGTCGGCGCGCTTTCGCGCCGGTGCTGCACGGCGTGCTCGACACCATTCGCGAGGGGCATCCCACCACGCCGCTCGTGGTGCTCGGTCCGATCCCGTGCCCGTCACTGGAGAGCATGCCGGGCCCGACGGTCATCGACCCGACGACGGGGCAGGCGGCGAGCGCGGGGAACGTCCGAGAACTCGATCGCGGCGCGATGAGCCTCGGCACGGTCCGAGAGGTCCTGCACGAGGTGCTCTCCAGCCGGTCCGACGATCCCCTCCTGTTCGGCCTCGACGGACGCGATCTTCTGCCCGAGGCCGAGATCAGCGATCTCGACGACGGCCTGCACCCCAACGCCGCGGCCTACGAGCGTATGGGAAGGCGTTTCGCCGACTTCGCCTTCGCGCCCGACGGCCCCTTCTCACCGAGCGCCGGCCCTCTGCCTCCGGCCTGACCTCCGCGAGGTCGCTCCCACTCCGAGCCAGGTCCCTGAGCCCGTCGAAGGGCCCCACCCCGACCCAGGTCCCTGAGCCCCACCCAGGTCCCTGAGCCCGTCGAAGGGAGCGGGGACTTCGACAAGCTCAGCCCCCTCCGCAGCCCCGCCCCCTCCGCAACGCCCCCTACTCCGTCACATCCCCTCGATCCACGCGGAACGTCTCGCTCCGCCCGTCCGGCGCCGTGACCGTGACCTCGGCCATCCCCGACCCACCCGGGAACACCCGCAGCGACAACCCCTCGAGGTAGTCGTAATCGGGCCGGTCCTCGCGCGCACCCCACGGCAGCACCGCCCCGGGCCGCACGTACAGCGGCAGCGAATCGAAGCCGTGCGTCTCGCGCCGCCACCCGCCGCCGCCGACCACCCGCTCCCCCGTGAGCAGGTGCGTCCACTCCCCGGCCGGCAGGTAGAACGACACCTCACCGGATGCCGAGAACACCGGCGCCACGAGCAGATCGCCGCCGAGCATGTACTGGCGGTCGAGGTGCAGGGTCGTGGGGTCGTCGGGGAACTCCAGCGCCATCGGCCGCATCACCGGAACGCCCGTCGCCGTCGCCTCGCGCGCCGCCGCGTACAGGTACGGCATCAGCCGGAGCTTCAGGTGCGAGAACACGCGCGTCACCTCGACCGCTTCCTCGTCGAACGCCCACGGCACCCGGTACGAGTCCGAGCCGTGGAAGCGGCTGTGCGACGACAGCATCCCGTACGCGATCCACCGCTTGAACACGGCAGGGTCGGGCGTTCCCTCGAAGCCGCCGATGTCATGACTCCAGAACGAGAAGCCGCTCCACGCGAGCGACAGGCCGCCGCGCAGCGTCTCGGCCATCGACGCGAAGGTCGAGGAGTTGTCGCCGCCCCAGTGCACGGGCATCGTCTGCCCGCCCGCCGTCGCCGACCGCGCGAACAGCACGGCTTCGCCGGCGCCCCGCTCGTCGACGAGCACCTCGTGCACCGCCGCGTTGTAGAGCTGCGCATAGAGGTTGTGCATGCGCTCGGGGTCGGTGCCGTCGTGCCAGACGACGTCGGTGGGGATCCGCTCGCCGAAGTCGGTCTTGAAGCAGTCCACGCCCTGGGCGATCAGGCGGCGCAGGTGCTCCTGGTACCAGCGCGTCGCCTCGGGGTTGGTGAAGTCGACCAGCGCCATGCCCGGAGTCCACAGGTCCCACTGCCACGGCGACCCGTCGGGCCGGCGGACGAAGTACCCGTTCGCGACCCCCTCCGCGAACAGCACGGAACGCTGCGCGATGTACGGGTTGATCCACACTGACACCCGCAGGCCCCGGTCGTGGAGGCGCTGGAGCATGGCATCCGGATCCGGGAAGACCCGGTCGTCCCACGTGAAGTCGGTCCAGGTGAACTCGCGCATCCAGAAGCAGTCGAAGTGGAACACCGACAGCGGCAGGTCGCGCTCGGCCATCCCGTCGATGAACGAGGTGACGGTCTGCTCGTCGTAGTCGGTGGTGAACGAGGTGGTGAGCCAGGTGCCGAACGACCACGCCGGGATGACCGGCGGGCGGCCGGTGAGCGCGGTGTAGCGCTCGAGCACGTCCTTCGGGGTGGGACCGGCGATGACGAAGTACTCCAGCGCCTCACCCGAGACGGAGAACTGCACGCGCTCGACGTTCTCGGACCCGACCTCGAACGAGACGTGCCCGGGGTCGTTGACGAGCACGCCGTACCCGCCGGACGACACGTAGAACGGCACGCTCTTGTACGCCTGCTCGCTCGAGGTGCCGCCGTCGGCGTTCCAGATCTCGACCGTTTGGCCGTTCTTCACCACGGGTCCGAAGCGTTCGCCGAGTCCGTAGATCGTCTCGCCCACGCCGAGGTCGAGCTGCTCGTGCACGAAGTGACGGGATGCCGGGATGCCGGTGTCCGCCCCGGCGTTCGAGATCACGCCCGCGTCGACATCGGCATCCGGAGCGAGGCTCACGCGCCCGACCGAGCGGTGCCCGCTGCCCGTCACCCGCTGTCCATCGACCTCGAAGGAAAGGTCCCAGGGAGCCCCGGATGCGATGCGCGCGACGAGCCGCCCCGCGGTCAGGGTGCCGGCCTCGACGTCGACCTCGCCGCCGCCCACGGCCCCCGGCAGCGCGAACCCGCGCCCGCGTCCGGCGCCGTCGTGGTGCACGATCCGCACGCGCACGACCCCGTCGAGCGGAGATGACAGCGTGACGGTCAGCAGCGTCCGGTTGAGGACGTCGCCGCGCTTGGCGATGACCTTGGTCGGGGCGTGCACGACGAGTCCCGGTCCGTCCGGGGTGTCGTCGGTCCGGCTGATGTCGTAGGCCTCGGCCGCGTAGTCGACGGTCACGCCGTGGCGCATGAGCCAGAACCCATCGGTGAACTTCATTACTTGACTGCTCCTGCCGTGATGCCGCGTGTCAGCGTGCGTTGGAAGATGAGGAAGAAGATGAGCGTCGGGATGATGCCGAGCAGCGCCGACGCGCTGATGGTGGTGACGTCCATGAGGCGGTCGCCCTGCAGGACGCTGATCGCGACCGGCACGGTCTGGTTGTCGTTGGATGCCAGGAACGTCAGCGGGATGAGGAACTCGTTCCACGTCCAGATGAAGAAGAAGATGAGCAGCACCGCGAGGGTCGGGCGGCTGATCGGGAAGATCACGCGCCAGAGGATCTGCCAGCGGCTCGCCCCGTCGATCGCGGCGGCCTCGAGGATCTCGCGCGGGAACGTGCCGTAGACCGACGACAGCAGGTAGGTGCCGAAGGCCGCCTGCACCACGGTGAAGACGATGATCACCGACCAGACGTTGTCGTAGAGGCCGACCTCTTTGAACATGTAATACAGCGGGTAGAGCAGGGCCTCCTGCGGGAGCAGGTTCGCCAAGAGGAACAGCAGCACGATCCCGGTGCGCCCGCGCACCCGCCCGATGCCGATCGCGAAGGCGTTGAGCACCGAGATGAGCACCGCGAGCACCGCGACGACGCCGGAGATGAGGATCGAGTTGCCGACCTTGCGGGGGAAGTCCACGCGGTTCCAGAAGTCGACGATCCCGCCGAAGTCGAGCTGCTGCGGGAGCGCGAGCGGGCCGGAGGTCGCGTAGTCGAGCGGCGACTTGAACGAGTTCACGAGCACCAGGTAGAACGGCGCGAGAACGAGCAGCGCTCCGACGACGACGAGCGCGAGCAGCAGCCAGTCGACCGGGCGACGGCGGGTCATGCCGCCGCGGCCGGCGCGGCCGCCCCGCCGGACGCCGCCCGGGCCGCCCGATCGCCGCGGCGGCCGCTCCGCGGCGGTGGTCGTGAGAACGGATGCCGAGGCCATCACAGTCCCGCCCTTTCCTTACGTTCGAGCGAGCCCTGCACCCGGATGAACACGATCGAGACGATGACGACGACGATCGTGAGCACGGTCGCGATCGTCGCGCCGTAGCCGACGTTCCGCTTCGTGAAGAACTCGAGGTAGGCGTAATAGGCCGGGACGATCGTGGAGCCCGCGGGCCCGCCCTGCGTGATGACGTAGACCGGGCCGAACACCTTCAGCGCCGCGATTGTGCACGTGAGGGTCACGACGAAGATCTCGGGCCGGATGATGCTCATCGTGATCGCGGTGAAGCGCTGGAACCAGTTCGCGCCGTCGAGCTCGGCGGCCTCGTACAGCTCGGGGTCGACGCGCTGGAGCGCCGCCATGAAGACCACGACGGGGTAGCCGATCTGCACCCACACGAGCACGACCATGAGCACGATGAGGGCCGAGGGCATCTGCCCGAGCCAGTCGTAGGCGGGCAGGCCGAGGCTCGTGAGCATCTGGTTGAGCGCGCCGGTGTCGCCCGGGCGGACGATCCACCCGATCACGATGCCGGCGACGGCGATGGGGAGGATCTGCGGTAGGTAGTAGGTCGCGCGGAGGAAGCTGCCGACCTTTCCGCCGAACTTGCGGCCGACGACGTCGAAGAGCAGCGCGGCGACCGTCAGACCGACCACGGTCGGCACCACGACCATGGCCAGGATCATCCATACCGAGTTGGCGAACGAGGTCCAGAAGTCCTCGTCGGCGAGGAGCTTCGTCCAGTTCGCGAGTCCGATGAACTCGGGGTCGCCGACGCCCCGCCACTTCGTGAAGGTGAGGAACACGTTCCACACCAGCGGGACGATCACGATCACCAGCAGCAGCACGAAGCCGGGCAGCAGGTAGAGCCAATAGCCGGCGGTGCCGCCCCGGCGTTGGGGGATGGCCGGCTGTTCGGGTGGCAGAGCCACGCGCGCCGGGCGGGTCAGGAGAGCCATTCGCGATCCTTCGTTCGAGAGAGGTGGGGGCGGCGGGTCGCGCCGCCCCCACCGGGGTCAGCGGAAGTCCGCCGTGCCCTCGTCGTACTTCTTCCCGAGGTTGGCGTTGGTGGTCGCCGGGTCCTGCGTCCCGGTCACCAGGCCCTGCAGCTCCTGGACGAGCACGTCGTAGAAGCCGGGGGCGGGCCAGTCCGGGTAGAACGACAGCCCGTCGTCGGCCAGGATGCCGTTGAACGTGTCGATCAGCTCTTTGCTCTTGGCATCCGTGATGTCGGCGGTGTTCGCCGCGACGGGGACGCCGCCGTTGTTGCCGATGATCGCCTGGATCTCGGGGCTCATCGTGATGTCGATGAACTGGTACGCGAGGTCCTTGTTCTTCGAGCGCTCCGGGACGACCCACAGGTTGCCCGACGATCCGAGCGACAGCTTCGCGTCGGGGAAGGTCGCGAGCGACCAGTCGAAGCCCGCCTCCTCCGTGAAACGGCCGTACCACCACGAGCCCGAGACGAAGATCGGCGAGGTGCCGTTGATGAACGAGACGCCGGCGTCCTCGGCCTTGACCGACGAGACGTCCTTGGCGATGTAGCCCTTTTCGACGTACTCCTTGAGGGTCTCGGAGGCGTAATCGACCTCGGAGCCGTTCCAGTCGACGGGGCTCTTGTACAGCTGGTAGTCGTCGACCCACGAGCGGTCGGCCTTCGACAGCGCGAGCTGGTACCAGAGCTGGCCGAGCGGGTACTCCGCACCGGCTTCGGCGAGCGGCGTGATGCCCTTCGCGACGAACGCGTCGAGCGCCTTCACGAACTCGTCGTAGGTCTTCGGCACCTCGATGCCCGCCGCCTTGAAGGCGTCGAGGTTGTAGTACACGCCGACGAACTCGCCGTAGTTGGGCACGCCGTACCAGGTGTCGCCGCCCATGACCCCGTCGGAGGAGTACTTCGCGGTGGTCTGCAGCGACGGGGCGAGCTTGGCATCCCATCCGTACTCGCTGACGGCGTCGCCGATGTCGGCGATGAGCCCCGTGCTGGCGAGGAAGCCCGCCGTGGCGTTGCCCTTGTTGAACTCCATGAGATCAGGAGCCGCGTCGGTGTCGAGCACCTGGCTCGCGGTCTTCTGGATCTGCTCGAAGGACTTCTCCTCGACCTTGACCGTGGCGCCCGTCTTCTCTTCGAAGATCGGGATGGCGGCGTTCCAGGCCTTCGCCATGGCGCTGTCGGCTCCCTCGTAGTGCCAGAGCGTGAGGGTCTTTCCCGCGCCGTCGGTGGATCCGGCGTCGCCGCCTCCCCCGCTGCAGGCCGAGAGGGTGAGGGCGGCGACGGCGATCGAGCCGACGGCCGCGAGGGCTCGGGTCGCGCGTCGTTGTGCGTTCGTGCGTGCCATCGTTGGCACTCCTTTCACTGTGGTCCGCTGGTTCAGGGGTGTCCGCTAGCGGGGGCGGATGCTCTGCGTGCCTACCGTCGAATTCATCGAAGCGCTTCGATGACGGGCGAACAGAACGAGATGTGAAGTTGGGGGTCAGGCGGAGGGAGCCGCGGCCACGGAGCCGCGCTCGAGATACGTCGGGGCGATGAGATGGAGACCGGATGCCACGGGCCGACCGGCGATCAGCTCGATGGCGAGATCGACGGCGAGTTCGCACGAGCTCTGCGGCACGAGCGGGATCGAGTCGACCGGGGTGGGCTGGGCGTCGGTGTCGAAGCTGCTGCCAACCGACACGATCGACACGTCGCCGGGGACGCTCTTGCCGAGCGCCGCGAGCTCGACGAGCACGACCTGGAGCACCTCTTCGGGAGCGTGCAGCACGATCCCGGTGATCCCCGCGTCGACGAACGCTCGCACCGACCGGCGCACGCTGCTGCGGTCGGTGATGATGGGACCGGATGCCACCGACGTGGCGCTCATCCCCCGCTCGGTCGCCCGCTCCGACAAGGCGACGCGCACGCGCGACGGGAAGTTCGACTTCTCGTACGCGCGCTCCGACCCGCCGATGAGGCCGATCGCGCGGTGCCCCGCATCGGCGAGCCGGTCGACGGCCTCGACCGTCGCGCGCTCGAAGTCGAGGTCGACGCACACGAGATCGTCGTGGTCGTTCGGGATGCCGACGAAGATCGTCGGGGTCGCGCTCGCACGGGCGATCTCGACCCGCGCGTCGTCGGGGGCGACGTCGAGCACGAGGATGGCATCCACGAGTCCGCTCTGCGCGACCCGCTTCATCCCCGCCGAGGCGTCTTCGTCGGTGAGCAGGAGCATGTCGTACTCCTTGCGGCGCGCGGCGACGGTCATCGCGTGCATGAACGACATGTGGCTCGGGGCGTGCGAGTCGGCGCGGAGCGGCTCGGACAGGGCGAAGATGTTCGTCTGGCTGCCGGCGAGCATGCGCGCCCCGGCGTTGGGGCTGTAGCCCAGCTCGTGCACGGCGTCCTGGATGCGGCGGCGGGTCTCGGCCGAGACCGGACGCTTGCCACTGAGCGCGTAGGAGACGGTGCTGATCGAAACGCCCGCGGCACGGGCGACCTCATCGATCTTGACCATAGCGACTCCTTCGTAGCTGTCGAAGCGCTTCCGAGAAGCGCTTCGACCGCAAAGCTAGATCAGGTCGGCGGCGAGCGCAAGAGGTAAGTTGGCGATCGCAACAAACCGGATGCCGCCCGCCGAGTGCGAGCGCAGGAGAAATCGGGGCGGTAGGACGAGCGCCATGTCATGCGGCCTCCCCTCCCCGGCTCCCTTCCCGCGCGGGGCGAGCCGGCCTCCGCGCGTGGATCGAGGGCGCGGCGGTGCCGCGCGTCTGAGGCGCGCCCTGCCTGTCGAGATACCCTGACCACTCGGCATCCGAGAACTTCACCCGAGGGACCACCGATGAGCGCGAACACGGCACCCGTACCGCCCGAAAAGCTCGCGCGCCGGACACGGATCCTCACCCCGTTCTTCGCCGTCGTCTTCGCCGCGGTGGGCGTCGCCTTCACGGGCTTCGGTCTGGCGTCACCTTCGATGCTCGCGGCGGGCCTCACCGAGATCGTGCTCAGCGTGCTCCTCGTCGTGGCCGTCTTCGTGGCATCACCCGTCGTACGGTGGACCGCTCTCGCGGTCGCCCTGGTGGGTGCCGCAACGGCGATGGTGCTCGCCGTGACGACGGCGCCGAACGATCTGGGGATCGCCGCGACCACCCTGCTGGGCATCTTCGCGATGCTCGGGCTGACGTGGTTCATCCTGCACAGCTCCGCCCGCGCGGCGCACCCGGCTCGCGCCTGACGCCGCCGGACCGGACGCTCAGTCCCGAGGCAACGCCCGCTTCGCGACCACACGGCGCGCCTCGACGGCCGCCTCCGCGAAGTCGGCGTCGGGTTCGTCCATGACGATCGCCGTGGCCCGCGCGTGCGCGCTGATCACGTCGTACGGCGAGACGATGGCCCGTTCGATGGCCCCCTCGGCCCGGAATCCGATCGTCGCGAACGCCCGGCTCAGGCTCCGCTGCGTGTCGTGGTCGCCGCGCCCGAACTGGGTTGCGAGCTCGTCGGCGAGGATCTCTTGTGCTCCTTCGGGGACGAGACCGGATGCCGTCCGCCAGGCCGCTCGCGCCACCTCGGGGTGCGGGTCGCGCAGCACCGCGGCCGTGATGACCGAGAACGCGATGGGGTCGCCGATCTTCGAGAGGGTGTGCAGCGCCTGGCTCCGCGCCTGCGGGATCTCGGATTTCACCTCGGGCAGCAGCACCTCGACCGCCAGCGACGGGTCGTGTCGCGTGAGCGCCCACGTCAGCATGTCGCGCACGAAGAAATCCGGCTCGACCCCGCACCGCGCCACGAGCTCGACGACGTAGCTGTCATCGGGGCGTGTGCCCGCGGCGAGCGCGGCCTCGAGGCGTGCGGAGGCGTCCGGATGCGCGAGCGCTGCCCGCAGCCGCTCGGCCGGCGTGGAATCGGTCATGGTGTTCCCTTCGATCCCTTCAGCGTCGCACGCCCCGCAGGCGCGAGGGCCGGTGTGACGACGCGCGGGGAGAGGGCGAATTCCGCACCCGACCAGGGCGGGATGGATGCCGCCGGCCTCCGCCCGCGACAAGTTCGGGCGCCCGGTTACCGCCTGACCCCGCGCTGCTCGATGAGCTTGCGGACGACGTCGGCGAAGTGCGGCGCGTACTTCGCCCACTCCTTGTCGAGCTTCGCGACGTCGATCTTGCCGGTGTGGATGAGTTCGCACAGCTTCATCCAGCTCTCCCCCGTCGCCGCGGTGAGCGCACCGGCCACCCCGGCGTTCACGACGACCCCGGCGCCGGGGATGAGCTTCAGGAAGCTCGTCGCCAGCGCGCGCCCGGCGACCTGCACCCCGAACTGCGCGAGGGCTCCGGCGGAGAGCATCGTCTTGAACTCGAGGTCGTAGATCGTCGCGATCCGTCCCATCATCGTCAGCTGGATCGGCGCCAGCGTGACAGCGTCCGTGACAGGGAGGGGAACCGTCGCCGCTCCCGCGGCGGCTGCGGTGGCGGCGGCGATGACGGGCCGCGCCATCTCGCGCTTCCACGGGAGGTTGAGCCGCTGCGCGATGCGAAAGGCGTCCTTGTCGCTCTCGGGGGCGAGCGCCAGGGTCTCCGTGACAAGGTCACCGAGGCCGTGCCCCTTGCCCTTCCCGTGCCGGTCGCGGGTGGAGGTGAGGATCACGCGGCGATACGGCACGTGCAGCGGATGGCCGGTGGCATCCACGGGCTCGTGCAGCCAATCGACGAAGGCCTGCAGGTCTTTCGCGATCCCCCGCTGGCCCGTGATCGGGTTCTTGATCCAGTCGACCTTGGTGAGCACGAGGATGACGGGAAGCCCGCGCGCGTCGAGCTCACGGATCATCGCGATGTCGGCGGGTGTGAGTCGATCGTCGTTCGCCTTCACGCAGTACCAGACGACGGAGATCTGGTGGTCGCCCGGGTGCGCCGCGATCGCGTCGAGGTGGTTCCTCAATTGCTGGTCGGGCGGAACGGGCGAGCCGATCTCGAAGCCCTCGACGTCCCAGATCCCGAGGGACTCGTCACGGTAGAACTGCACGCCCCGCGTGACCGGAAGCCCCTTGCCGACCTTCGCCCAATCGCGCCCGAAGACGGCGTTGACGAGCGACGACTTCCCCACGCCCGAGCTTCCGACGATCGCGAGATTGAACCGCCCGTAGCGCGACCGCGCCTCCGACGACGCGTCGACGAACGCCCGCTCGTCGAACGCGGGCTTTCTCGCGTCTTTCTTGGCCATTGCGCCCCCTCGTCTCGCCGCTTTTGTCAGTTTCGCATTGGCACCATCTTCGGCGAGGCCCATGGACAGCCGGCCTCCGATCACGAAAGCGAACGAGGAGGACTACTGAGCCGGCCCAGTCTCCAGTTCGTCGCGGATTTTGGACGCACGCGCCATCCACCGTCGGTATGGGACTTGATGCCCGAGAACGTCTTCAGCGGATGCAAGCCGCGCAAGAATCTCCTCGCGCATCTGTTGGGCACGGGCGATCTCATTGTCCACCGCAGCGCGAAGCTGCTGGGGCGATACCGTCGGAGCAGCAGGCTGACGACACAGGAGCGCCGCATTTGCCATAGCCGTCTGGCGCCGCTTGCTCAGCGCGCCCGCCATCAGGATTTGCAGAATGGCCGGGACCTCATCGTCGCGCGCAGTCTCAGGATCGTCGCCGCGCAGAGCGTACGCGGTCGCGGCCACTGCGCGCGATTCCTCGTGCTCGCCCGCCAGCCGCAGCGCCCGCGCCTGGTGAGCGAGCGAACGGATGGCTGGTCCAGACCGCTCTCCAAGAGCTTCGACCCGGTCTGCGTGGAGGGCTCCCGCGTCTTCGATGAGTGCACGCGCCTGTGTGACCTCGGTGGCAGTGAGTGCTCGCCGATCATGCGACATCTCCAATCGATGCAGTTGGTGCAGGATTCGGTTGGCGCGCGCTACGAGAGTGAACGGATGCTTGGCGGTATAGCGCTCTGTTCGCTGACCGATCTCTCGCTCGAGAATCTCTAGCGCAGACGCCGCGACAGCATCGTCGTCATCAGACCGCAACCGGACAGCGAGATTCATCGCGTGCAGGGAGAGGAGGAAGTTCCATTTCTTCGGGTAATCCTTCTTTTCGAGGAGGTGCCTGATATCGGCGATACCGTCCTTACGCTGATCGGGTAGCGCAGCGCGGGCCTCCGCTTCGCGAATTCGCAGACGCCACAACTCCGGGTCATCCGTCGACAAAGCCGACTCTGCGACCTCCAGACGTTTCAGCGCTTCGCGGTGGCGCAGGTCGTACGGCCGTTTCATCCCTCGCTTCCCGGAAAGGTAAATCTGCAAGTCGTTCCGGAGTACGAGTCGGCCGCGCGACGACAAGCGACCGCGGAGCGTGTCGTCGGCAATCTTCTCGTCGAGATCGTGCAGCGCGTCGAGGACATCCTCGAGGTGGTCACGCACGGTAACGCGTTCCGTACGGACGCCGGCCGCGAGTCGGAGCATCGTGAGCTGTGCTCGGTAAGGGGCGAGGTGAAGCTCCTCTCGCAAACGAGCCTCGGCGTCGTGCATTTCGGGCGAGCAGCCGTCCGGATCAGTCATCGTCGTCCTCCTTCGCCAGCACCCGTCGGACGAAGCCGAGAGAAGCGAACTCCGCCTCGAGCTGAGCGAGCGCAAGAGATGCCCGACCCTCCGCGACGGCTCCGTCCCGCGGGTGCATGAGCCATCGTCTGATCTCCTCGACAGCGCTCGACTCGATCATCCAGCCGTCCCGCGGCCGCATCCGCACGCGCAACAACGCACCCCCCAGGGCGTCGTTCACCTCAAGTCTCGCAATGTTGGTCGCGGTAAGAGAAGTGAGGGTCTCGTCCTCCACGATGCGCGAAGCAGCAACGGTGATCTGGTCGAGCAGGGCCAGGACGGCCGCCTCGTCGCCGATCGGGCGGACCTGCGTCGACGCGACCTCCGATGCCTCGAGCTCCGCGGCGTGCACGAGAGCACGGATGTCCTGCTCGACGACGAGCGGGAGGCTTAGTCGAGTCGTTTGAGCGAACCGAATCCGGCTGCGCCCTCGGCGCATGGCCGGATCTCGGAGCGCCTCGGCGGAGGCGCGTTCGCGTGCGACCGAAACGGTGAGCCCGGGCCAACGTCGCGCCCACTCGAGAAGTACCCGCATGTATCCATGCACCGCTGCCTCTGCAGTGAAGGGCACGGCGTCGAGAACTTCACAGAATCCCTGGCGGTAGGGAAGGAAGGTCGCCATTCGCGCCTGCTGATAGAGGCGAGCCTGTGGGCGGACGTCTGTGAGCGGAGTCGCCCCGTCGCCGAGCCCAGAACGCATCACCTGGTACGCCGTGAAGACGGCTCCCTCGTCGAGGATGTTTCGACTTCTGCCGATCGACGATGCGAGGCGAGCAACAGTCACCGGGGCTCGGTTGGTCCCCTTGCTGCGGTCGACGGACAACGCCTCGAGTCTGACGAACCAGTCCATCGCACTGGGGCCATCAGCCGCACGCGGAGCGTTGACTCCCTTCTGCCACTCGAGGATCTGCGAGGGCGTACCCAGCCATACACCCGTTCCCGCGCGCTGTGATGACCTGCTGTCTGACATGGGACCTCCGCTGCCCAGTATTTCGGCTTCTTCCCGGTCTCGTACAGGCGTGAATTCCGGTGCACAGAGGTGGCTGACCCGAATTTCTGGACTGTCTGAAATCCCCAGGTGAGAAGCGAGTCGAGACCGACCAAGGTGATCTCAACGGGAAGAAATCCCGCCAGCAGCTTCACGAAGGGACCTGGAAATGACGAACATCAAGACCACGCGCATCGGGCATCGCCGCGCGCGTCTTCTCACCACCATGGCGGTCGCCACGGTCGCCGTCGGCGCGATCATCGTCGGCCCCGCGACGGCCGCGTCGGCGGCGACCGCCAGCTGCGGTAACGGCACCTGCACCGTGTACCTCACCAAGTCCGAGACCGCGGCACTCGGCAATGGCCGCGTGCCGGCGGCACCCGGATTCGTGCAGGGCCCGCTGCGCACCGCCTACTACGCGCTCGCCTACGGCCACGTGTTCTTCGCAAAGCAGTACGCGGCGAAAGGTTGGTGTTCGGGTTTCCGGCTCAGCATCGTCCCGTGGTCGAGCCAGGGCTACTTCGGCTACCGCTGCTGAGTCGTGGGTGCCGGGGGACAGCGTCCCCCGGCACCCCGCGGGCCGCTCCTCCATCTGCACCCGTCGTGACCTCTTGTCGACCGTGTAGAACGCCGAGGCTCACGCCCCGAGGATCTCCCGCAACAGCTCGTACTCGGCATCCATGCCCGCGTTCGCTCGCCGCGGGTCGTCGGACCGACCGGTCCGGCGGACGTCCGCGAGGTACCGCCGGTCGGCATCGAGGCGGGCGCGCGCGTCGGTGCCGACGGTCCCGTGCCCCGGGATCACGAGGCGTGCGGCGTCGGCATACGGCTCAAGCAGGTCGAGGGCGCGATCGTACGCGGGGACGTCGTGGGGCCAGAACGGCAGAGGAAGCTCGACGTCGCTGAGCATGTCGCCCGCGACCAGCACGCGCGGCTCCGGAAGCCACAGCGCCGTATGACCGGGAGCGTGTCCGTCGTGCACGATGAGCTCGACCTCGAACGCCGGGGTGCCGGCATCCACCCTCCCCATGAGGTCGACGAGGTCGGGCGGAAACTCCGGCCCGAGAGCCGCGACCAGGTCGTCGCGCTCGGTGCGGGCGAGCTCGGCGGTTCGGGGCGAGGCCCCGCGCGGGACGTTCCCGAATTCCGGATGCCACAGCACATGGTCGTGATGCGCGTGGGTCGCGAAGCCCTTAGCGACGGTGATCTCGCGCTCGCGCAGCTCGGCGGCGAGCGCGGCGAGCTCGTCGGGCATCCACGCGGGGTCGACGAGCAGAGCGCGTCCGGATGCCACGACCACCGTAGTGTTCGTCTGCATGACCCGACTCGTGCGCACGAGGACGCCGGGTGCGACTTCGCGAAGGGTGCTCACGGCTGCCGCCGCACCCCCGCCCACCCCTCGCCCTCGCGCTGGAACACGATCCGGTCGTGCAACCGCGACGGCCGGCCCTGCCAGAACTCGAACTCCGTGGCATCCACCCGGTATCCGCCCCAGTGCGGAGGCCTCGGCACGGGCTGGTCGCCGGCGAAGCGCGCGGTGACCTCGGCCATCTGCTCCTCGAGGGCGGCCCGGGATGCCACGGCCTCCGACTGGTGGCTCGCCCAGGCCGACAGCTGCGACCCGCGCGGACGCGAGGCGAAGTACGCGTCGTCGCGCTCGGGCGGCAGCGGGGTCGCGGTGCCGAGCACGATCACCTGCCGCTGTAGCGCGTACCAGGGGAACAGGATCGAGACGCGCGGATTCTCGGCGAGCGCACGACCCTTCCGTGAGAGCCGGTTCGTGAAGAACCAGAGGGCGCCGTCGTCATCGATTCCGCGCAGCAGCACGGTGCGCGAGGTCGGTGAGCCCGTGGCATCCACCGTCGACACGACCATCGCATTCGGCTCCGGGAGATCGGCGGCGTCGGCCAGCCACCGCTGGAGAAGAGCGAGAGGGGATGCCGCGAGCGCCGCGTCATCGAGCTCGTCGAGCGTGTAGTCGAGCCGGTGGGCGAGGGGGTTCTCGGTCATCGCGCGGGGTCTCCGGTCGGTCGCGGGACCATGGTAGTACCGAATCGAGGGCCGCCGAACGCGGCGAAATTAGACCTACCTGCGTCGAAGAAGTGCGAACACAGGTCGCTGTAGCTCTTGGCCAGAATTTCGCGCCCCTGCTCCAGCCAGAAGCCTACCCTTCTCAGCCTTTTCCACAGGACTCGGACATCTCGCATTCCGAGCTTGATTACCCGGCTGAATCTTCGACGGCCGCACTCCGATTTCCATCCGGATAGACAACATAACCACCTGCGCCACGAGTCACGACCTCGAGATGCACCGCACCTTCGTGCTCGATCTCTGCCCTCCCGAAGTTGATGTAGCCACCGGCACGAACGATTGACGCCCGCAGCAGCACGGAGCCTCGCTCAATGATTCTTGCGGACCGAAAGTTCAGCTGCCCTCGGTCGTAGACTTCCGCTTTACCGAAGTAAACCTGAGATTCTCCCGCGATAGTCGCACCGCCAAAGTTCACAACCGCATCTTGCGAAACGTGCATGCCTCCGAGATTCACATATCCGCGCCCGAACACTCTTGCCCTGGCCAGATTCAAATGACCGCGTCGATCAAGAGTTATTCCCTGAAGACTGACAGGGAAATCAATCTCCGCACCGCTGAGGTTCACCTGTCGACCAGTCCACCTAGGGTTGGCATCCTCCCGCAAGTGATTGCGGATCACCGTGTATCCGGCCTGCCTTACCGACACCTCTTGGGGCGCGGTGCGCTGATTAGCACGTCGGTCAAGTCCTTCCAGCTGCCAGTGCTCCTCCTCGGAGAGAGGAAGGAGCATCTCACCAGAGCGAGGAGCGCGAAGGTATCCGGTGAGTACCTCAACGCAAACCTGAACCTCGTCAGGCTTGCCGAACGAGTCCCAGTCGTCAGCCAAGGCCCCTAACGCGAACAGTGCGGCTTGCCGATTGATCGGCGCTGGATCGCTGAGGAGATTAACCGTGGTGACGAAGCGTTCCCGCAGGGCACGTTCCGTCTCGAATCGTCTCTGGGTCATACCTTCGTCACGGCGCGCCTGCTCACGCTCTTGGTCGTCACGTAAACGGATGATGTCTCTTTCACCCGCTTTCAACTCTTGCCGGTGGCGGGAGAGACTCAACCCAACGCCGACGACCGCGATCACCCCACCGAGCGCAAACAAGACAGCATTAGCAGCAGGGCCGAGGTACGCGGCCCGTTCCTGATCCGAGAGAGTTGGGAACCAATCCGCCAGTAGACGGTCGGGAACCGTCACTAATAGGAACCCACCGAGAAGGAGATAGGCACCTACTCCGGCTGCAATCCACCAGCCACCTCGCTCCCACCACCGCAGTCGACGTGGGTTGACCGATCTGATCTCGTTGGACGAGTTGATGCCTGGCCACTTCTCGGGTTCCACACGTCAGATTGTCCGGCATGGCGTCTCGTGGCGGCTAAACACACGCGTAGCCGGAATGAAGCCTGTGCAACCTGAGTTGAAGACGCGTGGCACTGCCCCTCCACGAAAGGACTCTCCCATGAGCCTCTTCAGCCCCACCACCGTCGGCGCCGTCGACGTCCGCAACCGCGTCTCGCTCGCCCCGATGACCCGCCTGCGCGCGAGCGCCGACGGCGTTCCCGGCCCGATCGTCGCGACCTACTACGCGCAGCGCGCGGGCATCGGCCTCCTCGTGACCGAGGGCGTCTTCCCGAGCGCCGAGTCGCGCGCGTACCCGGGCCAGCCCGGCATCGTGACCGACGCTCAGGCCGCCGGCTGGGCCAAGGTGGCCGACGCCGTACACGCCGAAGGCGGCACGGTCTTCATGCAGCTCATGAACGGCGGACGCGTCACGCACCCCGGGATCACCGGCACCGACCGCATCGTCGCCCCCTCGGCGATCGCGATCCAGGGCGAGACCCGCCTCGCCGACGGCACCAAGGTCGCCTACGCCGTGCCGCACGCGCTCGAGACGTCCGAGCTCGCCGCCGTCCGCGACGAGTTCGTCGCCGCCGCCCGCCGCGCCGTGGATGCCGGCATCGACGGCGTCGAGCTGCACGGCGCCAACGGCTACCTCCTGCACGAGTTCCTCTCCCCCGCCTCCAACCAGCGCACCGATGCCTACGGCGGCTCGCCCGGGGCCCGCGCCCGCTTCGTCATCGAGGTCGCGCGGGCCGTGGCCGCGGAGATCGGCGCGGAGCGCGTCGGCATCCGGATCTCTCCCGCCCACAATATCCAGGACGTTCTGGAGACCGACGACGCCGAGACCCGCGCCACGTACGAGGCGCTCGTGACCGGCCTCGCGCCCCTTGGTCTCGCCTACCTGAGCGTGCTGCACGCCGACCCCGCGAGCGACCTCATCCAGGACCTCCGCCGCGCCTTCGGCGGCACCTTGATCGTCAACTCGGGCTTCTCGAGCGTGACGACGCGCGACGAAGCGGTGTCGGTCGTGGAGGACGACATCGCCGACCTCGTCGCCGTCGGCCGCCCCGCGATCGCCAACCCCGACCTCGTGACGCGCTGGGAGCAGGGCGCGTCCGAGAACGAGGTCGACCAAGCGTCGGTCTACGGCGGCGGCGAGCGCGGGTACACGGATTACCCGTTCTTGCAGGACTGAGTTCCGGATGCCAGGGGCCCCGCGCGATCTGATCGCGCGGGGCCGAGCCGTCTTCACACGGCATGTTCGGGTCTTCTCATGTACGCGTTGACGTACAACCCACGTCGTGTCACAATCCTCGTACATCGCGCGAGATGTCGGGAATCTCGTACATCGCGCGAGCAAGGGAGGGCTACCGATGCTCGTGAACGTCTCGCTCGACTGGGGAAACATCGTCCGCGACCGCCGCTCCGACCTGGGACTCACCCAAGCGGATCTGGCGCGGCGGATCGGGCGCGCCCGCCAGTGGGTGGTCCGGTTCGAGTCCGGTCACGCCGGAAGCGCGAGTGTGGACAGCCTGATGGCGGTGCTCCACGCGCTTGGTCTGTACGCCGAGGTCGACACGGCGACTGATGAGACCGACTCGGATCCGATGTTCATGGATGTCGTCGACCCGTGGGACGCGCCGAAGGCGCAGCCGTGAGGCTCACCGCGTATCTCGACGGGCGCCGCATCGGCTGGTTCACCCAGCGCGACGGTGGCGACATCTCGCTGGAGTTCGATCCCGCCTGGCAGCGTGACGCCGGCCGCCTCGAACTGTCGCTGTCGTTGCCGAAGAGCCGACGCCGACACGAGGGCACCGCGCCCGGGAACTTCCTCTGGAACCTTCTGCCCGACAGCGACGACGTGCTGGCGCGGTGGGGGCGGACGTTCGGAGTCTCCCCGCGCAACCCGATGGGGTTGCTCGCCAACGTCGGACGGGATGCGGCGGGTGCCGTGCAACTCGTCGATTCGGCCCAGTGGGACGACTCGGTCCTCCACGGACCGGGCGAGATCGAGTGGGTCGATGACGCGATCATCGCCTCGCACCTGCGCGAACTGCGCGCCGATCCTTCCGCGTGGGTGGCGACGGGGTACGACGGAGGCTACTTCTCGCTCGCCGGGGCGCAGTCCAAGTTCACTCTCGTCCGTGGCCCCGACGCCTGGGGGTTCGCGACCGGAAGCGCCGCTTCGACGCACATCGTCAAGCCCGGCGTGGCGGGGCTCCGCTGGGGTGATCTCAATGAGCACCTGACGATGCGCGCCGCGCATCACCTGAACATGGACGTCGCACGCAGCCGACTGGTGAACTTCGACGACGAGAGCGCGATCGTGATCGAGCGCTTCGACCGGAAGCGCCGCACCGAGCACGCTGAGGAAACGTCAGTCGCCCGCGCGCACCAGGAGGACTTCGCGCAGGCGACGGGAACGCGCCCGACTGCGAAGTATCAGAATGAGGGCGGCCCAGGTATCGCCTCGATCTCACGACTCATCATCGACAGATTCGGCCCCTCCGGCCCCGTCCACGCCCTGAGATTCTTCGACGCCACGATCTTCAACTGGGTTGCGCTGGGAACCGACGCTCATGCGAAGAACTACGCATTGCTGTGGCCGACGGCTCGAACAGGATGGCCTCGCCTTGCGCCTCTCTACGACCTCGGTTCGGCACTGGCATATCCCGAGATCAACAACCGCAGAGCGAAGCTCGCGATGTCATTCGACGGCCACTACCGCACCTTCGAGATCGAGCCTCGGCACATCGTGCGCGAGGCGAGTGTCTTCACCGGCATCCTGGGGCAATCAGCCACCGCGGACTGGGTGTATTCGCGCGCACGGACATACGTCGATGGGTTGCCCGAGGCATTGAGCCTCGCCGCAGAGGAGGCCTCTCTGAGCGGGGAGGAACGACGATTCGCCGCAACTCTGGTCGATCGAGCCCACGAGCGCACACAGGATCTGCGGCAGCAGCTGGACCGGCGGTAACGCCTCCTCCGTCGACGACCCCGGGATACCGGCCGAAGAGCGCGACGACACGGATCACCCACTCCTCCCGGGATGAGGCAGCGATGCCAGGTCTACGGCGGCGGCGAGCGCGGATATACGGATCACCCGTTCCTGCAGGGCTGAATTCCGGATGCCACGGGCCCCGCGCGATTCCTCGTGCGGGGCACTCGGTCTTCACCCGCTCGGGAGGCTGCTTGGCCGGAGGACGAACGGACTAGCGTCGCGAACATGAAGTCACGTCTGCGGGTTCGCCGGTTCATCGTCGTCGCCTGCGCAGTGCTGCTCATCGGATGCTCTCTGACGCTCACGTGGCACTCGGCGTCCTACTGGGCGGCATGCGTCGGGGCCGACTGGACGCACATGAACCCGTCGTGTCTTGAGGCCATGTCCTCGTACGCATCTGCTTCGCTTGTCGATCTGTGGGCGGTTCTGGTTGCCCTTGTCGCCGCGCTCGTCGTCTTCCGCGCGGTGCCCCGCCTCCCCTACGGCGTGGTGGCGGTAGCAGCGGTGTCACTGGCTTGTCCGCTTTTCGATCCCGGTGCTTTCTGGGTGGGCTGGGGAAGTGCGGACGGAGTCCCCGGCAACGGCATCTGGACCGCATTGTTCCTCGCGACAGCCGGCATCGTTCTCCTTGCCGCCCCGACGCAGGCGAGTGCGATGTCGCCAGCGGCGAGCAGCGACACCATCGCGGAGACAGGTACCACCATCGACCGGTCGGTCTGAGCTTCGCTCCTACGACCCGGGTACTGATCGGGGGCGCACGGACTACTCGCCCCCGCAACGCTGGGATCCCGGATGCCACGGGCCCCGCGCGATTCTTCGTGCGGGGCCCTTTCGGGTCGTGGGCCAGAATCGGACGCATGAAACTCACCCTGAGTGCCGAGATGGCGTTGCCGGAAGGCACAGACACTTTCCATCTGGCGAAGACCGCGCTCATCGCCGAAGACGGCGCATTGTGGGGCGTGGTGAATGTCGAAGTCGACGGCGAGTGGGAGGTCCGGATCGTCCGTGCGGATGCCACCGGCCTGACGCACCACGCGCTCTCGGGGCCTGAGGTCGACGACGTCTTCAGCGCGCAGACGCTCATCGACCTCGGCGACGGCACGGTGGCGGTGGTGCTCTCGACGGGCGCTCTTCGAATCCTCGACACCTCGTGCTCCATCGTCGCCGATCTCACGATCGACGGCGAGGAGTCGCTCCGCGAGCGTGGACTGAAGATCGCCCCGAGCACGGCGAGGGGTCGATCCGGGCTCGGGTACGTGCTGCGCCTGGGCTCGCGTTTCGGTGCCCGCACTCTCGTCCCGCTCCGAGTCGACACCGCCGCACGCTCGGCGACGTGGGGAGAAGCCATCGTCCTCGACGACACCACCTACCCGACGGACCGATACGGAAGCGACGACTTCGAGGGCAACGATGCCCCTGCCTCGCCGATCATCGGCGACGTCTTCGCCGCAGGCGAGAGCATCATCGTCTGCACCGAGGGATCGAGCGAGTCCGTCCTCAAGTACGGCATGGACTTCTTCACCGTCGACCGGCTGAACACCGACGGCGCCCTCGCGGAACGCGTCCTCGAACAGTCGGGCTGGAAACGGATGCCCGGAAAGCACGGCTGGACCGGGCACATCACCTCCGACGCGGATGCCGTCATCCTGACGCCGGTCTTCGCGTCGGGCGAGTGGAAGGGCAAGCAGCGCGTCCTCCACCTCGCCGATGGAGCCCTCTCCCCGATCACGCTGCCGCGCGGCGCGTCGAAGAGCACAGTCCTCGATGTGCGTGACGGGCGGGCGTGGGTGACCGATGGGCGGGAGCGCCTGCTTCTCTGCGACCTGTAGGGGTGGGCCTATATCGCCCCCGATAACCCTCCGACTACCCTGATCGCATGAACATCCGCGCGGGCCGAGAAGCGGCCGGCATGAGCCAAGCCGAGCTCGCCCGCGCCTCCGGTGTCGCGCAGCCCAACATCTCCGCGTATGAGAACGGCCGACGTCAGCCCAGCCCCGAGGTTCTCGAACGCATCCGTCGCGCACTGGTCGGCACCCTCAACGAGCGCCTGTCCCGCCACCGCGACGAGATCCACCGCCTCGTCGCAGAGCATCACGCCACCGCGCCGCGGGTGTTCGGATCCGTCGCGCGTGGCGAAGACACCGCGGCATCCGACATCGACATCCTGGTCGACTTCACCCCCGAAGCCAGCCTCCTCGATGAGGTGGGCCTGCGCCTCGCCCTCACCGATCTTCTCCACGCACAGGTCAACGTCGTGACATCCGACACCCTGCGTAGTGATTTCCGGGAACGGGTGCTCCGCGAGGCCGTCCCGCTGTGACCATCGAGAGTCGTCAGGCACAGGATGCCGCGACCCGCGTGATCGCCGTGTGCGAGGTCATCGCACTCATCGTCGAGAAGGGCGAGGACCACTTCCTCCGCGAGGTCGAGGCGCAATGGGCAGCCGAGATGGGGCTGATCCGGATCGGCGAGGCGGTCGCCAAGATCCCGCCACCCGTCCGCGAGCGCTTCGCCGACCAGCCGTGGCGACAGATCATCGACATGCGGAACCTCGCCGTCCATCAGTACGACGATCTCGACCCGCACCGCGTCTGGCGCACGCTCACGCGCGATGTGCCGCGGTTGCGCGCTTACCTGGCCGACGTGCTGATTCCCGGCGTCATACCGCCCGGTACCGCTGCACCGTAGCCCCCGAACCGAACTCCCTCCGCTCTATGAGCTCCAGCTTCAACTGCTCCCCCACGCCATCGAGCAACCGCGGCCCACGCCCCGCCACAACCGGATGCACCACGAACGTGTACTCGTCGATGAGCCCCGCCGCGGCGAGCGCCGCCGGCAGCCGCACCCCGCCGAGCGAGATCCCCCGCCCCGGCCGCTCCTTCAACCGCCGCACCGCGTCGACCACGTCGCCGTCGAGAAGCTCGGCGTTCCAGTCGACGTCGTCGAGAGTCGCGGATGCCACCACCTTCCGCATCGGATCCATGACCTCCGAGAAGGCGATCTCACTGGCATCCATCCAGTCCGGCCACTCCCCCGACGCGGGCCTGCGCCACGCGCCCTCCATCAGCTCATACGTCACGCGCCCGTAGAGGAGCGTGTCCGAGCGGCGGAGCTCGTCGGCCCAGAACGCCATGGACTCTTCGTCGGGTGGAAGGCCCTCCTCGTGCGAGCAGCAGCCGTCGAGGGTGACGTTGATGGCGTAGCGGAGGGGCTGGGTCATGCCGCTAGCTTCCTCGCCGGGGCTCCTCCGCGGAAGAGCCCGCTACCGCGAATCGCTCCGCCTGCACCGCGAACGCCTCCGCCAGCTCGGGCGGCCCGACGACCTCCATCGCCACCTCGAACCGACCGAAGGATGCCGCCAACGCACCCCATGACCACGATCCGGCTTCGAGGGTGCAGCGGCTGTCATCGACCGCTGTGACCGTTCCATCACCCGCGAATGGCCGGACGCGATGCGCCGGCGCATGCAGGACGACCGTTCCACGGCACGGCCACTCGTTGGCATCCGATCCCTTGAAGCGCCCCGAGACGAAGGCGTCGACGTCACCACCGGGCACGACCCGCGGCACGAAGGGAGCGCCGTGCGGCACGCGCGGGCGGACCCGCTCGGCGGCGAAGAGTCGCCAGTCGTCGCGGTCGAGATCCCACCCGAGCAGATACCACCGGCCGTGCGAGGTGACGAGGTGGTGCGGCTCGACGCGTCGCGGCTGGGGGTCGCCCTCGCCCCTCGGCAGGTAATCGAACCGCAGCGTCACCCGGTCGCGTACGGCCTGCGCCAGCGTCAGCAGAACGTCGAGCGGCACAGCCGTCACCGGCGCCTCACCGGGGCGCCCGACCGTCGTGACCTCGACCGCGTCGAGCCGATGCCGAAGCCTCGACGGAAGCACCTGGCGCATCGTCGCGAGAGCCCGGACCGCGGCCTCACCGATACCGGCGCCGAGCGCCGGCGCCGCCCGCAACGCGATCGCAACGGCAAGCGCCTGATCCTCGTCGAAGAGCAGCGGGGGCATGTCGTTACCGGCCTCGAGCCGGTATCCGCCATCGGGGCCCATCGTCGACTCGATGCGGTAACCCATCTCGCGGAGCCGATCGATGTCGCGCCGCACCGTGCGATCGCTGATGCCGAGCCGCGACGCCAGCACCGACCCCGGCCAGTCGCGCCGGGCCTGCAGCAGCGACAGAAGCGTGAGCAGTCGCGACGTTGTGGCCATGGCATCCACGGTAGATCGCTTCTAGGACAAAAGCAGACCTATACGGGTGCGACTGTCGTTCTACAAGCCGATTCCGGCCCAGATACCGAGGAGCAGACATTCCCGTGCAGACCACCACCCACCTAAACTTCCGAGGCGACGCCCGCGAGGCGCTCACGTTCTACCAGTCCGTCTTCGGCGGCCACCTCGTGATCAACACGTACGCCGATTTCGGGATGCCGGCCGAGATCCCCGGATCCGAAAAGGTCGTCTTCGGCCTGGTCGCCGGCGAGAACGGATTCCGCGTGATGGGTTACGACATCCCGGGCCTCACCGAGGGCGGTCTCGCGGGCGGCGGCACGACGCGCCGCGAGAACGGCATGACGACCACCGAGCAGGCGGTCTTCGTGTCGATCACCGCGCCCACGCTCGAGGAACTGCAGGGCTACTGGGACGCTTTGGCGGTGGATGCCACGGTCGTCGAGCCGCTGGCGGCTTCGGCGTGGAGTGCGGGGTTCGGGATGTTGACGGATCGGTTTGGGGTGATGTGGAGCGTGTCGGTCGCTGCGGGGTGACCAGACTCACTGGGGTCCCACGCGGTCATCGCGTGGGCCCCCAGCTACGGTGTGACTCTTGACGCGTTGGTTGGTCAGTCGCCACGTCCTTCATGCCGTGCTCACTGAGCGCACGTCGCGACCGTCGGCAACTACGCGCCGTTCCCGCGCGAGACGCATGAACCCTCAACCCCGATGGGAAACAGTTCAGGCCTGGGATCACCCCGACGCCGTTGAGGGTGCAATCGGAAACACCGAGCACTCCAGCTGCGGCGAGACCGAACTCCTCATCGGTGGCCATTAGGTCACAGGAATACCTGCAAGCGTCCTCCCGGACGGTGCGGCTCAGGGCCAGTTCGAACGAGCCGTCCGCGTGCGGCGCGCAAAGGCAGCACGCCTGAGGAATCGGCCGCCAGTAGCAGCACCCACGTCCGAATCATGCCTAGCGCGACAGCGCTCACGACCCCAATGTCCGAGGCCCGTGACATGATCCGTCTCGCCGCCGGATGATCCCGACTTCCGGATGTTTCGATGAGATGATGAGGCATATGACGAAAGCACCCGAACTGAGCGTCCTGGAGATCTGCGCAGGAGCCGGGGGCCAGTCTTCTGGGCTTGAGATGGCCGGGTTCAGCCACTCGCTTGCTGTGGAAATCGACCGCGACGCTGCAGCCACGCTACGCCTGAACCGCCCCGACTGGGACGTGCAGGAAGGCGATGTTCGCGAGGTAAACGGCCGCGACTACAAAGGCGTCGACCTGCTCGCCGGGGGAGTGCCCTGCCCCCCATTTTCGATAGCCGGCAAGCAACTCGGCGCTGACGACGAGCGCGACCTATTCCCGGAAGCGATCCGGCTAGTGCGCGAGGCACGCCCGACCGCCGTCATGCTGGAGAACGTGAAGGGCCTCGCATCAGCACGGTTCAGCCCGTACCGCCAGTCCATCCTGGACGCACTCGACGCGATGGGGTACGACGCGGACTGGCAGCTGTTCAACTCCAGCGAGTTCGGAGTCGCGCAACTGCGACCCCGGTTCATTCTTGTCGCAATGAAGCGCCGCAACTTCCGGAAGTTCGAGTGGCCCCGCGCTCATGGCACCCCGCCGACCGTTGGTCGCGTCCTCGGCCCGCTCATGGGCTCTCGCGGATGGGAAGGCGCCGCCGAATGGGCCACACGCGCTAACAACATCGCCCCCACGCTCGTCGGCGGGTCCAAGAAACATGGCGGAGCCGACCTCGGCCCGACCCGCGCGAAGCAGGCATGGCTGCAGCTCGGCGTCGATGGGAGAGGCGTTGCCGAAGAAGCACCCGGAGCGGACGCACCGTTGCATCATGTGCCGCGGCTCACGAACGAGATGGCCGCGCGCATCCAGGGGTTCTCCGAGGACTGGAAGTTCTCGGGCCGCAAAACCTCCGTGTACCGGCAGATCGGAAACGCCTTCCCGCCGCCTGTCGCGAAGGCCATCGGCGGATCAATCGCCGAAGCCCTCGGAGCTGTGGTGAGCCGCAGCACCAGCACGGGCGCGAAACTGCGAGCGGTCAGCTAGCCTTCTTCGGCTGTTTTCTCGCACGCTCGCGGCGATCTACTTCCGCCGCGATGTTGCCGTCGAGCCGGTTTGCGAAAGCGGTCATCCGATAACAACTGCGCATGCGCCCGTTCTCTTTGCGCTTAATAGCCAGATCGTCCCGGCCGAGATCACGCAACTCACGCAGTCGCCACTGTCAGTCCTCCTGGTATTGATGCATCGAAGTGACGACGCCAATGACCAGCGAAGGCGCGTCGACTCCGGCGGCGTGGAACGCCTTCAGAAGCTCACCGATGCGACGGTGCGGCTCCACGTGAGATGTCGCGGCACGGATCTGCTCCTCGAAGGGATCCAGCGACGAGTAGAACGCCTGCTTGTCATGATTGCGCTGGGGGCACAGGGGCTGCAGATTTCCTAGATCGCCCCTGCCGCGCCAGCTATACGGGATCTTGTGATCCACTTCCAGCTTCACATGATCCTCAGCCGGAGCCTTCCCCCATTGTGCGCACCGTTGCGGGCTGAGCACCTCACCGCGCATAGTGGGCGAGATGCCGCGCCGCACTCCCGTGACCGTCCCCGCACGACCCTCGAGGACAAAGACGAAACCGCGACCAGAGCGCATCGCGCGCAGCCGGAACCAGCCACGCAGCCCCCGAACCCGGCGATCAGTCTGCGAATGCGACTCGCCACGCTCTGTGGCCGCCTGGTCTCGGATGTCCACCATCGTCGGCGGCTTCTCCCGCCGCTGGCAGAGGAAGGCGTATAGCGACCGCAAGCCCTGGCGGGTAAGCAGCCCCCTTCAGCTTGTCGCTGCCAGGACGCGGAAGCTCGTTCCCGCTCATCGCGGAACCACCGGTGCCGGCCGATCGATTTGCTCATTTGGCCCAGCTAGCCGCCACCACTCATCGTTGATCCTGACACCGTCAAGTGGTGATGCGGGCACGACCTGCACGCTCACTACCTCACCAGGCTCGGGTACTACGGCGCCGAGCGCGGCAGCGATGTCACGCTGGACGAAGTAGTCGCCGCCGAGGATGAGGTAGCCCTCCGGGCGGAGCGCGCTACGCGAACCACCGTTGTCACGTACGCGCTTCATGTAGTCGTCCTGCTGCGCCACCGTGGCGATGATGTTGCGTGACAGGCGGCAATTCGTTGCCCGACGGAGCAGTTCATTCACCCTTGCCTGCCCGCTGCGGCCTGACATGATCTCGCCCACGACCGGGGGAGGGAGCTGGAGCAGTGCATTCGGCTGCATTGGAGCATTCCGGTGGAGCCATCTAATCTGTGAGCGGCCGTGGGAGTTGAGACCGGTCTTCCTATCACGGTTTTCACTCGTGCGCCGGTTCTCAGCGGTTACCCGCACGACTCCCGCACTCCACACCGATCGCTGGTCATCAGCCTCGGTCACCAGAATGATCTGCTCGAAACTCTCCATCGGCAGCATCCACGCGCCCGTGTGCGAATACTTGCAATCGACTTCGAGGCCGACAATGTTAAAGTCCAACAGGCCCCCGTCGGGGAGCCTGAACTCTCGCTGCAGGTTGATCTCGATGAGCGTCCCAAAGTGCGTCTTCTCCGTCTTGAAAAGCTGATCAACGCTGTAACGTCCCGTGTGCTGACCGTCATAAAGCTGGTCGAAGGTAGCGCGGAACACCTTTGCCATCCGCGTTCCGTCCGGGTCCAGCCTGCGTAACTCAGCCGCCACTGCGTCGACGCCGACGTCGGCCGCAGCGGTGCGGAGATCGAACCTGACCATTTCTTCACCATATATGGGTGAAAGCTCTTGACTTCCGGCCCCCGATCCAAGTCGCTACGTGATGCGGCGGTCGCTGACTCCCCCGGTAGTCCGATCCCGGTGACCGGAGTGGCCTGAATGAGAAGTGCCCGCGCCTGCCGTGTCTGATGGCCTTGCTAATCTGACGCTCAGGCGGTGACCGAAGGAGCTGGCGCTATGGCGGGAGGATACGAGGATTGGCAGCGGGGGCTTTCTGCTGCCTTCCTCATCCCGCACCAAGGCCCAACCGTGCTATTCCTCGATGACAGCGAGCTCGCCCGCTTCCGCCCAGAGGCGGAGAACGCGGCCGACGACCTCGCCGAAGCGGTACGCAGCAGGCTCAGGCTCGTCGATGGCCGATCCATGTTCGCGCCCATCATGGCTTCTCACCGGCAATGGCAGCGCAGCCCGCAACTTGACCCGCCGCCGGTGCTGCCAGTTATCGCCCTTACCGTCCTCGCAGCGACCAGGATGCGATCGGACGCGGATGCGCGCTCTACGAACTACTATCTCCGGCTCGCGCAAGCACTCTGCCCAGGCGCCGACGCCGAGACCATCGGGACACTCCGCAACGATCTCAGAGAGGGCGGGGCCTTTCTTGACGTCGTGGAGATGTGGCGCGGGCTGCACGGCTGGATAGAAGCGCAAGACGGCGCCATAGGCGCCTCGACCATCCGGGACCACCCCCACCTCCAGCGGATCGGCTACCCGCTGTCGCAAGCACTAGTACGCCAGAGCGACCGCATGGCGCTCACCCGCTTCTTCCAGGCTCTCGACGTCACTCCCGGTGCCGTCCCCGATGCTCGCGTGATTGCAGCCGCGCTCGATATCTGGACAGCAGCCGCTCAGAACCGTCTCAGCGAGGCATTCATGCGGGCCCTGGGTGACGCGGACCTCCGCTCGCTCCTCGCCGTCGTCGTCGAGGCCCACGCGCAAGCATGGGACGGCCGGGTGCTGACCAGCGAGGGGAAACAGCGGATCGAAATCCGGCTGAGCATCGATATCGACGCCTGGAAGACCCGTTGGCTTTTCCCTGTTCCTCCGGGCGGCCCCGACACGCTTACTGTGCTCGAGCCCAGCAGCGACCGGGAAGTAAGCCTCACGACTGTCACTGGACTTGACTATTACTCCGTCCAAGGAAGCCCGGCAGTGACGCCGGAGTTGCTATCCTCCGGGCTCCGGCTACGAGGTAAGGAGTTCACGGCAGAGTTTCCTCCATCACCCGTGCTTTTCCTGAGCCCGGACGCGCAAACGGGTGCCTGGACGTCCGTACCTGGAATGCTCCCCTTCGAGGAGCATCTGGTCGCTATTAGCGCTCCTCACATCACGGAGTTTCGGCAGGTACTCACCCAGGCCGCCGTTGACGGCTGGCGCCTCCTCCCTCAGCGTGGATCTGTCCTCCTGTCCGGGTATGCCCTGTTTCAGGGCGTTCGCTTTACCAACGGAGAGATACTCGAGGAGGCTCTCGCGGGGCTGCCGGGACTTCGTCGCATCGGCGTCACGCCTGCTGCCGTCCCTCGTGCCCGGCTCGTCCGTGGCCTTCCTCTCGCCACATCAATCTCAGCCACGCACTATCTCATCGGCGGCGAACCGGACCTGTTACTACCCTCCGGGCCGGACTCACGCACCGCGACCGTGACACTCGACGGCCGGCGCGAACAGCTCCAGGCAAACGGATTTCCGCTAGAGCTGCGCCGCTTTATCAGCGACACGGGCCGTCACATCGTGGACGCAGACGGGCAAGAGCTCTCCTTCACCACGCTGGAGGAAGGGCCGGACCCTTCCCAGCCATCCGGCACAGCCTCACTTGGCTGGACTCAGGACGCTCAGATGAGTGCACACGGCCACCTGCTCGCCGTAACTGGCGCCCGCGTGAGTGGCCCGTCTGATTCGTACCCCATCCTCGTGCGTCGCGGCCGGGACGAATCCTGGCTCCTGCACGCTAACGGACGCACCGAGCGGCTGGCGGAAACCGAACCGCCCGCGTTCCTATCCAGCATCGACATCGAGCTCCGCTCACCGTGCTTCGAAATCAGTGCCGCGTCAACCGCCCGGTGGCTCGCCCAACGACGCGGAGCCCGATGGCGGCTCACAGAGATCGGTTCATCAGAGTCGAACGAGTACGACCTCGACATCGATGTCCTCGACGCCTGGAAACGGGCATGCAGGGACGCCAACGGTGCGCAGCTCTGGAAAGTACAGCTGAGCATGGCCGGGGGCGCAACATGATTGGCAACCTCCTGCTGACCTGGATCAGCGAAAACGGCAGCGGCACGATCGCCAACTTCCGGGCCCGTGCCGCATGGCTCGCGCGCACCGAGAACCTCGACGTGCACGAAAGCGCCACAGGACGCTGGCTGCGCGACGTCGCCTCCCTCGGCCACTGCGAAGTCGACTGGAAAACCGGGAAATGGTCAGTCGCCCCGCCTGTCATCGCCCGGCTCCCATTTGCCGATGGCCTCGCGATCCTCACTGGCGCCCGACGACCGCGACTAGTCCGTGCCCTCGAAGAAGGGGGAATCTACACCGAGCATGCGACGCGCCCCGGTTCGGAGCGCGACATACCCGCACCGCACACGATCTTCATCCCCTACGAGCGAGCGAGCGACCTCGGGGAAGCAGCCCTTGCAATCGGTGCGACCTATGCCGGTTGCGCCGCAGCCGCCATAGCGGCCCTGCTCCGGACTCCACCCCCTCTTAGCGCGAGCGCGCCGCCTGCATACGACTCGACATTCGAACAGCTCGTCAGCTTCGGCCCGCACACGTGGGTGCAGGCGTCATCCCGCGATTCCCACCTACCCGATGGACTCTTCCGCGAGCAAATCAACGGCCGGTGGCGGCATACGCTGCGCCGCGACGGCAACTGGTATGCCACCGATTTCTCGCATGGAGTCTTTGCCGAACTTGCCCGGCGCGGCCAAAACGTCGTTCGCTGGCGGTCAGACAGTGACCGTCGCACTACCACCGGCACGGTCATCATCGACTGGGGAGCACCGCTCCCGCCACTTCACTCGCGTGCGCTCGTTCTGTGCAGCGGTTTCGTCCCCCGGTTCGGCGGTACCGCGGAGACCGTCCTCTACGACAATGTCCCCCGCGAGATTGCCGCCCAAGTTGCCGACTCGCTCGGGCAAACTATGGAAATCAGCATCTGAGCAGGAAGACACGGCGTTCACATGACCAACAGCAGCAGGCATCTCGACGCCATCGAGACGTTTCAGCATCTCCGCGACGCCTACTTCCGCTACTACGACACGCCATTCGGTCTCGCCGACGAGCGCCTTCAAGCCGAGCGCCGGGCGCTCCTGGACCGCGACGGCGGCGCCTACCGCAAACCCCTGCTCGAGCTGAGGCCCGAGTACGAAAGCTCCGGCCGCAGCCTCGCCGAATCCGCTGCCGCGGCGGGGGCAGACCGAGACCTGGCCGACTTCATCAGCACCGGCCTGTTACAGGGAGTCCCCTCGCTATACCGGCACCAGGAAGAAGCCCTCACAGCTGGAGTTCAGCCAGGCCAGCACATGGTCATCACCGCCGGAACCGGCTCCGGTAAGACCGAGTCATTCCTCATGCCGGTCCTGTCTTCACTGCTGAACGAATCCCGGACCTGGACCGGACACGGGGCGTCACCAGACGACTGGTGGACTTCCGAAGGCAATCCGTACCGTCCTCAGCGCGACGGGGAAACCGGCCGCGAAGCCGCAGTGCGCACCATCGTCCTGTACCCGATGAACGCCCTCGTCGACGATCAGCTCATCCGCCTGCGCCGCGCCCTCGACAACGATGGCATCCGCGCATGGCTGGACGCCAACCGCAACGGGCACCGGTTTTACTTTGGCCGGTACACCGGTGCTACCCCTGTTACTGGCACTCGCAGCAACAACCTCGCTCTCGGCGAACTACGCCGCTACCTGCGACAGACCGACCAGCGCGGCGCTCGCGCACGGCAGATCGCCGCGCAGAAGGCGGATGACGATCTCCGGTACTTCGTGCCGCGACTCGATGGCGCCGAGATGCGCTCACGCTGGGACATGCTCGACTACCCGCCCGACATCCTCATCACGAACTACTCCATGCTCAACGTGATGCTGCTGCGCGAACGCGACGGCCACTTCTTCGACTCCACAAGGCGATGGCTCGACAATCCCGCCAACGTCTTCACCCTCGTCGTTGACGAGCTGCACACATACCGCGGAACCGCCGGCACTGAAGTGGCCTACCTCCTGCGCACGCTCAAGCGCCGCCTCGGCCTCGACGCGCGACCAGAGCAGTTCCGCGTCCTCGCGGCATCCGCCTCACTCGACTCTGAACGCGACAGCGACTACCTGCACCAGTTCTTCGACGTCGATCCGGGAACGTTCTCCTTCATCACTGGCTCCAGCACCACCCCGGCCGAGTACCAGGTGCCTCCTGCTGCCGATCCCGCCGAGCTCGCGACCGCTGACGCAGTAACCGCTGCGGCAGCCGGACGAGCCGGCGGCGTGGTGAATGCCCTTCGGGGCGCACTTCATGGCAACGGAACCGGCGGGGCGAAGACGCTCAGGCAGATCGCCCAGGAAGTCTTCCCCGCCACGCCAGACGAACTCTCTGAACAGGCAATCGCCAACGTCCTCGCCGGACTTGCCCAGGACCCTCAGACGGGCGACCCGAAGCTCCGCGCCCACCTGTTCTTCCGAAACGTCGTCGGCATGTGGGCATGCTGCGACCCCTCATGCAGCGCCGTCACCGACCCGCAAGCCGCGCGTACCGTCGGAAAACTCTACGCCGAGCCAGCTACCCGCTGCGAATGCGGAGCACGGGTACTCGAGCTGCTGTACTGCCAGAACTGCGGCGATGTCCTCCTCGGCGGCTTCGCGCCGGAAGGGGAGCTGCAAAAGCAAGCTGTTAACACCATGCTGCTGGCCGACGTACCCGAGCTCGCAAAGCTGCCCGACCAGGTTACCTTGCAGCGCACTCCCGATAACTACCTCGTCTACTGGCCCCGCCCTGAAACCACGCTGACGAACCTCGATTCAGCCACCTGGAATCGCGACAATAACGCAGTCTCCTACGCCTTCCGCCGCAGCGCGCTGAACCCCGCCTCCGGTGAAATCAGCAACATTGCCGAAGGATTCACTGGATGGAGTTTCCACGCCCGCCTCGCCCGCAACAACGCCACCGGAGAGTTGCGCCGCGCTCCCGAGACAGTCAGTCCATTTCCAACGCAATGCCCGAACTGCGGCGATGACTGGGAGATCCAGTACGGCCGCAACGGAAGGCTTCCGGCCACCGATCCCGCGACGCAGCGCTCACCCATCCGACAGATGCGCACCGGTTTTGAAAAGATCAACCAGGTGCTCACCACGGAGCTCGCCAACGACCTCCGAGACGCCGACCGCAAGCTAATCGTCTTCACCGACAGCAGGCAGGACGCCGCAAAGCTGTCCGCCGGACTCAGCCTCCGGCATTACCAGGACCTGCTGCGACAGCTGCTCTACGCGCGCCTCGCCGGCTCTGGCAGCGCCGTGCTAGATCTTGTTCTTGCCGAGGGCCACGTGGTCCGCAACGAGAAGACCGTCGAGTCTTTCGCAGCTCTCGCCCGGCTCAGGCAGCGCAACGCCTCGCTTCTCGATGAACTCCGGGACATCTGGGACGGCAAGCCCGAGACCGGCCCGGGCGACGCCGAACGCCTCAAAGCAGCGCTTTCCGCGCCGCCTTCCCTTCGGGAACTTGCCGCCGAAGTATCCGCCGATCTTCTGGGCCTCGGGATGAACCCCGGAGGACCTCATGCACGCCTCCGCGAAACCGCTGAAGACCATGCAGTGACATGGAGCGAGCTTTACGATTGGCGTCTCAAGCCTCCAGCGCCGAAGCCAGGCCTCACGGACCCGCAGAGGTCACTCCTCAGCGACATCGGCCGCTCCCTCGAGGAAGAACTCCTTGAAGGGCTGTTCTCCGGCGGAGGACGTGACTTCGAATCCCTTGGCCTCGGCTGGCTGGCCCTAGCTTCCGACACCGCACCCGCCGATGCGCCGGCTGACCCGGCCACCGGACAAGCGAGGGCAGCGCTGCGTATATTGGCTGACCAGCGCCGGTTCTTCGGTCTACGAGGTGTACGGGACGACCCGACCCCCAAACTCCGGAAGTTCTGGGCAGCCGTGGCCAGCGCGGAGGGCTCAACGGCAGATAGCCTCCGCGACGATGCCCTGAACAGAGCCGGGAGTGCAGTCGTCGAATACTTGATCGACCCCTCGGCCGTGGTCTTGCGAATGGGGGAGGGGCGCGCCTGGACCTGCACGAGATGCAGCCGTCAGCATCTGACTACTGGCAATGGTTACTGCACCAAGTGCGCGGCACCGCTACCTGCTGATAATGTCCCCGTTGATCTCGACCAGGACTACTACGCGTGGAAAGCAACCCGCGACGATGGCAGATTCCGTCTCAACACCGCAGAGCTAACCGGCCAGACCGACCGCATCGACGCGCAGTCCCGCCAATCACGCTTCCAGGATGTTTTCCTGGGCTCAGGAGAAAACGAGCTCACCGACGCTATCGACGTCCTCTCGGTTACGACGACGATGGAGGCCGGAGTAGACATAGGCGCCCTCTCCGCAGTCGTTCTCGGCAACATGCCTCCGACCCGATTCAACTATCAGCAGCGTGTCGGACGTGCAGGGCGACGTAACTCACCCGTCGCGGTCGCGCTAACCGTATGCCGCGGCCGCAGTCATGACGAGTACTACTTCGAACGCCCAGACCGCATCACGAATGAGCCCACGCCGAAGCCCTACCTCGCTCTGAACCGACCGGAGATCTTCACGCGATCACTTCGGAGCGAGGTCCTTCGCCAAGCATTCTCGGAGCTCATCTCCGCGATCGGCGGCGAAGACGCCAGCAGCAACGTGCACGGCGCATTTGGCAAGACCAGCGACTGGCACACTTTCCTCCGGCCCAGGCTCGAGGGGTGGTTGGCGGACCACCCAGGCGTCGTGCGGGAAACCGCTCGCTCGCTCGCCCGCAGCACGGCATTCCAAGGCACTGCGGACGAAGAAGCGGAACGGTGCATCAGCGCACTCCTCGACGACATCGATCACTCGGTCCTCGCCCAACGCCACGATGACCTCAGCCAGCAGCTGGCTGAAGACGGACTCCTCCCCATGTTCGGATTCCCCACTTCGGTCAGGTACCTCTACCTGAAGCGTCCTCAGCGCTCGTACCCGTGGCCTCCGGCAGGAGTAATTGACCGCGACCTCAGCATGGCGGTCAGCCAGTTCGCCCCCATGAGTGAAGTCGTCCGAGACGGGACCGTCTATCCGGTCGTCGGCGTCACCGCATTCAAGCCATCTGGACCACGACCCCAGCAGGAACCCGAACCGCTTGGTATCGAGTCGCCTCTCTCCATCTGTCGCGCTTGCTCCTACCTCGGCGAGCAGCAAGACCTAAGTACCTGCCCAAGATGCGGTGCCGGCCCTGCCTTCTATACGACCGTGCCTCTACGGGAACCGCTCGGGTTCCGCAGCGGAACCGGCACAGACTTCGACGGCAACTTCTCGTGGAGCCCCCGCGCGATGGCTGCCCGGGCAATGACAGATATGGAGGCCCTCGCCCGCCAGGCCCCTGGAAACTCCCTGATACTCTCCGGACCTGGCTCCCGGTACGTCATCAACGACAACGGCGGACAGCTCTTCACTCTCCGCCGTGCGGCACCCGGCGGTCCTGAATGGGGCGGCTACGTCTCCACCCGTGCCATCGATGCGGGGCTCCTCCATTCGTCGTTTGCCACTGGAGATCCGATCAGCGTCGCCCTCGGCGCCGTGCAGCACACCGACTTCCTCTTCGCAGGGGCCGGTGCACCCACGAATCTCGAAACCGGGCTCCGCCTCAACCTCGTCTCCGGAATCCGCCAGCCCTACGGTGCGCAGGAAGTTACTGACAGTCGACGTGCCGCGTGGTACTCGCTCGCATTTCTTCTGCGCACTGTTGCCTCTGCGGCGCTCGATATCCAGCCTCTCGAACTTGCCGCGGGCATCTATTCCGGCGTTACCGGGAGCGAACCCGCCACGTACGCGTTCCTGGCCGACACTCTAGAGAACGGCGCAGGGTTCAGCACCCAGCTCGGCTCATCCGGGTTTCTACCCGATTTTTTCAGCGCAGTGGACAGCTACTTAGCCGAGCTGGAAGACCCTTCGCATACCAAGGTCTGCAGCTCATCGTGCTACCGCTGCCTTCGGGACTACGGAAACATGGCCTATCACGCCCTGCTCGACTGGCGGCTTGCCAGGGACCTGTTCCGGCTCCTACAGGGGCTGCCGCTGATCATCGACGATGCGGCAGAAACCGCCGCCATCGACCGCTGGTCACACGCGTACAACGCTGCACCGATCAGCAGCGTGGTCCCAGCCGCGCGATACGACAGCCCTAGCACCGGCTCATTCGCAATAATCGCCCGACACGCTTTCGAAGCCTCCGAGGACACGCTCATCGCCCCTCGTCTTGCCGAAGCAATGGCCGAGATCGAAGCCTCCGAAGAAGACCTGGACGGTGTGGTTTTCGTTGACTCCTTCACCCTCGACCGCGATCCGCGCCGCGTTCTCAAACTCATCTCCGACTCCGAACTGGCAGGTGCGTGATCCCTGAAGCCCCGGAACCGCAATGGTGGTCAGCGACAGCCAGCTGGCGTCTGCTGCGCTGTACCGCATCCGCGGCACCCGCCTCGGCACCGTCGAGACCAATAGAGCAAACCGCAGACAACCCCGGAGCCATCGCACACCTTGCGTTGCAGCGCTGGATCGAGGCAGGAGAGTGGTCATCCGCACACCCAGGCACGCGGCTCCAGGAGCGTTTCGACGAAGTCGCGAAAGCTCATGAGGCCGAACCGGCACGCATGCGCCAGGGAATCGTCACCCGGGCCCGGCTCCAGACTCGCGGGCAGGCCCTCTCAGAGATCCTCGCCAGTGCCGGCTCTCGGCCGCAAAGCGAGGTGCTCTTGCGTGACGACGATCGGTTCCTCTTCGGCGTCCTCGACATCGTGTCTCCCGGGGGTGGCGGGCTCATCATCGACCTCAAGACCGGACGCAACGCCTCCGCAGCCCTATCACCCGCGATCTACCACCAGATGACTTTCTATGCGCATCTGTTCCAGGTGAACTTTGGGGCATTTCCAGAACGTGTGCTTGTCTTCAGCTTGCAGCGCGGCCTCGTAGAGGTTCCAATGACCAGCTCCGACATCGCCCCATTCTTGAGCAAGATTCACGCCGCGCAAGGTTCAGATCGAGTCGCCACCTATCCGCGCGCTGACGTATGCCGCTACTGCCCGAAACGCCTAGGCTGCCAGCCGCATTGGGACGCCATCTCCGCCTGGGACGATGCTGACGCCATCGAGGGTGAGGTCGCCGCCATCGAACACTCCAGCTCCGGGACCGCCGCAGTACAGATCGGGGGCGAGTGGCTGACGGGAGTATCAGCGACCATCCTCCCCAGCAACCTGGCACCTGGCCAGTTCGCGCGCGCTGTGCGCGTCCGCCGAGGTAGAGGTAACGCATCCGGTGACTGGTCGGCGAGCAGCAGGAGCCGCCTCCGCATCCTGCCCGAATTGTGATTCGCGCGGACGAACGGGCGCGTAGTGTTCAGCAGGCGAATAATCCGGTGAGAGTCTTCGGAGATCATGTCCGGTTTAACCGCGTGAGTGCCCCGCTCAGGTCAAATCAAAGAAGAAGCTAGTAAGCCAATGGAATGGAGGCGCTGTCACATGGTTGCTCTGCACGTCCTGGGAAACGGGTTTGATCTGCAACACGACCTTCCCACTGCATACGCCCCGCACCTGAAGAAGATCGCTGTTGATGCCGAACGTTTCCACGGGGAGTGGGAGTGTTACAGCGATGCAGAGGATCTCTGGTCAGACGTGGAAGCGAATCTCGCACATCCCGACATGGACATGCTCCTCCAGCATCTCGAGAGCTACGCGCCCGATCTTCTATCGGAACGCGAAGGCGACAGAGACGGCATCATCCACGAAGCTGAACAGCTCCTGGACTTTCCTCTTGAAGAGTTCGCGAGACGCGCCGATGAGGCGCTTGAAGAGCAGAAGCCGTTGGGTATCTTTCAGAAGATCTTCGGTCCGCACGATTACTTCCTTAACTTCAACTACACGCACACTTTGGAACGTCTTTATGAGATTGATCCTTCTCGTGTTCTGCACGTGCATGGCGAAGTTGGTGGTGAGCGACTCATCCTCGGATATGCGCCTGGGGCGCTCCGAGATCTGCCGGAATTGCACGAGTGGGACAACGAGGAGAGTTTTGACTTCTATCGATCCACCGCGCACGGGGCGCTCGAGAAGCGCCTGAAGCAATTTGAAAAGACTTACCAAGTGGAGAGAATGACCGAATTCCTCGCTCAGGTTCCTCGCCACTTTGACCGCGTTGTTGTCTACGGCTTCTCGTTCGGCTTAGTCGACAAACCGTACTTCGATCGAATAGCAGAGCTGCTGGAAGATGTGCCTTGGGTTATCTATGCGTACAACAGGACTGCTTTGGAAGATGCATGTTCTCATCTGGATGAGTATGGATGCGGCATCAGGTACCAAAAGCAGGTCCTGGACGAGAAGTCTTCTCAGCTCACCCCGCGACCGACTGCGACGACTGGCTGATCGCTCGCTGTAGACGTGGCACCGTCAGGGTATGCCTGTCAGCCAAGCCGACTGGCCGGAGACACCTCTGCTTGCTGATACGGCTTTTTGTGTCCACCGCTTGAACTCTGGCTAGAGCCCATCAGCCGACGCCACGCAATACACGTAACGCAGGCTGACGCGTGGGGTTTCGATCAGTCCGAAAAAAGGCCGCACCACGCGACGGGGGATGCCAGTCTTGGTTTCCGCGTCGCGAGCTTTTTCCCAGCACACGTCATCACGGCTTCGGTCACGCGGGTCAGCGCTGAGGGGACGCTCTCGTGCTCCCTGATTCTCACGACAGTCCAGTCGGCTTCCCGCGGAATAGTGCCCCTGGAACGCCACCGTGATCGTGTCCGTCGGACCGTTACGGTGCTTCGCCACGATCAGATCGGCCTCACCCGCACGCGGGGAGTCCTTCTCGTAAGCCGCCTCACGGTGCAGCAGCACCACCATGTCGGCATCCTGCTCGATCGAGCCCGACTCCACGCAGGTCGGACAGGGCGGGCTTCTTATCGGCGCGCTGCTCGGCACCACGGTTCAGCTGCGACAGAACGATGACGGGAACCTGCAGTTTCTTCGCCATCAGCTTCAGCGCACGCGAGAACTCACTGACCTCCTGCTGGCGCGACTCGACGGCTTACCGCTCGCGAGCAGCTGCAGGTAGTCGATGACGACCATCTCCAGACCCTCGCGCTGCTTCAGGCGACGGCACTTCGCGCGGGTCTCCATCAGGGTCGTGCAGCCCCGGGTGGCGGCAACGGGGCCCAAACTCCCCCTCAAGTACAGCCCGAGGCCCCAACGAGATGCCGCACAAAGAACCGCCCCGCATCTTCCCCCGCAAACGCCGGCACCCCCGTGTGCCCGCCCATGTTGGCCACCAGCGTCTTCTCGACCGAACCGAACGCGTCGAACAGATCCAGCGCGGCCTGGCGGTCATTCCCCTCGTCGTCCCACTGCAACAGGACGTGGAGCGGGATCGTGACCCGACGCGCCTCGTCCATCGATGACCGCGGCACGTAGCTCCCCGCAAACAGACCCGCGGCCGTAATGCGCGGCTCAACGACGGCGAGGCGCACCCCGACCGCGATAACTCCGCCGGAGAAACCCACCTGCGCGCCGATCTCGGGCAGCGCGAGCACCGCGTCGAGCGTCACCTGCCACTCGGGCACCGCCGCATCCACGAGCGGAAGGACGAGCCGGTCGATCACGTCGGCGCTGGGCTTCTCCCCGGCGGCGAGCGCAGCGCGCAGGTCGGTGCGCGCCTGATCCGCGCCGGGAAGCGGTGGGCGGTCGCCGGTACCGGGCAGCTCGATGGTCACCGATGCGAAGCCCTCCGCCGCGGCGGCGCGAGCGCGCGCCACCAGCCGCGGATGCATTCGGCGCGTGCCGAACCCACCGGGTTGGTTCAGCAGCAGCAGAGGCACCGGCGATGACGGGGCGGCAGCGGGTGGCATCCAGAGAATGCCGGTGAAGGCGTCGAGCGTGAACTCGCGTTCGAGGCCGCCGTCGTCGAGCAGGGCGTGAGAGGTGAAGTGCATGGTCGGGCCTTTCGGGAGCGCGCAGGAAGCGGTGCTCCCGGGCTACCTATCGCCCGACCGTGACTCCGCGAAGGAGCACCCACGTCGATTCGTTCACGGGGACCACCTCCTCAGGCTTCAGCACGGGCCACCGAACAGTATCCCTACCCACCCCTCAACGAAACAACTCGACGTGGTCGACCACCCACGCGCGAAAGGTCCGCGACGGGCGACCCGTGATGCGGGCGTACTCACCGGAGATGCGCGGATTCGCGCCGACCGCCTCACGCCAATCCTTGATGATCTGCCGCACCCACACCGCGGGGACGAACCGCGACAGCATCGCCGACGATTCCGCCTCGGTCTGTTCGATCACCGCCACAGGACGCCCGATGACGTCGCCGATCAGCGCGACCTGCTCGCGGAGGGTCAGACGCTCCGGTCCGGTGAGCACCGGCGCAGCACCCACGAGGGTGTCGGTGGTGAGGGCGACCACGGCGACATCGGCGATGTCCTGTTCATGAATGGGCGCCTGCACCGCGTCGGGGTACGGCAGCGGAACGGCGCTCTCGCCCTTCACACCCCAGCTCCAGCGGGCGGCGTTGCTCGCGAATCCGCCGGGTCGCAGGAACGTGTACGCGAGACCCGACCGCACGACGGCCTCCTCCACCCGGAGAAACCGCGACCCGTTGAAGTCCTCGGCCGCGCCCGGAAACGTCACGGACGACGACGACAGCACGACCACGTGACGCACGCCCGCTGCCGCGAAGGTCGCCAACAACGCGTCCGGATCATTGAGGTCGGCGTAGAGGAACACGCGCTTGACACCCGTCAGAGCGTCGGCGAACGACGCCGGGTCATCGAGATCCGCCGCGAACACCTCCACCTCCGCGGGCAAAACCAGCTTCTGTGGCGTGCGGCTCGTCGCGCGCACCCGCTCCCCACGATCGAGCAGACCCGCCACGACCGCACCACCCACGGCGCCACTGGCACCGACAACAAGAATTGACATGATCACTCCTTAACGAACAGCGTTCGCGAACAATGTTCGTCACGAATGCTGATCGTGTCAAGTGATAGCGTGTCCACATGCCGTCGCCCGTAGAACCGGTCTCGCGCCGCGCCCGCCCCGCGAAGGCGCCTTTGTCCCGCCAATCGATCCTCGAGGCGGCGATGGCTCTGATCCGCGAGAACGGCGTCGAGGCGGTCAGCCTCAGGCAGGTCGCCGCCCGGGTCGAAACCGGCCCCGCCTCGCTCTACGCGTACTTCGGCAACCGTGACATCCTGCTCGAGCACGTCCTGGATGCCGCGTACGCAGAGGTGTCCCTCGTGGATGCCACCGACGACGGCCGCGATTGGCGAGACGCCCTCGCCGGCACCATCGTCCACACGATCGAAACGCTGGAGACCTACCCCGGCCTGGGCGCGATCGCGCTCGGCTCGATCCCCGTCCTCCCCGGCGCTCTCCGCCTCGCAGAACACGAGTTGGCGCTGATGGAGTCGGGCGGCGTTCCCGCCGACCGCGCCGCGCTCGCGGTCGACCTCATCGCGCAGTTCGCCGCATCGACCGCCGTCGAACGGACCGTGCGGCTCAGCCGCGGGGATGTCGGCGACGATCGCGCACACGTCCTCACCGCCTACGAACAGGCCGATCCCGAACGATTTCCGCACGTCGCTCGCTCCGCGCCGTTGCTCACCGGCCCCGACGACTCAGCACGGCGTGACTTCGCGATCGACGTTCTCCTGGCCGGAATCGAGCGCGCCGGCGTTCGGCACGCCTGAGACTCATTGCGCGCCGCGGCGGGTCTGGTCCCTGTCGGTGACTCGGAGTACGGTCGGCGGCATGACCCCTGCCACCCTCTTCCTCCACGCCGATGCCGCGCTGCGCGAGGTCATCGACCAGCTCGATCCCGCCGACTTCTCCGCTCCCGTCCCGAAGGAGTGGAGCCAGCTCGAGTCGCCCACGCTGCTCGGCATCCTCGGGCGACATGGCTACGACGAAGCCTGGATTCCCGACGTCATCGCGGGCCGCGCGGCGGCCGATGGCGACCCCTACGCCGACGCCGACCTTCTCGGCGACGACCCCGTCGCGTCGTACGACGCTCTCAACGACACGGCGACGGCAGCCGTGAAGGCGGGCGACATTGCCGACACCTTCCACTTCACCTACGGCGACTACCCGGCCGACGAGGGCTTCGCACACCTCGCGACCTATCGCGCGTTCCAGGCGTACTCGATCGCGAAACACTTCGGCATCCCGTTCCACCTCTCCCCCGAGTTGGTCGCCGGATTCAACGAGCACGTCACCCCGCACGCCGACGAGTGGCGGCAGTGGGGAGTCTTCCCTCCGGCGATCGAAGCGCCCGCGGATGCCGACGACGAGACGCGACTGCTCTGCACGCTGGGATTCTGGCAGCCCTGACGTTCGCGGTCAGGCGATCCGCGCCGGTTTGCCTGTGCGCGCGCTCGCATCGAGCGCACTGTCCATCACCGCGATGAGCTGTCGACCATCAGCCGTGACGAAGTAGTCGCCGAGCGAGGTGATCGTGTCGGCGATGTCGACACCCCAGGGCGGGCTGACGTCCGGCTTGTCGATGTCCCACACCACGCCGGCGGGCGGGTGTTGCCGCAACTCGCGCTCGACGTTCGCCAGTTCCGCGCGGGCGAGGTCAGCGGCATCCGGAGACAACTCACCATCCCGATAGAGAGCCGCGAGCGTCGGGAACCGCGAGCCGCGAGCACCGCCCTCGAGCCGAACCGTGACGGTGTCGAAGAACGAGCCGAGAAAGTCGGCGCGTCCGACGGAGTACGCGATCGGACCCACCCTCAGACTGACGCTCATGGCAAGAGCTTAGGGAGGCTCAGTCCGCGTCTCACGGCGCCGGATTCTCGATCAGGTTCACCTGCGTGCCGTCGATGTCGATCAGGTTCCCGATCCGCAATCCCGACGGCTGCGTCGCCACCGGATGAAGGCGCGGGAACCCGACCGTCTTCTCGACGACACCCGCCGACGTTATGCGCCGGTACAGCTCGTCGACATCGTCGACGCGGATGCTGCACATGAACGAGCTGGTCGCGGGGTCGAGGTCGGCGAAGGGGAAGAACTCCAGCGTGAGGTCGCCGCGCCGGAGGATCAGCCAGCCCTCGTCGCGGTAGTCCTGCTCGAACCCGAACCCTCGGTAGAACGCGACCGTGGCGTCGAAGTCGCGGGACGGCAGGTTCGGGACGGCGCGATCGGTCATGCGGCAGACCCTACAGCGATGCGCGCTCCCCCATCACCCCAGCCCGAACCGGTGCGACGGGTCGAGGTTCTTCCCGAGAATCGCCGTGATCCGCGAGAGGTGGGCCAGATCTTCCGGCGAGAGCGCATCGATCACGAGCCGACGCGCGGTGGCGATGTGTCGAGGCGTCGCCCGGATCACCTCCCGCCGCCCCGCCGCGGTCAGGGTGGCCATGCTGACGCGGCGATCGGCGGGCGAGATCGACTTCTCGACCAGTCCGCGCCCTTCCAACCGACGGCACACGTGCGACACCCGCGGGAGTGTCGTGTTGGTGGCCTCGGCGATTTCGCTCATGGATGCCGTCGACTCGGGCATCGCGCGAAGGTACGACATGAGGCCGAACTCGTAATGCGTCATCCCGGAGTCGCGCGACAACTGCGCATCGAGCTCGCTCGGCAGCAGGTTGCAGACGCGCAGGAGTCCGAGCCAGGCTTCCCCCTCTTCGGGGGTCATGCGCGGGACGGCGTAAGTCATGGGGTGCTCCGGGAGCGGGAGGGGGCTACCGCGCCTTCACGCTACCCCGAGGTCGAGGTGGTGACCGGTGTGATCGCGCTTCGCCCGCAGATAGCGCGCGTTCGCCGCGGTCAGGTGCACCCCGGTCGGCACGACGCCGTGGACGGTGATCCCGAGCGCCGTCAGCTGCGCGACCTTGTCGGGGTTGTTCGTCAGAAGCCGGATGCCACGCAGCCCGACCGCATCGAGCATCTGCGCGGCCGCGGTGTAATCGCGTTCGTCTTCCCCGCGCCCCAGGGCGGTGTTCGCCTCGTAGGTGTCGAGTCCGGCATCCTGCAACGCGTACGCGTCGAGCTTCGCGTACAGCCCGATGCCACGGCCTTCCTGCCGCAGGTAGAGCAGCGCGCCACCCTCGATCGACAGCCGCTCGACGGCCTCGCGCAGCTGAGGGCCGCAGTCGCACCGCTCCGAGCCGAATACGTCTCCCGTAAGGCACTCGCTGTGCAGACGGACGAGCGGCGCCTCCTGGCTTCCCGACGTCCCATCGAAGGACAGCAGCAAATGCTCGGCTCCGTCGGCGAGGTGACGGAAAGTCGACACCCGCGCGGTCGTTGCGAAACCGTCGGCGAAGCGCAACGGGATCTGCACCTCGGTACGGACCTCCGCGCGCGGGACGAGAGAGATGGCCGCGTTCATGCCGCACCTTCTTCCGGCGTGACGGTGAGCAGGGTTCCCCAGGGATCGCGGAGCCGGAGGCTCCGCCCGTCGTCCTCCGTGGCGATGCCGCTGTGGCGGGCACGATCGGCGAGGGCGAGCACGTCACTGCGCTCCGGCATCCGGAGACGAACGTCACCCAGGCCGAGCGAGACCGCGCGGGGGCCCGCGCCCGCGCTGTGCCACGTGTTCATGCCGATGTGGTGGTGGTAGCCGCCGGCGGAGATGAAGAGCGCGGACCCGAGATCCATGACGACGTCGAAGCCCAGCGTGTCGACGTAGAAGCGACGCGCCGTCGGGATGTCGCCGACCTGCAGGTGCACGTGACCGATCGTGGCTTCGTCGGTGCTCTCGCGAGAGGGGTCGAAGTGCTCGCGGAGGAAGGCGTTCGGGTCGATCGCCAGGTTCCGCGGCATCCATCCTGCGGGCTTGTTCTGCCAGGTCTCGACCGGGAGATCCCAGTAGAGCTCGATGCCGTTGCCCTCGGGGTCGTGGAAGTAGAAGGCGTTACTGAACGTGTGATCCGTCGCGCCCTCGTACAGGTGCCCCGCGTGCCGGGCCATCGACATGACCGCCGCGGCGAGCGCCGCGCGATCGGGGAACGCGATGGCCGTGTGGTACAGCCCGGCATCGTGCCGGCGGAAGGGCGGCAGGTCGGGCGTGTGGGTGAGCGTCACGATCGGGATGCCGTCCCGGCCGAGGGTCGCGTGCGGACCGGACTGATCGAGCACGTCGAGAGTGACGGCGCGGCGGTAGAACTCCGTCTGCGCGTCGAGGTCTCCGACGAGGAGTTCGACCGTGTCCATGCGCGTGGCGTCGGCTGCGGCACCGGCGGTGTGAAGGGGAGACGGGCGCCAGGTCAGCGCGGGAGCGGTCATCGGATACGTCCTTCGGCCTGCGGAGCGGACGGTCCGACCGCAGTTAGTTGACGCAACAACTAAGTTCCGAATCCCATTCCCCGCTGGCCGCAAGCATCTTCAGCGGCTCGACGAGGCTCGCGGTCCCTTCGCGCCGAGGCGATCAGTAAGGGGTGGTCACGCACACGCGACTGACGGGGAGTGCGGGCTACGCGGTGGTGTGGCGGAGGATCGCGTCGGCGAGTGCGGGCGGATTCTCGAGGGGGAGGAAGTGACCGCATCCGGCGAGGAAGTGTGTGTCAGCGGTGGAGAAGAATTCGGGGATCCGGTCTGCCCAGGCGGGTGGGAAGAGTGGGTCGGCATCCGGCCAGAGGATCGTCGTCGGGGTGTGAATGGGTGCGAGTGCTCCGCTGTAGCCACGGTTGGCGGTGTACCACTGGATGCTGGCGTGGAAGGCTCCGGGCCTGCTGTAGGCCGCGATGAGGTCATCGCGGTGTGGATGCCGCTGCGGTGCGTCGGATCCTGACCATTGATTCCACACCCAGTCGAGGTAGGAGGCGACGTTGTTCTCATTGCCGTCGATGAGCTCGACTGCCAGCGGGGTGCGGTGGAAGTGCTGGTACCAGAACCGCTCTGCATACTCCGCAGCGCCTGCCCGGTCGCCGATTCCGGGATATCCCGGCGTGAGGACCGCGCCGATGAAGCGGTCCGGGTCGGCGCGCAGAGCGGATTGAGCGATGCGGCTGCCGATGTCGTAGCCGACGATCGTCACTCCGCTCGTGGCGCCTACGGCATCGAGTTCGCTCAGGAGGCGCCGGGCATACGAGTCTGCGGTGGCGTCGTCCGTGCCGATCGGACCGGTGTAACCGGTCCCGAATCCTGCGAGCGTCGGGATCAGTACGCGGGCACCGCGCAGGAGGGGCGTAACGGCCCGATAGTCCGAAGGGAGCCCCGGCCAACCGTGCAGGAGCACCACCGGGTTCCCACCCGGCGCCGGTTCAGGCTCCATGATCAACCGACACTCACCGCCCGACTACATCCCCGGCGCCATGTCCGCGAACCGCGAATAGTGCCCCTGGAACGCCACCGTGATCGTGTCCGTTGGCCCGTTACGGTGCTTCGCCACGATCAGATCCGCCTCGCCCGCGCGCGGGGAGTCCTTCTCGTACGCGGCCTCTCGGTGCAGGAGCACGACCATGTCGGCATCCTGCTCGATCGAGCCCGACTCACGCAGGTCGGACAGGGCCGGCTTCTTGTCGGCGCGCTGCTCGGCACCACGGTTCAGCTGCGACAGGGCGATGACGGGAACCTGCAGCTCCTTCGCCATCAGCTTCAGCGCACGCGAGAACTCACTGACTTCCTGCTGACGCGACTCCACGCGCTTACCGCTCGTGAGCAGCTGCAGGTAGTCGATGACGACCATCTTCAGGCCCTCGCGCTGCTTCAGGCGACGGCACTTGGCGCGGATCTCGACGAGGGTCATGTTCGGGCTGTCGTCGATGTAAAGCGGGGCGTCGTTGATGCGGCCACGGGTGGCGGCGACGGTCGTCCAGTCGCGGGAGTCGAGGGTTCCCTTGCGCATGCTCTGCAGCGGGATGGCGCCCTCGGCGCTGAGGAGGCGCATCGCGATCTCGGAGCGGCCCATCTCGAGCGAGAAGAAGATGCACGGCGCGTTCGACTTGATCGCGGCGGCGCGGGCGAAGTCGAGCGCGAGCGTCGACTTACCCATGGCGGGACGCGCAGCGAGCACGATCATCTGGCCCGGGTGCAGACCGTTGGTCAGCTGGTCGAGACCGGCGAAGCCGGTGGGGATGCCGGTCATCGAGCCGTCGCGGCCGCGAGCGGCCTCGATCTCGTCGACAGCGGCATCCACCGCCACCGTCAGGGGGATGTAGTCCTCGGCGCTGTCGTCGCCCGAGACGTTGTAGATCTCGGCCTGGGCGCTGTTGACGAGCTCGGTCGGGTCGCCCTCACCCGAGTAGCCCATCTGCACGATGCGCGTGCCGGCCTCGACGAGGCGGCGCAGCAGCGCACGCTCGGCGACGATCGACGCGTAGTACCCGGCGTTGGCCGCGGTCGGAACGATCGAGGTGAGGGTGTGCAGGTAGTCCGGACCCCCGGCGCGCTGCAGCTCTCCGGTCTTGATGAGCTCGTCCGTGACGGTGACGACGTCGGTCGGCTCGCCGTGCGAGTACAGGGTGAGGATCGCGTCGAAGATCAGCTCGTGCTTCGGCACGTAGAAGTCGGGACCGCGGAGGGTTTCGATGACATCCGCCACGGCATCCTTCGACAGGAGCATGCCGCCCAGAGCGGACTGCTCGGCCAGCATGTCGTGCGGCGGGGTGCGCTCGGGGCGCGGTGCTTTTCCGAGACGCTCTTCGGCGATGTCAGCGATCGACACAGGCTCTCCTTCTGTTCTCGGACGCACTCACCCATCGCGACACGAGAAGGGCGCGGTGACGGCCTCGAG
>Ga0308171_1000200_pt1 | contig 170483 bp, 146 predicted proteins | sample PhyGR1_FD_202135 | JGI IMG/M metagenome (GOLD analysis project Ga0308171, IMG submission 202135) | Phyllosphere microbial communities from UC Gill Tract Community Farm, Albany, California, United States - DLSLSG.R1 | ecosystem: Host-associated > Plants > Phyllosphere > Unclassified | place... | reverse complement strand
ACCCTGCCTTCAGGAGCGATCGGCCTCCCCGGAAGTGCTTCTATAGCCTGACGAGAATAACCTCTCTCATCAGGCTAGGCACAACATACAAGGAGCAGCCTTGTGCTGCGAAGAGGCCGGTAAGGCTAAAGATTGTTTTCGGCTGCAATGACCTCTTCGCAGCACAAGGCTGCTCCTACAGGGCTTGTGTTTGCCTTGAAATCAAACCCGATCAGCAAGATCGTTCAAGCCATCCCCCGCCCCGTCTGGCATGCTGATCTGCCTCGTACACGCATTGCAGCCATCATGCCCCACATCGCTCGCCAAGCCTTCCTCCACGGCGCCATCGCCATCATGCCGTTGTCCCTGGCCGTCGCCCCCTGGGGCCTGCTGGCCGGCTCCATGGCCATCGAGGCCAACCTCAGTGCCTGGCAGGGGCAAGGGCTATCGGCCATCGTCTTCGCCGGTGCCGCGCAACTGGTTGCCATTGGCATGCTCAAGGGCGGCGCCAACCTGGCGTCGATCCTGCTCACCACCCTGCTGCTGACCTCGCAGCACCTGCTTTATGGCCTGTCGATGCGCCCGGTGCTGTCCAGCCAGCCATTGCGCTGGCGGTTGGGCCTGGGCTTCCTGCTGACCGACGAGTTCTTCGCGTTGACCAGCAAGTACGACCAGCAGCAATTCAACCGCTGGTATGCCCTGGGGGTAGGCCTGACGTTCTACGTTGCCTGGAACCTGTTCACCCTGGCCGGCATCCTGCTGGGCCAGAACATTCCCCACCTCGACCAACTCGGCCTGGATTTTTCCATCGTAGCCACCTTCGTCGCCCTGATCGCGCCGCTGGTGCGCAACCTGGCTACCGTGGTGTGTGTAGCCGTGTCGCTGTTCTGCTCGGTGCTGTTCAGCTACTGGCATTGGGAGGCCGCCTTGGTGGCTGCAGGCCTGCTGGGCATGAGCGCCGGGTTCATCTGCCAGAAGTTTGCCGGAGCCCGCGCATGACCTGGATCCTGATTTTCGCCATGGGCGCCATTGTGTTCCTGAACCGCTACGCGTTCCTTGAGCCACGCCTGCCCTTGCGCCTGAGCTCCAATGCCCGGCAGTTCCTCGGCTTTGCCGTGCCCGGCATGCTCACCGCCATCTGCGGCCCGATCATCTTCATGCCCGACCACCAGCTCAACCTGAGCCTGCTAAACCCCTACCTGCTCGGTTCACTGGTGGCCATCGCCCTGGTACTGTTGACCCGCAGCGTGTTGCTGAGCATGCTGGTGAGCATGCTGATCTTCTTCCTTCTGCGCAGCTGGCTGGCATGACCACGCCCCTGCGCGAGCAGACACACCTCTGGCAGGCGCCGGCCCTGGGCGACGTCGAGATGCTGCACGCGCGCTACTTCCAGCAGCGCTTCGCCCCGCATGTGCATGAAGGCTATGTGTTCACGGTGATCGAATCCGGCGCCCAGCGCTTCTGGCACCGCGGCAGCGAGCACCTGGCGCCGGTCGGCAGCATGGTGCTGATCAACCCCGACGAGCTGCATACCGGCGCCACCGCCCATGAGGCGGGCTGGCGCTATCGCGGCTTCTACCCCGAGCACGAGCGGGTCACCGGTGTACTGGACGAACTGGAACTGGGCCGCCACGGCATGCCCAGCTTCAAGGACAGCGTGATCCACGACCCGGCCCTGGCCATCGCCTTCAGCCAGCTGCATCAGTTGTCCGAAAACGGCGCCAGCGCCCTGCAGCAACAGACCGCCTGGCGCCAGGCGGTGCTGGCCCTGGTGCAACGCCACGGGCAATGCGCCGAACCCTCGGCCCCAGGCCACGAACCACTGGCCGTGGCCCGCGCCCGCGAACTGCTGGAAAGCCAATTGGCCGACCCACCCTCGCTCGAAGCGCTGGCGGCGGCCGTCAACCTGTCACCCTTCCACTTCGCCCGGGTGTTTCGCCAAGCCACCGGCCAGCCGCCGCACGCCTGGCTGAAGCAGCGGCGCCTGGCCCGCGCCCGGGAAATGCTGAAGAGCGGCCTGGCCGCCTCGGAGGTGGCGTTCGACCTTGGTTTTGCTGACCAGAGCCATTTGAGCCGGCAGTTCAAGCAGGCGTATGGGGTTACGCCGGGGGCGTATCGGCAGGCATGCGCTCAATCTGTATTACCCGCCTGAAGCCAACTCAAGCTTGCCCCATGCGCCACACCGCGCGTCGGGCTATCCACGATTGTCGCCATCCAGGGAATGTGCTTTCAGGTTCCAGCGTACTGGCGCGATGAACAGCATGAACGTCATCCAGACCAAGGTGGCCGGCCCCGCAAGCACAAAGACCAGGCTGGCAACCAGCCCTGAAACGGCGTCACCAATGACGGCAGTAAAGTAGTAGAGGGAAAAATTCCGGCCAACTTCATGCTCACTCGACAAACACTGGATGTTGGTCACGATAGCGATATCGACAAATGCACCCATGAAGCCGACCAGGAACAACATAAGCAGGAACAGCCAGTTGTTGAATTGCAGTGCCACGGCTGCAGCAAAAAACAGTGCACCGTACAGCACCCAGTAACGCACCACCAATCGTGCGGTGGTGCGCGGGTTGAAGCGTGTGTAGAGCACGCCACCCAGCACAGTGCCTGCCGCAAGCAGTGAGAATACGTAGCCCACCGCCGCTTCAGAGACAAAGTGTTCCAGCACTGACGCAGGAAGGATAAAGCGAATCACCGAGGTGGCGAACATCGCACAGAGCGTGGTGCAGCCAATAACAGCAAACAAAGGCGCATTGCTAACCCTGAGCTGACTGACACTGCGCGCCGCATCCCGGACTATGGCGCGCCCATCGAATGCCTGCCGGGCGCCCTGCCTGGCAGGCCCTAGGGTAGCGATGGAAATGGCCGACAACACCAGGCACCCCGCAAAGAACAAAAAGGTTGCTTCGCGAGTCAGCAGTAACACACATGCCGAAAACACCAACGGCCCGATAATCGAGGCAGCATCCTCGATCACCTGGATAGCGCTGTTCACCGAGGCCAGCTGGGCCTTTTCGACAAGGTCCGGAAAGTACGCGCGAAACGCAGGCACATAAAGGCATTCGAGCGCTGTCATCAGCATCGCAAGGCCGACCAGGACGGGCAACACGGGTGAGGACAAGCTGAACAAGGTAAAGAAGGCAAGTGCCAGCAGGCCTTTGGCCGCCTCGACCGCAAATAGTGTTCGTTTCTTGTCTGCGTTATCCGCCAGCCAGCCCCCCAAGGGTGAAAACACCATGCTCGGCAAGTAGCGGAAGAAATAGGCGATGCCAATCAAAAGCAGATCCGCCTCGGTCATGGACACGATTGCCACGGCAAACGCAGCTTCGAAGGCAAATTCACCACATTTGGAAAAGCAATAGCCCAACGCCAGGGAACGTGTTCCGGGGTTACGACTCAACGCCTGCATAATGGCTGTATTCCTGAGCCAGCGGTTTAGGTCGACTGACTTTAGAGTTCATCCACCACCGGGCTCAATGCTGAAGTTGTAACCATAGCGGGCACGGCCAGCGCAGGAAGAATCAGGCTGAGAACATTCCTACACGCGTCAACCGATGCCGAAAGCGGGCCTAGGTCTGCAAAACTGCATGACAGAACTATGCAGCACACCAGATCAAGCAGTTAAGGTTGATACCCCATGCCGCGTAGCGGCATCGGTTTAAACACTGTGTTTATTCGCCCAAAACAGTAACTCGGTGTTACTTGGGCAATGGAGCGTTCATTTTCGCCTCTTCGGCAACTCCTGCAGAGGCAACGGGAGCCCCGCCAACCCTCTGCTACACTGACAAGGCTGAATGGAGGATCCTGCCATGTCCGAAAGAGAGCTCACCACCCTCCTGTCGCTGATGAACCAGCGCCAGGCCTGCCTGAACAGTGCCTGCAAGGAGATTGCCGACTGGATCGACCGGCAGGGCGATGTGCCCGCCGCCGGCAAGATCCGCGCCAGCCTGAAGGCACTGGAGGCCGATGAGGCTCAGGTTCGAAAGACCCTGACCTCGCTGACGCTCGACAGGCCGCTGCCGCGCTTTCGAAGCTGAAAGGCGCCGCTGAAAAAGAAAAGGGCCGCTAAGCGCGGCCCTTTGGTCTGTCAGTGCTTCATGTGCATGTGGTCATGCCCACCGCCCGCCTCAGCGTTGAGCGGGCGCACTTCTGCCTGCACGTCCAGTGTTTCCTTGGCACCTTTTGCATCTTCGATGGTAAGGGTCAGCGGCACTTTATCGCCTTCCTTTACCTGATTGTTCAGGCCCATCAGCATCACATGCAGGCCATTCGGGTCCAGGGTCACGGCCTTGCCGGCCGGCAACTCGACAGCCTTCACCTCACGCATGCCCATCACGTCGCCGTTCATGGTCATCTCGTGCACCTGCACGGTCTTGGCCACGGGCGAAGCCACGCTCACCAGCTTGCTATCGCTGCTGGCGGTCAGGGTCATGAAGGCACCGGTGGACTGCTGGTGCGGCACGCTGGCACGGACCCAGGCATCGCTCACGGTAGTCTGCGCCAGGGCCGGCAGGGCCAGACCCATCAGTGCCAGGGCAGCCAGGCCGCGTTTGATCGGTTGCATCGACATTCAGCAGATCTCCATCAGGGTGACCAGGTCTTCGGCGCATTCCTTGGCATTCAGGGAATGGCCCAGGCTCAGGCGCAGGGTGCCACGCGTATCGTAGACGTAGCTGGTGGACGAGTGAGAAATGGTATAGGTGTCACCGGCCGGGACCTTCTCGTAGAACACCTTGAACTCCTTGGCCACTTCCGCGATTTCTTCGGGGGTGCCAGTGAGTGCGGTGAACGACGGGTCGAAGGCCTTGACGTAGGCATCGAGCACTTCGGGGGTGTCGCGCTCCGGGTCCAAGGTGATGAACACCACCTGGAACAGGTCGCGGTCACGACCGCGCAGCAGTTTGCGGATTTGTGCCGCGCGCGCCAGGGTGGTCGGGCAAACCGCCGGGCACTGGGTGAACCCGAAGAAGATCATCGGCATGCTGCCGTAGAAGCTCGACAGGGTGCGCACATTGCCTTGCGGGTCCTTGAGGCGGAACTTGCGCCCAAGGATCTCGTTGCTCATGTTCTTGCCGTACTTGAACTCGAGCCCGCGGGCCGGGCTGCAGCCTGCCAGCAGGCCAAGCCCGAGAACGCCCATCCCGGCGACAACCGCGCGCCGGGTAAATAGATCATTCATGAAACCATCCTTTACAGGGAAGGTGCCGACCCTCGGGACGGGCCGGCTGAAAAACCGGGGCATTCTTGCATGACACCCAAAGCGGTTCTACCCGACGAACGCGGGTATGGCCTGCAGCCCTTTGAATACGGGCTGCGGCCTGTTGTCGCAGGGGTTGAAACCGTAACAGTTTGTTGCTAAGAGAGCCGCCCTTACACAAGCCATGCAGGTGCATCGGCCTTAGTAGTAGGCGTTCTCTTTCTGGGTGTGGTCAGTCACGTCACGCACGCCCTTCAGCTCCGGAATACGCTCGAGCAAGGTGCGCTCGATGCCTTCCTTCAGGGTAACATCGGCCTGGCCGCAGCCTTGGCAACCACCACCGAACTGCAGCACCGCGATGCCGTCGTCGACCACGTCCACCAGGCTGACCTGGCCACCGTGGCTGGCCAGCCCGGGGTTGATCTCGGTCTGCAGGTAGTAGTTGATACGCTCGTTGATCGGGCTGTCTTCGTTGACCATCGGCACCTTGGCGTTCGGTGCCTTGATGGTCAGCTGGCCACCCATGCGGTCGGTGGCGTAGTCGACCAGTGCGTCTTCCAGGAACGGCACGCTGACTGCGTCCAGGTAAGCGGTGAAGCTCTTCAGACCCACGGCGGTGTCGTCAGGCTTCTCTTCGCCCGGCTTGCAATAGGCAATGCACGTCTCTGCGTACTGAGTGCCCGGCTGGGTGATGAAAATTCGAATGCCGATGCCAGGCGTGTTCTGCTTGGAAAGCAGATCAGCCAGGTAGTCATGGGCGGCGTCGGTAATGGTTATATCGCTCATGTAGGTTCCTCACAGACTTGCCGCCAAGTGTACGCCAACCGGCTCCTCGAACAAAGTCCTAGCATTTGACTCGGGAAAGCGCATATTCCACGGCCTGCCCCCGTGGCGCCGCCAGCCAGGCCTGCATGCGCCGGTACAGGCCGCGCTCCAGCCACTGGTAGCTGAACCACGACATTAGTCCAATGGACGGTACGCACAGGGCGAACACCAGGTATGGGTTCAAATGCAGCCTTTCGCTAGCGAACCAGCCGGCGTACAGCACCAGCACATGGACCAGGTACACCGAATACGAACAGTCGCCCAAGGCCTTGAGCAGCCGGTTGCCCTGGAAGGCCGGTTCCAGGGCGATGAAGGCCAGCACGATCATCGCGCTCGGCACGCCCCAGTGCAGCAAGCGCTGGGACGCATCCAGGTGATAGATGGCCAGGCCCGCCACCCCCAGCACCACCAGCGGCAGCCAACGCCCCTGACGGATCAGGCCACGGCGGTACAACACACCCAGGCCAATGCCGAGCAGGAACTCGTAGATGATGTCGTTGTTGTAGAAGCGGCTGAGCACACCCAGCCGGCCCAGCACCTCACTGACCAGTAACAACGCGACGGTAACCAGCAGCAGGTGATGCCGTTGGCGTACCAGGAAGGCCAAACCGAACAGCAGGTAGAAGAACATCTCGAAGTTCAGCGTCCAGCCCACGTTCAGGGTCGGATACAGGCCATAGCCACCGGGGTTTTCCGCCGGGATGAACAGCATCGACAGGAGCATGTGATGCCAGGCGAATTCCTGATGTGGCATCCATTGGCTGAAGGCCAGCAGCAAAGCGGCCATCAACGCGGTGTAGAACCAGTAGGCAGGGACGATACGCAGCACCCGATTGAGCAGGAACTGGCGCGGTTCGATGGTTTTGTCGCGGGTCGACAGGTAGATGACCAGCCCGCTGATGACGAAGAAGATGTCGACACCCACGGCACCACGGTCGGTGAGCAGTTGGCCCACAGGACCGGTGGCGTGGAAATCGAAGAAGATCTGCATGAAATGGTGGCACACCACCACCCAGGCGGCGAACGCCCGCAGTGCCTGAAGCGAATACAGCATGAAATACCCTGCGCTTGCCGGTGTATTGAGGCCTTCGGGCGCGCTTTGCGCTCCATCGCCGGCAAGCCAGCTCCCACAGGGACCGCGCTCACCGGCAACCGGGCTGCATAGCAGCCCCCGGACCACCCACCATTTCCGACCGCAGGGTACTCGGAAAGGTCAGCCTACCCGATCAGAGGTTCTCATAGCGGTTCATGTCCAGCACACCCGCCTCTACCGGCGTGGTCTCCTTGATGAAGCTGTTCAGGTCATGGAAGTAGCGCCAGAAGTCAGGGTGACTGCGGCGCACACCCCAACGCATGACAATGCGCTCGAACCTGGCTGCATCGTCTTTCGCATACTCCATGTCCTCGACGAATTCCGCCACATCGTTGGTTGGCACATTGAAGATGAAGTTGGGATAGCTGCTGAGCACGCCCGGGTACAGCGTCAGGGTATCCAGCCCCGGCTGATAGCGGTACGCCTCGCCCAGCAGGAACGCCACGTTGCTGTGCGCGCGGTTGCGCAGCAGGCTGTACACCTGGCGCTGGCCGCCCTGCCCTTCGATGCGCAGCATGGTCGCCTCGGGCAACTGGTTGATCACCTTCAGCCCGGCAGCCGGGCGCGACACCAGGCGGCTCAGTGACTGCTCGGCATTGCGGAACTCTTCGCTCATCTGCGGCCGTGAGCAGAACGCGCCCTGGCAGCGGTTGATCGGGTCGGGCGCAGCATTCAGGCTGCCGGTGCGCTGCAGCAGCTTCAGGCCAAAGTCGCGCTTGGGGTCGCGTGGGTCGAGCTTGATGCCGCTCGGGGTGTCGCTGTCGATGTCTTCATAATCCATCCACATCTTCACCTTGCCGCTGTTCTGGTACCAGTCGCTGAGAATCGCCTGGCGATGGTCGGCCGGCATCAGGCGCAGGAAGTTGACCTCGGCGCCATTGCGGATCAGGTCGAAGTACAGGCGCGTCTGCAACTGGTGCGAAACGTTGCCGAACACGTCGAAGTTTACCGCCAGCTGGTAATAGGTGCGTTCCAGCAGCGGGTAGTCGAACAACCACACGGTCTGCGGCACATCACCGATCAGGCCCTTGCTGACCGAAGCGCTGTCGAAATGGCGGAAGATGCTCAGCAGCGCGTTGTCGTTACCGGCCCACAAGGTCGACCAGCCCGGCGCCGGCATGTCGGCATAGGCGTCGCGGCGCAGCTTTTCATACGCGTTGCGCTTGTCGCGGTAGGCGTGCCACAGGCTCAGCACACTGCCCACGTCATCGATCTGCCCGGGCATGGCCAGCAGCGGCGTGGCCTCGCCACGGTACTTGGCATCGGTGATATAGCGGTCGAAGGCCGGCTCCTGGAACAATGCCCAGAAGTTGTCGCGGATCACGTCGGTAGCGATCTGCCCGCGGCACACCGGGCCACGGATGAACGTGCGCACGAAGTACTCGGCGTTATCCAGCATGAACTGGTAGCGCGCCACTGCCGGGATGGCCTCGAAGGTTTCGAACGGGTTGGCCCGGTGACGCGGGCCGTAGCCTGGCAGCGCGGCGGCATGCCAGTCGCCGGCGTAGAACAGCTGCTTCACCCGCTTGAGCTTCTGCGGCCCCATCGGGTAGGTGATGTGCGTCTTGTGCACGATCACGCCCTGCACCGGGATCAGGCGGTAATAGAAGTCAGTGCCAGGTGGGTCGTTGGGGCGACGCGTGGCAATGATGTCGGCCGGCTGGCCGCTGGGCGTGCGTGACCGCACCCATTGGAAGAAGTGGCCCTGCTCGCCGCCGACGAAGTAGATATGCGCCAGGAACAGATGCTCGTAAAGCCAGCGGCCAACCAGCGCCTCGGTGGAACCCGGGCGGTTGAGCAGCTCTTCCCAGTCGGCGATCTGCCTGGCTTCGGTATCACTGGGCTTGATCGGCTGGTACTCCACCGGCGCACCGGCCGCCAGCCAGCGGCGCATGGTGTCGTATTCCTTGTCTGTCAGCCCGGTCACCGCCAGCGGCATGCCCTCCTTGGGGTGCGCACTCGCATAGGCGTCGAACTCATGAGGCAACGGGCACATGTTGTTGCGGCTCAGGCCCAGGACGATTTCCTCGGGCAGCTTGGCGTTGGGCGTGAGCGGGGTCTTGTGCCCCAGCTCCAGCATGCGCGCCATCAGCGCGGCCTGGCTGCCCTGGTTGTCGAGCACCGAGTAGAAGCCTTTCTTGCGCCATTGCTCTTCGCTGTGGGCGTCGTAGAACAGCCGCGTGGTGGGCACCGCCTTGCTGCGGTCGCCCTCGTAGACCGGGACTTTGCTGGCCCCACGTACCGCACCTTCGGGGCTTTCCAGCTTCAGCTGGCAGGCGGCGTCGTTGCAGGCATGGCAGGCCACGCATTTCTCGGTGAAGATCGGCTGAATGTCCCGGGTGTAGGAAATAGCCGGGCTCGACTGGGGGGCTTGCCCGAACACCGCGCCGCTGATGAGCAGGGCGAAGGCGCCGGCAAGGATACGATGCACCATGTGCGAAAAGTCCTGATTCTAAAAAGCTATCACGATTGTTGCCTGGTCGTGCCGGGTGCTGTTAACCGTGTCATCAACATGAGCGGTTTTCATGCAAATGGGCGATGCGCCTAAGAACCGCGCAACTTTGATATGATTCCGCACCTTCTGATATTTGCCCGACCAGGTAGTTCCTATGTCCGACCGCAGCGCTCGTCTCCAAGCACTCCAGAACGCACTCAAAGAGCGCATCCTGATCCTCGACGGCGGCATGGGTACTATGATCCAAAGCTACCGTCTCGAGGAACACGACTATCGTGGCACGCGCTTCGCCGATTGGCCAAGCGATGTGAAAGGTAACAACGACCTGTTGCTGCTCAGCCGCCCGGACGTGATTGCTGCCATCGAGAAAGCCTACCTCGATGCCGGGGCGGATATCCTTGAAACCAACACCTTCAATGCCACGCAGATTTCCCAGGCCGACTACGGCATGGAATCGCTGGTCTATGAGTTGAACGTGGAGGGCGCGCGCATTGCCCGCCAGGTAGCCGATGCCAAGACCCTGGAAACGCCCGACAAGCCGCGCTTCGTTGCAGGCGTGCTCGGCCCTACCAGCCGCACCTGTTCGATTTCCCCGGACGTCAACGACCCCGGCTACCGCAACGTCACATTCGATGAGCTGGTAGAGAACTACATCGAGGCCACCCGTGGCCTGATCGAGGGCGGCGCCGACCTGATCCTGATCGAAACCATCTTTGACACCCTCAACGCCAAGGCGGCCATTTTTGCCGTGCAGCAGGTGTTCGAGGAGGACGCTGTCGAACTGCCGATCATGATCTCCGGCACCATCACCGACGCCTCCGGCCGTACCCTGTCGGGCCAGACCACCGAAGCGTTCTGGAACTCGGTACGCCACGCCAAGCCGATTTCCGTGGGCCTGAACTGCGCCCTTGGCGCCAAGGACCTGCGCCCGTACCTGGAAGAGCTGTCGACCAAGGCCGATACCCACGTTTCCGCCCACCCCAACGCCGGCCTGCCGAACGCCTTCGGTGAGTACGACGAGACCCCGGCCGAAATGGCGGCAGTAGTCGAAGAATTCGCTGCCAGTGGTTTCCTCAACATCATCGGTGGTTGCTGCGGTACCACCCCGGGCCACATCCAGGCCATTGCCGAAGCCGTGGCCAAATACAAGCCACGCGAGATCCCGGAGATCGCCAAGGCCTGTCGCCTGTCGGGCCTGGAACCGTTCACCATCGATCGCCAGTCGCTGTTCGTCAACGTGGGTGAGCGCACCAACATCACCGGTTCCGCCAAGTTCGCCCGGCTGATCCGTGAAGAGAACTACACCGAAGCCCTGGAAGTCGCCCTGCAGCAGGTCGAGGCCGGCGCCCAGGTGATCGACATCAACATGGACGAAGGGATGCTCGATTCCCAGGCGGCCATGGTCCGTTTCCTCAACATGATCGCTGGCGAGCCGGACATTTCCCGCGTGCCGATCATGATCGACTCCTCCAAATGGGAAGTGATCGAAGCCGGCCTGAAGTGCATTCAGGGCAAAGGCATCGTCAACTCCATTTCCATGAAGGAAGGCGTCGAGCAGTTCAAGCACCACGCCCGCCTGTGCAAGCGCTACGGCGCCGCCGTGGTGGTGATGGCCTTCGACGAGGTCGGCCAGGCCGACACCGCCGCGCGCAAGAAGGAAATCTGCAAACGCAGCTACGACATTCTGGTAAACGAAGTGGGCTTCCCGCCGGAAGACATCATCTTCGACCCGAACATCTTCGCCGTTGCCACCGGCATCGAAGAGCACAACAACTACGCCGTCGACTTCATCGAGGCCTGTGCCTATATCCGTGACCACCTGCCCCATGCGCTGACCTCGGGCGGTGTGTCCAACGTGTCGTTCTCGTTCCGTGGCAACAACCCGGTGCGCGAGGCGATCCACTCGGTGTTCCTGTTCCACGCCATCCGCAACGGCCTGACAATGGGTATCGTCAACGCCGGCCAGCTGGAGATCTACGACGAGATCCCGGCCCAGCTGCGTGAAAAGGTCGAGGACGTGGTGCTCAACCGCACCCCGGAAGGCACCGATGCCCTGCTGGCCATTGCCGACGACTACAAAGGCGGCGGCGCCACCAAGGAAGTCGAAAACGAAGCCTGGCGTTCGCTGCCGGTCGGCAAGCGCCTGGAGCACGCACTGGTCAAAGGCATCACCGCGTATATCGTCGAGGATACCGAGGAGTGCCGCCAGCAATGCGCACGCCCCATCGAGGTCATCGAAGGCCCGCTGATGAGCGGCATGAACGTGGTGGGCGACCTGTTCGGTGCAGGCAAGATGTTCCTGCCCCAGGTGGTCAAGTCGGCCCGTGTGATGAAGCAGGCAGTGGCGCACCTTATTCCGTTCATCGAAGCCGAAAAAGGCGACAAGCCAGAAGCCAAGGGCAAGATCCTGATGGCCACGGTAAAAGGTGACGTGCACGACATCGGCAAGAACATCGTCGGCGTGGTACTGGGCTGCAACGGTTACGACATCGTCGACCTCGGGGTGATGGTGCCTGCCGAGAAAATCCTGCAAACCGCCCGCGACGAGAAGTGCGACATCATCGGGTTGTCTGGCCTGATCACCCCGTCGCTGGACGAGATGGTCCACGTTGCCCGCGAAATGCAGCGCCAGGGCTTCGAACTGCCCCTGATGATCGGCGGCGCCACCACGTCCAAGGCGCACACCGCAGTCAAGATCGAACCGAAGTACAGCAACGACGCGGTCATCTACGTTACCGACGCCTCGCGTGCTGTCGGCGTGGCCACGCAGTTGCTGTCCAAGGAGCTCAAGCCGGGCTTCGTCGAGAAAACCCGACTGGAATACGTTGATGTGCGCGAGCGCACCGCCAACCGCAGTGCCCGCACCGAGCGCCTGAGCTACGCCCAGGCCATCGCCGCCAAGCCGCAGTACGACTGGGCCGGCTACCAGCCAGCGGTGCCCTCCTTCACCGGCGTCAAGGTGCTGGAAGACATCGACCTGCGCACCCTGGCCGAATACATCGACTGGACCCCGTTCTTCATCTCCTGGGACCTGGCCGGCAAGTTCCCGCGCATCCTCACCGACGAAGTGGTTGGCGAAGCTGCCACCTCGCTGTACAAGGACGCCCGCGAGATGCTCGACAAGCTGATCGACGAAAAGCTGATCAGCGCCCGCGCGGTGTTCGGCTTCTGGCCGGCCAACCAGGTGGCCGATGACGACATCGAGGTGTACGGCGAGGACGGCAAGGCGCTGGCCACCCTGCACCACCTGCGCCAGCAGACCATCAAGCCGGACGGCAAGCCCAACTGGTCGCTGGCCGACTTTGTCGCGCCAAAAGCCAGCGGCGTCACCGACTATGTGGGCGGGTTCATCACCACTGCCGGCATTGGTGCCGAGGAAGTGGCCAAGGCTTACCAGGACAAAGGCGACGACTACAGCTCGATCATGGTCAAGGCCCTGGCCGACCGCCTGGCCGAAGCCTGCGCCGAGTGGCTGCACGAGCAAGTGCGTAAAGAGCACTGGGGCTATGCCCGCGACGAGCACCTGGACAACGAAGCGCTGATCAAGGAGCAGTACAGCGGCATCCGCCCGGCCCCGGGCTACCCGGCCTGCCCCGACCACACCGAAAAGGAAACCCTGTTCCGCCTGCTCGACGGCACCGCCATTGGCGAAACCGGGCCGAGCGGCGTGTTCCTTACCGAGCACTTTGCGATGTTCCCGGCCGCGGCGGTCAGCGGCTGGTACTTTGCCCACCCGCAGGCGCAGTACTTTGCCGTGGGCAAGGTCGACAAGGACCAGATCGAGCGTTACAGCGCACGTAAAGGCCAGGATGTCAGCGTCAGCGAGCGCTGGTTGGCGCCGAACCTCGGGTACGACAACTAAGGGTGTGCCAGCCTCTTCGCGGGCTTGCCCCGCGAATAGGCCGGCACATGCAACCTTAGCGCCGTTGCCTACACTGTCCCTGATTGCCTCTGATTTCTTCAGGAGCCACCATGGACGATTCCAGCCAAGGCAAACCCCCAACCTTCTGGCAGATGCTGCACAGCATCCTCGCCGCCGCCTTTGGCGTGCAAAGCGGCAAGAACCGCGCTCGCGACTTCACCCACGGCAAAGCCAGCCATTTCATTGCGCTGGGGACGCTCTTCACCCTGATATTCATCATGGTGCTGATCGGCCTGGTGCAGCTGGCCCTGCACCTTACCCGCTAGCCTGTAGCGGCCTCATCGCCGGCAAGCCAGCTCCCACAGGTTTTCTGCAGCCTCAGGGCCTGCGCTGTACCTGTGAGAGCTGGCTTGCCGGCGATGAGGCCCGGACAGGCAACACAAAAACGCCCGCAGGACATCCCCCCGCAGGCGCTGTTGCCACATCACGGTCTGAAAGAAAAGTCTACTGGTGGCTGACCCAATACACGGCAGTGACCACCACCAGGACGATCAGGCAGAGGATCGCCCAGGCATCGACGCTGCTGTCAGCTTTGCGGACCTTGGTTGAGTTTCCCATTGCATTGCCTCTTGTAGTGGTTATGGGAATGCACTTCACAACCAGCAGTTAAGACGAGCAATGCCCTTCCCTCAAGCAAGGTCTTTCAATAGTCGACCGGTGACGTCAGAAACGGGTACTGGTAGCTGGCCGGCCGCCCTTCGGCGCTGTAATGCAGAAAGTCGACGCCATAGTCGGGCCGTTCCAGCAGTTTCAGCCAACGCCTGGCCTTGGCCTCGTCGATTGCCTGCAGTACCGGGGCACTGTGCACGCGCTGGCCGTCGCGGTTCAGCGCGACACCCTGGGCATCGTCGTGCAACATCACCATGGCCCAACCGCCAAGGGTGAAGTGCCCACCCATCAACGCGCTCAAGCGCCCGTCGATGCGCGCACGCAAGGCCTCGGGCGAACTGTTGACGGCGCCGAACAGCACGTCACGCCCCGGTGTGCGCCCGGCCTCCTCGAACGCCTGCATGGCGCCAAAGGCCATCTCGTCATTGGCCGACCACACCAGGCGAGTGGCCGGGTATCGCTCCAGCAATTGCTGCGCCTGCTCGTAGGCGCGCTCGCGGCTCCAGCCGCCGTATACCACCTGGCGCAGGCGGACCTGAGGGAAGTCGGCCAGGGCGCGGCGCATGCCCTCCTCGCGCAGCTGCGAAGCCGGTGTGGTCTTGAGCCCGGCAAAGGCCACCAGGTCCACCGGGCCTGCGTCACGAGGCAGTTGGGCAACCATCAGGTGCAGCATCTGGAAGCCCGCTTGCTCGTCGTTGCTCATCAAGGTACCCAAGGGCTCGGCATACTTGTCGGGCTGGGTCTCGATGCTGCGGGCCTGGCCGGGGGTCAGGCCATTGTTGACCAGCAACAGCTTGACCCCGGTACCACGCGATAACCGCAGAATTTCGGGTGCCACGTACTGCTCGTTGACCAGCACAAGGTAATCCGGCCGATGCGCCCCACCCAGGATCGCCCTGGCCTGGGTCAGCGCCAGGTCGGCGCGGCGCTCGCTGTACTCCACGCGCAGGGACATGCCCAGTTCGTCCGCAGCGGCCTGCATGAAGCGGGTGTAGCTGGTCCAGAACGTCTCGGTGGACAGCCCCGGATTGAGAAACACCACCGAGGCCGGCTGCGCATTTGCCGCCAGTGGCAGGGCAAGACACAAGCTTTGGCACAGGGCCTTGAGCATGGGGTCACATCTCTGCGAAACAAACCCCGGATTATAAACGCCTGGCTACCGCCAGCGCACAAATGGCAGTCAGTCTCACATAGTTCATTTGGTTCTTTTCATATGCAAAAACATCACTTTAGCGCATAACCGCAACCTGATATCGTTCCCCGGCTCCGTACCGGAGTGCGCGGCCGTGCGCGCGAATAGCTGCATGCCTGAGACAGGACTTTTATGTACGTATACGACGAGTACGATCAGCGGATCATCGAGGACCGCGTCAAGCAGTTCCGTGATCAGACCCGCCGCTACCTGGCCGGTGAGCTGAGCGAAGAAGAATTCCGCCCTCTGCGCCTGCAGAACGGCCTATACATCCAACGTTTCGCGCCAATGCTGCGTGTCGCCGTGCCGTACGGCCAGCTGAGCGCCCGCCAGGTCCGCACCCTGGCGAAGATCGCTCGCGACTACGACAAGGGCTACGCGCACATTTCCACCCGCCAGAACGTGCAGTACAACTGGCCGGCACTGGAAGACATTCCGGACATTCTCGCCGAACTGGCCACCGTGCAGATGCATGCGATCCAGACCAGCGGCAACTGCCTGCGCAACACCACCACCGACCAGTTCGCCGGTGTGGCCGCAGACGAAATCATCGACCCGCGCCCGTGGTGCGAAATCGTCCGCCAGTGGACCACCTTCCACCCGGAATTCGCCTACCTGCCGCGCAAGTTCAAGATTGCCATCAACGGCTCGCAGGAAGACCGCGCTGCCATTGAAGTGCACGACATCGGCCTGGAGCCGGTGCGCAACGCTGCTGGCGAGCTGGGCTTCCGTGTACTGGTCGGCGGCGGCCTGGGCCGTACCCCGGTGGTCGGCTCGTTCATCAACGAGTTCCTGCCGTGGCAGGACCTGATCAGCTACCTGGACGCCATCCTGCGCGTGTACAACCGTTACGGTCGCCGTGACAACAAGTACAAGGCGCGGATCAAGATCCTGGTCAAGGCACTGACGCCTGAAGTGTTCGCCGAGAAGGTCGAGGCCGAAATGGTCCACCTGCGCGGCGGCAACACCACGCTGACCGAAGACGAAGTACTGCGCGTATCGCGCCATTTCGTCGACCCGGAGTACCTGGCCCTCGAAAACGTCGACTACGCCGCCCAGGACGCCGAAAACCCAGGCTTTGCCCGTTGGCGCTCGCGTAACACCCGGGCCCACAAGCGCCCTGGCTACGTCGCTGTAACCCTGTCGCTTAAGCCTACCGGCGTTGCCCCGGGCGACCTGACCGACAAGCAGCTGGACGCCGTGGCCGACCTGGCCGAGCGCTACAGTTTCGGCTTCCTGCGTACTTCGCACGAGCAGAACATCATCCTCGCCGACGTCGAGCAGCGTCAGCTGCACGCGCTTTGGCTGGAACTGCGCGAAGGTGGCTTCGCCACCCCGAACATCGGCCTGCTGACCGACATCATCTGCTGCCCGGGCGGTGACTATTGCTCGCTGGCAAACGCCAAGTCGATCCCGATCGCCGAGTCCATCCAGCGCCGTTTCGACGACCTGGACTACCTGTTCGACATCGGCGAGATCGACCTGAACATCTCTGGCTGCATGAACGCCTGCGGCCACCACCACGTGGGCCACATCGGCATCCTCGGCGTGGACAAGAAGGGTGAGGAGTTCTACCAGGTATCGCTGGGCGGCAATGCCGCTCGCGGCGCGAGCCTGGGCAAGATCCTCGGCCCGTCCTTTGCCCAGGATGCCATGGCCGATGTGATCGAGAAGCTGATCGCCGTTTACGTCGAGCAACGTACCGAGGAAGAGCGTTTCATCGACACCTACCAGCGTATCGGCATCGACCCCTTCAAGGAACGCGTCTATGCAGCGAATCATTAAGAACAACCAGATCGTCGACGAAACCTGGCACCTGCTGCCCAAGGAAACCTCGTTCGACGAGCTGACCAACTGCGACGACTACATCGTGCCGCTGCAGCTGTGGCGTGACCATGCCCACGTGCTCAAGGCCCGCGACGGCGGCCTGGGCGTGTGGCTGGACAGCGACGAAGAAGCGGAAGAAATCGGCGAAGACGTGCAGTACTTCCAGGTCATCGCACTGAACTTCCCGGCCTTCACCGACGGGCGCAGCTACTCCAATGCGCGCCTGCTGCGTGACCGCTACAAGTTCAAGGGCGAGCTGCGCGCCATCGGCGACGTACTGCGCGACCAGCTGTTCTTCATGGCCCGTTGCGGTTTCGATGCATTCGCCATCCGTGCCGACAAGGACCCGGAAGACGCGCTGCAAAGCCTGAAGGACTTCTCGGTGACCTACCAGGCCGCGACAGACGAACCGCTGCCGCTGTTCCGCCGCCGCTGATCGTCCCGCTCCAGCGAACAGCCCGCCCCTCGGCGGGCTGTTTCGTTTAAAGGCCGTGGCGCTGCATTGCCTCGCGGCTCAACGCCAGCAGAAGCTGGTGTCGCACGGCCTCCCGCTCAGCGCAGATTTGCTCGATTTGCGCGAGATAGTCGCCGTCACTCAGTGTTTTCCATTGCATGAACAACGTATCCAAGCGCTGCTGGAAAGGCACCTCCATCTGGCTGAAGCGTGCCGCCTGGTGTTCGTGCAGGTAGGCCTGCCAGAAGGTTCGATCTGCCAGAGCCTGCGCTAAGGAGTGTGGTGTTTCCTCTCGCAGGACCTCGTTGCGTGCAGCGTCCAGCTCGTCAGAGCCTACCCCGCTAAAACTCTGGTACATCAGTTTTTCAGGCTGCGCGGGGAGGTCGAGGCTATTCGCAAGCTTCACGCGATAGGTCAAATACACCTCGACGGGATCGACAGAATGCTGCTCAGCAATATGCCGGGCCGCAATTGCGTTGACTTTGTCCAGGCGGGCTAAAGAACGGCCCAGCTTCACCAGGGCGCACTCCTTGTGCAACCCATCGCCAGCTGTTCCAGCCCTGGCGACCATCGCGCCAATCTCCAGTTCGCTGAGCGTAAGCAGCAACTCGTCACTGCAACTGCGCGGCCGGCTAACTTGCTCTAACAGGCTAGCACGCACTTCAGCGTGCTGCTCGCAGGCATCAAGGATGTGCCACACCCGCAACTGAAAATCGCGGGGCTGTTCGTGGTATTCACGCAGGCCCTGCAAGTCTGAAATGAACCGGAACAGATCACTCGCACCGTCCTCCCGGTACAAGCGGGCCCATAGCGCCAGTCGCGCCTCGCGCTGCGCCGTGGAAAACCCCGACAGCCAAGGTGATGCAGCGCTCGGGCCCGATGATGGGTGGGGTGCAAGCCGACGTGCAGGTAACCCGGCGGACGCTCTGGCCAATTGCAGGCGCTGCAAGGTCTGATCCGAGAGTGGATTGTCGTGCAGCTCCAGGCCCTGCAACAAGCGAAGCGGCAGCGCAGACAGTGCCTCAGGCAGCGTGGGGATCTGATTGTCACGCATGTCCAGCAATTCCAGGTTGCCGTGCCTGGCCAGATCAACGGGCAATTCGCCCAGCCCGGTGTTGCGCAAGGACAACCGGCGCATCAGCGGGAACGATGCCAATGGCGGGAGCAAACCTACCGGGTTACCGTTCAGTTCGAGGCGGCGTAGCCCCTCGAGCTGGCTGAGGCGCAGGTTGTCGTCGCGGGTAAGTACGATCTGGTTGTCAGCAAGGCGCAGGTTTCTCAATTCGCCCAGTTGCTCGATGCCTGCCGGAAGCCGGGTCAGCTGATTGCCCCGCAAATCCAGGTTACGCACGTTGCTGAAGCGAACCAGAAAACCCGCCTCGACGCTCGTCACCCGCATATCGCGCAATGTGAGGTGTGTGATGTGGTCGAAAGACACATGCTCAGGCAACGCCGGCAGATTGCCCACCCGCTCACCCACGATGCTCAGGTGGTAATCACCCGCTACATCACCCGGCGTCGCGCGCTGCCAGCTCATCATGATGCGCCTGGCAACCTTGATCCGGCGCCAGCGGCGAACCAGGTTCAGCCCTGGCTCACTCCGCCAGGCGTACAGTGCCTGCTTGAGGCTGGTCTTGGCGTGTAACAGTTGGCTGACATGGCTCCACGGCTCTAAACCCCGCCGAGCCAGGTCTTGCAGGTACGACTGCAACTCTTCACCGGTCATCAGCGGGAACACATGATTCAAAGTGCGCCGCAGCGCCTGGCGGGTCCCCGACAGGTGGCCACTGAGCGGGTAGCCCAAGCGCCCATCGAACAACCGCAAAGGCGGGCGAACGCCTTGCCCCACCGGGGCCAGCCCAATCATTCGGGCCGCCACCTCCCGGTCGGCAAGGGCATCGCCCAGCCCGCCCTGCGCGAGCTTTTCAGTATCAGCATTTACCGCAGCAGGCTGACGCAACCCTGCCAAGGCACGATCAATCCGGCTGTCACGTACGGCCCAACGTGCTCGCTCCGCCAAGGTAAGCGGCACCCGCCCCGCATCATCCAGGCGCTCGAGCTCGACACTGTTGGCGTGCTCGACAATTTCTCGTGCGCAGCGATGGGAAAGGCCAGGGAAGTCGCGCATCAGCACCTGGTCCGCAGCGTTCGGGTTGACCTGCCGCTCGTTGAATATTGCCTCGAATGCCTCACCCCGCAGAGTCGGAAACTCATTGTGCAGGTGCCAGCGCTCGATGGCATCGAGCAAACGCGCCGGTGGTGCTGCGCTCTCCAGAACCAACCGGCGCAGCTGGTCCGCGCCGTAACCTGTAACCTGCACGCCAAAGGCAGCCGCCTCGTCGGAAACAGCCGCTGTGCGGCTGGCAAGCCGGTGAACCAGGTAGGCGGCGTCCTGCCAGCGCTGCGGTTGCTCGAACTCATGCACCCATCCCCCGGCACCATTGTGCTCGAGTGCTGGTAAATAGGCCCCCGGCCTGGACGGGTGATGAATGCGCCATACTCCATCGTCGCCTTCACTTACCTCATACACGGCATCGTGCAGGCGCCTCAGCGAACGGCCATTTTCATTGATGGCCTGCCCTGGCGGCAGGTCGATGCCCGGTAGCTGATAGCCTGGCAAAGCCGGATCACACAGACGCAACTGGCCATCCGCCAGGCTTACCGGCACCAGCGCATCCACGCGTGCGACGCGCTGCGCGAGCTTGCCGAGACCCACCGCCCCTGCAGCCGTCAACGCCCCTGTAGCCACCGTCTCCGCCACGTTGAACAGGTGGCCCAAGGCAGCGTTGCGATCACCTAGCTGCCAGTCTTGGTACCCTTCGTAGACTTCGCCCGCCAACTGCGCGACCGTGAGCCCGAGCATGGCCTGGCCCAACCCGGGCACAAACAGCGCTGCCAGGCCTGCCACGCTCAGCCCCAAGTCAAGATAGCCTTGCAGACGGGCCTGGCGGTCGGCGATATCCTCATCCTCCGTTGATACCGCCAGTACCCGTGCATCATCCAGCATCTTGTCGAGCAGCGCTTTGCGCAGCGCGGTGAACACGTCGCCTTCGACCGCAAAGCAGCGGCCATCCAGCTCAAGCGGTAACACAGTATTGCCCTGCCTCAGCAGCGCGTTCAGGGCCGTGTAGAAAGCGACGCGATCCCGCTCTGCGACAAAACGCTGAAAGAACTGGCGATACGCTTCGTCACGCATGCGTACACCCAGCGTCAGGTACAGCAGTTCCCAGTTGGCATGCCAGCTCACTGCGGCGTACCGGTCCTCAGGCAACCATGCGATAACGCCAACCAGGCGGGCGTTCTGACGTACTTCGATCGCCAGTGCGCCAATGATCTTCTTGCCCAGCAGCCTCAGGGTGTGGCACCTCACAACGGTGTCCTCGGCAGGCCCTGATGCGGCTTCGACAACGTGGCGGATACGCTGATACGTCAACTCGTCAATTTCACCCTTGACCCTGGCTACAACCGCGTCAAGCTCCAGCCTGGCGCTCAATGCCTCGTCCATGATTTCCTCGACCTGCACCCCGGCCATGCTTTCGGTTTGCAGCTGCGATTGCAGATGGCGTTGATAATGTCGACCGATATCGAGGCTGCGACAGAGCTGGGCGAATACCTCAACGCTCATTGGCAGCCTCTTTCCACTGGCATTGACCAGCTGTGACCCTGTGGCGAACCAGCCCGGTCGAGTTTCATTTTCGTGGAAGTTGTGCAGTGCCGCCGAAAGCAGCGACTGGGTACTTTCGACCCGCGTCGAGGAAGCTGGCAGAGCAGGCGATATCGGCGGATTTGCCCGCAGGGTCACCCATCTGACCCGGGCCAGGCGTAGGTCTACCTGTGTGATGGAGCGCGCCGCGAGCGCACTTTTGAGCAGCGGCTCGGCGAACTCGTCCAGAGGCTTGAGGGCCTGCAACCTGGCGTGGAGTTGCTCCTGCGCCCGCTGCTGACGCAATGAAGCTGCGCGCAACAGTGTCAAGTGTTCGACGCGAGCGCGCTTTACCCAACCAGGCAGATTATTGGCAATCAGCGCATCGATGGAATCGGCAGGTATCACAGAAGGGGTCATGGGCAGTGTGTCCGCTTGATAAAAGCGTTAGCTGACCAAGGTCTCACCCCGTTCTGGCGTTACTTATGTAATGAAGGCCAGGGTTAAACGCGATTCTTGCCCGCTGGTCAAAGGACTTTGACGCAGCAGCCGGTTATTCGTTGCCCTGCGAACCTGCACACTGGCTGCCACAGGATCCAACCCTATTTCCCAGGAGTAAGCCCATGAGCGTTCCTTCCTTCGGCCTCGGCACCTTCCGACTCACTGGCCAGACCGTCATCGACTCGGTCAAATCGGCCCTTGAGCTGGGCTATCGGGCCGTCGACACCGCACAGATCTACAAGAATGAAGCGGAAGTCGGCCAAGCCATCGCTGAAAGCGGCGTACCGCGCAGCGAGCTTTTCATTACCACCAAGATCTGGGTCGACAACTACGCGGCGGACAAGCTGGTCCCAAGCCTGCGCGAAAGCCTGAAGAAACTGGGCACCGACTACGTCGACCTGCTGCTGATCCACTGGCCAGCCCCAGGCAACGGCGTAGCGTTGCCGGAATACATGACCGCATTGGCCGAAGCGAAGAAGCTGGGCCTGACCCGACAGATTGGTGTGTCCAATTTCAACATCGCACTGACTCGCCAGGCCATCGAAGTCGTTGGCAAGGGCGAAATTGCCACCAACCAGATCGAACTCAGCCCGTACCTGCAGAACAACAAGCTGGCCGCGTTTCTCAAGGAGCAAGGCGTCACCGTCACCTCGTACATGACCCTGGCCTATGGCAAGGTCCTGAAAGACCCGGTGCTGGCCAACATCGCGGCCAAGCACAAGGCCACCGTCGCCCAGGTTGCCCTGGCCTGGGCCCTGCAGCTGGGCTACGCGGTAATACCGTCTTCGACCAAGCGCGAAAACCTGGCCAGCAACCTGCTTGCCCGCGACCTGAAGCTGGACACCGACGACATGGCACGCATCGCCACGCTGGAACGCAATGGCCGCGAGGTCAGCCCTGACGGCCTGGCGCCTGCCTGGGACTGATGGACGGTTGGGTGGCCGCAGCCAGTACTGTCTGACTGCGACCACCTGTAGCCGCGGCTGCACTACGCGTGAAATCATGCATTGTTCCACGCACTGCAATTATGAAGTGCCTGGCGCATCCGTTCTCTTGATCGGGCATCGGCGGTTAATCTGCTACACGTAAACCGACCTGAGGAGTACCGCGATGTCCCGCCCACCCCTGCCGCCCTTTACCCGCGAAAGCGCCATCGAAAAGGTCCGCCTGGCCGAAGATGGCTGGAACGGCCGCAACCCGGCCAAAGTTGCACTCGCCTATACCCCTGATACGGTTTGGCGTAACCGCGCCGAGTTCCCCCGTGGGCGTGCCGAGGTCGAGGCATTCCTGACCCGTAAATGGAACCATGAACTGGAATACCGCCTGATCAAGGAGCTATGGGCTTTCACCGGCAATCGCATTGCCGTGCGCTATGCCTACGAGTACCACGACGACAGCGGCCAGTGGTTTCGTGCCTATGGCAACGAAAACTGGGAGTTTGCCGAAGATGGGCTGATGCAGAACCGGCATTCGAGCATCAACGAACACCCCATCAGCGAAGCCGAACGCAAGTTCCACTGGCCGCTGGGTCGCCGCCCGGATGACCACCCCGGGCTCAGCGAACTGGGCCTCTGATCAACCCAGCGGCAGCTCTACCCTGGCTTGCAAACCGCCACCGGGGCGGTTGCTCAGGGTCAGGCTGCCGCCTTGCTCCAGCACGATGGCCCGTGCTGCGGGCAGGCCCAGCCCCACACCACCCGTGTCCCGATTGCGCGAACCTTCGATACGGTAAAACGGCACAAATACCTGCTGTTGCAGCGCCGGCGCGATGCCCGGGCCGCGGTCTTGCACGGTTATCTCGATCTGCCTGGCACTTACCGCCAACACCACCGATGGCTCGCGGCCGTATTTGGCAGCATTGTCGATCAAGTTGACCAACACCCGCTTGATACCCACCGGCCGCCCTGTATACACACAACGGCGCGGCCCGCTGAGGCCGACCTCGACACCCGCATCCTTGAAATCGTCCACCACCGTGAGCAGCAACTCGCCCAGGTCGAACACGGTCGTCTGCTCCAGCCGCGCATCATCACGGAAAAACGCCAACGCGGCGTCGACCATCGCCTGCATCTCATCCACGTCCTTGAACAACTTGGCCTGTAGCTGGGCATCGTCGATGAACTCGGCACGCAAGCGCATGCGGGTCAGCGGTGCACGCAAGTCGTGGGAGATTGCCGCCAGCATCTGGGTACGGTCGTTCAGGTAATGCTTGAGCTGGGCCTGGGTGGCATTGAACGCAAGAATGGCCTGGCGCAGGTCGTGCGGGCCAACCACCGGAATCGGCGGGGCGTTGAAGTCCTTGCCAAAACGCCGCACCCCCTGGGCAAAGCGCTCCAACGGCTTGGCCAGATAGCGTGTGGCCGACAGTGCGACAGCCAGGCTGGAAACCAGCATCAATACCAGGACGATCAGGTTGCGCGGCAGCTCGTCCAGGCCCCAGCTACGGTCTGTGGCTCGAAACAGCACCCACGACTTGTCGGCCAGCTCGATCATCAAGGCATAGCCACGTTCAGAGGTGTATTCCGGCATGTCGGACGGCTCGAACGCCTCGACCCTGGCATCCGGGCGCTTGAGCAGTGCACGCAGGATAGGCGTGCCCTCGCGGAACTCGGCATCGACCAACGCCGGCACACCCGCCTCGTCATGGCGTCGCAACCATCGCACGGAATAGGAGCCGTCACCTGCCGCAATGGCGAGATTGGCACGCTGCGCCATCGGCGCGGCATCGAGGATGCGGGTCACCGCTGCAACCTTCTCGATCACCCCGCTCTCCAGCAGCGGTGGTTGCGCCCACACACTCAGCAGCAGGCTGAACAGCCCCTTGAGCAGCAGCAGGAACAGCATCGCTGTCAGCGTGGTCAACGCAATCCATCGGGCAATGGTGATTCTGGGCTGCGGCAGGGCCTGGCGAACCCGGGCAACCAGGCTCATCGCTTCGCGACCGTGGGGGTGAACAGGTAACCGGCGTTGCGCAGTGTACGGATCAGGGGCTCATGCCCATTGTCGGTTTCAAGCTTGCGGCGCAGCCGGCTTACTTGCACGTCAATGCTGCGGTCATAAGCGTCGTAGGCATCACCACGGGCCATGTCCAGCAATTGCTGGCGGCTGAGCACCCGACGCGGGTGTTCGGCAAACACCAGCAGCAGTTCGAATTCACCATTGGACAAGGGGATCATGACGTTGTCCGGCGAGCGCAATTCGCGCCGCACCACGTCCAGCTGCCAGCCGGCAAACTCAAGGCTGCTACTGGTGTGGCCCGCCGTGCCCACTGCCTTTTCGCCGGCCCGACGCAAGACTGCCCTCACCCGTGCCAGCAGTTCACGGGCCAGCAAACGGCTTGGTCACGTAGTCGTCAGCACCCAGTTCCAGGCCCACAACCCGGTCGCTCAACTCGCCCATGGCGGTGAGCATGATCACCGCCACCTTGTGTTCGGCCAGCAGCCGCTGGCACAACACCAGGCCGCTGTCGCCGGGCAACATCACATCGAGGATGACCAGGTCCGGCACCCGCCGATCAAGCGCCTGCCACAGCCCCTGGCCATCCTGGGCCACGTCCACTTCGTAACCATGCTGGCGAAGAAACTTCTGCAGCAGGTCAAGCACCTCGACATCATCGTCGACTATCAGCAAATGGCTCACGAAAACGCACCACAGACAAGGTAAACAAGCCGTACTTTAAGGCCATGCCCCTACGGCCGTCATATATTTCAACCCGGAAACAAAGTGTCAGTGCCGAGACGATCCGGACATTACCGGGCAACGAACATTGCGCAGCATCGCCGCCAGTTCTTGCCAGGAATGTGCCTATGTCCCGTTCATCATCCACCTCCCGTACGGCGCGCTCTGCTGCGCTGGTGTTATCGCTGCTCGCGGCCGGAGCCTGCAGCCAACGCGCTCACGCCACCAGCGCCTGCGGCAACCTCGCCTATCAGGTCAGTGACCCGCTGGAGCCGGCCAACCGCGCCGTATTCGCCTTCAACCGCACGCTCGACGACTACCTGCTGGCGCCTGTCGCCCGGGGCTATGGCATGCTCCCCGGCTTTGCCCGGCAAGCCGTGCACAACTTTGCCAACAACTTTGGCGAGCCCAAGGTGTTCGTCAATGACCTGCTGCAGGGTAATGGCGAACGGGCGATGACCAGCCTCACACGCTTCATCTTCAACACCACCCTGGGTGTGGCGGGCGTGGTCGATGTGGCGGGCAAAATGGGCTTGAGCCAGCACAGGTCAGACTTCGGCCAGACCTTCGGGGTTTGGGGCATCGCCAATGGCCCCACCGTCGAACTGCCGCTGTTGGGTACGCACAACCTGCGCGACGCAACGGGCAGCGTGTTGAGCCTGGCGGTGGACCCGTTCGGCGACAATAGCGATACGGTCGACACCCTCAGTACCGTGGCCACTGCCGGGCATGTGGTGGACAGCCGCGCCGCCGCGCTACCGTTGACGGCCTGGCTGCAAACCTGGCCCGATTATTACCTGGCGCTGCGCGACTACACCGCGCAGCAACGCAACAACCTCGTAGCAGAAGGCAAGGCAGGCAAGCCCGGAACGTGGCAAGCCAATTGCTCGCAGGTAACCGGCCATGAATGATGCGCAAGCGGCCATGCTGCTGTTCCGGCGCCTGGAAGGCGCCGCCCGGCAACCGTTGTTGCTGCACGAACTGGAGGCTCGGGTGTCCGCCGACGGTCGCAACCTGGTCCTCAGCCGCTACCGCGAACGCTACACCGCCGAAGGCAAACCGTACCGGCACGAGGCTCACCGCAGCGTGCCGATCGCTGCATTGCTGCGCTGGATGGCCAGGCACGAGCGATGAATCTGAAGCGAGCCGGGTATTGATCTTTCACCGCGATCAACTGTAGGCGCGGGTTTACCCGCGAAGAGGCCGGCTCAGGCAGCCTTAGTCAGCAGCCCTGGGCTCGAATACAATCACCGCTCGCGCATCCACCGGTTTGGGCAGCAACCCTTCGCGGTAGAAGGCATCGGCAATGCGTTGTTGTTCACCAAGGTTGTCCAACTGCACCGGCTGCACGTCATAGCTGCGTCGGCCATTGGCCTGCTGCACCGTGGCGCTGTCCAGGTTGCCCCAGAGCGGCCCCAGCACCCGGGCAGCCGCTGCGGGGTTGGCTTTGGTCCAGGCACCGATTTCGCGCAGCGCCTGGTACACCTGCTGCAGCACTTCAGGGTGCGCCTTGGCGTAATCGCTGCCGGCCAGGTAGTAACGCTGGTAGCTCGCCAACTCGCTGCCATCAGCCAGAACGCGCGCGTTCTGCTGGCGCTGGGCGCTCGCCACGTAGGGGTCCCAGGTGACCCAGGCATCGACCTTGCCATTCTCGAACGCCGCCCGGCCGTCGGCCGGGATCAGGTACGCCGGGGTGATGTCCTTGAAGCTGAGGCCGGCCTTGGCCAGGGCCTGGATCAACAGGTAATGGCTACCCGCCGCCTTGGTCACCGCCACCCGCTTGCCCTTGAGGTCGGCCAGGGTCTTGAGCGGCGAGCTGGCTGGCACCAGGATGGCCTGGGCCGTGGGCGATGGCGCCTCACGAGCAAAATAGGTGAGCTTGGCACCGGCCGCCTGGGTGAACACCGGTACGGTATCGGCCACGTCCGCCGACAGGTCGACATTGCCCAGGTTCAGCGCCTCCAGCAGTGGCAGGCCGCTGGGGAACTCGTGCCAGCTGACGCGAATGCCTTCGGCCTGCAGGCGCTGCTCCAGCGTGCCACGGGCTTTGAGCAGGGTCAGCAGGGTGGAGGATTTCTGGTAACCGATGCGCAGGGTCTGCTCGGCGTTGGCAAGCGACGGCAGCAGGCCACCGAGCAACAGGCCCAGGGCCAGGTGACGCAGGTGTTTACGGTGCAGCATGGGGTGTCTCCAGGTCAATGTTGGGCCAGCGAGCCAGTGGCGGGCACGGTAAAGCCCGTGGCGAAGGTCGGGGCAACGTCCAGGCGTTGGTTCATCAGGCCGTGGGCGTGGTAGAAGTCGGCGGTTTCCTGCTGTTCGCCGATGGTCTTCGCGTCGATGGCCTGCCAACGCAACTGGCGGCGCTCGAACTGCAGGCGGGCAGCGTCCTGCGGGAAGCCGATGATCGCGGCCAGGGTTTGCGAATAGCTGTCCAGGTGCTGGTACGCCCAGACTTGGGCGCCGGCCAGGCGGGCCAGGTAATCTTGCAATGCGGCCTTGCGCGCCGGGTCATCCAGCGCCTTGTCGGTGGCCGCCAGGAAACTGTTGCCACTGGACAGCCCGCGGCCATTGACCAGCACCTTGCCCTGGCCGCTCAGCTCTGCCAGCGCGGTGTAGGGTTCCCAGGTCGACCAGGCGTCCACCGAGCCATTGGCCAGTGCGATCTTGGCGTCGACAGGGCCGAGAAAGCGGAACTCCACGTCTTTTTCGCTGAGCCCAACCTGATCCAGCGCCTTCAGCGCCAGGTGATGGCCGATGGAGCCACGGCCAGTGGCGATACGCTTGCCCTTGAGGTCGGCCGCGCTGTGCAGCGCAGCATCAGGGCGCACCAGTAGCGCCGTGCCATACGGGTCTGACTTGTCCACGGCAATGGCCTTGACCGGCGCACCGGAGGCCAGCACGAAGAGCAATGGCGCATCACCGATGATGCCGGCATCGATCGCGCCGGCATTCAGTGCCTCGGCCAACGGCGCGGCAGCGGGGAATTCTGCCCAGCGGATGTCGTAAGGCAGGTCGCGCAGGGCATCGGCGGCCTCCAGCTGGGCGCGCATATTGCCTTTCTGGTCACCGATGCGCAGGGTCAGGCGGTCACTGGCAAATGCCTGTGTGGCCAGCAGTGTGGCAGCGGCGAGCAGCAGCAGGCGAGATCGAATGGACATCCGCAGTTCCTTGCAGGTTGAAAGAACTGCGAATGTAGCGGGTCGCATCAAATAAATAAAAGTGATTAAAGTAATAAGCTAATATGCAAAAAATATCGATCGCGAGTAACCCTTGTCGTAGCCAGTGGGTGATTGATGGGAGCGCTTTTCGCCCCAGTCGCCGGGACAGAAGACGCAAAACCAGGACAGATCGCGCAAGCTTTTGCACATCACCGCAACCTGTAACATTCAGTTTCATATTGCTCCAGGACAGTAGACAGCCCAAACCACTGCCTGAGGCCTGATCCGTGCTGCAACGTGTGCTCTGCTCCCTGTCCCTGCTCACCCTTGCCATTTCCACCGCCCACGCCGCCGAAGCGCTCGACACCCCGCGCCTGGCCGGCATGGACAATTTCCGCGACATCGCCGGCACCACCAGTGCCTACACCACCAGCCATGACGGCACAATGCGGGCGGGCGTGTTCTACCGCTCCAATGCCCTTACCCCGACCGCCGCCGACCTGGCTACCCTCAATGGCCTGGGTATCAGCGATGTGTACGACCTGCGCACCCCAAGCGAAATAGCCAGTACCCCCGATACCCTGCCGGACGGCGCCAGCTACACCAACATCGACATCATTGGCAGCACCACATCGGGCTCCAACATCACCAATATTTCCTTCAGCAGCGCAGAACAGGCGCGGGCGATGATGCAGGAGACCAACCGCGCCTTCGTCAATGACGCCGGCATGCGTGGCCAGTTTGCCGTGCTGTTCAACGAACTGGCCGCTGCCGATGGCGCGGCGCTGTTCCATTGCACTGCGGGCAAGGACCGCACCGGCTGGACGGCAGCGGTGCTGCTGAGCATCGCCGGGGTGGACGAGGCCACCATCATGAGCAACTACCTGGCCACCAACGACTACACCGCCGCCCGAGTGGCTGCCACCCTGGCGGCGATGCCGGCGAGCATGGCCGAAATCTATGCACCGTTACTGGGGGTCGAAGCCAGCTACCTGCAGGCTGGCCTCGATGAAATCAGCGCCGACTACGGCAACATGGAAAACTACCTCAAGCAGGGCCTGGGCCTGAGCCAGGAAACGATCTACGTGCTGCGCGGCAAGATGGTGCGCTATGGTTCCCTGCCCGGCGAGGCTGGCCTGCTGGGCAACGCTGCCGCCGGCGCGCAATTGTTGCGCGAGCTGCAGGGCACTTCGCTGTCGGGCAGCTACAGCGCCTACAACTACTACCTGCAATCGGCCATCGATGCCGGCACCTTGGGCGGCGTGACCTCGACGGTTGGCGGCCAGGTGCACGCGGATGCCGCCAGCTACCTGTTGCGCCAAGGCGCCATGGTCACGCTTGCGGCTTCGCCCTTTGCCGACGCCAGCAACCTCAAGGTCGGCCAGGCGCGCCTGTGGAGCACGGCGCTGGCCGGCTACCTGGGCACTGACGGCTCAGCCCATGCGGCCAGCAGCAACGAACACAGCCAAGGGTTGATGGTGGGCATGACCCAGCGCTTCTCCGAACAGCTCAGCGGCCATGCCGGTTTTGGCTACAACCGCGGCAATGTGGGCGGTGCCGGTGGCGAGGCCGATACTGACCTGACCTTCCTCAGCCTGGGGGCACGCTTTGCCCCGGGGAGCCTGGAGCACGGGCTGTTCATCGATGCCGACATCAGCGGCGGCTGGCTTGACTATTCCAGCAAGCGCGAACTGGGCGGCGGCCTGGGCACGGCCAAAGGTGACAGCCACGGCACCCTGGCGGGTGCCAGCCTGGCATTGGGTTATCGCCTGCCCACCCATGGCGTGGTGCTGGAGCCAAGCCTTGGCGTTAGGGTCAGCCACGTCGACCTGAACGGCTTCACCGAGAAAGGCAGCGAACTGGCCCTGCAAGTGGACGACCTGAAAGAAACCCGGCGCAGTGCGGTGGCCAACCTCAAGGCGTCGTTCGCGCCGATTCCGGTAGGCAGCTGGCGGTTGGTGCCGGGAGTGGAAGTGGGTTACGAGCATGCCCTGGGTGATCAGCAGGTGGATAGCCAAGGGCATCTGCTGGGGCTGGATATCGAGCAACGTGCGGCATTCGACAACCGCGATCAGTTCGCTGGCGGGGTGAGCCTGATGGCCCACCTGGGTGCATTGAGTGTCGGCGGCGAAGTGGCGGCGATGGGCGGGGGCGACAGCCACGGGGTGAGCGGCAGCCTCAAGGCCAGCTACGCGTTCTGATCCTGTAACCGCTGGCACCGGCTGCGCCGGTGTTCGCGGGTAAACCCGCTCCCACAATGACGGCGCTGGCCTTGCAGACCGTGATCAAGCCTGCCCCCACAGGCACTCCAGCATTTTGAAGGCTGCGGTGAACCTGTGGGAGCGGGTTCACCCGCGAACACCGGCAAAGCCAGTGCCCGGCAGCGCTAACCACTGCGCCGTACTTCAGCCGGGCTTACTCCGAACGCCTGCTGGAAGTACTGGGCAAAACGCCCCGCGTTGCTGAAACCATGGCGCAAGGCCACTTCGGCCACCGACCCGCCCTCCCCGCGCGCAAGCACCTGGCGCGCACTTTCCAGCCGCACCTGCCGTTGATACCCGACAATCGATGTACCAGCAAAACGGCGGAAGCCATCCTGCAAGGCGCGCAGGCTGACATTGGCCAACCCCGCCAGCTCGGTGCCACTGACCAAACGCGCCGGGTGCTCGTGCAGGTACGCCATCGCCAGCTTCACATGGCGCGGCGCCAACCCGGGCGCAGGGCATCGCTATAGTTGTGCGGCCAGGCCTCCAGCACCGCATCCACCATCATTTCCTGCAGGCGGGTCGGCATCAGCACGCCGGTATTGATCAGCTGGTCGAACTGCGTACCGGTGGCCATTTCCAGCAACGCGCGTATGCCCTGGAACACCGGCAACGCCAGGTCCACCACCGGGGCAAAACACACCGGTGCCGCCAAGGGTTGGCCTAACAACAGGGACAGGCGCTCGGCAAACAACCCGCGGTGTATCGACATGCCGCACTGGGCATGGTTTTCGGCAAAGCGCACCGTGCGAATATCGCGTTTGTCGACCGCCAGCCCCACCTGGGCAGCACCAACCGATTCGCCTCGGTGATCGAAAATGATCTTGCCAGCAGTGGACAGCACGAAGGTGATCTCATCCTGTGGCGTGGGCAGGGTGATGCTGAAATCCCCGCCATACTGCATGCGCCGCACGCTCATGCCTTCAAAGCGCCCATACACGCCGCCAATGCTGATGCCCTCGGCCAGCGGCGGCATGTCGGCATACAGGTTGCCGAACATCTGTGTGAACAAAGCACCAAAGTCATCGCTGCGCATGTCGCGAGAGTGGAGGATGAAGGGCTTGCGGTTCATGCCGGAATGCACTGTAGGTTCACCTGTGCGAAGGGGGACCCGGATGCTGCCATGTCCGCATGACAACCGCGTTAAAGAGGCAGCGAACCTGCCAAGCCGTGTACAGTACCCCTACAACAATGCCCGCAAAGGAGCCCGGCACATGACCGTGACGCTATCCCCCCTGCAGATCGACTGCGCTTTCGATTCCGGCAACATCCAGGTACTGGACGCCAGCAACCCGGCCCAGGTGCACCTGGCCATCCGCCCGGACACCCACAGCGGCCACTATCAGTGGTTTCATTTCAAGGTCAGCGGGCTGACGCCGGGCCAGGTCCATCGCTTCAGCCTCGACAACGCCTCTGGCTCTTCGTACAAGAACGCCTGGAGCGGTTACAACGCGGTGGCCTCCTACGATCAGCAAAGCTGGTTCCGTGTGCCCAGCCAGTTCGACGGCACCGCGCTGTCGTTCGAAGTGAACGCAGAGCAGGACCAGATCTGGTTCGCCTACTTCGAACCCTACCCACGCGCGCGCCACAACCAGTTGATCGAACGCGCGCAGCAACTGCCGGGAGTCGAGTTGCTGGCCAGCGGCCGCAGCGTGCAGGGCCGCGACATCCCCCTGCTGCGTGCCGGCGATGGCGCCGCAGGCAAGCGCAAGCTGTGGCTGATTGCCCAGCAACACCCGGGCGAACACATGGCCGAATGGTTCATGGAGGGCGTGATCGACCGCCTGCAAGCCAACGACGCGGTGATCCAGGGCTTGCTGGCCAAGGCCGACCTGTACCTGATCCCCAACATGAACCCCGACGGCGCCTTCCTCGGCCACCTGCGCACCAACTACAAGGGCAAGGACCTCAACCGCGCCTGGCAGGACGCCAGCGTCGAGCTGACCCCGGAGGTGTTCTTCGCCCAGGCGCAGATGAAGCAGTACGGCGTGGATGCGTTCATCGACGTGCATGGTGACGAAGAGATTCCGCACGTGTTCACCGCCGCCTGCGAGGGTAACCCGGGTTACACGCCGCGGCTGGCAAAACTCGAAGAGCAATTCCGCAGCACTTTGTGCAGCGTGACCCGCGACTTCCAGACCGTGCATGGCTATACCCGTGACCAGCCGGGACAGGCGAATACCACGCTGGCCTGCAATGCCGTGGGCATGGCCCATGACTGCCTGTCGCTGACGCTGGAGATGCCGTTCAAGGACCATGACGACGCGCCCGATCCGGTTAGCGGATGGTCGGGTGCACGCTCGAAGGCGCTGGCGGGGGCGGTGCTGGAGACCCTGTCAAAAATGGCGGACGATTTGCGCTGAGCCCTGCCTCACCCGGCCCCTGTAGGAGCGGCCGTGTGTCGCGATGGGCTGGGTAGCGGCCCCGGCAATCTGTGCTGGGTCTGCCATGTTGGGGCTGCTGCGCAGCCCTGTCGCGACACAAGGCCGCTCCTACAGGGGACCATGGAAAGGATGAGGTTCAGTCAAAACTGCACATCCAGTATCACGCTGTCAGAGTAGGTTGCTGCCGGCGGCGTAGCCTGGTCGGTATAGACCTTGGCGTTGTAGTTGAACACCTGGCTACCCGTGCCGGTACCCGCACCGGGGTTTACGTCGGCATCCGTGCTGGAACGCCTGGCAGCCCCCGATGAACCCCAACGCACCACCCCTGCACTCTTGAAAATGTCATAGGCCAGGTAGTTGTTGGCCGACGACTTCATCCGTCGCCGCCCGCCCGACACGTTCTGCCCGTCATCCAGCCCCACCGTGTAGTTGCTGCCCTTGGTGCACGACACGTTTATGCCCTGGCTCACCGTGCCAAACCCTGCCACCACAGGCGCACTGGCGAAGCTGATGTTGGGTGTGGTGATCTGGCAATCGTTGGTCACCGTCAGGGTCACCGTCAGCGGCTTGGTGCCCGTGCCTTGGTCAGTCCCGATACAGATGCCGCCTAATCCAATCCCATCGCAGTACTTCCAGGTCCACTCGACATTGAGGGTTTCCTGATACAGCCCCGCCGCAACGTTGGCGTTGATCTGAGTGCGCATGTAGATCGGCACCGCTTTGGGCGTGCCGTTGAGCAGCCCCAGCAAGTCGAGGATGCCGGTGGTCCTGAATTCGAAGCCCGTACCGCGCGTGATCGGATAGGTAGTGGTGGCGTCGGCATACAGCGTGTAAGGGATGACATCTCCGGTGGGCCCTACCAGGCCGTTGGTGGCCGAGGTGATCTTCACCACGAATGAATCGGTACTACTCAGCACACTAAGCACCGAGCCGTTGCACTGCAAACCCGAGTTGGCACTGGAAGCGGTCTGCACCGTGGTTCGTACCTGGGTCGAGTTGAGCGAGCCAAATGCCGCTGCCGAAGTCGCCACTGACGTGCACTTGGCCCAGGCCGGGCCCGCACAAAGCAGCACGGCGCACGCCCATACCCCGCCCCACCCGGCCTTCATTTGCACACCAAGGGGCCGACCAAGGGGATCGAGCCTTGGGCCTCAGGCAGATCGAACGCCACCTCGCAATGCCCACCACCCTCCAGCTCCACCAGCAGGCGGTTGTGCGCCGCCAGGTTTTCCAGATACACCAGGCCATCCCAGCCCACCACGGCCTGGCTGCCACTTTCTTCATGAGTTACACGGCTGCCCAGCTTGAGCACTTGCTGGTTGCCATCCACCAGTTCGATGCTGGCCGCCATTACGCGTTTGAGCGGGAACTCCAGCAAGTAGCCACTACCCCGGCGCACGGCCACACGCTGCTCCACGTCCCCTGCAAGGATGTCCGGCGGCAGGTCCATGGGGTCGATCTCGTACTTGCCGCGGTAATAGCCACTGCTGTACGGCACCAGCAAGTGCCCCTTGGCATCCGTGCGGCCGACATCCTGGTTTTCGTAGCGCACCGGCACATCGGCGTAACCACCGGTACTGACCACCACGAAGGCATCGTCGATACGGTTGGCGGCGAATACGCCGGCATCCATCCATACCAGCGAGCCACTGGCGTCGGCCCAGCGGGTCATCGCGCCGCTGCTGCCATACACACCGGCCTGCAACTGCACCGACTGCAAGCGCCAGGTGACGTCGGCCTGGCGGTAGGCATCGCGGTCGCTGCCTGCGGCATAGCCCAGGTTGTAACCAACACCGCCACCTACCGGCACGGCGTGGCTGTAGTTGACCCTTTGCAGGCTCTCGCCTTCCTTGCTGCGCTCCATGCCCAGGGCCAGGGTGCCGTGCAGGTCGAACGGGATCACCAGTTGCGCCTGCACGGCCCACTGGCTGTCACCCACCTCACGGTTGGCAGACAGGTACACACTGCTGCTGCCCCACAGCGGCCTGCTGTAGCTCAGGTTGATCAGCCGGGTACGCGTGCCATCACCGGCGCGCACATCGAAGTACCCGGCACCGATGCTGCCGTATTCGTTCAGGTTGAGGCTAAGCGTGACCTGTTCGCTGCTTTTGCTCAGTTGCATGTCCGGGGAGTCCACCCCGGTCAGGTCGGCGTAGTCGCCGTGGCGTTGCAGGCGCTGGTAACTGAAGCCGATGCGCTGGCTGTTGTACTGGTAACCCAGGGCGACCTGGTGGCCCTTGTCGCCGTCGAACCGGCTTTGCGCCAGGGCGGCGTTGAGCACGCCGAAGTTGCCCAGGCGCATGTTGCCGCCCAAGCCGCCCAGCATCAGCGATTCGGCAGTTTCGGCGTGGGTTTCCAGGGTGAACATGTCGCTGAGGCCATAGCGCAGGCTGCCCGAGGCAACGCCGGGGCCATAACTGAAATCGCGCACCGCGTAATCACGGCGCAGGCTACCGGCGGCCACCGAGTAATCGGACAGGCCCTGCTGCAGCAGGCTGCTGGTGACATAGAACGGCAAGGTGGTCGACACCTGCCGGCCAAGGGCATCAGTGGTGACCACCACCGCCTCCCCGGCGCCGTTGATGAACGGCACGTTGGTCAGGGTGTACGGCCCAGGCTGCAGCTCGGTGGTGCTGGACTTGAAACCGTTGATGAACAGGTCGAGCGAGGTCGGCACCGCGGCTTCGCCGGCGAACGCCGGTAACGGGTAAGTGACCAGATCGGGGCGTGCAGCGAAGTCGCGTGACACTTGCAGGCCGCCCACCCGCACCGAACTGCTCCAGGGCAAGGCACCGGTCACGAAGTCACCGGCTTCGTAGGTGAGCAGGCGCTGCTCGTCGGTGAAGCGCCAGGTGGTGTCGTAACGCATGAAGCCCTGGCGGGTATCGTCCGCCTGTGCGCCATTGAATGACTGGCGCCATTGCCCGGTACTGGAGAAGGTCCCCCAACTGTCGAACAGGCGCAGCTCGTTCCAGGCGGCCAGGTAGGTGCCGCCCTCATCGGTGTCGTTCAGATACAGGTCATAGTTGAACAAGGCGCCGAAACTGCTGCGCGCATCGCTGGCCGGGTACAGGTTGCGATCACCCACTTGCTGGTCTGGCAACCAGGCCGGCGGCACCTGCAGCAGCAGGCGCTGGTTCTGGGTGTCGTAGTCGGTGTGCAGCCCTGCGATGCTTTCCAGGGCCACCTCGCCCTGGGGATTGCCCGGCAACGAGATACCGGCTGCCCGCAACACGTCGCTGCCCAGGTACAACTGCCCGGCCCGCTGCTGCACCGGCACCAGTTCAGCCCTGGGCATCTGGTTCACCACCAGGTCCAGGTACAGGGTAGCGTCGGCGATGGCGGACATCTCCGTGGGCGGCGGGGGCAGGTCGTCGGCCAGCGCCAGCACAGGGCTGGTCATGACCAGCCCCAGGCACCAGCGGCGCGTCGTCGCCGAGAGCCATTTCACACACGGTTTCCAACCATTGCCGGGTCCTCCCTGGCCCCTGCACTGCATACAGTCGTTGACTCATTGGCCCTGGCGGATGGCGTCCGCCGCGATCTGGCCGTTGACCCTGCCCTTCAGCACGCTGCCGCTGGTGGAGGCGACGGGAGCAGGCCAGCGCATGCTGGCGCCCGGCAACACATAACCCAGCAGGCCTTCAGCCAGTGGCTTGCTCTGGCTGCCTTGCTGCACCACCACATCGGTCAGCCGCGCATGCACGGGGCCTGTGTTGCGCAGTTCCACGTAAGGTTTGCCCTGCACCGTCACCGGCCGCCAGCTGAGCTGCGGCTTGCCCACACCTTCGGCATTGCGTTTGCCTTCAGGGTCGGCCTTGCCCAACAGCCCCTCGCCATAGACGAACAGCGGCACCGAATAACGCATCTGCAAACGGATGGCCGCAGTAGCGCCGGGCTCGGCCTTGTCGACCGGGATGGCGGGCGGGATCTCGTCGATGATGATGCGGTAGGCCTGCTCCTGGCCGGCAGGTGAAGGGCCGGAACGGGTCAAGCGGATCAGCTGCTTCTGCCCGGGGGCAATGTTGGCCACCGGCGGGCTGCCGATGATCTCGCGCTGCGCCTGGAACTGTTCCTGGTAATCACCCTGGCGCCAGGCGAATACCCGTACCTGCAAATTGGCCGGCTCAGTGCCGCGGTTTTCCAGCCACAGTGCACCGGCCTTCTGGTCGGCCTCCAGCACCGGGTCGATCGGCCAGATCAGCACCGAGGTGGCCGCCCCGGCCGGCAGGCTTGCCAGCCACAACAATCCGATCCATCCACGCGCCCACTTCGCGCCTGCCCGCATGCAGCTCTCCTTAGACACTTGTCTTTGGTGCGCTGGCCTTCACCAGGTCACCGTCACTTGCACCACATCGGTGTAGGTCCCTGCCGGCAGCACGCCGGTCAGCTGGACTCGCCCGTACACCGGCAGCTTGATCGCCGTCGGGTCGGAATAGCTCACGGCCACGCTCTGGCCGATCCCCAAGACCTGGCTGTACGCCGCGTCCCGGTATAACTGGTAAGCCAGCACTTGCGTGCCGCTGGTACGTTTCAGGTTGCGTGTGCCACTGGCACTGTTCTGCCCGCCGTCCACGCTCATGCTCATGGCCACGCCCGGCGTGCACTGGAAGGTCACTGTCGAGCCACCCAGCGAGGTGCTGAGCAACGCTTTGGACAGTGCCGACTGCGAGCCATAATCGAGCGTGCCGTAACTGGTGACACCGCCCACCACCAGGCACCCGGCGACAATCTGCGCCGTTACCGTGAAGGTACTGGTGGTCACCGCCCCCAACGGGGCAGCCAACAGCATGCCGATTCCGGTCAGCCCACCAGCCAGCCAGCCGCGCATGGCTCAGAACGACAGTTCGACCGAAATCGTGTCGCTGTAGACCCCTGCAGGCAGGCCCGCCTTGCCCACGGCCTTGCCGTAAAGGTTGACGGTCTGGGCCACGCCAGTGCTGGTCGGCAGGGTGATGGTGCCGTCGATGGCCAACAGCGTCGTGCGCCCGGTGTCGGTGTACAGGTCATACGGCACAAAGTTGCCGGAACCATCGGCGAGCGCACGCGTGCCACCGCTCGACTGACCGTCATGCAGGCCTGCGCGCACTTTGATCGCAGGCACCGTACCCGCCGAACACAGGATACTCATGGCACCGCCCCCGCCTCCCAGCACCTGGGCATTGGCGGTGACGAACAAGGCATCCTGGGTACCGAAGTTCAAGGCACCGAAGTTGAGCCCCGACGTGCCAGAACTCCCATTTACCTGGCACGCCGAGATCAGCGTCAGGGTCGAATTGATACTGCCGGTCACCGTGGCAGCCTGGGCCTGGGAAGCCAAGGCCAGGCCCAGGCCTGCGAGCATGCAGCATGAAAGGTTCGTTCGCATCGGGGTCTCCTTGCGTAGTTACCAGTCCAGGGTCACTCTGAGGGTGTCGCGGTAAAGCCCGGCCGGCAGTGCGCGCGGTTGCGCCACCACCACACCGTAAATGGGGATCGGTACTTGCTGGGTGCTGTTGATGGTGAAGGCACGCGCCTGGCCTATGGCGTAGCGGCTGTTGCCGCCCGGGTCGACCGCCAGCTGATAAGGGATCAGTTCCCGGCCGTTGCTCAGCCGGCGCACGCCGTCGTCCCCATTCAGGCCGCCATTGATCCGCACATTGAAGGCCCTTACTTCGGGCGTGCAGCTGATCTGCAGGGAGCCCGCGCCGCCCGCTTCGTCAACCCGGCTGCGCAGCGGCTGGTCCCAGTTCGGGCCACGCTCGCCAAAGTCCAGCAGCCCCGGGTTGCCCAGCACAGCCGGTTGCGTGTCGTCGCTGCTGATCTGGCAGGCTGCGCTGATCACCAACCGCGCCTGGATGAAGCCGGTGGTGCTGCCATGCGCCGCACCACCAGGAACCAGCAACGGGCCCAGGGTAAGCAACAGGATCGAAGTGCGGTTCATGGCGTGGCGTCCTTGTGCATGGTGGCGTCCCTACCAGGTGACCGTGACTTTGAGCAGGTCGGCGTAAACCCCTGCATTCGGCACCCAGGCCAGTTTGTCGATGCGAGCGTACAACGGCAGCTCGACCGAGCCGCTGCTCGGTACCCTTGCCGACTGGGCGACCCCTACCGCCAGAGGCTCACGCCAGGCTGCGTCGCGGTACAAGCGATAAGGGATGGGCCTAGCCGTGTGGTCGTCGCTGGCCAGGTAGCGCAGCTCGCCGACGCCACCATGTTGGCCGCCATCGACGCGCACCTGATAAGGGGTGTCCGGGTTGCACTCAAGGCGCGGTGGGCGCTGGCTTAGCAGAACGCCGCTCAACGGTGCGCCGGGGCCGTCCAGGCGTGCCGCCGTGCCCAGATCAATGCGTCCGAGGGCCTGGGCTCCCGCGTCGCGGGTCTGGTTGACCAGCATGCAACCGCGCTGCACCAGCACACGCACTTCCACGAGAAAATCCGCTGCCACGGTACTGCCGCTGAACAACAGGCCCAACAACGCGGCCATTAAGCGCTCCGTCACCTTTTTATCCTTGTCGAAACGTCCTGAACAGAGCGTAGCAGCGAGGCAGTGCAACCGTGGTGGCCCCAAGCCGTTTTTTGGTATTAGCGATAAAGCGATAGCGCCCCGTTAAAAAAAGCCGGAACGGCGCAGAACCCCAGGCCACCTCCGTGTCTCCAATGGCCGAGGGCCGGTAAATGTGCCCGGTTTCTGGTAGGGTACAGCACGTTCCTCCAGCGCCGGGCGCCAATGCCATACATAGACGGACATGACAGGAGCGTTTTCATTGATGACTGCAGACACCACGCTGGCAGAAGCCATGGAGCGCTGTGCCCGTGAACCGATCCACGTGCCGAGCAGCATCCAGCCCCACGGTTTCCTGCTGGTGCTGGACGCCACCGACCTGTGCGTGCTGCAGGCCAGTGAAAACGTCGAGCACTGGCTGGGCTTGCCAGCCCGTGAACTGATCGGTAGCCCCTTCGCCAACCTGGTCAGCGACGGTTTTGACCTGCACGCGCAGCTCGCAAGGCTGCCAGAAGATGAGGTATTCCCCTTCCATATCGGTGACGTGCGCTTGCGCCAAAGTGCGCCGTACAGCACCCCGCTGCATTTGCTGGTGCACGGCCACGACGAAGTACTGATTGCCGAATTCGAACCCCCTCGGCTGTCGCCGGAACTGACCGGGCAAGGTGACTATTACCCGCTCGTGCGCAGCTTTGTCGGCAGCCTGCAACTGGCCAGCAGCCTCGAAGACCTGCTGCAGCAAACGGTGCTGCAGCTCAAGCGCATCACCGGTTTTGGCCGGGTCAAGGCGTACCGTTTCGATGCCGAGGGCAACGGCCAGGTGCTGGCCGAGTCCGCCGACCCAGGCTACCCCGCTTACCTGGGCCTGTGCTTCCCGGCTGCAGACATCCCGCGCCAGGCGCGCGAACTGTACCGGGTCAACCGCATCCGCGTGATCGAGGATGCCAACTACCAGCCCTCGCCCCTGCTACCGGTCATCAACCCGCGCACCGGCAAGGCACTGGACATGAGTTTTGCCGCACTGCGCAGTGTGTCGCCGGTACACCTGCAGTACATGCGCAATATGGGCACACTGGCTTCGATGTCGCTGTCGATCGTGGTCGACGGTGAGCTGTGGGGGCTGATTTCCTGCCACCACCAACAGCCACGTGCGGTGGACCTGCGTACCCGCACGGCCTGCGAGTTGCTGGCCAGTGTGCTGTCGCTGCAGATCGAGTCCCGAGAGTCCCACGCCAGCACGCGCAAGCTGCTGGCGTTGCGCCAACACATCGTGCGCATGATCTCGTCCATGGCCGACCACGACAGCGTCAGTGACGGCCTGCGCGACCTGCCCCAGGTGTTGCTGGCCTTTGCCGGCGCCCAAGGCGCCGCAGTTATCTCGGCCGAACGCTGTGACCTGATCGGCCAGACCCCGCCTGAAGCCCAGGTGACCGCGCTGGTGCACTGGCTTGGCCAGCGCGGCGAAGACACGGTGTTCCACAGTGACAACGTGCGCCGCGACATCACTGACCTGCCCGAGCTGGCCACCCACGCCGGTGGTGTGCTGGCGGTGGCCATCTCGCAGATCCATTCGCACTACCTGCTGTGGTTCCGGCCCGAACAGGTGCGCACGGTAAACTGGGCGGGCCAGCCAACCAAGCAGGTCGGGCCGCAGGGCAACCTCGACCCACGGCACAGTTTCGAACGCTGGCAGGAAGAGCTGCGCGGCTATAGCGAGCCTTGGGACCCGTTAGTGATCGACGGCGTGCTGGAACTGCGCACCGCCGTGCTTGGCATAGTCCTGCGCAAAGCCGAAGAACTGGCACAGCTGGCGGGTGATTTGCGCCGTTCGAACAAGGAGCTCGAAGCGTTTTCCTACAGTGTCTCCCACGACCTGCGCGCGCCGCTGCGGCACATCGCCGGCTATACCGAACTGCTGGGTGAAATGGAAGGCCAGGGCTTGACCGAGCGCGGCAAGCGGTTCTTGCAGCACATTGGTGAAGCCGCGCACTTTGCCGGCAGCCTGGTCGACAACCTGCTCAACTTCTCGCAGATGGGCCGCTCTGCCTTGCGCCTGTCCGACGTAGACCTTAACGCGCTGGTGGAGGCCATTCGCAGCGAACTGGCCCCCGATTACGAAGGCCGCGCAATCGTTTGGGACATCGCCCCGCTGCCCAAGGTGATCGGCGACCCGGCGTTCATCAACATGGCCTTGCACAACCTGATCGCCAATGCCATCAAGTACACACGCGGCCGTACCCCTGCCCACATCGGCATCAGTGCCGTGGAGCATCCTGGCGAAACCGAGATCTGCATCCGCGACAATGGCGTGGGCTTCGACATGGCCTATGCCAACAAGCTGTTCGGCGTATTCCAGCGCCTGCACCGCATGGAAGATTTCGAGGGCACAGGGATTGGCCTGGCAAGCGTGCGCCGCATCATCGAGCGCCATGACGGCCGGGTCTGGGCCGAAGGCCAGATCGACCAGGGCGCCAGCTTCCACTTCACCCTCCCCCGAAACACTGCTACATGAGGCACCGCTACCATCATGCTCAAACCCATCCTGCTGGTCGAAGACAACCCCCGGGACCTGGAACTTACCCTGCTGGCCCTGGAGCGCAGCCAGTTGGCCAACGAGGTCATCGTGCTGCGCGACGGCGCCGAGGCACTTGACTACTTGCTGCGCCGCAACACCTATGCCGACCGCGACGACGGCAACCCCGCCGTCTTGCTGCTGGACCTGAAGCTGCCCAAGGTCGACGGCCTTGAAGTGCTCAGGGCAGTGCGCGCCACCGCCGAACTGCGCAGCATCCCCACGGTGATGCTGACTTCCTCGCGGGAGGAGCCCGACCTGTTGCGCGCCTATGAACTCGGGGTCAACGCCTACGTGGTCAAGCCGGTGGAATTCAAGGAATTCGTCGCCGCCATCTCTGACCTCGGGGTATTCTGGGCAGTGCTTAACGAACCGCCACCCGGCTCACTGCGGCTGAATCGTCGCGGTAGCAACTGAGGCCGCCGCAACGATGCAGCAAACGCCGTTGAAACTACTGATGGTCGAAGACAGCTCGATGGACGCCGAGCTTACCCTGATGCGCCTGGAGCGCAGCGGGCTGCATGTGCAGTCCCAGCTGGTATTCGACCATGTGGGTGTCGACCATGCCCTGCGCGAGGCCCGCTACGACCTGATCCTGTGCGACTGCGTGCTGCCGGGGTCGTCTGGCACCGAGGTGCTGGCCATTGCCCAACGCCTGGCACCGGACGTTCCGTTCATCTTCCTCTCCGGCATCTATGGCGAAGAGCACGCGGTGGAAATGATCCGCCTGGGCGCCACCGACTATGTGCTGAAGAAGAACCTGCCACTGCTGCCCAAGGCGGTACGCCGGGCGCTGACCGAAGTGCAGGAACGCCAGCGCCGGCGCCGCGCCGAAGAGGCTCTGATCGACGTCGAGGCGCGGGCACGTATCGCCATCGACGCCGCCGGAATGGGCACCTGGGACCTGCGCCCGCAGGAAGGCCTGCTGCTGTGGGACGACCGCTGCAAGACCTTGTTCGGCCTGCCTACCAGCACCGAAATGAGCCTTGAGGTGTTCCTCGGTGGCATCTACCCCGATGACCTGCCAATGGTGCGTGAGGCGGTGGAATACGCCATGCGCCCGGAAAGCGGCGGCCGCTACCGCGTCGAATTTCGCATCGCGCAACCCAACGGCCTGGAGCCGCGCTGGTTGCTCAGCAGCGGCCAGAGCCAGTTCGTCGATGGCCAGTGCGTGCGCTTTTCCGGCGTGCTGCAGGACATCCACACCCAGCGCCTGGCCACACAGGCGCTGCGTCAGCTCAACGAGATGCTGGGGGAAAGGGTCGAACGCCGCACCCGCGAACGCGACCGTGCCTGGGAGCTGTCGCAGGACCTGCTGGCCGTGCTGAACAAGGATCTGACCCCAGTTGCACTCAACCCCGCCTGGGAAGCCAGCCTGGGCTTCTCCCGCGAGCGCCTGAGCCAGTCGTCGTTGCTGCATCTGCTGCCCGAAGCCGACCAGGAACTACTGCTGACCGAACTGGCTGCCCTCGCCCATGGCCGTACCAGCGTACGTTTCGTCGGCCGCATCCTGCATGCCGGCGGCCAGCAGCGCTGGCTATCGTGGGTGGTGGTGCCGGAAGACACGCTGCTGTATGTGGTGGCACGCGACATCACCAGCGAGCGCGAAGCCGCCCTGGGCCTGGCAGAAGCCAACGCCCGCCTGCGCGAACAGATCAACGAACGCGAGCGCATCGAGGCGGCGCTGCAGCAGATGCAGCGGCTCGAAGCCGTCGGTCAGCTGACCGCTGGCGTGGCCCACGACTTCAACAACCTGTTGACGGTGATCCTTACCGGCGCCAGCTTTCTTGAGCGCGACCTGGCCAAGGCCAACTTGGACAAGGCCCGTACGCGGCTCACCCACATCCGTGAGGCGGGCGAGCGTGGCGCCAAGCTGACCTCGCAGCTGCTGGCATTTTCCCGCCGCCAGCGCCTGGAGCCGGTAGCGCTCAACCTCAACCAGACCCTGGCCGGCCTGGAAGAGCTGTTGCGCCGAACACTGGGTGGCAACGTCTCGGTGCGCCTGGACCTGGACCAGGCCCTGTGGCACGCACTGACCGACCCCACCCAGACCGAGATGATCATCCTCAACCTGGCGATCAATGCCCGCGATGCCATGCCTGACGGCGGCCAGCTGACCCTGACCACCCGCAACACCCGCATTGACAACCGCCCGCAACGCCCGGAAGACCCGGACCCGGGCGAGTACGTGATGCTGAGCATCCGCGATACCGGCTGCGGCATGAGCGAAGACGTGCTGGCCAAGGTGTTCGAGCCGTTCTTTACCACCAAGGACATCGGCAAGGGCTCGGGCCTGGGCCTGGCCCAGGTGTTCGGCTTCGCCAAGCAGTCCGGGGGTGGTGTACGCATCGATACCTCCCCGGGCCGCGGCACGCAGGTGGCGGTGTACTTGCCCGCCGTAAAGGACCAGATCGTGAGCGAGCCGGTGATCCCGCCGCTCGGCCAGCCGGTCAGCGACAGCGGCCGCAACCGCACGGTGTTGCTGGTGGATGATGACCATCTGGTGCGGGACTTGCTTGGCGATGTGTTGCGCCAATATGGCTACCAGGTGCGACAGGCGCACAGCGGCGAACAGGCGTTGGCCTTGCTGGACGACGAGATCGACCTGTTGCTTACCGATTTCGCCATGCCCGAGTTCAACGGCGCGCAACTGGCGCTGGCGGCACGCGAACGGTACCCGCGCCTGCCGGTGGTGTTCCTGACTGGCTATGCGGAGTTGCAGGGGCTGGAGTTGCCAGGCAGCGTGGTGGTTCAAAAACCGGCGCAAGCGGATGAACTCGCCAGGGTGCTGAACGAGATGCTGGGCATTGCCGGGTAATTCGGGAAAGCACAAACCTTGGCAGGAGCGGCCCGGCAAGGCCGCTCCTGCAAGAATCCTGTGACGGAATTAAAAATACGGAAACGACAAAACCCAGCGCTTATCTTTCTAAGCACCGGGCGATATACGTTTGAAACTGGAAAATGGCAGGGGCGGCTGGATTCGAACCAACGCATGGCAGGATCAAAACCTGCTGCCTTACCGCTTGGCGACGCCCCTGTATCGGATGCAGCATTCGCTGCTCTGACAATTCCAACTGGGTGACAACTGGGTTGTTGTCTTGGAATGCGCGGCACTTTAACAACAAAGTTTTCATCTGTGAACCCCCTGATGAAAAAAAATTGTCAAAAAACAGCGGGTTAGTCATTTCGGCGGTTTGTGCAGTGACCATCCGTCGCTTTCCCCCCGCTTCGCTTCAACACAATCGCATTCCTCCCTTCCAATCTATTGAGCCAATTGCATTGACCAAGGAGGACCCCATGCCTGTCTCTCACGACCTGTACCAGGACCTGCACTACCCTCGCGAAATCGTCCAGCAGCGCCGCCAGCAGGACAAAGCGCTGGATCGGCTGCTGGACGAGTACATGGACATCGACAACCAGGTGCTAGCCGCCGAATCGATCTCGGCGGGCAACTTCGTTGACGAAGACCTGCGCCACCTCAAGGAGCGCCGCCTGGCGGTGAAATACATGATCGAGCGCCAACTGGAACGTAAAGCCTAGGCAATGCAGGTGTGCAGCCAGACCTATCGCATTAGGTGATCATTGCCGATCACTTTCTGTATTAGTCAAAATGGCTGCCCTCGGGCAAGCTGCGCGCTGCCCCGTCATCGCCAAGGAGCTTTGCTTTTGTCTGCCTGGATCCCTGCCCCACTGCGCCAGCTTGGCCAGCGCCTGCGCGGCGCCACCGCCAACCAGAGCGAACTGCTCGACTGGTTCGAGGACAAAGCCCGAAGCCGCGGTTACCAGCTGAGTGACGGCCAGCGACGGGTGATCCACTGCATGGCCGAACAACTGGCACTGCTCGAACAAGGGCAGCCACGCAGCCTGTACCTGTACGGTTCGGTGGGGCGCGGCAAGAGCTGGCTGCTGGACGGGTTCTTCCAGGCGGTGCCGGTTGAAGCAAAGCGCCGCCTGCACTTTCATGATTTTTTTGCCCGCCTGCACCAGGGCATGCACCGCCACCGGGCGCTGGACGATGCGCTGGGCGCAACCCTCGACGAACTGGTGGGTGGCTGCCAGGTGTTGTGCTTCGACGAATTCCACGTGCATGACATCGGCGATGCCATGCTGCTTACTCGCCTGTTCAACGCCCTCTTCGCCCGCGGCGTGTTACTGCTGGTGACCTCCAACTACGCGCCCGAAGGGCTGCTGCCCAACCCGCTGTACCACGAGCGTTTCCTGCCGGTGATCCGCCTGATCAACGGGCGCATGCAGGTTCTGGAAGTGGGTGGCGACACCGATTTTCGCAGCTTGCCGGCCAACCGCGAGCACCAGCGGTTTACCCAAGGCCACTATGTATGGCCGGGGACGGCAGCGCAGCGCCAGGTACTTGGCGTGCCGGACGAGCAGCCGGTAATGCTTGAAGTGAACAAACGCCCGCTGCGCGCACTGGCCATCGATGGCCGGCGGGTGGTGCTTGGCTTTGACGACTTGTGCGAAAAGGCCACGGCGGTGATCGACTACCTGGTGCTGGCGCAGGAGTACGATGAATGGATCATCGATGGGCTGGATGACCTGGCGCAGTGTTCGCTGGCGGCGCAGCAGCGCTTCGTCAACCTGGTGGATGTGCTGTATGACCAGGACCGACAGGTGACAGTGGTTGGTAAACGGCCGCTGGAAGAGAGCCTGGGCGGGCCGCTTGCCGACCTGATGCGGACCCGCAGCCGGTTGGGGCAACTGCACCAGATCGCCCCGTAGCACTGCATCGCCTGAACGGGCCTCTTCGCGGGTAAACCCGCTCCCACAGGTGCAACACAGTTATCAAGACCTGTGACATACCTGTGGGAGCGGGTTTACCCGCGAAGAGGCCAGTAATGTCAAAGCATCAACCCGCCCTGGGCAAATCAGCCAGCACCGCCTCGATTTCCCCCAGCACCGCCGGGTCATCCAGGGTCGAAGGCGGTACATAGTCCTGCCCGTCGGCAATCTTGCGCAGCACCGCGCGCAAGATTTTCCCCGAGCGGGTCTTGGGCAACCGCTTCACCAGCCGAACCCGGTTGAAACAGGCCAGCGGGCCAATCGCCTCGCGCACGCTCCCTACCAGGTCTACCAGCAACTGCGCCTCGGCAATGCCCTCGCCGTCCTTGAGCACAACGAGCGCCAACGGCACTTGGCCCTTGATTTCATCGTGCACGCCAATCACCGCACACTCGGCCACCGCCGGGTGGCAGGCCACCAGGTCCTCCATTTCGCCCGTGGACAGCCGGTGGCCAGACACGTTGATCACGTCATCCGTGCGCCCCATGATGTAGACGAAACCGTCATCATCCAGAAAGCCGCCGTCACCCGTGTGGTAATACCCCGGGTAAGTGCGCAGGTAAGCCTGCAAATAACGCTCGTGGTCGCCCCACAGGGTCTGGCTGCACCCAGGCGGCAATGGCAAGGCAATGACGATCGAGCCCTGGTGGTTGGGGCCCAGCAAATGGCCCTCGTCATCCACCACACGCACGTGATAGCCCGGAACCGCCCGGTTGCTTGAGCCCGGTTTCGCCGCACTGCCTTCCAGCCCAACGCAGGGCGCGGTAACCGGCCAGCCGGTTTCGGTCTGCCACCAGTGGTCGTGCACCGGCTTGCCACTGACCCGCTCCAGCCATTCATGGGTGCTGGAATCGAGCTTCTCACCCGCCAGGAACAGTTGGCGCAGCGAGCTGAGGTCGTGCTTGCGGATCAGCTCGCCCTCCGGGTCTTCCTTGCGGATGGCACGCATGGCGGTGGGCGCACAGAACAGCGCGTTGACCTTGTATTGTTCCACCACCCTCCAGTAGGCCGAGGCGTCCGGCGTGCGGATCGGTTTGCCTTCGTAGAACACCGTGGTGCAGCCGCTCATCAGCGGCCCATAGACGATCAGCGAATGGCCGACCACCCACCCCACATCGGAAATGCCCCACCACACGTCCCCGGCCTGCATGCCGTAGATATGGCGCATGGCATAGCACAGCGCCACGGCATTGCCGCCATTTTCGCGGACGATGCCCTTGGGTTTGCCGGTGGTGCCAGAGGTGTACATGATGTACAGCGGGTCGCCCGCATCCAGCTCGACCGGTGCCACCGGATGGGCGCCGACCAAGGCTACCTGCCAGTCCAGGTCGCGGCCTGGCTGCAGCTGCGCCTGCGCCTGCGGCCGTTGCAGCACCAGCACATTGCGCGGCTGGTGCCGGGCCAGTTGCAGGGCGCGGTCGACCAGCGGCTTGTAGGCAATCACCTTGTCGAATTCCAGGCCGCAGGATGCCGTCAGCAGCAGCGTGGGCCGGGCGTCATCGATGCGCAGGGCCAGCTCGTTGGCGGCGAAGCCGCCGAACACCACCGAATGCACCGCGCCAATCCGCGCGCAGGCCAGCATGGCCATGGCCGCTTGCGGCACCATGGGCATGTAGATGATCACCCCGTCGCCCTTTTCCACCCCCAGCTGGCGCAGCAAACCGGCCAGGCGCGCCACTTCGTCGCGCAAGTGGTTGTAGGTGTAGGCCTGCTGCACGCCGGTGACCGGCGAATCGTAAATCAGCGCCACCTGCTCGCCACGGCCCAGCTCGATCTGGCGGTCGAGGGCCAGGTAGCAACTGTTCAGGCGGCCATCGGCGAACCAGCGGTGAGTACCGTCGGCGTTGTCTTGCAGGGTCAGGGCAGGCTTGCGGTGCCAGGCCAGGTGCGCGGCCTGTTCCGCCCAGAAAGCGGCAGGGTCGGAAATGGAATGGGCGTAGCTGTGCTGGTAGCTCATATCGAAGGGAACCCGGTACTTGTTGTTATTGAAGGGCGAAACCTGAGTATGGACCGCTACACCCGCGCCGCCATGGGACTAAAGTCACAACCGACCTGCAAATTTGCAGACAACGCAAAAGCGCCCCATAACGGTGCAAAGCCTCTAGAATAGGCCACCCTTCAGCCACCGAGCAGCCCATGGATATCGATCAGGCCCGAACCTTCCTGGAAATCGTGCGTTGCGGCAGCCTGGTCGCCGCCGCCGAACGCCTGTTCGTGTCACAGACGGCAATTACCGCCCGGGTGCAGCGCCTGGAGCAGCAACTGGGCTGCCAGCTATTTGTGCGCAGCCGCAACGGCGCCAGCCTGACCAGCGACGGCGAAGCATTCGTCAGTTATGCCAACCAGCTGGTACAAACCTGGGAAGCGGCGCGGCGCGACCTGCCGCTGCCCGAGGGCTGCCAGCAAGTGCTGCATGTGGGGGGAGAAGTGAGCCTGGGCAACCCGATGATGCTTGACTGGATCAGTGCCCTGCACCGTGAGCTGCCCAGCCATGCCATCCGCAGCGAGGTCAGCGACGGCGAGTCGCTGCTGCGCAAGGTCGAGATGGGTTTGCTGGACGCTGCGCTGGTGTATCAGCCGACCTACGGGCCAGGCCTGCAGGTGGAACAGTTGATGGAAGAAAAGCTGATCCGCGTGCGCCGGGTGGACCAGCCAGAGCCTTACATCTACATCGACTGGGGCGAGGCCTTCCGCCGCCAGCACGATGCCGCCCTGCCCGATTGCGCCCGCCCGGCGCTCAGTTTCAACCTGGGCCCCCTGGCCTTGCAGTTCATTCTCGATCAGGGCGGCAGCGGTTACTTCCGCACGCGCGTGGTGCAGGCGTACCTGGACAGCGGCGTGTTCGAGCGGGTACCGCAGGCGCCGGAATTCACCTACCCGACCTTCCTGGTGTACCCACGCAAACGCGACAGCGAAGCCCTGCAACAGGCCTTCGTCATCCTGCGCCAGCTGGTAGCCGCCGGCGCCAGCGACTGGTCACAACGCTGGGACCCGGTTATCTGAAGCCTCGGCTTTGCTGAGCAACTGGCGCTCGAGGCCAGCGATCAGGTCGGTCTGGGTGATTACCCCCACCAGCTTGCCGGCATCGAGCACCGGCAGGCAATGCAGGCCCTGCTCGCACAACAACGGCAACAGGCGCTGCAGCGGATGCTGGCTACTGACACTGACCACCCGGCGGCTCATCACCTGCTCCATGCGTACCGCTTTGCGGCCGAACAGCCCGCGCCAGCTGAAGCGGCCACGCTGCATGGCCGGGCCAACCAGGTCGCTGAGGCTGACGATGCCCACCAGCTTGCCCTGCTGCAATACCGGCAGGGTTTTCAGGTGGTGGCTGGCCAGCATTTTCCAGGCCTGCTCAAGGGTGGTTTCGGGCGTGGCGAACTGCACATCGCGCGACATCACCGAACCCGCGGTAATACCGCCAAGGCTGCGCTGCAGGGCGTGCTGCTCGGTGGCGAGGATGATGCGTTCCAGCTCGTCACGGGTGACGTCGACGAACTCACCCAGCTCTTCCAGGGCCTGATCCAGGTCCTCGCCACGGATGCCGACCCGCTCACTGGGCAGGGGGTCGTGGGTATGGTGCACATCTTTGCGCGGCGCTACGCCTTTCGGGTAGCGCACACCGGTCAGGCGATTGTAGAGCACCGCCACGCTCACCAAGATCAGTGCATTGAGCAGAATTGGCTCAAGCAGGTGGTCACCCATGGCGGTCAGCCCTGAGTCGGCCAATACCGCACTCACTGCCACTCCGCCACCCGGCGGGTGCAGGCAGCGCAGCAGGCACATGACCAGGATCGAGATGCCCAAGGCCGCAGCGGCCACCCACAGCGCCGGGCCGAAGCCTTGGCGCATGGCCAGGCCGACCGCGCCGGCCAGCGCGTAGCTGCCCAGCACTGGCCAAGGTTGGGCCAACGGGCCGGAATGCACGGCGAACACCAGCACTGCCGTGGCCGCCAGCGGGCCCAGCAGGTGCAAGGCGATGCCGGGGCCATAGGCCATGCTGGTCAGCCAGCCAGCGAGGAACAGACCGAGCAACGCACCGATACCGGCACGCAACCATTCTTTTGGAGAGGTATTCAGGGGCGCCGGCAACAGGCGCTGCAGGCGGTTTTCGGAACGCGAGGCAGGCATTGGGTAATCGGGGTCTTTGGTTTTTTCTGATTAAAAAGAAAGCCCAGCCGAGCTGGCCTGGGCCTCGTATTGCGCGTGCAATACCACAAGGGGCTCCTTCCATGGAGAGATGGAAACCGCAGGGTTTCTTGGGGGGGATTTTGCCGGGCGGGGGGGCATTTGGGCCAATTCAAAAAACTGCGGCTGTACTGCAATTTTTTTGCAGTACTGATACGGCCTCGGCGGATTGGACACACTTGTGGGAGCGGCCTCGTGTCGCGATGGGCCGCCTAGCGGCCCCGGCATTACCGAGCCTTGCGCGGCAGGTCGATGCTCACACGCAATCCTCCCAGCGGGCTCTGCTCCAAGGCCAGACGCCCGCCCCAGGCGTCGACGATATCGCGCACGATACCCAACCCCAGCCCATGCCCGTCCACCTGCTCGTCCAGCCGCGAGCCCCGCTCCAGCACCTGCAGCCGTTGGTTCTCAGGGATGCCTGGGCCATCGTCATCGACCCACAGCTGGTAACCCCCGATATTCGGCGCAATGCTCAGCCGCACCTCGCTGTCCGCCCACTTGCAGGCGTTGTCCAGCAGATTACCCAGCAGCTCCAGGAAGTCCTCGCGGTCCCACGGCAGCAGCAACCCGGGCGGCACGTCCCTGGCCAGTAGCAAGCCCTCTCCGTGAATCATGCCCAACGTGCTCAGCAATCCGGGTAGCTCGGCGTCGCAATCGAACTGCGCGCCAGGCAGCGCATCCCCTGCCAGGCGCGCACGGTTCAGCTCCCGCGCCAGCCGTTGCTGAATTTGCTCCAACTGCTCACGCATCTGCGCGCTTACCTCCGGCAGATCCTTCAGGCGCGCGCTGGAAGCCAGGTTCAATAGCACCGCCAGCGGGGTCTTGAGTGCATGCCCAAGGTTGCCCAAGGCATTGCGCGACCGGCGCAAGCTGTCTTCGGTATGGCTGAGCAAGTGGTTGATCTGCCCCACCAGCGGCGCCAACTCGCTGGGCACCTGCTCATCCAACTGCGAGCGCTGGCCCTGCTGCAGCTGGGCGATCTGCTGGCGTGCCCGCTCAAGCGGGCGTAACGAGCGGGTAACCGTGATGCGCTGCAGCACCAGAACCAGAATCAGCGCCACCAGGCCCATGCCCAGGCCGATCTGCTGCATGCGCCGGAAACCTTCGCGCACCGGCGAATAGTCCTGTGCCACGCTGATCGAAATGTCCTGGCCCAGGCGCCGGTAGTCGGCGCGCAGGGCCAGCAGTTGCTGCCCTTCCGGGCCGAGTTCATGGCTATCGGAAAGCCCGGGCGCCGATGGTTTGGGCATGTCAAGGTCCCACAGCGAACGAGACCTCCAGGTGCCTTTGTCAAAATCGATGCGGAAGTAGTAACCGGAAAAAGGCCGTTGGTAGGCTGCCGAAATACGCCGCTCATCCAGCTGCAGGCCGGACGGCCCACGTACCAACGCCACCAGCAGGTTCTCGCTTTCCTTGCGCAGGCCGTTCTCCAGGTAGCGCTGCAGGCCAGCTTCGAACAGCCACAACGTCAGCTGCGCCAGCACTACACCGACTACCACCAGCACCGCCACCAGGCCCAGGCTCAGGCGCGCCTGGATCGACTTCACCCGGCGCTCCCGGCATAGATGTAGCCTTGCCCGCGACGGGTCTCGATCACGCTGCGGCCCAGCTTGCGCCGCAAGTGATTGACGTGCACTTCCAGCACGTTGGAGTCCCGCTCGGTTTCGCCGTCGTAAAGGTGTTCGGCCAGGTGGCTTTTGGACAGGATCTGCTGCGGGTGCAGCATGAAGTAACGCAGCAGCCGAAACTCGGCAGCGGTCAGTTGCACATCCATGCCGTCACGGCTCACACACTGACGGCTTTCATCCAGGTGCAGCCCCGCTGCCTCCAGTTTCGGCTGGTTGGCCAGGCCCCGGGCACGGCGCAACAATGCCTGGATACGCAACTGCAGCTCTTCCGGGTGGAACGGTTTGCTCAGGTAGTCATCAGCCCCGGCCTTCAGCCCCTCGATGCGCTCGGCCCACGAGCCGCGGGCGGTGAGGATCAGCACCGGCGTGGCCAGGCCGGCAGCACGCCACTGGGCCAGCACATCCAGGCCCGGCAAGCCCGGCAGGCCAAGGTCGAGAATGATCAGGTCGTAGGGTTCGCTCTGGCCCTGGTAAACCGCGTCGCGGCCGTCGGCCAGCCAGTCCACGGCATAGCCCTGGCGCTGCAGGCCGGCGGTCAGCTCATCGGCCAGCGGTACATTGTCCTCGACAAGCAACAGGCGCATTCAGTCGTCTTCCTCATCTTTGAGCAGGGCACCGGTGCTGGCATCGAGCTTGATCTCGCGTACCACACCTTCAACCGTCAGCAGTTCGACCTCATATTCGTAGCGATCGTCGTCTTCTTCCAACTCGGCTTCCAGCAGGCGCGCCCCGGGGTGACGCCCCAGGGCGGTTTCCAGCAATTGCTCGAGCGGCAGGATGACGCCCTTCTGCCGCAGCTTCAGGGCTTCGTCCTGGTCAAGGTCGCGGGCTGCGGCCAGGGAGCACACGGCCAGCAGCGCCAGCGCGAGGTAGCGCGCCGGCCGCGGTAAGTGAATCATCAGTTGTCCCGCTCGTCCTTCAGCACTTCACCGGTCTTGGCGTCCAGCGCCACGTCCCACTCGACGTTCTGGGTGTCGCGCAACTCGACCTTGTAGATGTAGCGGCCGTACTCGTCTTCAAGCTCCGAGTCGGTGACGGTGGCGCCGGGGTGCTTGGCCACGGCGGTGGCTTTAAGCTCGTCCAGCGACTTGATGGTCTTGGCGTTGACCAGTTTGACCACTTCGTCAGGCTGTACATCCTTGGCGAAAGCGGCATTCGCGCCCAGAGCGAGGGCAGCGGCGGTGAACAGGGCAGTCAAGGTTTTCATCGTTCTTCTCTCCTGAGAACTGTGTAATTTGTCTACGGGGTTAAGACTAACCACCGGTCCTTAATTCAACCTGAAAACAGCTGGCGCCATGATAGCGCAGTTACACCTCCAGGCAGGTTTGGTCTCCTGCAGGAGCAGCCTTGTGCTGCGAAAGGGCCCGTGCAGGCACAACAGTTGTGTAGTCTGTACGGGCCCTTTCGCAGCACAAGGCTGCTCCTACAAGCCCAAGAGATCCGCCATGAGCGCCATCCACATCAAGTACCCTGCCCTCACCTTCAAGGCCGGTGACCGTGCCCTGCGGCTCATCCGCGAGCGCGGCCTGCAGGCGGCCGATGTCGGGGTGCTGCCAGGTGCGGCCGGTGGCCCGAAGCCGCTGGGTATCCAGGGCCTGGACCTGGCACTGTTCGGCGAGTGGCTGCCTTCGGCACCGCGCCCGCGCGCCCTGCTTGGCGCTTCGATCGGTGCCTGGCGCTTCGCCAGCGCCTGCCTCGAAGACCCCATCGCGGGTCTGCGTCGCCTGGGCGAGTTGTACACCGAACTGGATTTCGCCAAGGGCGCCACCCCGGCGGAAATCAGCCACAGCTGCCAACGCATGCTCGACGACCTGCTGCAGGGCCGCGACGGCCAGCTGCTGGCCAACCCGCACTATCACCTGAATATCCTGGTAGTGAAAAGCCATGGCCAGCTAGCCCACGACCATCGCGGCCGCCTGGGCCTGGGCCTGGGCTCGGTGGTGGCCAGCAACCTGCTCGGCCGTTCGCGCCTGGCGCGCCACTTCGAGCGCATCATCCTGCACGACGTGCGCGCCACGCCGCCGCTCGAAGCACTGACCGACTTCCCCTCACGCTACCTGCCGCTGGACCTGGCCAACCTGCGCCACGCCCTGCTGGCCTCGGGTTCGATCCCCATGGTCATGCAGGGTGTGAAAGACATCCCCGGCGTGGGCGCTGGCACCTACCGCGACGGCGGCCTGCTCGACTACCACCTCGACCTGCCCTACCGCGGCGACGACCTGGTGCTGTACCCGCACTTCACCGACAAGGTGGTACCGGGCTGGTTCGACAAAGCCTTGCCCTGGCGCAAAGGCGATGCCACCCGCCTGCAGAACGTGCTGCTGATGACCCCTTCGCCGCAGTACCTGGCCGCCCTGCCCTATGGCAAGCTGCCGGACCGCAACGACTTCAAGCGCTTCATGGGTGATGCGGCAGGCCGCAAGCGCTATTGGTACAAGGCTATCGCTGAAAGCCAGCGCCTGGGCGACGAGCTGCTGGAGCTGGTCGCCACCGGGCGGCTGCATGAACGCCTGCAAGCCTTGTAACGGCCATGCTGGTAGAATGCGCGCATTCATTGATTCACACAGAGTTATGACAGCGTGGAAATTTTCAAAGAGTTCACATTCGAATCGGCCCACCGCCTGCCCCACGTCCCTGAAGGGCACAAATGCGGCCGCCTGCATGGCCACTCGTTCAAGGTCGGCCTGCACCTGACCGGCCCGCTCGACCCGCACACTGGCTGGATCCGCGACTTCGCCGAGGTCAAGGCGATCTTCAAGCCGATCTACGAGCAACTGGACCACAACTACCTGAACGACATCCCGGGCCTTGAAAACCCCACCAGCGAAGTGATCGCCAAGTGGATCTGGGACCAGGTCAAGCCGCTGATGCCGGAACTGTCGAAAGTGCGCATCCACGAAACCTGCACCAGCGGTTGCGAATACACCGGCGACTGATTCGCCCCCCGCTACTGGCCCTGCGTGCTGCCCATGGCATCGCGCAGGAAGCTGGGGGCGATGTAGCGCTGGTAATGCGCTTCTGAAAGCAGGAAAAACTCGCGATCGATGGCATCGCGCAATTGCGGCAGTTCCCAGTCGCGAAACTCCGGCAGCAGCACCATGCCGTAGGCCTCCAGGTCACGGATCATCCGCGCCCCGCGGGCAATCAGCTGGTAAGCCCAGCAATATTCCGACTGCTGCTCGACAAAACGGATGGAGCGCTGCTCCAGTTGCTGACGCAGCAGGCTTTTGTCGAACACCTCCAGCTTGGCCATCATCACCTGCACCAGCAACTGCTCAAGGCGCAGCCACACCGCGCGTTTTTGCGCGTCGTCGTAGCCGTTCCAGTTGATCACTTCGTGGTGGAAACGCTTGCAGCCACGGCACACCGTGTCTCCGTACACCGTGGAGCACAGGCCGACGCAAGGGGTCTTAATGGACTTGTTGGACATGAAAAACAACAGTTTGGCGGAGGAACACGGGCCCATGTTAGCCCTTTGTCTAACCAGGGTCACTCGTTAAAGTCATCTTCTGCGCCTTACTTTCGGGCTTTTTTTGCCGTAGAATCATTCGGCCTTTTCAAAGGCAACAATGTCCGTTGGAAGCTGTTTTCAAAGCGTCACGAGCACAGTTAATCCGGTAGAACGGCGTTGGCCCGGGCCATGCATCCCTCGCATGCCCGCGCCAGCCCTCATCAGCTCCCCGTTCTGCAGGCGTAAAACTTTGAAAGCAGCTTCTGTAAGGATTCTTTGCGACTCTGGCTGGGCGGCCCACAAAGCCGTGGCAGCGCATGGGTGCATCGAATGCTGGATAAGCGTCCCGGACCCCCTTTAGGGACCACTGATGAGGGAAATAACTGTGCTTGAAGCCTACCGCAAACACATCGAAGAGCGTGCCGCCCTGGGTATCGTGCCCCAGCCGCTGAACGCCGAACAAACCGCAGGCCTGGTCGAGCTGCTGAAAAACCCGCCGGCCGGCGAAGAAGCCTTCCTCGTAGACCTGATCACCAACCGCGTACCGCCAGGGGTCGACGAAGCTGCCTACGTCAAGGCTGCTTTCCTCTCTGCTGTTGCCAAGGGCGAAACCCAGTCGCCTCTGATCGACCGCAAGCACGCCACCGAACTGCTCGGCACCATGCAGGGCGGCTACAACATCGAAACGCTGGTCGCACTGCTGGATGACGCCGAACTGGGCGCCGTCGCGGCCGAACAGCTCAAGCACACCCTGCTGATGTTCGATGCCTTCCACGACGTGGCCGAAAAAGCCAAGGCCGGCAACGCTCACGCCAAGGCCGTGCTGGACTCCTGGGCTGCCGGCGAGTGGTTCACCGCCCGCCCGGCCATCGCCGAGAAGTACACCCTGACCGTGTTCAAGGTGCCAGGCGAAACCAACACCGACGACCTGTCGCCTGCTCCGGACGCCTGGTCGCGCCCTGACATCCCGCTGCACGCCCTGGCCATGCTGAAAATGGCCCGCGACGGCATCGAGCCGCAGCAGCCTGGTTCGGTCGGCCCGCTGGCACAGATCGAAGCAGTCAAGGCCAAGGGTTTCCCGGTTGCCTATGTAGGTGACGTGGTAGGTACCGGCTCCTCGCGTAAATCCGCTACCAACTCGGTACTGTGGTTCTTCGGCGACGACATTCCGTACGTGCCGAACAAGCGCGCCGGTGGCTTCTGCTTCGGCACCAAGATCGCCCCGATCTTCTACAACACCATGGAAGACGCCGGCGCCCTGCCGATCGAGTTCGACTGCACCAACCTGGGCATGGGCGACGTCATCGACGTTTACCCGTACAAAGGTGAAGTACGCCGCCACGAAAGCGACGAGCTGGTCACCAACTTCGAGCTGAAAACCGAAGTGCTGCTGGACGAGGTCCGCGCTGGCGGCCGTATCCCGCTGATCGTTGGCCGTGGCCTGACCGAAAAAGCCCGCGCCGAGCTGGGCCTGGGTGCTTCCGACCTGTTCAAGAAACCAGAGCAGCCTGCCGACTCCGGCAAGGGCTTCACCCTGGCGCAGAAAATGGTCGGCCGTGCCTGTGGCCTGCCAGAAGGCCAGGGCGTGCGCCCAGGTGCCTACTGCGAGCCGAAGATGACCACCGTCGGTTCCCAGGACACCACTGGCCCGATGACCCGCGACGAGCTGAAAGACCTGGCGTGCCTGGGCTTCTCTGCCGACTTGGTCATGCAGTCGTTCTGCCACACCGCGGCCTATCCGAAGCCGATCGACGTCACCACCCACCACACCCTGCCAGACTTCATCCGCACCCGTGGCGGCGTGTCGCTGCGCCCAGGCGACGGCATCATCCACAGCTGGCTGAACCGCATGCTGATGCCTGACACCGTCGGTACCGGTGGCGACTCGCACACCCGCTTCCCGATCGGCATCTCGTTCCCGGCCGGTTCCGGCCTGGTGGCCTTCGCCGCCGCCACCGGCGTCATGCCGCTGGACATGCCAGAATCGATCCTGGTGCGCTTCAAGGGCAAACTGCAACCCGGCATCACCCTGCGTGACTTGGTGCATGCCATCCCTTACTACGCCATCCAGAAAGGTCTGCTGACCGTCGAGAAAAAAGGCAAGAAAAACGCCTTCTCCGGCCGCATCCTGGAAATCGAAGGCCTGGACGAACTGACCGTCGAGCAAGCTTTCGAGCTGTCCGATGCCTCGGCCGAGCGTTCCGCTGCCGGTTGCACCATCAAGCTGCCAGAGAAGGCCATTGCCGAGTACCTGACGTCCAACATCACCCTGCTGCGCTGGATGATCGGCGAAGGCTACGGCGATGCCCGCACCCTGGAGCGCCGCGCCCAGGCCATGGAAGCCTGGCTGGCCAACCCTGAGCTGCTGTCGGCTGACGCCGATGCCGAGTACGCTGAAATCATCGAAATCGACCTGGCCGACGTCAAAGAGCCTGTGCTCTGCGCGCCGAACGACCCGGACGATGCCCGCCTGCTGTCTTCGGTACAGGGCGAGAAGATCGACGAAGTGTTCATCGGTTCGTGCATGACCAACATCGGCCACTTCCGCGCTGCCGGCAAGCTGCTGGAGAAGGTCAAGGGTGGCATCCCTACCCGTCTGTGGCTGGCTCCGCCAACCAAGATGGATGCTCACCAGCTGACCGAAGAAGGCTACTACGGCATCTACGGCAAGGCCGGTGCGCGCATGGAAATGCCAGGCTGCTCGCTGTGCATGGGTAACCAGGCACGTGTGCAGACCGGTTCGACCGTGGTCTCCACCTCGACCCGTAACTTCCCGAACCGTCTGGGCGACGCGACCAACGTGTACCTGGCATCGGCCGAACTGGCTGCTGTCGCTTCGATCATCGGCAAGCTGCCGACCGTCGAAGAGTACATGCAGTACGCGAAAGACATCGACAGCATGGCTGCCGACGTTTACCGCTACCTGAGCTTCGACCAGATCGCCGAGTTCCGCGAAGCGGCAGCCAACGCCAAGATCCCGGTGGTTCAGGCTTAAGCTGAGTTACAGGCAGTAAAAAAGCCCCGGCAGCGATGCCGGGGCTTTTTTGTTTTAGCCTGTACCGGCCACCTCAGATCACAAACAAATCCACAAACCTGTGCACCGCCATCCCCTCCAGCTGCTGCTGGTCCTTGCACACCTCCACAATCTGCGCACACCGCTGACGGGCAAAACGCGTCCCCAGGTTTGCCCTGAACTTGGCCTCCAGCAACGGTATGCCCTCCCCTCGCCGCCGCCGATGCCCGATCGGGTATTCCACCACCACTTGGTCAGTGCTGCTGCCATCCTTGAAGAACACTTGCAGCGCGTTGGCGATCGAGCGCTTGTCTGGCTCCAGGTATTCGCGGCTGAAGCGCAGGTCCTCCACCACTTCCATCTTCTCGCGCAGGCGATCGATGCTCGGGTGGTTGGCATGGAAAGCATCTTCATAGTGCTCCGCCACCAAATGGCCGAAGATCAACGGTACCGCCACCATGTACTGCAGGCAGTGGTCACGGTCGGCAGCATTGGCCAGCGGGCCGCTCTTGGAAATGATGCGGATCGCTGACTCCTGGGTGGTGATCACGATGCGGTCGATTTCATGCAGACGGTTGCGCACCAATGGGTGCAGGGTCACTGCCGCCTCACAGGCGGTCTGGGCATGAAACTCGGCAGGGAAACTGACCTTGAACAACACGTTTTCCATCACATAGCTGCCCAAGGCCTGAGGCAGACGCAGCTCGTACTGCCCGGCAGGCTTGAGCGCCAAGTCTTTGTTGGTATGACTGAACGATACGTCGTAGAACCCCCACTGCGGCGCCGTGAGCACGCCCGGCACGCCCATCTCGCCGCGCAGGGCGATATCGGCCAGGCGCACGCCCCGGCTGGAAGCATCGCCCGCCGCCCAGGACTTGCGAGAACCGGCGTTGGGCGCATGGCGGTAAGTGCGCAGGGCCTGGCCGTCGACGAAGGCGTGGGACAAGGCCGAGAGCATCTGCTCGCGATTGGCCCCCATCAGCCTGGCACACACGGCGGTTGAGGCCACCTTCACCAGAATCACGTGATCGAGCCCGACACGGTTGAAAGAATTTTCCAGGGCCAGCACACCCTGGATCTCATGGGCCATGACCATTGCCTCAAGCACATCGCGCATCAGCAGCGGCGCCTCACCCGCTGCGACGTGCTTCTGCGACAGGTGATCAGCCACGGCCAGGATGCCGCCAAGGTTGTCCGAGGGATGAGCCCATTCAGCGGCCAGCCAGGTGTCGTTGTAGTCCAGCCAGCGCACCGTGCAGCCGATGTCCCAGGCGGCCTTGACCGGGTCGAGGCGATAGGAAGTGCCGGGGACGCGAGCACCATTCGGAACCACCGTGCCTTCCACCTGAGGGCCGAGGAGTTTCGTGCATTCGGGGAAGCGCAGGGCCAGCAGGCCGCAGCCGAGGGTGTCCATCAGGCAGTTGCGCGCGGTGGCCAGGGCTTCGGCGGAATCGACCCGGTAGCCGAGGGCGTAATCGGCCAGGGTCTGTAGCACCCGGTCGTAATCCGGGCGGTCGTTGAGGTCTACGTTGGCGCTCATATCCAGCTCCCTTCAGAATTGCCGGGGCTGCTGTGCTGCCCTTCGCGGGCTCGCCCGCTCCCACAGGGATATCACAGCATTCAAACCCTGTGATTACCTGTGGGAGCGGGCAAGCCCGCGAAGGGCCGCAAAGCGGCCCCTCTTGAAGCCGAGCGCCAGTGGTGCTTTAGAAGCTATCGCCAGGCACGCGAACCCAGCCCTCCATCAGCACGCGAGCACTGCGGCTCATGATTGCCTTGGTCACTGTCCACTCACCCTCCACCCGGCGCGCCTCGGCCCCGACCCGCAAGGTGCCCGAAGGGTGGCCGAAACGCACAGCGCTGCGCTCGCCCCCGCCAGCGGCGAGGTTGACCAGCGTGCCCGGAATGGCCGCTGCGGTGCCGATCGCCACCGCCGCCGTACCCATCATGGCATGATGCAGCTTGCCCATCGACAAGGCCCGCACCAACAGGTCGACATCCCCTGCCTGTACCACCTTGCCACTGGACGCAGTGTAGGTGCTCGGTGGCGCAACAAACGCCACTTTTGGTGTGTGCTGACGCCCGGCAGCCTGGTCGACATTGTCGATCAAGCCCATGCGCACGGCGCCATAAGCACGAATGGTCTCGAAACGCAGCAGCGCCTGCGGGTCGCCGTTGATGGCGTCCTGCAGTTCGGTACCGGTGTAGCCGATATCCGCCGCGTTTACGAAGATGGTCGGAATGCCAGCGTTGATCAGGGTCGCCTTGAAGGTGCCGACACCCGGCACCTCCAGGTCATCGACCAGGCTGCCAGTGGGGAACATCGCACCGCCGTCGTCACCGTCGTCGGCCGCCGGGTCGAGGAACTCCAGTTGCACCTCGGCCGCCGGGAAGGTCACCCCGTCCAGCTCGAAGTCGCCGGTTTCCTGCACTTCACCTTCAGTGATCGGGACATGGGCGATGATGGTCTTGCCGATATTGGCCTGCCAGATGCGCACCGTGGCGATGCCGTTGCGCGGAATGCGCGCCGGGTCGACCAGGCCACTGCTGATGGCGAACGAACCGACTGCAGCAGACAGGTTGCCGCAGTTGCCGCTCCAGTCGACGAACGCCTTGTCGATGCTGACCTGGCCGAACAGGTAGTCGACATCGTGTTCTGGCTTGATGCTTTGCGACAGGATCACGGTCTTGCTGGTGCTGGACGTGGCGCCGCCCATGCCGTCGATCTGCTTGCCGTAGGGGTCGGGGCTGCCTATTACCCGCAGCAGCAGTGCGTCACGGGCGGGGCCGGGGATCTGCGCCTGCTCGGGCAGGTCTTGCAGGCGGAAGAACACGCCTTTGCTGGTGCCGCCACGGATGTAGGTGGCGGGGATTTTTACTTGCGGTACGTGTGCCATTGATGGGCTGTCCTGTCTGAAATGCATATGGCCTCTGGGGCTGCCTTGCAGCCCATCGCGGCACAAGGCCGCTCCTACAGGGATCGTGTGACGCTGTGGGAGCGGCCTTGTGTCGCGAAAGGGCCGCAGAGCGGCCCCCGTTTCATGCTCAGGCGGTCGCTTCGAGGAAGTCCTGGGCAAAGCGTTGCAGCACCCCGCCCGCTTCGTAAATCGACACTTCCTCGGCGGTGTCCAGGCGGCAGGTCACCGGCACTTCCAGGCGCTCGCCATTGGCGCGGGTAACCACCAACGTCAGGGTCGCCCGTGGCGTACGTGCACCCAGCACGTCATAGGTCTCGCTGCCGTCCAGGCCCAGGGTTTTGCGGTCAGTGCCTGGCTTGAACTCCAGCGGCAACACGCCCATGCCCACCAGGTTGGTGCGGTGAATGCGCTCGAAGCCTTCGGCGACAATGGCCTCGACACCCGCCAGGCGCACGCCCTTGGCCGCCCAGTCGCGGGACGAACCTTGGCCGTAGTCGGCGCCGGCCACGATGATCAGCGGCTGTTTGCGCTGCATGTAGGTTTCGATCGCCTCCCACATGCGGGTCACCTTGCCTTCCGGCTCGATACGCGCCAGCGAGCCCTGCCTCACACTGCCGTCTTCCTTGCGCACCATTTCGTTGAACAGTTTGGGGTTGGCGAACGTGGCACGCTGGGCGGTCAGGTGGTCGCCGCGGTGGGTGGCGTAAGAGTTGAAGTCCTCTTCCGGCAACCCCATTTTCGCCAGGTATTCACCGGCGGCGCTGTCGAGCATGATGGCGTTGGACGGCGACAGGTGGTCGGTGGTGATGTTGTCCGGCAGCACCGCCAACGGGCGCATGCCGCGCAGGGTACGTTCACCGGCCAGCGCGCCTTCCCAGTACGGCGGGCGGCGGATGTAAGTGCTCATCGGGCGCCAGTCATACAGCGGCGCCACCTTCGGCCCGCGGTCTTCCTCGATGGCGAACATCGGAATGTACACCTTGCGGAACTGCTCTGGCTTGACCGCGGCACGCACCACGGCGTCGATCTCTTCATCGCTCGGCCAGATGTCCTTGAGGCGGATTTCCTTGCCATCGACCACGCCCAGCACATCCTTCTCGATGTCGAAGCGGATCGTGCCGGCAATGGCATAGGCCACCACCAGCGGCGGCGAAGCCAGGAAGGCCTGCTTGGCATACGGGTGGATACGCCCGTCGAAGTTGCGGTTACCCGACAGCACGGCGGTGGCGTACAGGTCGCGGTCGATGATTTCTTGCTGGATCACCGGGTCCAGCGCGCCAGACATCCCGTTGCAGGTGGTGCAAGCAAAGGCGACGATACCAAAACCGAGTTGCTCCAGCTCCTTCTCCAGCCCGGCTTCTTCCAGGTAAAGCTGCACAGCCTTGGAACCTGGCGCCAGCGACGACTTGACCCACGGTTTGCGGGCCAGGCCAAGCCTGTTGGCATTGCGTGCAATCAGGCCAGCAGCTATCACGTTACGCGGGTTGCTGGTGTTGGTGCAGCTGGTGATGGCGGCAATGATCACCGCACCGTCCGGCATCTGCCCCGGCACCTCTTCCCAGCTGCCGGCAATGCCTTTGGCTGCCAGGTCGCTGGTGGCCACGCGAGCGTGCGGGTTGGACGGGCCGGCCATGTTGCGCACCACGCTCGACAGGTCGAAGCTCAGGGTGCGCTCGTAGACGGCGCCGCCCAGGCTGTCGGCCCACAGGCCGGTCGCCTTGGCGTAGGTTTCCACCAGCTTGACCTGCTGCTCTTCGCGGCCGGTCAGGCGCAGGTAGTCGATGGTCTGCTGGTCGATGGCGAACATCGCGGCGGTGGCGCCGTATTCCGGGGCCATGTTGGAAATTGTGGCGCGGTCACCCAAGGTCAGCGCGCGGGCGCCCTCGCCGTGGAATTCCAGGTAGGCGCCGACGACTTTCTGTTTACGCAGGAATTCGGTCAGGGCCAGCACCAGGTCGGTGGCGGTGATGTTCGGTGCCAGCTTGCCGGTCAGCTCGACGCCGACGATTTCGGGCAGGCGCATCCACGAAGCGCGGCCGAGCATCACGTTTTCGGCTTCCAGGCCACCAACGCCAATGGCGATCACGCCCAGGGCGTCGACATGCGGGGTGTGGCTGTCGGTGCCGACGCAGGTGTCCGGGTAAGCCACACCGCGGTCGCTATGAATGACAGGCGACATCTTCTCCAGGTTGATCTGGTGCATGATGCCATTACCCGGCTGGATCACGTCGACGTTCTTGAACGCCTTCTTGGTCCAGTTGATGAAGTGGAAGCGGTCTTCGTTGCGGCGGTCTTCAATGGCGCGGTTCTTTTCGAAGGCCTGTGGGTCGAAGCCACCGCACTCCACTGCCAGCGAGTGGTCGACGATCAGCTGCACCGGCACCACCGGGTTGACGGCGGCCGGGTCGCCACCCTTGTCGGCGATGGCATCACGCAGGCCGGCGAGGTCGACCAGCGCGGTCTGGCCGAGGATGTCGTGGCACACCACGCGGGCCGGGAACCACGGGAAGTCGAGGTTGCGCTGGCGTTCGATCAGTTGGCCCAGCGAGGCGTCGAGGGTGGCCGGGTCGCAGCGGCGCACCAGGTTCTCGGCGAGCACGCGGGACGTGTAAGGCAGGCCGTCGTAGGCGCCGGGCTTGATCGCCTCGACCGCCGCACGGGCATCGAAGTAGTCCAGGTCGGTGCCTGGAAGGTGCTTGCGGAATGCTGTGTTCATATCGTTATCAGGCTCGGTCACGGTACGGTCGTGGATAGCGTTCTAATTGCTGCCCTGTATTGGCTGCTCCGGCCTCATCGCCGGCAAGCCGGCTCCCACAGGTACAGCACTGGCTACAAGGGCGGTGCAACACCTGTGGGAGCTGGCTTGCCGGCGATGAGGCCGGAACAGGCCACCCCACAGGTTCGGTTTCAGCGCTGCTCGATCGGCACGAACTGGCGCTGCTCGACGCCGACATACTCGGCGCTCGGACGGATGATGCGGTTGTTGGCACGCTGTTCGAAGACATGCGCCGCCCAGCCGGTCAGGCGCGAGCAGACGAAGATCGGGGTGAACAGCTTGGTCGGGATACCCATGAAGTGGTACGCCGAGGCATGGTAGAAGTCAGCGTTGGGGAACAGCCGCTTCTGCTCCCACATGGTCTTGTCGATGGCTTCGGAAACCGGGTACAGCACCTTGTCGCCCACTTCGTCGGCCAGCTGCTTCGACCAGCCCTTGATCACCTCGTTGCGCGGGTCGGACTCTTTGTAGATGGCATGGCCAAAGCCCATGATCTTGTCCTTGCGCTCCAGCATGCGCAGCAGCTCGGCGGTGGCTTCCTGCGGGCTCTGGAAGCGCTCGATCAGCTCCATCGCCGCCTCGTTGGCACCGCCGTGCAGCGGGCCGCGCAGCGAGCCAATGGCAGCGGTGACGCAGGAGTACAGGTCGGACAGGGTCGAGGCGCAAACGCGGGCGGTGAAAGTGGAGGCGTTGAACTCGTGCTCGGCGTACAGGATCAGCGACACGTTCATGACCTTGACGTGCAGCTCGCTCGGCTTCTTGCCGTGCAGCAGGTGCAGGAAGTGGCCGCCGAGCGTGTCTTCGTCACTGGTGCAATCGATGCGCACGCCATGGTGGGTGAAGCGGTACCAGTAGCACATCACTGCCGGGAACAGCGCCAGCAGGCGGTCGGTCTTGTCGCGCTGGGCTTCGAAAGTGAGCTCGGGCTCCAGGGTACCCAGTACCGAGCAACCGGTGCGCATCACGTCCATCGGGTGGGCGTCACGCGGGATACGCTCCAGCACTTCCTTCAATGCTTGCGGTAGGTCACGCAGGCCCTTGAGCTTGAGCTTGTAGTCGGCCAGCTCGGCCTGGGTTGGCAGCTCGCCGTACAGCAGCAGGTAAGCGACTTCTTCGAACTCGGCACCTGCCGCCAGGTCACGCACGTCGTAACCCCGGTAGGTCAGCCCGGCACCGGCCTGGCCAACGGTCGACAGTGCGGTCTGGCCGGCCACCTGGCCACGCAGGCCTGCGCCACTGAGTACTTTCGCTTCGGCCATGGTGTTTCTCCTTTCTTGAATTTGTTATGGATTTCTTGCTGGCTAATTCGGTTCGCCTGTGCCGGCCTCTTCGCGGGTAAACCCGCGAAGAGGCCGGCACAGGCGCCATCACTTACCCTTTCTTCTGGGCAAACAGCGCGTCGAGGCTCTGCTCGAAGGCGTGGTAACCAATGGCATCGTAGAGCTCCATGCGGGTCTGCATGGTGTCGATCACGTTTTTCTGTGTGCCGTCGCGGCGCAGCGCGGTGTACACGTTCTCGGCGGCCTTGTTCATGGCACGGAACGCCGACAGCGGGTACAGCACCAGCGACACGTCGACCGAGGCCAGCTCTTCGGTGGTGTACAGGGGCGTGGCGCCGAATTCGGTGATGTTGGCCAGAATCGGTGCCTTCACCCGATCAGCGAACGTCTTGTACATCTGCAGTTCAGTGATGGCTTCCGGGAAGATCATGTCGGCGCCAGCCTCGATGCAGGCCTCGGCGCGATCAAGGGCAGCGTTCAGGCCTTCGACGGCCAAGGCGTCAGTACGCGCCATGATCACGAAGCTGTCGTCGCTACGGGCATCGACAGCGGCCTTGATGCGGTCGACCATTTCCTGCTGGCTGACGATTTCCTTGTTCGGACGGTGGCCGCAGCGTTTGGCGCCAACCTGGTCCTCGATATGGATGGCAGCAGCGCCAAACTTGCTCATCGAACGTACGGTGCGGGCGACGTTGAAGGCCGACGCACCGAAGCCGGTGTCGACATCCACCAGCAACGGCACGTCGCACACGTCGGTAATGCGGCGCACATCGGTGAGCACGTCGTCCAGGCCGGTGATGCCCAGGTCCGGCAAGCCCAGCGAGCCTGCTGCCACGCCACCGCCGGACAGGTAGATGGCCTTGAAGCCGGCACGCTTGGCCAGCAGGGCATGGTTGGCATTGATGGCGCCAACCACCTGCAGGGGATGTTCGGCAGCAACTGCGTCGCGGAAACGCTGACCGGGGGTGCTCTTCACAGTCATTTCTCACCTCGTGGGCTGTTGTTGTGGGCGTCCAGATAGTGACGCTCGATGTTGCGCTTGGACGCGCCGATGTGGCGGCGCATCAGGAGTTCGGCCAGCTCGCCGTCACGGTCGGCGATGGCATCGAGGATGCGGTGGTGTTCGGCAAAGGCCTGGCGTGGCCGATTGGGCGTGGCAGAGAACTGGATGCGGTACATGCGCACCAGTTGGTACAGTTCGCCGCACAGCATCTTGACCAGGGTCTGGTTGCCGCTGCCCTGGATGATCCGGTAATGGAAGTCGTAGTCGCCTTCCTGCTGGTAGTAACCCACACCAGCCTGGAATGCGGCATCGCGCTCATGGGTATCAAGCACACGGCGCAGTTCGTCGATGTCGCCCTGGCTCATCCGTTCGGCTGCCAGGCGGCAGGCCATGCCTTCCAGCGACTCGCGGATTTCGTACAGTTCGATCAGTTCAGCGTGGTTCAGCGATACCACGCGCGCGCCCACATGCGGTACGCGCACCAGCAGGCGCTGGCCCTCCAGGCGGTGGATGGCCTCGCGCAACGGCCCACGGCTGATGCCGTAGGTGCGCGCCAGCTCCAGCTCGGAAATCTTGCTGCCGGGGGCAATTTCGCCCTTGACGATGGCCGCCTGAATGCGCCGGAAGACGTTTTCAGACAAGGTTTCCGTTTCGTCTGTCAGCACCGGACTGGCGGTGGAAAGGTCCTGCATATTGTCGACACCTTGAAAATCTCTTTGCCAGAAATTAGCGAAAACACGCTCTCCAGTCAAAGACAAAATGAACATTGTCGACAATTGTCTAATAGCGAACTAACCCCCGCCCGGTGCTGTCAGATCGCGCACCGCTGGCGTCAAGACGTCGGCGTGATAGAATGCCGCGCCTCCGATGGGGTATGGATAGCCTGTCTGTCATACATTCATGCTTGTTGACAGATAAAAGAGGAAGCTTGCGCAGTAGTTGCCAGTCGCCTTGACCAGAACCTTGCCTAGAACCTTGCACTGCACCGCGCCAGGATTATGAGACTTACACCCGTTTTATTGCTGCTATGCCTCACCCTGCTGCCGGCCCTTGGTCAGGCTGCGGGCAAGACCGTCTATGGTCTCAACGAATATGCACGGCTGGGCGACCTGGACCTGGAAGTGGCCGCCAAGCTCGACACCGGCGCCAAGACCGCCTCGCTCAGCGCCCGCGATATCAAGCGGTTCAAGCGCAACGGCGAAAGCTGGGTGCGCTTCTACCTGGCCATCGATGCTGCCCACTCGCACCCGATCGAGCGCCCGCTGGCACGCGTAAGCAAGATCAAGCGCCGGGCCGGCGACTATGATGCCGAATCGGGCAAGGCCTACACGGCACGCCCGGTCATCGAACTTGAAATCTGCATGGGCCAGGCCATGCGCACCATCGAAGTCAACCTCACCGACCGCAGCGCCTTCCAGTTCCCGCTGCTGATCGGCTCCGAGGCACTCAAGCACTTCGACGCGCTGGTCGACCCAAGCCTTAAATATGCGGCCGGCAAACCTGCCTGTGCCACCGACGCTCACAAAGCAGAGTAATTCCGATGCGCTCTCTTACCCTCCATCTGAAAGTCCTGATCACCGTACTGGTGCTACTGGGTGTGGCGGTCACGGCTTACCAGATCTTCTTCCTCGGCATCCCGGTGACCGAGGATGAAACCGACGACCTGTGGAACATCGACGCCAAGGTCGAGTTCGTGGCCAGCACCAAGGACCCGGTCAAGGTGCAGATGTTCGTGCCACCGCTGAACCGCGACTATGTCAGCCTCAACGAGAGCTTCATCTCCAACAACTACGGGGTGAGCGTCAACCGTGCCGACGGTAACCGCAAGGTCACCTGGTCGGCCCGCCGCGCCAGCGGCAACCAGACCCTCTACTACCGCCTGGTGCTGACCAAGCGCTACAGCAACGAGAAGACCACGGTCAAAGGCCCGACCTTCCGTGACAGCCTGGCTATCGAAGGCCCCGAGAAGATCGCCGCCGAAGCCCTGATGGCGCCGATTCGCCAGCACTCTGCCGACGTCGAGACCTTCGTCAGCGAGACCATCAAGCGGGTCAACAACCTCAACGACGACAACGTCAAGCTGCTACTGGCCGGCGACACCTCGCCGATGAAGAAAGCCCAGATCATCGACCTGCTGCTGTCGATCGCCCACGTACCGATGGAAAAGGTGCACACAATCCGCCTGGTGGCCGACACCCCGCAAACCCCGGAACTGTGGCTGCGCAGCTTCAACGGTAACGACTGGCTGTACTTCAACCCGGACACCGGCGAGCAAGGCCTGCCCAGCGACCGCCTGCTGTGGTGGACCGGTGACGACAACCTGATCACCGTCGATGGCGGCAAGAAGGCCAACGTCACCTTCAGCATGAACAACAGCGAGATGAACGCCATCCGCCTGGCCAAGCTGACCGACGAGAACACCGACGCCGACTTCCTCGAGTACTCGCTGTACAGCCTGCCGCTGCAGACCCAGCAGACCTTCATGATCATGGTCATGATCCCTATCGGCGTGCTGGTGATCCTGGTGCTGCGCAACCTGATCGGCTTGCAGACCCTGGGTACCTTCACCCCCGTGCTGATCGCCCTGGCCTTCCGCGAGACCCAACTGGGCTTTGGCATCGTGCTGTTCACGGTGATTACCGCGCTTGGCCTGTCGTTACGCTCATACCTGGAACACCTCAAGCTGCAAATGCTGCCACGCCTGTCGGTGGTGCTGACCTTCGTCGTGGTGCTGATCGCCGCCATCAGCCTGTTCAGCCACAAGCTGGGCCTTGAGCGCGGGCTGTCGGTGGCATTGTTCCCGATGGTGATCCTGACCATGACCATCGAGCGCCTGTCGATCACCTGGGAAGAGCGTGGCGGCGGCCATGCCATGAAAGTGGCCATCGGCACCCTGTTTGCAGCCTCTTTGGCGCACCTGCTGATGATGGTGCCGGAGCTGGTGTACTTCGTGTTCACGTTCCCGGCCGTACTGCTGATCCTGGTGGGCTTCATGCTGGCGATGGGCCGCTACCGTGGCTACCGCCTGACCGAACTCGTGCGCTTCAAGGCATTCCTGAAGAAGGCTGACGCCTGATGTTTGGCCTGATCAAGACGTGGAAAGCCCTGGAGGCCCGGGGCATCATGGGTATCAACCGGCGCAACGCGGACTACGTGTTGAAGTACAACAAGCGCAGCTTGTACCCGATCGTCGACGACAAGATCATCACCAAGGAGCGCGCCCTGGCGGCCGGTATCCATGTGCCGGAAATGTACGGCATCATCGAAACCGAGAAAGAAATCGACAAGCTCGACCAGATCATTGGCGGGCGCAGCGATTTCGTCATCAAGCCGGCGCAAGGCGCCGGCGGTGACGGCATCCTGGTGATCGCCGACCGCTTCGAGGACCGCTACCGCACGGTGTCGGGCAAGATCATCAGCCATGAGGAAATCGAACACCAGATTTCGAGCATCCTCACCGGCCTGTACTCGCTGGGCGGCCACCGCGACCGCGCGCTGATCGAGTACCGGGTAACCCCCGACCAGATCTTCAAAAGCATCAGCTACGAAGGCGTGCCGGACATCCGCATCATCGTGCTGATGGGGTACCCGGTAATGGCCATGCTGCGCCTGCCGACCCGCCAGTCTGGCGGCAAGGCCAACCTGCACCAGGGCGCCATCGGCGTGGGCGTTGACCTGGCCACCGGCGTGACCCTGCGCGGTACCTGGCTGAACAACATCATCAGCAAGCACCCGGACACCACCAATGCGGTGGATGGCGTGCAGCTGCCGAACTGGGACGGCTTCATGAGGCTGGCCGCCGGCTGCTATGAACTGTGCGGGCTGGGCTACATCGGCGTGGACATGGTGCTGGACCAGGAAAAAGGCCCGCTGATCCTGGAGCTAAACGCCCGCCCGGGCCTTAATATCCAGATTGCCAACGACTGCGGCCTGACCCAGCGCACCCACGCCATTGAGGCGCATATCGAAGCGCTGGCCAAGGATGGCATTACCGAAGATGCCGAACAGCGGGTTCGGGTAGCACAGGGTTTGTTCGGGCACGTGCCTAACCGCTGAATTGCCGGGGCTGCCTTGCAGCCCATTCGCAGCACAAGGCTGCTCTTACAGGTACTGTGCAGGCTTGCAGGGCTGCGTTTCACCTGTAGGAGCAGCCTTGTGCTGCGAATGGGCCAAACACGCTGTTGAATGTCGCGCCCAGTGCTAGGCGCTTTTCCTACACAGGTCTACAATCGCCCTCCTCGCTTTTACATCGCCGTCCACACTGATGCCGACCTGTACGCTTTACTCCCTGCCCTACCAGCCTGACCCAGCCGCCTATTTCGCCCGCCTGCGCCAGGCCCCCGGCGCGATCCTGCTCGACAGCGCCCGCCCCGGCGCCGAACGCGGCCGCTTCGACCTGCTCAGCGCCTGGCCGCTGCAACAGCTGCAAGCGCACCCCGATGAACAAGGCAGCACCTTCCTCCAGCGCCTGCGCGACGGCCTGGCCCACCTGGGCCATGCGCAACTGCCCGAAGGCAGCGAGCTACCCTTCGCCGGTGGCCTGATCGGCTACCTGAGCTACGATTTCGGTCGCCGCCTGGAACACCTGCCAAGCCTGGCCGTGGACGACCTCGGCCTGCCCGACGCGCAACTGGGGCTGTATGCCTGGGCACTGGTCAGCGACCATGTGCACGGCACCAGCCAGCTGGTGTTCCACCCAAGCCTGGCCGGCAGTGAACGCGAACGCCTGATCACGCTTTTCGAAGGCGCCTGCGGTACTGCAAGCGGCGACTTCCAGCTGCTCGCGCCGATGGCCGGTGACCTGCAGCCCGACCAGTACCGGGCCGCCTTCGACCAGGTACAGCGCTACATCCAGGCCGGCGACTGCTACCAGATCAACCTTACCCAGCGCTTTCGCGCGCCATGCCAGGGCGACCCCTGGCGCGCCTATCAGGCCCTACGCCAAGCTTGCCCCACGCCGTTTTCCGGCTACCAGCAACTGGCCGATGGCAGTGCCTTGCTCAGCTTCTCCCCGGAGCGCTTCATCCGCGTCAGCCAGGGGCAGGTGGAAACCCGGCCAATCAAGGGCACTCGCCCGCGCGCCAGCGACCCGATTGAAGACAAGCGCAATGCCGAGGAGCTGCTGCACAGCCCCAAGGACCGCTCGGAAAACCTCATGATCGTCGACTTGCTGCGCAACGACCTGGGGCGTACCTGCAAGATCGGTTCTGTGAAGGTACCGGAGCTGTTCAGCCTGGAGAGCTATCCCAACGTCCACCACCTGGTCAGCAGCATCACCGGCCAGCTGGCCAGCGACAAAGATGCCCTGGACCTCATCGGCGACAGCTTCCCCGGCGGCTCGATCACCGGGGCGCCGAAGATTCGCGCCATGCAGATCATCGACGAGCTGGAGCCTGCACGCCGGGCGCTTTACTGCGGCTCGCTGCTGTATGTGGATGTGCGCGGCGAGATGGACAGCTCGATTGCCATTCGCAGCCTGCTGGTCAAGGACGGCCAGGTCAGTTGCTGGGGCGGCGGTGCGGTGGTAGCCGACTCCGAATGGCAGGCCGAATATGAAGAGTCGATCGCCAAAGTGCGGGTGTTGATGCAGACCTTGCAGGGCTTGTGAGTCCGTCTAGCCCGCGTTTTTTTGTTACCATCACCTTACTACGAGCGCACAGCGCCACAGCCAAGATGGAAACCGCCTGATGAGCCAACCCTTCGACGTCGCCGCCCTGGCCGCGACCTACGCCAACAAGTCCCCGCAGGACATTCTCAAGCTCGCCTTCGAGCATTTTGGTGATGACCTGTGGATCTCCTTCAGCGGCGCCGAGGACGTGGTGCTGGTCGACATGGCCTGGAAGCTGAACAAGCAGGTCAAAGTGTTCAGCCTCGACACCGGCCGCCTGCACCCGGAGACCTACCGGTTCATCGACCAGGTGCGCGAGCAGTACAACCTGCCGATTGAACTGCTCAGCCCCGACCGTGCCCAACTCGACCCCTTCGTCAAGGAAAAGGGCCTGTTCAGCTTCTACAAGGATGGCCACGGCGAGTGCTGCGGTATTCGCAAGATCGAGCCGCTGCGTCGCAAGCTGGCCACCGTGAGCGCCTGGGCCACCGGCCAGCGCCGCGACCAGAGCCCAGGCACCCGCAGCCAGGTGGCGGCACTGGAAATCGACAGCGCCTTCTCCACGCCCGAGCGCACCCTGTACAAGTTCAACCCGCTGGCGCAGATGAGCAGTGAAGAGGTGTGGGGTTATATCCGCATGCTTGAGCTGCCCTACAACAGCTTGCATGAGCGTGGCTTCATCAGCATCGGCTGCGAGCCGTGCACCCGCCCGGTACTACCAAACCAGCATGAGCGTGAAGGGCGTTGGTGGTGGGAAGAGTCGACGCAGAAGGAATGCGGGTTGCACGCAGGCAACCTGATCAGCAAGGCTTGAGATAGCCGGGGCTGCGTTGCAGCCCTATCGCGACACAAGGCCGCTCCTACAGGAAATCGCATGCCCCTGTAGGAGCGGCCTTGTGCCGCGAAAGGGCCGCAAAGCGGCCCCGCACAATTGCGGATCAGTGCACCGGCAGTTCAACGCCTGCGAACAGTTCTTCAAGCTCTTGCTTGTTATGGCACTGAATGGCCTTGGCCATCACTTCGCGGGTCAGGTGCGGGGCGAACTTCTCGATGAAGTCGCACATGAAGCCGCGCAGGAAGGTGCCACGACGGAAGCCGATCTTGGTAATGCTGGCTTCGAACAGCTCGCTGGCATCCAGGGCCACCAGGTCATTGTCGAGTTTGGCGTCCACGGCCATACCCGCGACGATACCTACGCCCAGCCCCAGGCGCACATAGGTCTTGATCACGTCGGCGTCTGCTGCGGTGAACACCACTTTTGGCGTAAGGCCACGGTGGTTGAAGGCTTCGTCCAGCTTCGAGCGCCCGGTAAAACCGAACACATAGGTAACGATCGGGTATTCGGCAACCGCTTCAAGGGTCAGTTTCGGCAGCTTGGCCAGCGGGTGACCTTGCGGCACCACCACGCAGCGGTTCCACTTGTAGCACGGCATCATGATCAGGTCGCCGAACAGCTCCAGCGCCTCGGTGGCGATGGCGAAGTCGACCGTACCGTCCGCAGCCATCTCGGCAATCTGCATGGGCGAACCCTGGTGCATGTGCAGGGACACTTCCGGGTACTGCTTGATGAAGCTGCTGATCACCGGCGGCAAGGCATAGCGCGCCTGGGTGTGGGTGGTGGCAATGGACAGCGTACCCTTCTTCTCGTTGGAGAACTCCTGGGCAATCTGCTTGATGCTTTCGACCTTGCGCAGGATTTCGCCGGCGGTATTGATGATGCGCTCACCGGCCGGGGTTACACGGGTCAGGTGCTTGCCGCTGCGAGCAAAGACTTCAACACCCAATTCATCTTCGAGCAGGCGGATCTGCTTGCTGATACCTGGCTGGGAGGTATACAGGCTCTGCGCCGTCGCGGAGACGTTGAGGTCATGGTGCGCCACTTCCCAGATGTAGCGCAGTTGTTGAAGCTTCATAGGTTTCCCTCGGTTCAGCGATGAGTCCGCGGCAGCAGGCAGCGACGATATATAACTATATTAGTGGTTCTGGAAATAAATCTAGAACTATTTTGTTACGTACCCTCGGAAAAAGCAGACGCTTCACTTCATGTTTTCCTACGCCCCAGATGCTGCGCCAAAGGCACCATGTACACCGGCACCGGCGACAGTTGCAGCAGTCGCACTGCCGTGCGGCCCAAGGGCACATCCACGCCGGCGCCGGCGCTGTGGCTGCCGAAAATCAACAGGTCGACGCTAAGCCGCTGCGCCTGGTCAAGGATCACCTGCGCCGGATCGCCCTGGCGTACCCGCACCGCTTTGATCACCGCAAGGTCGGCCTCCTCGCCCAGCTCATCGCGGAAGTTTTCCAGCACGCGCTGCTCGATGTTGGCCATTACCGCGTTCACCCCCTGGCTATGCAACTGGTCGAGCGTCTGCTCATCGAGGTAGCTTTGCAGGAGGGATTCGGCGAACTGGCCCATTGGCTCCACGGCGTGAATGACATACAACTCGGCATTGAACGTGCGCGCCAAGGCCAGCGCGTGCTGCATCACAAAAGGGGCGTAGACACCGAGGTCGGTGGCGTACAGCATGGAGCGGATCATTCGACCTCCTCGACTGCCGCAACGGCAGAGCAAGCTTCAGCTTAGCAGCGCGCCGAACGCACGCTTTGCCGTCCGGCGCGCTGCCGACGCGGTCTGCAGGGCCGCGCAAAAAAGCAACGCCGAGGTCAACGCTGCCGTCAGCAGGGCCGATCACTGGTGTCGAGGAAACTTAGTGCCTGGTACAGGGTTTCCATGCGCGGCAAGCTGCAGCCTGCCGCACGCGCACGCACCAGCGGCTCTGCATAGATAGCCTGCAGCTCCAGCGGGCGCATGAGGGCATAGTCGTGATAAATGCTTGGCCAATAGTCAGGCATGCGCTCGGTCATCTGGAACAAGTGCTCGGCATACCCCTCGGGCAACACATGCCCACAGGCGGCAGCGCCTTGCACCACCTCGGCCATCAGGGCCTGGATCAGTTCACGGCCATGGCTGCTTGCCATCAGCCCGGCGGTGCCTTCGCCCAGCAATACCGACAGACCGTTGTACGGCACGTTCCATACCAGCTTCTGCCAGCGCGCCAGGTCCAGGTTCGGCATGGCCTGCGAATCGATGCCCGCCGCCTGGAACAACCCTGCACCCTCACTGAGCACGGCCGCACCACCATCACTGGCCGGCCCACTGTGATAGCCCAGGTTGACCGCCCCCAGGGCCTGGTGACGAATCACACCCGGCGCGTGGCGGTTGACGCAGATGAAACACAGACCGCCGAGCAGGTGCATGTCGCGGCGCAAGGCCGGACGCAACTGCTCCTCCACACCCAGACCATTTTGCAGCAGTACCACCTTGGCGCCGGGTGCAGCGGCCTGCACGATCAGTGGCGCCAGCTGGTCATTGCTGGTGGACTTGGCACCGACCAGCAACCAGTCGCAAGGCGGCATGTCGGCGGCAGAGGCATAGGCCTGCACCTTCATCTGCAGCGTACCGTGTACCGCGCTGTCCACCGCCAACCCCTGCTCGCGTACGACCTGGTACTCGCTGCGCAGCAGAAAATGCACGTCGAAACCGGCCCGGGCCAGCATCAACCCATAGAAGCCTCCAATAGCTCCGCTGCCAATGATGCCGATGCGTGGTGTGCGCGGCTGCATGCCGATCTCCAGGTCAATGTCAGCTTTCTTTTTACACAGCTTGCACCCTGCCAGCTAGCCCATGCACGCCAAAGCGCCACAACAGCAGGGAAAACAGCATGCTGACCAGACTTCAGCCCATTGTCGCGCCACCCGTAACGCGCTAAGGTTCGGCTCCCCGCTGCGATTATTCTTGCTGCTGGGCCGCACGGGGACAGTTGGCGGCCGGCACCCGTGACCTGACGAGTAACACGATGGCTGATTTACCGATCGATGACTTGAACGTTGCCTCCAACGAGACCCTGATCACCCCCGATCAGCTCAAGAAGGAAATCCCCCTCAGCGCCAAGGCCCTGCAGACCGTGACTGCCGGCCGTGAAGTGGTGCGCAATATTCTTGACGGCAAGGACCATCGCCTGTTCGTCGTGGTCGGCCCTTGCTCCATCCACGACATCAAGGCCGCCCACGAATACGCCGAGCGCCTGAAGGTGCTGGCCGCAGAAGTGTCCGATACGCTGTACCTGGTCATGCGTGTGTACTTCGAAAAGCCACGCACCACCGTCGGCTGGAAAGGCCTGATCAACGACCCGTACCTGGATGACTCGTTCAAGATCCAGGATGGCCTGCACATTGGCCGGCAGCTGCTACTGGACCTGGCCGAAATGGGCCTGCCTACCGCTACCGAAGCGCTTGACCCGATTTCCCCGCAATACCTGCAGGACCTGATCAGCTGGTCGGCCATCGGCGCTCGCACCACCGAATCGCAGACCCACCGCGAAATGGCCTCGGGCCTGTCTTCGGCGGTCGGCTTCAAGAACGGCACCGACGGCGGCCTGACCGTTGCCATCAACGCCCTGCAGTCGGTGTCCAAGCCACACCGCTTCCTCGGTATCAACCAGGAAGGTGGCGTGTCCATCGTCACCACCAAGGGCAACCCGTACGGCCACGTGGTACTGCGCGGCGGCAACGGCAAGCCGAACTACGACTCGGTCAGCGTCGCCCTGTGCGAGCAGGACCTGGCCAAAGCCAAGATCAAGGCCAACATCATGGTCGATTGCAGCCACGCCAACTCCAACAAGGACCCGGCCCTGCAACCGCTGGTCATGGAGAACGTTGCCAACCAGATCCTCGAAGGCAACCAGTCGATCATTGGCCTGATGGTGGAAAGCCACTTGAACTGGGGCTGCCAGTCGATTCCGAAAGACCTGAACGAATTGCAGTACGGCGTCTCGGTCACCGACTCGTGCATCGACTGGGCCGCGACCGAGAAAACCTTGCGCAGCATGCATGCCAAGCTCAAGGATGTGCTGCCGCAGCGCAAGCGCGGCTGATTGATATAAAAAAGCGGGGCCGCTTCGCGCCCCATTCGCGGCACTAGGCCGCTCCTACAGGAGATCGCATATCCCTGTAGGAGCGGCCTAGTGCCGCGAATGGGGCGCGAAGCGGCCCCGTTTTTTATGTAAAGCGTCAGGCCTTGCTCGAATGCCGCTGCTGGCGCTCCATGTAGCGTTCCACATATGAGCAGGACGGAATCACCGTATAGCCCATCTGTTCCGCGTACTCCAGCGCCCGCTCGGTCAAAGCGGCAGCAATCCCGCGGCCCCGCAAGGCGTTGGGCACGAAAGTGCGATAGATGTCCAGCGTCTGCTTGCCCAGATCCATGTACGTCAGATAGGCACGATGACCGTCCACGGTGGTCTCGAACTGATGACCGGCCTGGTCATGGTGGATGGTCAGCGCTTCGCTCATCACTACTCCTCGCAGGTCTTCTCGGCAGACCCATACCTTAACCAATGGTGGTTTATCCGGCGCTAAATCCTCTACGCCACCTGTTGCCCCTTCGACCTCTGGACGATTGTAATCGTTCGGATCCTCTGGCACTCACAAGATAGTAGGCGCCGCAAATGGGATTGCTCAAGGTGGCAGCGGCGAAAAATGGCGAAAATGCTGAGAAAGCGACTCTTCCCTGCTACCTTCAACAGCCGCCGGATGTTGTAGGGCTTAAGACGTCGACGGACAGTTAAAGTCACCGTTAGTTCAACAAAAAAGTTCCGGTACTACAATCGCTTGCGAACCCTGCACGTTTTTTTCACACGCACGTCGCAAATCTTGTCGGCGTGGCGCCAAGCCACATTTTTTTTGCAGTTCTTGCGCTCAGTCAGTTTACTTACTACAAGTAATGGGTACTATGTACGCCGGCCAGTTTCTCTTTCCTGAGAGATGGCTATTTAATAGAAAGTCCTTGAAGGGGAACACGATGAACAACGTTCTGAAATTCTCTGCTCTGGCTCTGGCCGCAGTTCTGGCTACCGGTTGCAGCAGCGTATCCAAAGAAACCGAAGCTCGTCTGACTGCGACTGAAGACGCAGCAGCTCGCGCTCAAGCTCGTGCTGACGAAGCCTACCGTAAGGCTGACGACGCACTGGCAGCCGCTCAGAAGGCTCAGCAGACCGCTGACGAAGCCAACGAGCGCGCTCTGCGTATGCTGGACAAAGCCAGCCGCAAGTAATAATCCTCGCGGATTGTTAAGAAGCCGACCCACTTGTGGGTCGGCTTTTTTATTGCCTGCCAGCAAGGTAAATGCGCCAGGCAGTAACGAAAAGGCCCGCACTAAGCCGGGCCGTGATGTGTCGCAATTACCTTACTGCAGTTCTGGCGGAATGCTCGACACCATAGGGGCGCTACCCTGGTTCTCGACCGGCACGGCAATTTCTACCGGCATGCCATCTTCTGCGGCCACCACGTCACGCACCATGTCCCAGTTCATACGCAGGTTATTGGCCAGGTCTTCACGCTTGAGCAAGGCGTTGATAACGGCGGTGTGTTTATCGACTACCGACGGGTTACCCTGGTCGTCCAGCGGCGTGTGCGCTTCCAGATAGACCTTGCCGCCACTGATACCGAACTTGTAAGGCTCGTTGATGATGCGCACCGGCGTACCCACCGGCACCATCTTCGACAGTTCCAGCACGTTGTTGTTGAGCATGCGGAAGCAGCCGTGGCTGGTACGCATGCCAATGCCGAACTTCTTGTTCGAACCGTGGATCAGGTAGCCCGGCACGCCCAGGGTGAACTTGAACGGCCCCAGCGGGTTGTCCGGGCCAGCCGGCACTACGGTCGGCAGGATGTCACCGTCCGCCGCGTGTTCTTTGCGGATGGAAGCAGGTGGCGTCCAGGTCGGGTTCGGCGTCTTGGCGGTGATCTTGGTATTGGCGATCGGCGACCCCCAACCCTCACGACCAATCCCTAGCGGGAAGGTATGTACCACGTTCTGCCCTTTCGGGAAGTAGTACAGGCGATACTCGGCCAGGTTGATGACGATGCCTTCGCGCGGGCCAGGCGGCAGCACGTAGCGGGTCGGCAGGATGATCTCGGTGCCAGCGCCCGGCAGCCAAGGGTCGACGCCTGGGTTGGCGGCAATCATTTCCAGGTAGCCGAGGTCGTTGGCGGTGCCGATGTCGGCGAACGTGTCCTCGTACTTTGCCTTGATCACATGCACCTGACCGACGATGTCTTCACCGGGCGGTGGCAGTGGCAGCTCCAGCGCAGCAGCGGGGCCCGCTACCAGCAGGGCGGCCAGGGACAGGCTACGGGTGACGGCAGGAAAGCGCGGCAACATCCGGTAAATCCTTCGAAAGGTGGGTCAAGAGGATCGATTGTACACCCGCGCCGATGCAAGCGGGAGGCATTGGCGCGATGCAAGCGTTTCAGATGATGAAAGGTGCTTGCCGTTCAGCTCGCCTGCAGCTCTGGCCAGACCGGGCGCATGCCGCGCCGCTGGGCATCGAGGATGGCTCGGCAGAGGTCACACAGCCGGCTATCGCGGTAGATCGCGCGCGGCACCCCCGACCAGCGCGGCTGCGCCGGCAGCAGGCCGCCGCACAAGGTACGGTCGACCGGCACGCCCAGCTCAAGCTGGCGGGCCACCAGGTGGACGCGGATTTCCTGGCAGGCGAACAGGTCGAGCTGCTCATCGGGCTCGATCAGTTGGTAGGCATACAGGGACCAGGCAGGACGCGGCATCGGGGGCACTCGAAACGGGGGGCGCAACATTAGCCGAAAGCCCGCCCCGTTTAAAGCGTCACAGCAAGGGTTTTATCGCCGGCCAGGCATTTTCCAGCAGGCGCTGCTGGGCACCTTGGGCCGGATGAATGCCATCGGCCTGCATCAACTCAGGCACGCCCCCTACCCCTTCGAGGAAAAACGGCACCAACGGCACCTGTTTGTCCGCAGCCAGCTGTTCATATACCTTGGCAAAAGCGGTGGTGTAGCGCACCCCGTAATTGGGCGGCAGGCGCATGCCCAGCAGCACCACCTTGGCACCGGCCTGGCGTGCCCCCTCAATCATCGAGGCAAGATTTTGTTGCAATTGCGCGGGCGGTTGCCCACGCAGGCCATCGTTGCCGCCCAGCTCCAGCACCACCAGGCTCGGTTTATGCGCTGCAAGCAGCGCCGGCAGCCGCGCCTGGCCACCTGCGCTGGTGTCGCCGCTGATCGAGGCATTGACCACTTTGTCGTCGAAACCTTCGTCCTTGAGGCGGGTCTGCAACAGAGTGACCCAGCCCTGGCGGGTATCCAGGCCAAAACCGGCGCTGATACTATCGCCGACAACCAGCAGTGTTCCCGCCGCCGCGCTCTGGGCCAGGCAATACAGGGCCAGACCGGCACTCAACCACCACACTCGCATCGGATTCTCCATGGGCCCCAACATACTCGTTGCGCAGAACCTTAGCAAAGTGGTCCCCAGCGCGGAAGGTGACCTGACGATCCTCCACGCACTCTCCCTCGAACTGGCCAAAGGCGACAGCCTGGCCATCGTCGGCGCCTCGGGCTCAGGCAAGTCGACCCTGCTCGGTCTACTCGCCGGCCTCGACCTGCCCAGTGCCGGCAAGGTCATCCTCGCCGGCAACGACCTGGGGCCACTGGATGAAGACCAGCGCGCCCGGGTACGCGCCGAACATGTGGGTTTCGTGTTCCAGTCATTCCAGTTGCTCGACAGCCTCAATGCGCTGGAAAACGTCATGCTGCCACTGGAGCTGGACGGCCGCCGCGATGCCCGCGAGCAGGCGCGCTCCCTGCTGGAGCGGGTCGGCCTCGGCAAGCGCCTGAGCCACACCCCACGCCAACTGTCGGGCGGCGAACAGCAGCGGGTAGCCATCGCCCGCGCCTTCGCCGCACAACCTGCGGTGCTGTTTGCCGACGAGCCCACCGGCAACCTCGACAGCCACACGGGTGAGCGCATCAGCGACTTGCTGTTTGACTTGAACAGGGAGCGCGGTACCACCCTGGTGCTGGTTACCCATGACGAACGCCTGGCCCGGCGCTGTCGCCGCCAGATCCGCCTGGACGCGGGGCGCCTGGTGGCGCCGGTGGAGGCTTGATGAAGCACATGCCGTTGTCCCGCCTGTGCGGCCTTGCCCTGCGCCAGTTGCTGCGTGACATTCGCGCCAGCGAAGTACGCGTGCTGTTCTTTGCCCTGCTGGTAGCAGTGGCCGCCAGCACCGCCATCGGCTATTTCGGCGCCCGCCTGAACGGCGCCATGCAACTGCGCGCCAGCGAATTCCTGGGTGCCGACCTGGTGCTGCAGGGCAGCACCCCCGCCCGCGAGCAGCAGATCGATACCGGCACCGCACTTGGCTTGCGTCACGCGCAGGTGGTCGAGTTCACCAGTGTGGTGGGCGGCGACAACGGCATCCAGCTGTCCAGCGTCAAGGCCGCCGACAGTGCCTACCCATTGCGCGGGCAAGTACGCAGCGCGCCGGCGCCCTATGCCGAGGAAACACCTGGCGGCGGCCCGGCACCTGGCGAGGCGTGGGTCGAGCCCCGCCTGTTGGCGGCGCTGGGGCTGGCGATTGGCGACAGCATCGACGTAGGCATGAAAACCCTGCGCATGAGCCGTGTGCTGACCTACGAACCGGACCGCGCCAACAACTTCTACAGCCTTACCCCGCGGGTGATGATGAACCTGGCCGACCTGGAGGCCACCGGTGTAATCCAGCCGGGCAGCCGGGTCACCTACCGCGATCTGTGGCGCGGCGATGCCGGGGCGCTGGCCCAATACCGCCAAGGCGTGGAAAAAGGCCTGGCCGCCAACCAGCGCCTGCGCGACACCCGCGATGGCAACCAGCAAATCGGCGGCGCCCTGGGCAAGGCCGAGCGCTACCTGAACATGGCCAGCCTGGTGGCGGTACTGCTGGCCGGGGTCGCCGTGGCCTTGTCGGCCAGCCGTTATGCCGCACGTCGTCTGGATGCCAGCGCGCTACTGCGCTGCCTGGGTCTCTCGCGCCGCCAGGCACTGGGCCTGTATTGCCTGCAACTGGCCATGCTCGGCCTGGTTGCCGCCCTTGCCGGCGCCCTGCTCGGCTGGCTGGCACAACTGGGCCTGTTCCGCCTGCTGCACGGGCTGCTGCCAAGCGTGGTGCCGGCAGGCGGCATCATCCCGGCCCTGGCCGGCATCGGCACCGGGTTGGTTGCACTGGCCGGCTTCGCCCTGCCACCCATTGCCGCCCTGGGCCAGGTCCCGCCACTGCGGGTACTGCGCCGTGATCTGTTGCCGATACCGCCCAGCAGTTGGTTGGTGTACGGCGCTGCTCTGTTTGCGCTTGGCCTGATCATGTGGCGCCTGAGCCTCGACCTGTTGCTCACCTTCGCCCTGCTCGGGGGCGGCCTGGTCGCCGCATTACTGCTCGGCGGCTTGCTATTGCTCGGCTTGCGCAGCCTCCGCCAGCTGCTGGCCGGGGCGCCACTGGCCTGGCGCCTGGGGCTGGGCCAGTTGCTGCGCCACCCCACGGCCGCCGCCGGCCAAGCCTTGGCCTTCGGCCTGATCCTGCTAGCCATGGCGTTGGTCGCCCTGCTACGCGCAGAACTGCTCGACACCTGGCAAGCTCAGTTACCCAAGGATGCGCCCAACCATTTCGCCCTGAACATCCTGCCGGATGATCGTGAGCCGTTCGCTCAACGCCTGCATCAGGTCAACGCCACTTCAGCGCCTTTGTACCCGGTAACGCCGGGGCGCCTGGTGCAAATCAACGAGCAACCGGTACAGCAAATCGTCAGCAAGGACTCGGCAGGTGAGCGCGCCGTGCAGCGCGACCTCAGCCTGACCTGGGCCGCCGAGCTGCCCGAAGGCAATGCACTGACCGCAGGCAACTGGTGGCAAGCCTTGCCCGCCAGCGACGAAATCCCCGGTGTATCGGTGGAGGCGGAGCTGGCCAGCAGCCTGAAACTGAAAATGGGCGACCTGCTGACCTTCGAAATCGGCGGCCAGCAACGCCAGGCCCGGGTCAGCAGCCTGCGCAGCGTGCACTGGGACAGCTTCCAGCCAAACTTCTACATGATCTTCCAGCCCGGCACACTGCAGGGGCTGCCCACCACCTACCTGACCAGCTTCTACCTGGCGCCGGGCCACGACCTGGACGTGGTGGCGCTGTCACGGGCATTCCCGGCGGTGACCATCCTGCAGGTGGATGCCTTGCTCGACCAGCTGCGCAGCATCCTCGCCCAGGTGACCCTGGCGGTGGAGTATGTGCTGCTCTTCGTACTGGCCGCCGGGCTGGCGGTGTTGTTTGCCGGCCTGCAGTCAACGCTGGACGAACGCATCCGCCAGGGTGCCTTGTTGCGTGCGCTGGGGGCGGCGCGGCCATTACTGGTCAAGGCACGGCGTATCGAGTTCGGCTTGCTGGGGGCGGCCAGCGGCTTGTTGGCCGCAGTGGGCTGTGAGCTGATTACCCTGGTGCTGTACCGCTATGCCTTCGACTTGCAGTGGAGCCCGCACCCGTGGCTGCTGGCGCTGCCGCTGATGGGGGCGCTACTGGTGGGCGGTGCAGGGGTGCTGGGGACGCGGCGGGCGCTGAATGCCAGCCCGTTGGCGGTGTTGCGCGACAGTTGAGGGTTACCCGCACCGGCCCCTTCGCGGGCCCGCCCGCTCCCACAGGTCCGGCACAATGCTCAAATGCTGTGATATTCCTGTGGGAGCGGGCGTGCCCGCGAAGGGGCCGGTGCAGACAACATCAATTCATTGGCCGTAACTGATGCTCTTCACATACCAGGTCGCTTCACCGGTAGGTGTGTGCACCACCACCTCATCGCCCTCCTCCTTCTTGAGCAAGGCCCGCGCCATGGGCGAGTCGATCGAGATGTAATCGTTGCGCCCGTAGATCTCGTCATAGCCGACAATGCGAAACTTCATGGTCTCGCCATCGTCATTCTCGATCTCGACCCAGGCACCAAAAAACACCTTGCCTTCCTGTTCCGGCGAGTAGGCCACCACCTTCACATCTTCAAGCCGCTTGCGCAGGTAACGCACCCGGCGGTCGATTTCGCGCAGCAGCTTCTTGTTGTACTGGTAGTCGGCATTTTCGCTGCGGTCGCCCAGTGACGCCGCCCAGGCAACCTTCTGGGTGATCTCCGGGCGATAGACACGCCACAGGTGGTCCAGCTCTTTCTTCAGCGCCTCATGGCCTTCCGTGGTGATGATGTTGGTACTCAACAGCGCACTCCTCAGCGGCGGGTAATCAGGCCTTGGCGCGCAATGCGGGTGAGGTGGCCAATGACTTCGGCGGCCTCGTCCGGCGCCGGGGCCTGGATAACGGCCAGGTCGAAGCGGTCATTGCCGTATTGCGCCAGGTGGCAGCCGATATCGACGAACTGGATCAGGAAGGCGCGCGCCTGGCCCTTGCGACGGGACAGGCCTTCGAGGTGACGCAAAAGGGTGGGCTGATGCTGGCCGCCGAGCAGAATGCGCGGTGTGCGGGCCGCCTGGCTGGCAGGCAAAGGGCTCAAACAGACACTGGTACGTGGACAACTCATGGAGCTTCTCTCCGCCTCGCGAATCCCGCTGGGCAGCGGTGGGAGGCGTCACCGAACCAGCGCTTTAGCGGTATTTCGGATGGCCCGGAGGGGGGCTTTCCTGCGCCCCGCAAGTAGCTGTTTAAATCGGCGCAGGCGGTATGCTAGAGCGATGAGCTACAAGTTGCAAGCTAGAAGCCACAAGCAAAAGCAGGCCGAGTACTGGCCCGCTCTTGCTTGCGGCTTGCAGCTCACTGCTTGCAGCTGATTACCGGGCGATCAGGCGGTCCAGCGAAAAGCGGCCAGCGCCTTCGATCATGACGGCAACCGTGCCGGCCAGCAGCGCCAGGGCGAACTCGTAGCCGTTGTTCGACATGAACAGGCCGTTACCGATGTGCACGGAGAGGATCGCCACCACCAGCGTTACGCTCAGCGCCAGGGCCGCCGGGCGAGCCAGCAAGCCCACCACCAGTGCCAGGCCGCCGAAGAATTCGGCGCTACCGGACAACAGGGCCATCAGGTAACCCGGGGCCAGGCCGATGCTTTCCATCCACTGGCCGGTACCTTCCAGGCCGTAACCGCCGAACAGGCCGAACAGTTTTTGCGCGCCGTGCGCCATGAAGATGATGCCGACCAGGATGCGGATAACGCTGAGACCGGCGCCGGCGCGGGTGGAGAACAGGGCGTTGAGGGTAGTGTTGTTCATGTCGAAGCGTCCTTGAAGCGGAGAAGTTGTGTTGGGATGGGCGACATCATAATCAATTCGATAGATATGAAAATCGCAAAAAAACCAACATAACAATCGATATAATCGATTTATCAGCGCTTTGCCACACGCTCCAGCGCAGCCCGTTCGCGGTTGAACGCCAAAAAGTACTTGTTGACACTGTTGACGAAGTTGACCGGCCCCATGCCCACCTGCTCCATGGCGATGCGTTCGGTCTGGAAAAACCACTGGTCCCCGTTGAGGCCGCGCCGCCGGGCTTCGGAGCGCATCGCCTGGACGCGTTCGGGGCCGAGGTTGTAGGCCGCCAGCGTAAAGGCCATGCGCTCACGCTCGTTGATCTTGGCGCTGGCGAAGAACTTGCGCCGGATCAGCGCCAGGTAGCGGGCGCTGGCCTGCACATTGCCATCCACCGTGGCGGTGTTGCTCACTCCCACGCGCTGGGCGGCCGAAGGGGTAATCTGCATCAGACCATGGGCGCCTCCCGTGCCGCGTGCAGCCGGGTTGAGCGTCGACTCCTTGAAGGCCAAGGCGGCCAGGTTGAGCCAGTCGATCTGCTGCGCCTGGCCATGCTTCTGCAGCACCGCCCGCACCGAGGCCAGGCGCTGGCGGTCCTTGCTGGCCAACGGGTTGTGCACCCGGTACTGGCGCCGGTAGATACGCTCGAAGGCTGCATCCTGGTTGTCTGGTGCGCGGTAACCTTGCAGGAAGTGATCGACCGTGGCCAACAATTGCGGCGCATCACGCCCCACATACCAGCGCATGGCTTGCGGCGCCCCCAGTCGCACCCGGGTGTCCAGGCGCAGGCGCGGCATGACCCGCGCCCAGCGCCGGGCAATGGGCTGCTCGACCACGGTCAGGTGGTAGATGCCAGCCTGCACCATCTCCAGTACATCTTCCACCGCCAGCGTCGAGTCGACCCACTCCACCTTGATCGGCGGACGCTTGCGCAGTGCCAGTTGCTGGTTAGCCTGCTGGATCAGCGGCCCGGCAGCACTGGCGCTGGTCAAGGCCACGGTACGCCCGGACAACTGCTCGACCTTGCTGAAGCTTCGCTCGCCTTTGCGCCCGACCAGCATCAACGGCACCTGGTCGAGTATCGGCGCACTGCTGCTCACGCCGCGCACCGCGCTGGGGTCAAGCAGCTCGCCCGGCGCAGCCAGGTCGCCCTCGCCGCGGGCCAGAGCGCCAAGCAACTGCTCCTTGGCTCGCGGTATGAGCTTTAGCTGGATCCGCTGGTCATCGGCGGCACGCGCATTGAGATAATGCTCCAGCGCCCGCAGGCGGTAATACTCGATGCCAACCGGCTCGCCCTTGACCTCGCCAGAGCTGTTGCGGCTCTGGTTGACCAGCACCCGCAGCACTTTGCTGGTACGAATCTGCTGCAGGTCACGCACCTTGGCGGGCGCTATGTTCTGCTGCGGCCCTGGCGCCCGCGCCTGTGCCGGGCCGGTCAGGGTCAGCCCGAGCGTCAGCAGGAAAACAAGCCAGCATCGCAGCATGCAAAACGTGTCCGTGGTGGTTGGGCGGCATCCATGGACTGCACCGCCAAGTGAGAAATGACGATAAAAGACCACGGCAACAGCATGAAGTTCTTGGTTTTTCAGAAAAAACGCGGATTTTGCTATGCTGGCCGCCCCGCGGCACGAGATAGCACCATGCAACTGATCGATATCGGCGTCAACCTGACCAACAGCAGTTTCCACGACCAACAGGCAGCAATCGTTGAGCGCGCCCTTGAGGCCGGGGTGACACAAATGGTGCTGACAGGCACCAGCCTGGCAGTCAGCGAACAGGCGCTGGAGCTGTGCCAGCAGTTGGACGCCAGCGGTGCGCACCTGTTCGCCACTGCAGGCGTGCACCCCCACGATGCCAAGGCCTGGGATGCTGGCAGCGAGCGCCAGTTGCGCCAGCTGTTGAATGAACCACGCGTGCGCGCCGTGGGCGAATGCGGCCTGGATTTCAACCGTGACTTCTCCCCTCGCCCACTCCAGGAACAAGCCCTGGAGGCCCAGTTGGCGCTGGCCGCAGAGCTGCGCCTGCCAGTGTTCCTGCACGAGCGGGACGCAAGCGAGCGCTTGCTGGCGATACTCAAGCATTACCGCGACCACCTTACCGGCGCTGTGGTGCACTGCTTTACCGGCGAGCGCGAGGCACTGTTCGCCTACCTGGACATGGACCTGCACATCGGCATCACCGGCTGGATCTGCGACGAGCGCCGCGGCACCCACCTGCACCCGCTGGTGGGCAACATTGCCGCAGGGCGGCTGATGCTGGAGAGCGATGCCCCGTACCTGCTGCCACGCAGCCTGCGACCCAAGCCGAAGAACGGGCGCAACGAGCCGGCGTTTCTGCCGGAAGTGCTGCGCGAAGTGGCGCTGCATCGGGGCGAATCGGCCGAGCACACGGCGGCGCATACCACCGCGACGGCGCGGGCGTTCTTCCAGCTCCCTTGAGCCCTGCGCGCTGGCTGTTGATATGGGTCAACATCTTGCTGAGCGGGTGCAGGCACAATGATGGCACCTTGCCAAAATTGTTTCCGCTCAACTCAGAGAAGACCTGCCCATGGGTGCCTGGCTTAGCAATGTTTCCCTGAAGTACAAATTCTGGGCCGTCAACGCGGTGGCCTTTGTCACTACCCTGCTGCTGGTGCTCTATGCCGTGCACCTGGAGCAACGCGCCCGCGCCGAAGCGGCGCAGGCGCAGGCGGCAGCGCAAGCCCAGCTGCTGGCTGCCTGGCCTGCCGGGCAAGCATTGCCGCGCCCGGACAACGTCATCAGCTGGTCGGCCGGGCAAACGCCGGCTTTCGCCGGTGAAGCGCTCGATAGCCTGCGCAACGCCCAGGGCTGGGTGGAGCTACCAAGCGCCTGGATCCTCGGCGAAAACCCGCTGCGCGGGGCGCAGGTAGTGCGCCACGGCGACCAACAGGTGGCCGTGCTCGCCCAGTCGCCAAGCCTGCGCCAGGTATTCTTCGAGCGCTTCAGCAACTACGCGGTATGCGTGCTGATCCTGATGCTGGCCATGCTCGGCGCTTCGCAATTGCTGATCCGCTTCCTGCTCAGCCAGCTCAATACCCTGAAGGATGTGATGCTGCACGTGGAAAGGACCGGCGACCTGGCGGCCCGTGTGCCGCTGGCCTGCGGCGACGAGGTCGGCCAGATGGCCGGGGCCTTCAATGCCATGCAGGCCACCTACCACCGCGTTGTCAGCACCGTCGCCCACACCGCTGCACAGTTGGACTCGGGCGCCGCACGCCTCGCTGCCAGCATGAACAACGTACGCACCGGCATGCTCGGCCAGCAGAGCGAGACTGACCAGGCCGCCACCGCCATCAACCAAATGTCGGCGACGGTGCACCACATTGCCCAGCATGCCGGTGCCACCCGTGACCTGTCACAAACCGCCGACACCTTGGCCGGCAGCGGCAAAGAGGTGGTCAGCCGGGTGCAGGATTCGATTTCCGGGCTGTCCAGCGGTGTGCAGCAAACCGCCGAAATGATTCGCCAACTGGCCGAAGACAGCCAGAAGATCAACAGCGTGGTCGGTGTAATCCACAGCATCGCCGAGCAGACCAACCTGCTGGCGCTCAACGCCGCCATCGAAGCGGCGCGCGCCGGAGATCTGGGCCGAGGCTTTGCCGTGGTGGCCGATGAGGTACGCAACCTGGCCAAGCGTGTGCAAACCTCTACCGACGAAATCACCACCATGGTCTCTGCCCTGCAATCGGGCACCCGCGATGCAGTGGAATTCATGCAGGAAAGCTCGTACAAGGCCGACGATTGCGTCCGCCAGGCCCAGGAGGCCGGCGAGGCGCTGGCGGAGATTACCGGTGCTGTGGCGCAGATGCGCGAAAGCAATACCCAGATTGCCGTGGCGGCCGAGCAGCAAAGCCAGGTGGCCGAGGAAATGAACCGCGCCGTGGTCAGCATCCGCGATGTCACCGAACAGACCGTGCAACAGACAGTGGGCTCGGCAACCACCAGTAGCGAACTGGCGACCCTGGCCGGCGAACTGAACAGGGCCATTGGCCAGCTCAAGCTATAGTCACCATAGCCAGCCTCGATTGGCCCCCGCCCGGGGGCCGCACTAAGCTTTGAGCATGACCGAGAGGAAATGCACATGAGCAAACGCCTGCCCAACCTGCCCGCCTGGCAATGGCGCGGCTACCACAATAACCACCGCCACCCGGCCAATCTGGTGCTGCACCTGATTGCCGTGCCGCTGTTCATTCTCGGCGCGCTGCTGATTCTGTCGGGGCTATTCGGCCTGGACCTGGGCCAGATTGCCGTTGGCGTGATCGCCCTGATTGCCGGCCTTGGCTTACAGCGCCATGGTCATCGCCTGGAGGCTGAACAACCTGAGCCGTTCGCCAATCGCCAGGATGCCGTGCAGCGTTTGCTGACGGAGCAGTTCATCACCTTTCCGCGCTTTGTGCTGAGCGGGGCCTGGTGGAAGGCCTGGCGGGAGCGGCACAAACACCGCCATTGATGCCATGGGGCTGCTTTGCAGCCCAATCGCGACGCAAGGCCGCTCCCACAGGAATCACGCGCAATCTGAAAATTGCGAGATCCTTGTGGGAGCGGCCTTGTGTCGCGAAAGGAGCGCGTAGCGCTCCCAAGATTGATCAGGCAAACACGGTGACGGTCTGTCGGCTCAGGGCCAGCAACTCGCCCTCTGCCGTCCACAACGCCGCAGCAGCATGCCCATAACCCTCTCGCGCATGCTCGGTCTCCACGCAGTAGCGGCACCAGTCCAGGGTCGACAGCTTCGCCGTGGGCTGGATGAACTCGATGGTCCAGGTCAGGGTGCTGCCCGCTGCGGGCTGCTTGAGAAACGGCATCAGGCTCGGCGGCCAGGCATCGACCAGCGCCAGCAAGTGCGACTCATTGACCTGCTCTTCAGCTACATCCCGCAAGCGCACCCAGCCGCCCATCTTGCGCGATTGATTACCACTGAACGGCAACCCACCCACTGCCCAACGCAAGGCTACATGGCGCATGAATTCAGGCGTAACGCCCTTGATATAGGGCAACTCGGGCGCTGCGTCGTCAAGTGCGGGCATTTCCATCGCCGGCAACGCTGGCACCTCGACCACCGAAGGCCGGCCTGCACCGAAATTGCCCTGCACCAGCGTCACCACCTGGCCATCCTGAACGGCGCGGCCGAGCAAGGTGCTGACTGCCTTGCCTTCACGCAGCACCTCCACCTCGAAACGAATTGGCACATCTGCTGCCGCAGGCGCAACAAAGCTGATGGCCAGCGAGCGCACAGGGCGGCTGTCGGAGAGTTTCAGGCGCATGGCCTCGTAGACCATGGCCGCCATCAGCCCGCCAAAGGCGGCGCGGCCCTGGGCCCAGCTGGGCGGGATGCTGACGGCATCCGGGTTGCCCCGCACTGCCTCTAGCAGTTGGTTGAAGTTCATTGGCTGGCTCCTGCCCGCAGCGAAAAGGTCTGCCCATCGTAGCCAGCAAACCCCGGGCGATCAGCCCGCATATCGGTCAATTGTCGGGCTAGCGACGCGCCAGCGCCTGCAGCAGGGCATCCAGCGTCACATCCGACTTGCGCTCGGCCTCGTGCAGCTCTTGCTCCCACGCGACTTTGCAGGGGGCCAGGTCAGCATGCTCGCGTGCCTGCAGCAACCACTGCAGGCGGTCATGCCAGTTGCCCAGGTCGCCCTGTGCCTTTTTCAGCAGGCGCTGCAGTTTCTTCCCGGCGTGGTCGAGTTGTGGGTAGGCCTCGTCGCCATAGCGCGCACGCTTGATCAGCAAGCGCAGGCGGTGGCGGTCGTGAGCGGGGTCTTGCAAGGCTTCGTGCAACTTGCGCCATTGCTTGACCAGGCGCTTGTCAATGCGCTTGTCCAGTGACTTGACCAGCCCCTCGCGGCCTGCCGCCCGCAGGAACAACGGAAACGCGTCGACAATCGCCAGCACCCGGGCCAGCTGCGGGCTGGCAGCGACACTGGCAAAGGTCCTGCCACGCCCTTCCAGGCGCCGCTGGCCGGCGGCGGTATAGCCGCGCGCGATCAGCTCCGCCGCCAGCACCTCCCGGTCACGCAGCGGCGTGGTCAGGGTACCCAACGCGCTGGCGGCACACTCCAGCTGCTCCACGCCAGGCAGCCCGCGCAGCGGCCGCAGCAGGCTGCGCAAGCGCCGCAGGCTGATGCGCAAGTCGTGCAAGGCTTCGCGGTCGGTATCGGCAGCCAGGCGTTCGCGGCAGGCCATCAGGCGCACCTGCAAGGCCAGTATCTGGGCTACTACATGGTCTAGCATGGCAGACATACGACGCTCCTTGATCAGCGCCCGGCGCGCGACTCACGAATGTAGAAGCGCGCCTTTTCGGCTTTGCGCGTACAGCTCTCGTAACCTTCGAACTGCTGCTGGGTCTTGGCCCCGGTCAGCAGCGACAAGGCCTTGGAGTAACTCACTGCACCGGCAAAGCCTTCGGCCTTGGCCAGGTCCAGTTCCTTCCAGGCGGCATCCAGCTGGGTCGCGCAGCTGTCACGGTAGGCCGTCTTGCCCGCGCAGCCAGCAAGGGCCAAGGCAATCAGTGGAAGGCAGATCCAGGCTTTCATCGGTAATACCTCAATGGAAAAAACAGTGGCTGTTCGACGCCCCGGCAGCTGAAAAGTGCCCTGCCCGGCCGGCTGTGCCCGGCCAGTTTTATTACAGTAGCTCAGCGCGATCTACATTGAAGCACAGCCTGTGATGGGTGCATTGTAGGACCATGGTTGCACTGGACGGGGAATATTCATGAGCAAACGCGTGGCACTGGTACTGGGCTCGGGCGGAGCCCGGGGGTATGCACACATCGGTGTGATCGAGGAAATCGAGCGGCGCGGCTACGACATTGCCTGCATTGCCGGCTGCTCCATGGGTGCAGTGGTTGGCGGCATCTATGCTGCCGGCAAGCTGAGCGACTATCGCAACTGGATCGAGAGCCTCGACTATCTGGATGTACTGCGCCTGGTCGACGTCAGCTTTCGTCTCGGCGCCATTCGCGGCGACAAGGTGTTCGGGCAAATCCGCAAGATCGTCGGCGAGATCAACATCGAGCAATTGCGCATCCCCTATACAGCGGTTGCGACCGACCTTACCAACCAGCAGGAAATCTGGTTTCAGGAAGGCTGCCTGCACCAGGCCATGCGCGCCTCGGCGGCCATCCCCAGCCTGTTTACCCCTGTGATGCAGGGCAACCGTATGCTGGTGGACGGGGGCATCCTCAACCCGCTGCCGATTGTGCCTGTGGTGTCCAGCCACTGCGACCTGATCATCGCCGTCAACCTCAACGCCACCAACCAGAAGCAGTACCAGTTGCCGGTGATCGAGCGCCCTGCGGCGTTCAAGATGCGCTTTGACTCCTTGCTGAGCTCATTGGGCTCTCGCTTGCCCTTCCGGCGCAAGCCGGCGGAAGAGTTGATGCGCATCGAACAGGAAATAGTCGCCGAAGGCCTGGCGCCGCCCAACCCGTGGCTGGCAGATGCCGCCGACCCGGAAGGCCAGCAACCGGCGGCGGCACCGGAACGCCAGGGCGCGCCAAAGTCGGCGACCGGCTCGTTCATCATCGACAACGTGGGGCCTGCTTCGCTGCTGGACTTGATCAACCAGAGCTTCGAGGTCATGCAGACCTCGCTGGCGCAATACAAGATCGCCGGGTATCCACCGGATGTGCTGATCAACGTGCCCAAGCGGGTCTGCCGGTTCTTCGAGTTCTACAAAGCGCCAGAGCTGATTGCGTTGGGACGGGAGATCGCGCGGGATACGCTGGATAACTATGAAGGGGTGAAACGCTAAGCGTCGTAGCAACCGCGAAGAGGCCGGCACAAGCGACAGAAACGAAACAGGCCGCACGAGGCGGCCTGTTTCTTCATGCAGCGATCACCTTAGTAACGGGTGATATCCGCATTGGCTTCCAGCTGCTTGCGGTAGGCCGCGAAGTCCTGCTGGCCAGCACGCGACGCGAGGTAGCGGCGGATCTGCTGCTTCTCTTCGTCGGTGGCGGTAGCGCCTTCGTTGACGCCCTTGAGCTGCAGCACCACCAGGCTACCGTCACGCAGCACTACGCTGCCATACACCGGCTTGCCCTTGGCTTGCGGCTTGCCCAGGCGGAACAGCGCCTGCAGTTCGGCCGGGTCAATACCGTCCTCGCCACGGGTAACTGCTTCATAGGCCTTCCAGCCTTGCCCTTCGTGCACGCTGTCTGCTGCGATGGAACCGTCACGCAGGCCGGCGATCAGCTTGTCCGCCTTGGCCTTGAGCTCGGCAGTCGCCTTCTCTTTGGCCAGGTGTTCGCGGATGTTGCTGGCCACCGCTTCCAGCGGCAGTTGCTCCGGCTTGCGGTGCTCCTTGACGCGCAATACCACGGTGGTCTCCGGGTCGAGCTCGATGGCGGTGCTGTTGGCAGCCTCCTCCAGCACTTCTTCGGAGAACGCAGCCTGCACCACCGAACGGTTGGCGGTAATACCCTCACCACCCTCGCGACCGAAGGCTGCAGAGGTCTGCACTTTGAGGTTCAGGTCCTGGGCCGGCTGGACCAGGTCGGAAGCCTCGTAGGCAGCATCCTGCAGCTGCTTGCTGGCATCGACGTAACGCTGCTCGACCAGCGGGGTTTTCAGGTCGCGGGTCAGCTTGTCCTTCAAGCTGGCGAAGCTCGGCACTTCAGGCGCCTGCACACCCAGCAGCTTGATCAAGTGATAGCCAAACTCGGTGCGCACTGGCGTCGAGACCTGGCCGTCCTGCAGCTTGTACAGCGCATCCTCGAACGCCGGGTCGTACACACCCGGGCCGGCAAAGCCGAGGTCACCACCGCTGTTGGCCGAACCCGGGTCCTGGGAGAACTCCTTGGCCAGCGCGGCAAAGTCTTCACCCTTGGCCAGACGCTGCTCGATCTCTTCGGCACGGGCCTTGGCCTGGGCGTCGGTGACCTTGTCGTTGACCTCGATGAGGATGTGCGCGGCATGGCGCTGCTCGGCGAGGTTGGCGATTTCCTTCTCGTACTGGGCCTTGAGCTCTTCGTCGGTCACTTTGACCTGGTCGAAGAACACCGACTTCTTCAGCTCGATATAGTCGATCACCACCTGGTCAGGCGACATGAACTCCTTGGCGTGCTGCTCGTAATGCGCCTTGACCTCTTCGTCGCTGACCTTGACCGCGGCCGGGTCGGCCTTGAAGGTCAGGGAGGCGAAATCGCGGGTCTGCTTCTCCAGGCGAGCGAAGGCATCGACCTGCTGGTCGGTGACAAAGCTGCTACCCGCCAGGCCGGTGCGCAGCTGGCCGATGAGCATTTCCTCGGCGAGCATCTCGCGGAACTGCATGCGGCCGTAGCCCATCTGGCGGATGACCTGGTCGAAACGGTCAGCACTGAACTTGCCATCCACCTGGAACTCCGGCGTTTGCAGGATCACCTGATCCAGCGCAGCCTCGGAGAAGGCAAACTTGGCATCTTCGGCGCCTTGCAGCAGCAATTTGCGGCTGATCAGGCCCTTGAGCGCCTCTTCACGCAGCAATTTGTCTTCCAGCAGCGCTGGGTCGAAATCCTTGCCCAACTGTTGCATCAACTGACGGCGCTGCATGTCGGCCGCCTGGGCCAGCTCGTTCTGGCTGATGGTCTGGCCGTTCACCTTGGCGGCGTCCTGGCTATGGGTGGCGGCCTGGAAAATAGCTTCGAAACCGGTCAACGCCATCAAGACGACGATAAGGCCGATGATGGTCTTGGCAATCCAACCTTGTGAATTGTCCCTGATATTTTGCAGCATGCGTCCCCCAGAAACGGCTGTACCACTGCGTCGACAACCGCGGAGCGTGGGTAGAATCCTGATAAAAGAAAGGCGCATCCGAGGATGCGCCTTTTCTTAGCAAACGTGTCAGGCGGGAACGTTTGCGCCCCGCCTTCAGCGTGCTCGGCCCCGGCAAAGCCAGGTCCGGCTGAAAGACGACTTAGTTGACGGCGTCTTTCAGGCCTTTGCCAGCCTTGAAACCTGGAACCTTGGCGGCTTCGATCTTGATCGCCTTACCGGTTTGCGGGTTACGGCCAGTACGCTCGGCGCGGTCCTTTACCGAGAAGGTACCGAAGCCAACCAGAACGACGTCGTCGCCTGCTTTCAGGGCACCGGTTACGGAGTCGATCACAGCGTCCAGAGCCTTACCTGCGGTAGCTTTGGAAATGTCAGCCGATGCAGCGATAGCGTCAATCAGTTCCGACTTGTTCACTCTAAGTCCCCTTATTTCTCTATTGAGTTTGTTTCTAAGTATGTAATGAAAAGCTTATGAAACGTGCGCTGGGTGGCTTGATGACAATAGCGTGCCGCTTTATAGCAAGGGCCCGAAAAAACTGTCAAGGAAAGCCCCCCAGCCAAAAACTACTAATGCGTGCTGATTCTTTCCTTAGCATCGCCGTCGCGCTTTTCATCTTTCGCGACAATCTCAGGAGCCACATCTGGCAAGGGCTCCGGGGCGTATTGCAGCGCAATTTGCAGGACTTCGTCAATCCATTTGACCGGTTTGATCTGAAGATCCTGTTTGATATTTTCCGGAATCTCCTTCAGATCGCGAACATTCTCCTCTGGAATGATCACCGTCTTGATGCCGCCACGGTGTGCCGCCAGCAGTTTTTCCTTCAACCCGCCAATGGCCAGCACCTGGCCACGCAGGGTGATTTCGCCGGTCATGGCCACGTCGGCACGTACCGGAATCTGCGTCAGCGCCGACACCAGCGCGGTGCACATGCCCACGCCCGCGCTTGGACCGTCCTTCGGCGTGGCGCCTTCCGGCATGTGGATGTGTACGTCGCGCTTCTCGTGGAAGTCGGCGGCAATCCCCAGGCTACGGGCGCGGCTGCGTACCACGGTCTGTGCGGCGGTGATCGACTCGACCATCACATCGCCCAGCGAGCCGGTCTTGATCAACTGGCCCTTGCCGGGGATGACCACGGCTTCGATGGTCAGCAGTTCGCCACCCACCTGGGTCCAGGCCAGGCCGGTGACCTGGCCGATCTGGTCCTGCTGCTCGGCCAGGCCATAACGGAACTTGCGCACGCCCAGCAGGTGCTCCAGCTGCTCGCTGGCCACCTTGACCTTGACCTGCTTCTGCCCGGTATGTTCCTTGACCACCTTGCGGCAGACCTTGGCAATTTGCCGCTCCAGGCCCCGCACACCGGCTTCGCGGGTGTAGTAGCGGATGATGTCGCGGATCGCCGAAACGTCGACCTCAAGCTCTTCCTTCTTCAAGCCGTTGGCCTTGACCTGCTTGGGCACCAGGTACTTGACCGCGATGTTGATCTTCTCGTCCTCGGTGTAGCCCGGAAGGCGGATGACTTCCATCCGGTCGAGCAGCGCCGGCGGGATATTCATCGAGTTCGAGGTGCACAGGAACATCACGTCCGAGAGGTCGTAGTCGACTTCCAGGTAGTGGTCGTTGAAGTTGTGGTTCTGCTCCGGGTCGAGCACTTCCAGCAGTGCCGAAGCCGGGTCGCCACGCATGTCACTGCCCATCTTGTCGATTTCATCGAGCAGGAACAGCGGGTTGCGCACACCCACCTTGGTCATCTTCTGGATCAGGCGGCCAGGCATGGAGCCGATATAGGTACGGCGGTGGCCACGGATCTCGGCCTCGTCACGCACGCCACCCAGGGCCATGCGCACGAACTTGCGGTTTGTGGCAGCGGCGATCGACTCGGCCAGCGAGGTCTTGCCCACGCCAGGTGGGCCGACCAGGCAGAGCACCGGGCCGCGGATTTTCTTGACGCGCTTCTGCACGGCAAGGTACTCGAGGATGCGTTCCTTGACCTCTTCCAGGCCATAGTGGTCGGCATCGAGAATTTCCTCGGCCTTGGTCAGGTCCAGACGCACCTTGCTCTGGGCCTTCCACGGTACCTGCACGAGCCAGTCGAGGTACGAACGCACCACCGTGGCCTCGGCCGACATCGGCGACATCTGCTTGAGCTTGTTCAGCTCGGCCTGGGCCTTGGCCAAGGCATCCTTGGGCAGGCCAGCGGCTTCGATGCGCTTTTTCAGCTCTTCGACTTCGTTGTGGCCTTCGTCACCATCACCGAGCTCTTTCTGAATGGCCTTCATCTGCTCATTCAGGTAGTACTCGCGCTGGCTGCGCTCCATCTGCTTCTTGACCCGACCACGAATGCGCTTTTCAACCTGCAGCAGGTCGATCTCAGCATCCAGCAGCGCCAGCACGTGTTCGACACGGGTGGTCAGGTCGACAATTTCGAGAATTTCCTGCTTCTGTTCGATCTTCAGGGCCATGTGGGCCGCCATGGTATCGACCAGACGCCCTGGCTCTTCGATGCTGTTCAGCGAAGACAGCACTTCAGCAGGGACTTTCTTGCCCAACTGCACATACTGCTCGAATTGCGACAGCAACGTGCGCACGAACACTTCCGACTCGCGCTCGGCGGCGTCGGTTTCGTCGATCAGGGAGACTTCGGCACGGATGTGCCCTTCTACTTCGGTGAAACGCTCGACCGCGCCACGCTGCTCGCCCTCGACCAGCACCTTGACGGTACCATCAGGCAGTTTCAGCAGCTGCAGCACAGTGGCAACGGTGCCGACACGGTACAGGGCGTCCTCGCCCGGATCGTCGTCGGCCGGGTTTTTCTGGGCCAGCAGCAGGATCTGCTTTTCGCCCGTCATCGCTGCCTCGAGGGCTTCGATGGATTTTTCGCGCCCCACGAACAGCGGGATAACCATGTGCGGGTAAACAACGACATCGCGCAATGGCAAAAGAGGCAAGTCGAGGGTGGTCTTCATGATTTCGCCTCTACAGCGGCCTTATGGCCGGAAACCGGTGGAAATGATGCTTGGACCTAATGTGGGGGCACGCTTGGGAAATTACAAGCGCTAGCGCAGGAAAAGCAGAAAGGGGCCCGTAGGCCCCCTTCTTGCTTGCAACCGTCACCGGCCATTGCCTGAATCAGGCGTCTGGCGCGGCCTTGGCTTGCGGCTCGCTGTTCTCGTAGATCATCAGCGGCTGCGAAGTGCCTTCGATGACGCTCTCGTCGATCACCACCTTGCTGACATCCTTCTTCGAAGGGATCTCGTACATGGTGTCGAGCAACACGCCTTCGAGGATCGAACGCAGGCCACGGGCGCCAGTCTTGCGCTCCAGGGCCTTGCGTGCAACGGCCTTGAGTGCATCGCTGCGGAACTCGAGGTCGACGCTTTCCATCTCGAACAGCTTGGCATACTGCTTGGTCAGGGCGTTCTTCGGCTCGGTGAGGATCTGCATCAACGCAGCCTCGTCCAGCTCGTCGAGGGTAGCCAGCACCGGCAGACGGCCGACGAATTCCGGAATCAGGCCAAACTTGACCAGATCATCCGGCTCGACCTCACGCAGGGACTCACCAACCTTCTTGCCTTCTTCCTTGCTGCGTACTTCTGCGCCAAAACCGATGCCACCCTTGGTGGAACGGCCCTGGATGACTTTTTCCAGGCCCGAGAACGCGCCACCGCAAATGAACAGGATGTTGCGGGTATCTACCTGCAGGAACTCCTGTTGCGGGTGCTTACGCCCACCTTGCGGCGGTACCGAGGCCACAGTGCCTTCGATCAGTTTCAGCAGCGCCTGCTGCACGCCCTCACCCGAGACGTCACGGGTAATGGACGGGTTGTCCGACTTGCGCGAAATCTTGTCGATTTCGTCGATGTAGACAATGCCCATCTGGGCCTTTTCCACGTCGTAGTCGCACTTCTGCAACAGCTTCTGAATAATGTTTTCGACGTCCTCACCCACATAACCGGCCTCGGTCAGGGTGGTGGCGTCAGCAATGGTGAACGGTACGTTCAACAGGCGTGCCAGGGTTTCGGCGAGCAGGGTCTTGCCCGAGCCGGTCGGCCCGATGAGCAGGATGTTGCTCTTGCCCAGTTCGACTTCGTCGCCCTTCTTGTCACGCTGGTTCAGGCGCTTGTAGTGGTTGTATACCGCTACGGCCAGCACCTTCTTCGCGCGCTCCTGACCAATGACGTACTGGTCCAGGATGCCGCTGATTTCTTTCGGCGAAGGCAATTTGTGCGCGCTGCTCTCGGCCTGGGCTTCCTGCACCTCCTCACGGATGATGTCGTTGCACAGGTCGACGCACTCGTCGCAGATAAATACCGAGGGCCCGGCAATCAATTTGCGCACTTCGTGCTGGCTTTTGCCGCAGAAGGAGCAATAGAGCAATTTGCCGCTGTCCTCGCCGTTACGGGTGTCAGTCATTCGATCGATCCAATCCGGTAGGCTTGCAACACAAGATGAAGGCAATTGCGGGCTTTTTCAAGTCCGCAGGTAGGCGCTTTCCGCGCCTACCTGCTCTGACACCCCGGTTCAGGAGGCCAGTTGCCGCTTGTCGTAGACCGAGTCGATCAGGCCGTACTCGGCCGCGCGCGAGGCGCTCATGAAGTTGTCACGCTCAGTATCACGCTGGATGGTCTCGAGGTCCTGGCCGGTGTGGTAGGCCAGCAGCTCGTTGAGACGCGCCTTGATGCTGAGGATTTCCTGGGCGTGAATCTGGATGTCGGTAGCCTGGCCCTGGAAGCCGCCCAATGGCTGGTGAATCATCACCCGCGAGTTAGGCAGGCAGTGACGCTTACCCTTGGCACCGGCGGTCAACAGGAACGCACCCATGCTGCAGGCTTGGCCGATGCAGATGGTCGAGACGTCCGGCTTGATGAACTGCATGGTGTCGTAGATCGACATGCCTGCAGTGACCGAGCCGCCTGGGGAGTTGATGTAAAGATGGATATCCTTGTCCGGGTTTTCCGCCTCAAGGAACAGCATCTGCGCCACTACCAGGTTGGCCATGTAGTCTTCTACAGGACCCACCAGGAAGATCACTCGCTCCTTCAACAGACGCGAGTAGATGTCATAGGCGCGTTCGCCACGGGCGGACTGCTCGATAACCATCGGGACCAGGCCGCCGGCGGCCTGGATGTCAGAGCTCTGCTGAATATAAGAATTGCGGGACATGTCCTGCGCTCACTCCCAAATAGTCATGGCTTGAATACGCACAAGCCAGCGCGAAGGCTGGCTTGTGGGGGTTTCCTACGAGAGAAAACGTATTACTCGGCTTCGGCTGGTGCCTCGGCTGGTTTTACGGCTTCTTCGTACGAGACCGACTTGTCGGTCACAGTCGCTTTCTGCAGAACAGTATCTACAACTTGTTCTTCCAGCACAACCGAACGCACTTCGTTCATTTGCTGGTCGTTCTTGTAGTACCAGGCGATGACCTGCTCAGGCTCCTGGTAAGCCGAAGCCATTTCTTCGATCATCTCGCGAACCTTGGCGTCGTCCGGCTTCAGCTCGAACTGCTTGACCACTTCGGCCACGATCAGGCCCAGCACTACGCGGCGCTTGGCTTGTTCGGTGAACAGCTCGGCAGGCAGTTGCTCAGGCTTGATGTTGCCACCGAACTGCTGAACAGCCTGCACGCGCAGACGGTTGACTTCGTTTTCCAGCAGGGCCTTTGGCACTTCGATCGGGTTGGCGGCCAGCAGACCGTCCATGACCTGGTTTTTCACCTTGGTCTTGATCGCCTGGCGCAGTTCACGCTCCATGTTCTTGCGAACTTCGGTGCGGAAGCCTTCCAGGGTCGACTCTTTGATACCGAACTGGGCGAAGAACTCTTCGTTCAGCTCTGGCAGCACAGGGGCGGCAACGCTGTTGACGGTGATGGTGAACTCGGCAGCTTTGCCAGCCAGGTCCAGGTTCTGGTAGTCCTCTGGGAAGGTCACGTTGACAACGCGCTCTTCGCCAGCCTTGGCGCCAACCAGGCCTTCTTCGAAGCCCGGGATCATGCGGCCGGAGCCCAGCACCAGCGGGGTACCCTTGGCCGAACCACCGGCGAACACTTCACCGTCAACCTTGCCGACGAAGTCGATGTTGACCTGGTCGTCGTTCTGCGCGGCGCGCTCGACAGCCTCGAAACGGGTGTTCTGCTTGCGCAGCACTTCCAGCATGTTGTCCAGATCGGCGTCAGCCACTTCGGCGCTCAAGCGCTCGACGTTGATCGACTCGAGGCCGGCAACGGTGAACTCAGGGAACACTTCGAAGATGGCGACGAATTCCAGGTCCTTGCCTTTTTCGAAGGACTTTGGCTCTACAGCAGGGGCGCCAGCCGGGTTCAGCTTCTGCTCGACGATGGCTTCGTAGAAGGAAGCCTGGACCAGGTCACCGAAAGCCTCTTGACGGGCGTCAGCTTCGAAACGCTGACGGATCACGTTCATCGGCACTTTACCAGGACGGAAGCCCGCAATCTTGGCGCGCTTGGCAGTCTGCTGCAGACGCTTGTTGACTTCGTTCTCGACGCGCTCGGCCGGAACGGCGATGGTCATGCGGCGCTCGAGAGCGGAAGTGTTTTCAACAGAAACTTGCATGGATATTCCTCGTTGCACAGACGTTAGCCGGCGTTAGCCCGACTCCAGAATCAAGGGCAAGCATTCTAGTGAGTCGCGCAGCAGAAGTCACCCCACTCGGGACGACGGGAAACCACGCCGGTCGATTAACTTTCAAGGCCCGCACGGCTTACCGCCGAGCCTGCTTCAATAAGGGCCGCACGACGCCCGGGGCGACCTGCAGCCGAAATACCTTGTCAAACAACTGCCAGTGGCGAATTCGCTTCCTTTATTACTCGGGATCGATTTCGTTGAACTGGCAATATTCTTCCCACCCCATCCCCAGCGCCTCGGCCACCTCGCGGTGCGTCTCCAGGCGCATGGCCTGCAGCTGCTCCGGGGTTTCGGCAATCAATTGCAGCGCCAGCTCCCAGGGCTGAATGCCCTGCTCATCGGCCGCATCCTCGAATGCCCACTCGATCTGCTGGGCCTGCTCGCGCGCATCCAGCTCACGAATCTCTTCGAGCAGCTGCGGGTTGGCCTCGGCAAAGCGCTGTAGCGCCAGGGCCTGACGGGATTCTTTTGCAATCATTGAGCTGTTCCTCTGCCGGCCAACCAGGCCGGTGTTTCAACCGGCTGAAATCTAACAGCTTTTATTGGGATGCCACTAGAGGATTGCAAGGGGGCGGCACGCATTGATTTTTCATCCGGCCAACAGCCCTACAACATCATAGGAAAAGCCCTATGGCAGGAGCGACCAGCCCAGGCTTGAATGGAGCACCTTTTTTGGTACACTTCCATGGACAGGAACAACCCAACACTGAAAGCCCGCTTCTTCCGCACCAAAGCTGGCAATGAGCCCGTGCGCGAATGGCTGACTTCTCTCCAGCGCACGGACAAACACCTGATTGGCAGCGAGATCAAGACAATACAAATGGGCTGGCCGCTAGGCATGCCCATTGTCAGAAAGCTGGACAAAGGCTTATGGGAGGCAAGGGTCAACCTGGTAAACCAGACCGCCCGGGTTCTCTTTACCGTGGAGGGAAACATCATGATCCTGCTTCACGGCTTCATCAAGAAAAGCCAGAAAACACCAGCACCGGACCTGGCCACCGCCAGGCAGCGCAAAGCCGCCATAGAGAGGCACCAGCAATGAACCCCCACATCGGCACCGACTTCGATGAGTTTCTGGCAAATGAGCAGCTTGCCGAAACGGTATCTGCAACCGCCCTCAAACGCGTGATCGCCTGGCAAATCGCCGAAGCCATGAAAGCGCAGAAAGTCACCAAGAAGGCACTGGCCGAACGCATGCACACAAGCCGAACTGCGATTGACCGCGCGCTGGATCAGAACGATCCCGGCATGACACTGGCAACCCTGGCCAGCGCAGCACGAGCTCTCGGGCAGCGCGTGGAGGTGCGCCTGGTACCAGAGAGCGCCCCCGCCTGAGCGAGAATCTACTAATCAAGATTCAAAACAAAAAGGCGCCCGATCTCACGACCAAGGCGCCTCTTCTGGAATATGGGGTGGACGATGGGAATCGAACCCACGACAACTGGAATCACAATCCAGCGCTCTACCAACTGAGCTACGCCCACCATATTGCGGTGTTGCAGTGTTGCAGTACAGCTTTACAGAAGCATGGTGCGGACGAAGAGACTCGAACTCTTACAGCTTGCGCCGCTGGAACCTAAATCCAGTGTGTCTACCAATTTCACCACGTCCGCGTAACGCTTAAAACAAAGGCGCCAGATGCTATCGAGGCGCCTTTGAAGAATATGGGGTGGACGATGGGAATCGAACCCACGACAACCGGAATCACAATCCGGCGCTCTACCAACTGAGCTACGCCCACCATATTGCATTACAACCTTACTTGCTTGCCCATGCCGCCTAATGGCGCACCCGGCAGGACTCGAACCTGCGACCATCCGCTTAGAAGGCGGATGCTCTATCCAGCTGAGCTACGGGCGCTTAAGCTTGAAGCCTAACCGAACGAGTCATTAACAGGTAACTGCTAAACCACTCATTCTGCCCGACTTAGCCAACCAGTGCTAGGCTGTGCCCGACAAGTGCGGCGAATCTTATAGGCGACCCCGAAAGTCGTCAACACCTTTTTCAAAAAAATTTAAATTATTTAAGGGGTTAGGGGATTTGCCCGACCACCCGCCTTTGCCCTTGGCGCGTGTCGTGCGAGAATACGCGCTCTTTATTGTTTCCTTCTCGATGGTTAATCACGCGTCTATGACTGCACACCTAATCGATGGCAAGGCGATCGCCGCCAGCCTGCGCAAGCAGATCGCTCAACGTGTCGTGGAGCGTCGCCAGCAAGGCCTGCGTACGCCCGGCCTGGCAGTGATCCTGGTCGGCACCGACCCCGCCTCGCAAGTCTATGTCTCGCACAAGCGCAAGGACTGCGAAGAGGTCGGTTTCATTTCGCAGGCATTTGACCTGCCCAGCGAAACCTCGCAGCAGGCCCTGACCGAGCTGATCGATCGCCTCAATGACGACCCGGCTGTAGACGGCATCCTGCTGCAACTGCCGCTGCCGGAGCACCTGGACGCCTCGCTGCTGCTCGAGCGCATTCGCCCGGACAAGGACGTGGACGGCTTCCACCCGTATAACGTAGGCCGTCTGGCCCAGCGCATTCCGCTGCTGCGCCCCTGCACACCGAAAGGCATCATGACCTTGCTGGAAAGCACTGGTCAGGACCTGTATGGCATGGATGCGGTGATCGTCGGCGCCTCCAACATCGTGGGTCGCCCGATGGCCATGGAGCTGCTGCTGGCCGGCTGCACCGTGACCGTCTGCCACCGCTTCACCAAGGACCTGGCCGGCCATGTCGGGCGTGCCGACCTGGTGGTCGTGGCTGCCGGCAAGCCGGGCCTGGTCAAGGGTGAGTGGGTCAAGGAAGGCGCCATCGTCATCGACGTGGGCATCAACCGCCAGGAAGACGGCAAGCTGGTCGGCGACGTGGTCTACGAGACCGCCCTGCCGCGCGCGGGCTGGATCACCCCGGTGCCGGGTGGCGTCGGGCCGATGACCCGGGCCTGCCTGCTGGAAAACACGCTGTATGCGGCGCAAGAGCTGCATAAGTAATAGCGCGTGATGCGAAAACGGCACCTCTGGCAGGTGCCGTTTTTTTTGCCTGTGATTTATGCATTGGCCTTGCTGGCCTCTTCGCGGGCTTGCCCGCTCCCACAGGAACACCCCAACCCTTGAGAGCGGTGCAGTGCCTGTGGGAGCGGCCGAGCCCGCGAAGAAACCAACGCGGTGCTCAGCCGATCACTTGCGCGCCGCCTCCCACGACTTCAGCAGTTCGGTGTAGCTGACTGTCTCGCCCTTGGGCTTTTCGTTGGCCAGCTTGGGCTTCGGTGCGCCCGGCTGGTCGAACCAGTACTGGGCGTCTTTCTCCGGGTTCATCTTGGGTGCACAGGTCGCCTGGGCATTGGAGCGCTGCAAGCGTTCCATCATGCGGTCCTGGTCGCGGGCCAGGCCGTCCAGGGCTTCCTGCGGGGTCTTCTCGCCACTGGCCACTTCGGCGATATGGCTCCACCACAGCTGCGCCAGCCGCGGGTAATCCGGCACGTTGGTGCCAGTCGGCGTCCACTGCACCCGCGCCGGGCTGCGGTAGAACTCCACCAGCCCGCCCAGCTTGGGCGCCAGGTCGGTCATGGCCTGGGAGTTGATGTCCGACTCGCGAATCGGCGTCAGGCCGACGATGGTCTTTTTCAGCGACACGGTCTTGGAGGTGACGAACTGGGCATACAGCCACGCCGCCAGGCGTTGCTTCTCGGGGGTGGACTTGAAGAACGTCCACGAGCCGGTGTCCTGGTAGCCCAGTTTCATCCCCTCCTCCCAGTACGGCCCCTTCGGCGAAGGCGCCATGCGCCACTTCGGCGTGCCGTCGGCATTTACCACCGGCAAGCCAGGCTTGGTCATGTCGGCGGTAAACGCGGTGTACCAGAATATCTGCTGGGCAATGTTGCCCTGCGCCGGTACCGGGCCGGCTTCGGAGAAGGTCATGCCCTGGGCCTCCTTGGGCGCGTAGGCACGCATCCAGTCCACGTACTTTTGCGTCGCATAGACGGCCGCCGGCCCGTTGGTGTCGCCGCCGCGGGTCACGCTGGACCCCACAGGATGGCAGTCCTCGACGCGAATGCCCCATTCATCCACCGGCAAGCCGTTAGGCAGGCCCTTGTCACCGCCACCGGCCATGGAGAACCAGGCATCGGTGAAGCGCCAGCCCAGCGAGGGGTCTTTCTTGCCGTAGTCCATGTGCCCGTAAACGCGCTTGCCGTCGATTTCTTTGACGTCTTCGGTGAAGAACTTGGCAATGTCCTCGTAGGCCGACCAGTTCACCGGCACGCCCAGCTCATAACCGTACTTTTCCTTGAATTTAGCCTTAAGCTCTGGGCGCTCGAACCAGTCGGCGCGGAACCAGTACAGGTTGGCGAACTGCTGGTCGGGCAGTTGGTAGACCTTGCCATCCGGCGCAGTGGTGAAGGAAATACCGATGAAATCCTTCAGGTCGAGGGTCGGCGAGGTGTAGGCCTTGCCCTCGTTGGCCATCAGGTCGGTAATCGATTCCACCTTGCCATAGCGAAAGTGCGTACCGATCAGGTCGGAGTCGTTGACCCAGCCGTCGTAGATGTTCTTGTCCGACTGCATCTGCGTCTGCAGTTTCTCCACCACATCGCCTTCCTGCAGCAGGTCGTGGGTCAGCTGGATGCCGGTGATCTCGCTGAAGGCCTTGGCCAGCACCTTGGATTCATACTCATGGGTGGTGATGGTTTCCGACACCACATTGATCTTCATGCCACGGAACGGCTCGGCGGCCTTGATGAACCACTGCAATTCAGCCAGTTGCTGTTCAGGGGTAAGGGTCGAGGGCTTGAACTCACTGCCGATCCATTTTTTTGCTGCATCTTCGTACTGGTCGGCCCAGGCAGCGCCATGCGCGCAGGCCAGTACCAGCAACGCGGCAAGGGTCAAATGTCGCCTGTTGTGCTTGTTATCGAACATTGTGATCTCCCGTTTCAGTTATCCCACAGGGCCGCTCGCTCAGCCCCAGCGCAGCACCACCACCAGCCACGCCAGCGATAGCAGCGAGGCCACCCACAAGGGCCAGTCGCTGACGCCGACCACCAGCAGGTGCAGGTAGGCGCTGGCCAGCAGGCCGATGAACAAGCGGTCACCACGGCTGGTGACCAGCGGCAAGAAGCCCCGTCGCGCTACGCAGGGGCGGCGCAGTTCAAGCAGGGTCATGCCCACCAGCAGCACGCCAACGGCGACGAAGAACAGCGCCGTCGGCAGGGTCCAGGCCATCCACTCCATGCGTTGCCCTCCTCACACCCGGCCCAGGGCAAAGCCCTTGGCCACATGGTTGCGCACGAACCAGATCACCAGCATGCCCGGCAAGATGGTCAGTACCCCCGCCGCCGCCAGCACACCCCAGTCGATGCCTGATGCCGACACGGTGCGGGTCATTACCGCAGCAATCGGCTTGGCGTTCACTGAGGTCAGGGTGCGCGCCAGCAGCAGTTCGACCCAGGAGAACATGAAGCAGAAAAACGCCGTGACGCCGATGCCGGAGCCAATCAGCGGAATGAAGATTTTCACGAAGAAGCGCGGGAAGCTGTAGCCGTCGATGTAGGCCGTTTCGTCGATTTCCTTAGGCACCCCCGACATGAACCCCTCCAGGATCCACACCGCCAGCGGCACGTTGAACAGGCAGTGGGCCAGGGCCACGGCGATATGGGTATCGAACAGGCCAATCGACGAGTACAGCTGGAAGAACGGCAGCAGGAACACCGCCGGTGGCGCCATGCGGTTGGTCAGCAGCCAGAAGAACAGGTGGCGGTCGCCGAGGAAGCGGTAGCGCGAGAAGGCATATGCCGCCGGCAACGCCACCAGCAGCGAAATCAGCGTGTTCAGGCACACGTAATACAGCGAGTTGAGGTAGCCGCTGTACCAGCTGGCATCGGTGAAGATCACCCGGTAGTTGTCGAGGGTGAACGCCTGCGGCCACAGGGTTAGGCCACCCAGGATCTCGGTATTGCTCTTGAACGACATGTTCAGCAGCCAGTAGATCGGCACCAGCAGGAAGAAGAAGTACAGCAGCAGGGCCAGCGATTTGCGCGTGCTCATGGCCTAGTCCTTGTCGGCATGGGTCATGGCTGTGTAGAACAGCCACGACACCAGCAGGATGATCAGGAAGTACACCAGCGAGAACGCCGCCGCCGGGCCCAGGTCGAACTGCCCCACGGCCATGCGCGTGAGGGTCTGGCTGAGGAACGTCGTGGCGTTGCCCGGCCCGCCACCGGTCAGCACGAATGGCTCGGTGTAGATCATGAAACTGTCCATGAAGCGCAGCATCACCGCGATCAGCAGCACGTTTTTCAGCTTGGGCAGCTGGATATGGCGGAACACCGCCCAGCCCGAGGCACGGTCGATGCGTGCAGCCTGGTAGTACACGTCGGGGATGGCGCGCAGCCCCGAATAGCACAGCAATGCCACCAGCGAGGTCCAGTGCCACACATCCATCACCAGCACGGTGAGCCAGGCGTCGAACGGGTCGCCGGCATAGTTGTAGCTGACCCCAAGCTTGGCCAGGGTGGCGCCAAGCAGGCCGATGTCGGCACGGCCGAAAATCTGCCAGATGGTGCCGACCACGTTCCACGGGATCAGCAACGGTATCGCCATGATGATCAAACACACCGAGGCCATGCGCCCCTTGGTCGGCATGGTCAGGGCAATGCTGATACCCAGCGGGATCTCGATCAGCAGCACGCAGGCGGAGTAGATGAACTGGCGCAGCAGCGCATCGTGCAGCGCCGGGTCACGCAGCACCTGGCGGTACCAGTCGGCACCGACGAAGTAGCGGTTGGACTGATCGAAGATGTCCTGCACCGAGTAGTTGACCACCGTCATCATCGGTACCACTGCGCTGAACGCCACCAGCAGAAACACCGGTAGCACCAGCCACCAGGCCTTGTTGTTCTGCACCTTGTTGCTCATGGCCCGGCCTCCAGCAGCACATCGTCGACGTACAACATTAGCCACTGCGCCGGCAGGCTGACCCAGGCCTGTTCCACGGGCAATGGGCGGTCCTCGCCCAGCCGCGCCTTGAGCGCGATACCGCCCAGTTCGAGGGTGACGATGCGGTAGGTGCCCAGGTCTTCGACATCCAGCACCCGTGCCGGGTGGGCACCCTCGAACGGGCTGTCCCACAGCTGCACGAACTCCGGGCGAATGCCCACCTGCAGTCGCCCACCCGCCGTCGCCGCCAGGCGCTCGCGCAGGCCATCGGGCAGCGCCAGGTGGACATCGCCGAACACCACCCCGTCCGCCTTGGCACGCACGTCGATCAGGTTCATCCCCGGGCTGCCGATGAAGTAGCCAACGAAGGTATGCCGCGGCCGCTCGAACAGCTCGCGCGGGGTGCCGAACTGGACAATGCGCCCGCCGTGCATCACCGCGATCTTGTCGGCGAAGGTGGAGGCCTCCAACTGGTCGTGGGTGACGTAGATCATGGTGATATTGAACTGCTCATGGATCTGCTTCAGCTTGCGCCGCAGCTTCCACTTCAGGTGCGGGTCGATCACCGTCAGCGGCTCGTCGAACAGGATCGCCGACACGTCATCGCGCACCAGGCCGCGCCCCATGGAGACCTTCTGTTTTTCGTCGGCACTGAGGTTGCGCGCCTTCTTGCGCAGCACGCCAGACAGGTCGAGCACCTCGGCAATTTCTTCCACCCGGGCACGCACCCGGGCTTCATCCAGCCCCTGGTTGCGCAAGGGGAAGGCCAGGTTGTCGAACACCGTCATGGTGTCGTACACCACCGGGAACTGGAACACCTGGGCGATATTGCGGGCCTGTGGTGACAGCTGGTTGACCGGTTTGCCGTCGAACAGCACTTCGCCATGGGACGGCGTCAGCAGCCCGGAAATGATATTGAGCAAGGTCGACTTGCCGCAGCCCGATGGCCCGAGCAAGGCATAGGCACCGCCCTGCTCCCACACATGATCCAGTGCGTGCAGGGCATAGTCGGCCTCGCTGGCGGGCTGGCGGCTGTAACTGTGCGCCAGTTGGCGCAGGCGGATTTCGGCCATCACCCTCTCCTTGCCTGGCGCAACCCCGGGGCCTGCACCAACGTCCCGGCGCTGTCGAAGACGAACAGCTTGTGCGTGGGGATGAACACGCGAATCGGCGTGTCCACCTGGTATTCGTGCACACCGGGCAGGTGCAGGACCATGCGCCAGTATTCGTTACGCACATGCAGGAAGGTTTCTGAACCGCTGATCTCTGCCAGTTCCACCAGCACCGCCAGCTCCAGGTCATCGTCATGGGCCGGCACCAGGGTGATATGGCTGGGGCGCACGCCAAAGCGGTAGTTGCCCTCGGCCAGCGGCTGCAAGTCGGCATTGCGGGCAAAGTGTACAGCCTGGGCAAGGCTCACCTCGTTGCCACTGATACGGCCCGCCACCAGGTTTATCGGCGGCTCGGAAAACAGCTCGGCAGCCAGCACACTGCCCGGGCGCTGATACACCTCGGTGGTGGGCCCGCTCTGCACGATCCGGCCTTCGTGCACGAGAGTGGTGGTGCCGCCCAGCGCCAGCGCCTCGTTGGCCTCGGTGGTGGCGTACACGGCAATGCAATGACGCGCCGCAAACAGTTCGCGCAGTTCTTGGCGCAGGCCTTCGCGCAACTTGTAGTCGAGGTTCACCAACGGCTCATCGAAGAGGATCAACGAGGCATCCTTGACCAATGCCCGGGCCATCGCCGTGCGTTGCTGCTGGCCGCCGGAAAGCTCCAGCGGCAGGCGCTGCAGGTAGGTTTCAATGCGCAGCATCTCGGCAGTTTCCTGCACCCGCCGGCGGATCTGGTCCTCGGCCATGCGCGCCTGGCGCAGCGGCGAGGCGATGTTTTCGAACACGCTCAAGGTCGGGTAATTGATGAATTGCTGATACACCATCGACACATTGCGCTGGCGTACCGGCACACCGGTGACGTCCTGGCCATCCATCAGCACCCGGCCCTGGTCCGGGCGGTCGAGCCCCGCCATCAGGCGCATCAGGCTGGTCTTGCCGGCGAGGGTGCGGCCCAGCAGCACGTTGAACGAACCGGGCTCGAAACGCAGCGAAGCCTCGACGATCCAGGGCTGGTTATCGACGCTGCGGCTGACCTGCTCCAGCACCAGGGACATGGCGTGGCCTTCTTGTGATTGTTGTCTGCGGTGCACAGCCAGTTCCGTGCCAGTCGCCCCTCGGTGCTCTAGTCCGGGGCCTGGGTGGCAGCGCTGGCAAATCGCGGCTTCACACCTGAACACAATCACTGAACAACTGAACACTTGCCGGTTTGACAATGAACACCCGTGGACAACACTGAACAGCGGTCGGCCCATAACAACAACCCAAAGGACAGGCCCATGGCCGCATCCGCTTCCACCCACGCCCAGCTGATCCAGGCTTCCTGGGCCCGCTGCCGCGATCACGGCCTGCAGCCGCAGCACGCGCCGGATTTCGACTGCCTGACCCGCACCGAGCTCAGCGCCCTGCTGGAACGGCGCCAGGCCCTGCTGCGCCTGACCCGCGAGGAAGTACTGCCGCAATACACACACCTGCTGGGCAACGCCAGCTACCTGGTGATGCTGGCAGATGCCAGCGGCTGCATACTCGATAGCTGGGGCTCGCGGCGTTTCATCGAGCCGAACCAGCAGCAGGGTTTCAGCGCCGGTGCCCATTGGCTTGAGCGTGGCGTCGGCACCAATGCCCTGGGCACCACGCTGATTTGCGCCCAGGCGATCCACGTGGGCCAGGACGAGCACTTCCTGCGCCAGAACCGCTACATGTCCAGCGCAGCCGCCCCCCTGTTCGACGCCGCGCGGCAGCTGGTCGGGGTGCTCGACGTTGCCAGCGACGGCTACCTGCCGGCCAGCCAGACGCTTGGCCTGGTGCGCATGATGGGCCAGAGCCTGGAAAACCGCCTGATCCTCGCCGAGCATGCCGACCGGCATGCGCAGCTGATCTTCAATAGCGCCTCCGACAACCTCGACAGCCCTTGGGCCGGCCTGCTGGTGTTCGATGAGCGCGGGCAGGTGTTGGCCGCCAATCACCGGGCCGACAGCCTGCTCGGTGGTAATCCGCTGCGGCAGAACATCGAGCAGCTGTTCCAGTTGCCCTTGCAACAGCTGCTCAGTCATCCCCGAGAACAGGCATTTGCCCTGCAAGCCCCCGGGCGCAACCGCTTTCATTGCCAGTGGCATCCCCCACGCAAAACCGCTCGCCGCCCCGAGGCCGACACTGGCGAGCCGCGCCTGGAGAAAGCGTTGCAACAGGCCGGCCTGTTACTGGAAAAGGACATCCCGGTGTTGGTGCAAGGTGAAACCGGCGTCGGCAAGGAAGTGTTCGTCGACAGTCTGCACCGCGCCAGCAGCCGCGCCAACCGGCCGCTGGTCGCCGTCAACTGTGCGGCGATCCCCGCCGAGCTGGTGGAGTCGGAGCTGTTCGGCTACGACAAAGGCGCCTTCACCGGCGCGCACCACAAGGGCAACCCGGGGCTGATTCGCAAAGCCCACCACGGCATCCTTTTTCTCGATGAAATCGGCGACATGCCACTGCCTACCCAGGCACGCCTGCTGCGTGTGCTGCAGTCGCGGAGCATCCAGCCGCTGGGCAGTGGCGAGCCGGTGGCAGTGGATATCCGCGTGGTGTCGGCCAGCAACCGCGATCTGGCCGAAGAAGTGCGCGCCGGGCGCTTTCGCCAGGACCTGTATTACCGTATCGCCGGCCTGGCCGTGGTACTGCCGCCGCTACGCGAACGCGGTGACCGGCGCCAGTTGATCGAGCAGGTGCATGCGCGTTTTCGCGACCCTGGGCAACCCGCGCGGCTGTCCCCGGCCATTATCGACCTGCTGGATCAACACCCTTGGCCAGGCAACCTGCGTGAACTGGCAAGCGTGCTGCAAGTTGCGCTGGCCTTGGCGGGCAACGGGCCTGTCGGCGTAGAGCACCTGCCTGCGGGCTTTCTGGCCGAGTCGCAGATGGCGGTGCTGGTGGCGGCCGAAGAGACGGACCTGCAGATGCTGGTCGAGCAAGCCAACGGCAACCTCTCGGCGGTCGCACGTCGGCTCGGGATCAGCCGCACCACGCTGTACAAGCGTTTGCGGGCGCGATGAAGCCATATTTGCACCAATGCTGCACTTGATCGCGTTCATTCAGCCAATTTGGCTGTGCATCCAGGTCAGTCAGAGCGGCCGATGGCCGTTCAAGGGTCGCGCCACTGCACCGGCTGGCGGTAGGTCTGTGCCCAAGCTTGCACTTCACTGGCCGGCATCGGCCTGGCGATGCAATAGCCCTGCGCCAGCTCGCAGCCCAGGCCCATCAACACCCTGCCGTGTTCCACACTCTCCAGGCCTTCGGCTACGACCTCGCGGCCGAAGGCTCGCGCCAGGCCGATCACCGCGGCGGTCAGGGCAAGATCATCCTGGTCGTGCAGGATGTCCCGCACGAACGACTTGTCGATCTTGATCGTCTGGGTCGGCAAGCGTTTCAGGTAACTCAACGACGAGTAACCGGTGCCGAAATCGTCCAGCGAAAAGCGCACGCCCAGCGCACGACAGGCGTCCAGGCAGCGGCTGACGTGCTGCAGGTTGTCGATGGCCACTGACTCGACGATTTCCAGGTCCAGCCGCGACGGGTCCACCTGCGGGTACGCTGCCAATAGCTGCTGCAGCCGCTCGGTAAAGTCACTGCGCTGTAGATGCCGTGCAGCGATGTTCACGCTCAATGACCAAGGCTGCCCCTGGCGCCCCCAGGCCTGCAGCTGGCTCAGGGCCTGGCCGATCACCCATTCGCCGATTTCGACGATCAGGTCGGTCTGCTCAACCCAGGGCAGAAAATCGCCAGGCGGCACCACGCCACGGCCTGGCCGCTGCCAGCGCAGCAAGCCCTCGAAACCTAGCACCTGGCCACTGCGCAGGTTGACCTTGGGCTGGTAATACAGGCACAGCTCGTGGTTGTTCAGGGCCCGTCGCACCCGCGCCACCGTCTGGTGGGTGGCCTTGAGTTCCTGCTCCTGCGATACGTCGAACAAGTGATAGCGGTTGCGCCCGCGCTGCTTGGCCACATACATGGCCTGGTCGGCGTGGCGTACCAGCGTATCGGCATCTTCGTCATCCTGGGGGTACAGGGTCACGCCGATGCTGGCGCTGAGCGACAGCGTGTGTTCGCGTACCACACAGGGCGCCGCCAATGCCCGCAACACCCGCCTCAGGGCTGCATGCAGCTGGCGCTCATCATCGACATTGCGCAGGATCAGCACGAATTCGTCACCCGACAACCGGGCCACGGCATCAGCACCGCGCAAGATACTCTTCAAGCGCTGCGCCACCTCCACCAGCAGCAGGTCGCCCACGGCATGCCCGTAGCCGTCGTTGACCGCCTTGAAGCCATCCAGGTCGAGCATGCACACCGCCAGCGAGATGTCTTCGCGGCGCGAGTAGGCCAAGGCCTGGTTCAGCAGGTCGGACAGGTAGGCGCGGTTGGGCAGGCCAGTGAGCACATCGTGGCCCACCCGCCATTGCAAGGTATGCAGCAGCTGGCGCTTCTCGGTGACGTCAAAGCGGATCGACACATACTTGCGCACCTGGCCAGTCAGCGGGTCGACCAGTGGCACCATGGTGCTGTCGACCCAATAAAGCGAACCGTCCCGGGACCGGTTGCAGATTTCGCCCTTCCACACCCGCCCGGCGGTCAGGGCCTGCCACATGCCGACGAAGAACGCCGGCTCGTGCAGGCCGGAGTTGAGGATACGGTGGTTGGCACCCAGCAGTTCCTCGCGGCTGTAGCCCGAGATGCTGCAGAACTGCTGGTTGACGTACGTGATGTTCCCACGCAGGTCGGTTTCGGAGAAGATCGCGGCCGCGTCCACGGCCGCACGATAGTTATCATCCATGAAGCATCCTGCCTTAGCGGTTGAAGCGCTCCACCAGGGCGCGCAAGCCAACGCACACCTGTTCCAGTTCGGCCCCGCGCGAGGCGGCAGCGTTTGCGCTTTGAGCGCTGTGCTGGGCAATGCCGGCCACGCCATTGATCTGCCGCGAAACCTCTTCAGCCACTGCCGACTGCTGCTGCGAGGCGGTGGCCATCTGTTGGCTCATGTCACTGATACGCTGCACCGCATCACGAATGCCATGCAGTGCTTCGCGGGTTTCCTGTACCTGGGCAACGCCCTGCTCTGCGCCCGTGATGCCCTGGCTGGCAATTGCCACGGCTTCCTCGGCGCCACTGCGCAGGGTGTCGATGATGGCCTGGATGTGCAGGGTCGACTGGCGGGTCTTGTCAGCCAGCGCCCTCACCTCATCGGCGACCACGGCAAAACCACGGCCCTGTTCGCCCGCACGCGCGGCTTCAATGGCTGCGTTCAGGGCCAGCAGGTTGGTCTGCTCGGCAATACCGCGGATCATCCCGGCCGCCTCGGCGATGGCACCGGTCTGACCGGCCAGGTGGCTGACTGCCTGGTTGATCTGGGTCACCGTGCTGGCCAAGGTGCGAATGGCCGCGCCGCTGGCATCGGCCACCTGGCTACCCTGTTCGGCCAGCTGGTGGGCCGTGTGGGCTTCGGCCGCAGTCAACTGCACGTGGTTGGCCACTTCACCGATGGAGGCCGCCATCTGGTTCATTGCCGTGGCGCTCAGGTCGGTTTCTGCGCGCTGCTCCAGCAACGCTGCCTCGGTGCTGCGTGACAACTGCCCGGCATCGTGGGCCGCCACGGCCATTTGCCCGGCCAGGTCGCTCAACCGCGTCAACGCAGTTTTCAACCGTGCCTCTTCGCTGATCAGCATCAGTTGCAGCTGCCCGGCAGCGCCAGGCAGGTCGCTGTAAGTCAACGCCGCGACCGGGTCGGCGAAGGTACCTTCGGCCCCCTCGACCACCTGCTGTATCTGGCGGCCGAGGGCGTTGCGTGCCCACAGGCCATAAGCCATGAACAACCCCACTGTCAGCCCCTGTCCCACCAGGCCAGGCCACAGCTGGTTGGCGACCAGCGCCAACAGCCCACCGGCCAGGGGCAACGCCAGGGCCTGCACCAGCAGGCCCAGCCGCCGCGGCGCCGACAGTACCGCCTGGCCGGTACGCATCCGCGCATACAGGGCCTCGGCGCGGGCGACCTGCTCACGCGTGGGGCACACCCGTACCGACTCATAGCCAACTACCCGCCCGCCTTCGAGGATAGGCGTGACGTAGGCGTTGACCCAGTAATAGTCGCCGTTACGGCAGCGGTTCTTGACGATGCCCATCCAGCTCTTGCCAGCCTTCAGGTAGCGCCACATCAACTCGTATACCGCCGGCGGCATGTCCGGGTGGCGCACCAGGTTGTGCGGGCTGCCGATCAGTTCGGCATCGCTGTAGCCGCTGATGGCGGCGAATTCGGGGTTGCAATAGGTGATCAGGCTGGCGGTATCGGTAGCGGAAATCAGCCGCTGGCCAGAGGGAAAACGTTGCTCGACCGGGGTTACCGGCAGGTTGAGGCGCACGATGAGACTCCATTCAAGGGGGTGCCAGGCGCCTGCTGCGAGCCTTTGCGGGATAAAAAATCCGTCAATGTGCTCTTGGTGACTGCCCGGTCAGGCGCGGGATTCTACGAGTCCCGCCACATAAAGCAAATAAACCTTACGGATCATGGCGTTATCGATTATTCAACGTTCCCGGCCGCGCTTGGCAAGCTGATTGCAGCGGTATTCCCGGCAGTGGCCGGGCCCTGCACAAACGCGTACGGGCGCCCCTCACGGCACGCACCGAAGTAGAGCCTGGCAAGCCAAATTGCACCACAACTGGTCAGACCGGTAAGGCCAAAAACCCTTGCAATGTAGGATTTTTCGCGCTTTTATGGCTTCGCGCTGAACAAACCGGTAAGACCACAATAATTAAGTCCTGCGCTCTTTCGCCCCGTGCGGCTACCGAAGCAAGGACACCGATCAGAGACTCCCCCCATGCTCAAATGGTGCTCGCGTTCGATATTCCTGCAAGTCGTGCTCGGCCTTGCCCTCGGCATCGCCTGCGGTCTCAGTTTTCCCGACCTCTCCCTGCAACTCAAACCCCTCGGCGACGGCTTCATCAAGCTGATCAAGATGCTCATCGGCCTGATCGTGTTCTGCGTGGTGGTCAGCGGTATCTCGGGCGCGGGCGACCTGAAAAAGGTCGGGCGCATCGGCCTGAAGTCGGTGATCTACTTTGAAGTGCTGACCACCCTGGCGCTGGTGATCGGCCTGGTGTTCGCCTTCAGCAGCGGCATCGGCAGCGGTGCTAACATCCACCTGGACCAGTTGTCCAGCGCCGATGCCAACGGCCTGGCCGAGCGCGGCCAGCACATCCATGGCGCCACGGCGTTCTTCATGGACCTGATCCCCACCTCGGTGGTGGGTGCCTTCGCCGACAACAACATTCTCCAGGTGCTGCTGTTCTCGGTGCTTTTCGGTAGCGCACTGAACCTGGTGGGTGACTCGGCCGCCGGCATCTCAAGGCTGATCAACGAACTGAGCCATGTGATCTTCCGCATCATGGGCATGATCGTGCGCCTGGCCCCCATCGGCGTGTTCGGCGCAATCGCCTTCACCACCAGCAAGTATGGCCTGGAGTCGCTGCAGCACCTGGGCGGGTTGGTGGCACTGTTCTACCTGACCTGCGCCGGCTTCGTGCTGATCGTGCTGGGTACGGTGATGCGCCTGTCGGGCCTGAAGCTGCTGCCATTGATCAAGTACCTGCGTGAAGAGCTGACCATCGTCCTTGGCACCGCGTCGTCCGACGCCGTGCTGCCACAGATCATGCGCAAGCTGGAGCACCTGGGCATTGGCAGCTCCACGGTCGGCCTGGTCATCCCCACCGGCTACTCGTTCAACCTCGACGGCTTCTCCATCTACCTGACCCTGGCCATCGTGTTTATCGCCAACGCCACCGGCACACCGCTGGAAATGACCGACCTGCTGACCATCCTGCTGGTGTCGCTGGTGACTTCCAAGGGGGCTCACGGCATCCCAGGCTCGGCGCTGGTGATCCTCGCCGCCACCCTGACAGCCGTGCCGGCGATTCCGGTGGTGGGCCTGGTGCTGGTGCTGGCGGTGGACTGGTTCATGGGCATCGGCCGGGCATTGACCAACCTGATTGGCAACTGCGTGGCGACCGTGGCCATCGCTCGTTGGGAAAAGGACATTGACCTGGAGCGCGCGCAGAACGTGCTCGACGGCAAGCTCGGCTTTACCCCGACGCCGCGCAAACAGCCCAACGCACATCATCAACAGGAATTTTGACCGAAAGTGGCCGGCGATGACGCCGGCCCTTGCAGGAGCGAACCGTGATCAGCTCATCGACCGTCGTCACCTCAGTGGTGGAAAAACTGCGCCAGGCCCTGGCCCGGGGCCAATGGCGCACCGGCGACATGCTGCCGGGCCAGCGTGAGCTGGCCGAACAGCTGGGCATCAGCCGCCCAAGCCTGCGCGAAGCGGTGACCGTACTGGAAACCCTGGGCCTGGTACGCTCGCTGCCGGGCAAGGGCGTACTGGTACTGGACGCCGACGCCGTCATCCCGGAACCAGGCATGGACACCAGCGCTGCGGCCAGCCTGGCCGATGTGCTGGAGCTGCGCTACACCCTCGAACCCTTCATCGTCGGGCTGGTGGCGCAGTCGGCCAACAGCCAGGACGTCGGCCAGTTGCGCCTCACCCTGATGGACATGCGTGAAGCGCTGGAGGCCGATGACAGCGAAGCCGGGGTAAAAGCCTACATCGCGTTCCATGAGGCGTTGTTCACCCTTACCACCAACCCGATCTTCCAGAGCGTGGTGCAGCAGACCGGCAATGCCTTGAAGCAAAGTGCCGACATGCTGCGCAATTCGCCGGAACACCTGGCCGCGCGGCTCAAGGAAAACGAAGCCGTGGTACGCGCCATTCGCGAACGCAACAGTGCCCAGGCCAGCGCCCAGATGCGCCAGCACATTCTGGCCGAAGGCCAGCGCATGGGCATCCCGTTGAACATCCCGGACGACCACCCGCGCCCATGACCCCAGGAGAGCGACCATGAACGCCGCCCCCCACCTGCCAGCCCTGCTGGCTGCTGGCGAAACCCGCCTGTCGGCCGAGCAGATCTATCCTCGGCTGTTTGACGCCATTCTCGAACAGCGCCTGCCACCGGGGGCCCTGTTGCCCGAGCAGGCGCTGGGCCATGCCTTTGGTGTCAGCCGCACCGTGATTCGGCGTGTACTTGGGCGCCTGTCCGACCAGCAGGTGGTGGTGCAGCGCCCCAGCCACACCGCGCACCTGGCCGCGCCCGACCCGGACCAGGCGCGCCAGGTGCTCAGTGCCCGGCGCCTGGCCGAAACCACACTGATCACCCTGGCTGCCCAGCGCGCCCGGCCGGCGCAGGTGCGCCAGCTGCGGCAACTGGTGGACCGCGAACGCCAGCACCATGAAAGCGGCGAACGTTGCGCGGCGATCCGCCTGGGCGGCGAGTTTCACCTCAAGCTGGCGCAGGTGGCAGCCAATGCGCCACTGGCGCGGTTTCTCAATGGCCTGGTTCCCATGACCTCGCTGATCATCGCCCGCTACGAATCGCCGTGCTGCGACCACTGCGCCTGGCAGGAACATGCGGCGATCATCGATGCCGTGGAGCAAGGCAATGCCGAGGCGGCGCTTGGGCTGATGCACAAGCACCTGGACCGCCTGGAAGAAAAGCTCGACCTGAAATAGCCACTCATGCTGACGCGGTCCCTGTAGGAGCAGCCTTGTGCTGCGAAGAGGCCATAGCTGGCGAAGATGATCTTTTGCCTTGCCGGCCTCTTCGCAGCACAAGGCTGCTCCTACAGGGGCCGCGGTGGCCGGGCGATGGGCTGCACAGCAGCTCCAATAACCCCACCCTATACTGCGAGAACCACCCCAGCCTCTACCAGGGAGGCGGTTGCGTGAGTTCTCGAATCCCTCTGCTGCTGTGCCTTCTGCTGGCGCTCGCCGGTTGCGCGGGCAAGCGCCCGCCTGCCCCGCCACCCCCTGCGGTGCTCACGCCCGCCGCCTGGCAACGCATCGACCAGGAACTGATCGATGCCTCGGTCGGCGCCGCCGGTTCGGCCAACGACTATGCCCGGCGCTCCATGCGGGTATGGCGGGAGCAGGTACAACAGCGCACTGAAAGTGACTTCATCCCCTGGTTCACCGGCTACTGGACCCAGCAGTGGCTGACCCTCAAGGTGGCCTGGTACAAACTGGACAGTGGCAAAGGCCGGGAACCGGCGGAAAAGCGCCTGGCCCTGTACCTGCAGGAGCAGTACCACGAGCGGGTGATCGAGCCGGTGGCCGAACAGATCAACCCCGAGGGCATCCGCGACCGGGCCTGCGAGCTGTACCTGCAACTGTTCGGCCAGCAGCTGCCAGCCATCATCAGCCGCTACAACGCACCGCCCGAGCAGCTCAGCCAGCGCCTCAACCGGATCCCCGCCATCGCCCTGGGGCCACCGGATGCCCGCAATGCCAGCCTGTATCAACTGCTACGGGCCAAGCCGCTGGACCAGCAGCCGGCCTGGCAAGCCATGCGCCAGCACCTTCACAAACTGGCCAGCAAAGGCCCCGGGAAGACCGATGTCGGGCTGAATTCGGTGGCCACCCAGGCGAGCGACAAGCTCGGCGCTACCCTGGCCCCACGCGGCATCGCCAGCGCCGTGGCATCGGCAGTCGGCAAAGTGGCAGGGGCCATGATTTCGATCGCCGCGGCCGGCTACGGCATGATGACCCATGACCGCGAGCAGCCGCAGATGGTCGAGCAGTTGCGGGTGATCCTCAACGTGGCACTGAACCAGGAATGGCAGGAGTTGATGGAGAACCGCCAGAGCGGGGCAATGGCGGGGGTGTATTACCTGTCGGGGCAGGTTGAGGACAGCTTGCTGGCCAGCATGCCGCGGCCAGCCGAGCAACCGGCGGAGCAGCAGGTGAAGCAGCAGCAAGAACCTTTGATCATCCGCCTGCCGCCTTAGGCGGTAGCCATGGCCGAGCTGGGCAGCCCAAACACCCGGTCAAACGCCCAGTTGTAGGCAAAGGTGTAACACGGCACCAGAATGATGAACGCCATGTCCACCAGCAGCGCTTCAACCAGCGTCATGTCCAGCCACCAGGCAATCAGCGGGATCAGGTATACCACCAGGGTCAGCTGAAAACCGATGGCATGCGCCACTCGGCGCCCCACGCTGCGACCGCGCTTGGCCTGGCGGCTCTCCCAGTGTTCGAACAGGGTGTTGTAGACCACGTTCCAGAGCATGGCGATGGTGGTGATCATGACCGCCAGTGGCCCGGTATGCGACGCCTGGGTGTCCGACAGGTAGGCCAGCCCGAGGGTCGACATGCACAGCCCGATCAGTTCATAGAAAGTCACGTAGACCAGTTTGCGTTTCAGTCCCTGCACCCGGGGTTACCTCCAATGACAATAGCGATGGGGCGCGATCATGCTTCATCGTGCTTGACAGCAAAAGTCAGCAGCTGTCAGATCTACTGACAGGAGGCTGCCATGAACTTTTCCAGCGACAACATCCAGCTGTTTCTTGCCGTGCTCGACCGCGGCTCGTTTTCCGCCGCCGCACGCGCTCTGCAGCGGGTGCCCTCGGCCGTGAGCATGGCCATCGGCAACCTTGAGGCCGAGCTGGGCTACAGCCTGTTCGAACGCGGCTCACGCGAGGTCCGGCCTACCGCAAAGGCCTTGGCCCTGGAGCCACACGCCAGGCTGATTGCCGAACAGCTGGGGCTGCTTCAGGTACATGCCCTGGAGCTGTCCCAAGGGCTGGAAAGCAGCCTGAGCGTGGCCGTTGTGCCGGACATCGACCACCGCCCGTTGCTGGCCGCCATCGCCAGCCTCGGCGAGCGCCACCCGTTGCTGGACATCGCCCTGCTCAGCGCCCCGCACGAAGAAGCCCTGCATCTGCTGGACAGTGGGCGGGCCGACCTCTGTGTAGCCTTTGCCGGCCTGCAGGTCGATGCCCGCCGAGGCTTCCAGCACATCGGCATGGAGTCGCTGGTGGCGACGCTGTCGCCCACCCACCCAGCCTTGCGCGAGGGGCGCATCCATTACCTCGAAGACCTGACCCGGGTGCGCCAGATTCTTGTACGCAGCCGCGACCTGCCGCTGGCCGACCCTCGCCCGCTGATTGGTGCAACGCATTGGTCCACCGACAGCTTCGACCTGGCATTACAGATGGTCGAAGCCGGCCTGGGCTGGGGCGACCTGCCGCTGTCGCGGGTCGCGCCGCTGCTGGCCAGCGGGCGCCTTGTACGCCTGGATTTTCGCAATACCCGCAACGAGTTGCAGCTGCCGGTACACATTTTTTGGCGCAAACAACAACCGCTGCAGAAGGCTGCACGGCTGTTGATCGAAGAGCTGGCGAATCAGTGACTGCCGTCTGTCGAAACGCCCCTAAGAAATTACTGTAAGTGCTTCAATCTTTTACCCCTTGGGCCGATATCCCGGTCGACAGGCCCCGCATCGCGTCATGAGCGTGCTGCGCCCTCCCCTCATTGGCTCAAGGTCTCGAAACATGAACCTGAAATTTCGCCACAAGATCCTGCTCAGCGCCTGCGGCGTCGTGGTCCTGGCATTTGCCCTGTTCACGCTCTACAACGATTACCTGCAACGCAACACTATTCGCCAGAACATCGAAGCCTCGGTGCAGCAGTCCGGTGCACTGACCGCCAGCAGCGTGCAAAACTGGATGAGCGGGCGCATCCTGGTGCTGGAAAACCTGGCCCAGGACATCGGCCAGCAAGGTGCCGGCGAGACCTTGGCCGGGCTGATCGAGCAGCCTTCCTACACGCGCAATTTCCTGTTCACCTACCTGGGCCAGGCCAACGGGGTGTTCACCCAGCGCCCGGACACCCAGATGCCTGCCGGTTACGACCCCCGCCAGCGCCCGTGGTATGGCGCCGCCGCCAACGCCGGGCAAACCGTGCTGACAGCCCCTTACCAGGGCGCCGTCGGTGGCCTGATGGTGACCATCGCCACCCCGGTGAAGAGCAAGAACAATGGCGAACTGCTGGGTGTGGTCGGTGGTGACGTGACCCTCGACACCCTGGTCGAAATCATCAACTCGGTGGATTTCGGTGGCATCGGCCATGCCTTCCTGGCCGACGCCAATGGCCAGGTGATTGTCAGCCCAGACAAAGACCAGGTGATGAAGAACCTCAAGGACATCTACCCCGGCAGCAATCTGCGGGTTGCCGCTGGCATGCAGGATGTCACCCTGAACGGCCAGGACCGCATCATCTCCTTCGCCCCGGTGGCCGGGCTGCCGTCGGCGCAGTGGTACATCGGTCTGTCGATCGACAAAGACAAGGCTTACGCCGCGCTCAGCCAGTTCCGCACCTCGGCGATCATCGCCATGCTGATTGCCGTGGCGGCCATCGCCGGCCTGCTCGGCCTGCTGATCCCGGTGCTGATGAGCCCGCTCACCACCATGGGCCGCGCCATGCGCGACATCGCCGAGGGTGAAGGTGATCTTACCCGCCGCCTGACCGTACAGAACAAGGACGAGTTCGGCGAGCTGGCCACCTCGTTCAACCGCTTTGTCGAGCGCATCCATGCCTCGATCAGCGAAGTGTCTTCGGCCACCCGCCTGGTGCATGACCTGTCGGAGAAAGTGGTCAGCGCCTCCAACGCCTCGATCAGTGGTTCTGAAGAACAGAGCATGCGCACCAACAGCGTGGCCGCCGCCATCAACGAGCTGGGTGCCGCCACCCAGGAAATCGCCCGCAACGCCGCCGATGCCTCGCAGCATGCCAGCGGCGCCAGCGAGCAGGCCCACGGCGGACGTGAAGTGGTCGAGGAAGCGATCAGCGCCATGACCGCCCTGTCGCAGCGCATCAGCGAATCCTGCGCGCAGATCGAAACGCTTAACGCCAGCACCGACGAAATCGGCAAGATCCTCGACGTGATCAAGGGCATCTCGCAGCAAACCAACCTGCTGGCCCTGAACGCCGCCATCGAGGCGGCCCGTGCCGGTGAAGCTGGCCGTGGCTTTGCCGTGGTGGCCGACGAAGTGCGCAACCTGGCGCACCGCACCCAGGAATCGGCGGAAGAGATTCACCGCATGATCACCAGCCTGCAAGTAGGCTCGCGCGAAGCGGTGCACACCATGAACACCAGCCAGGTGTCCAGCGAGCAGACTGTGCAGGTGGCCAACCAGGCCGGTGTGCGCCTGGCCAGTGTGACCCAGCGCATTGGCGAAATCGATGGCATGAACCAGTCGGTGGCTACCGCCACCGAAGAACAGACTGCCGTGGTCGAGAGCCTGAACCTGGACATTACCCAGATCAACGCCCTGAACCAGCAGGGTGTGGAAAACCTCAACGACACCCTGCGCCATTGCGACCAGCTGGCCCAGCAGGCCGGGCGCTTGAAGCAACTGGTGGGCAGCTTCAGGATTTAATTGCCTGAGGGCGCTTTGCGCCCTAATCGCGACACAAGGCCGCTCCCACAAGGACCGCGTTATACCTGTGGGAGCGGCGTTGCGTCGCGATCGGGCTCCTCAGCAGCCCCTTATGCCACCGCCGCCTTGACGGCCCTGCCCCGCCGCACCCAGGCCAGCAACACCGCCGCCATGAGCACGAACCCAAGGTAGCCAAAGAACGGGTACACCTCACCAACCAGGCTGATGAACCCCACCAGGCTGCAACCAAACGCCACCACCCCGGTAACCACCGAGCCCCAGCGGAATTTCGCCGTGCCCGCCGGCAGCAGCCGTGAAAGGAACGAGAACAACGTACCCACCGCGGTGTTGACGATCATGCCGAAGATGATCAGGCACATCACTAGCCCCAGCAGCGGCGACACCTCGCTGGCAATCGACAGCATCGGCATGGGCAAGTCGGCCACGCTGTCCAGGCGCGACAACAGCCCCGCGCTCATCACCAGCATCAGGCCACCCAGCGCCGCGCCACCGAGCAGGCCACCCCACATTGCGGCTTTCTCTCCCTTGGCCGAACCGCCCAGTATGGCCAGGATCGGCGCACCAGCCACAATGTTGTAAGACACATACAGGAACGCGCCCAGCAGCCAGTGGCGGGTGCCGGCTTGTTGCTGGCTGGCCAGGTGATCCAGCGCGGCGAAGCTCTGGTCGCGGGTGAATACGGCATACAACGCGATTGCCGACGCCACCAGGATCAACAGCGGGGTGATGGCGCCAATGGCCAGGATCACCTTGCGCACGTCAAGGCACACGATGCCCACCACCACCAGCGTTACCAGCACGCTGCCGGTCAGTGCCGGAATGCCGAACTGCTGCTCCAGCAGCGCACCACCGCCGGCCAGCATGACCACGGTGACAGCGAACATGAAAAAGGTGATCAGCCAGTCGACGAACAGGCCCAGGTGGCGGCCGCAGATGGCCTGGATCACATCCTTGTGCGATGTGGCCTGCTGGCGGTTGCCCAACGCCGCCAAGGCCATGCCGAGGAAGGTGAACAGGGCGGCGCTGACCAGTGCGCCGACCAGCCCCCACACGCCGAAGTCGACAAAGAACAACAACAGTTCCCGCCCTGAAGCGAACCCTGCCCCCACGATCACGCCGACAAATGCGCCGGCAATCTTCAGTTGCTCTTGCATGTGAACCTCTGGATTTATTGTTGTTGTCTTACTGCCACCCCATATCTCTTGTAGGCGCAGCCTTGCGCTGCTCCTACAAAAGCTTCGTGCCTGGTTACTCGTCGCCGACAAACGCCTGCACTTCAATCTCCACGTCCACCCCCAGTGCCAACGCCGAGGCCACAGTCGAACGCACTGGCAGCGCCGCGCCGAAGAACTCTTTGTAGACCTCGTTGAAACCGGCGAAATGGCTCATGTCCGACAGCCATACCGTGGCCTTTACCACTTGGTCGAAACGCGCGCCGCACGCTGCCAGGCTTTCGGCGATGCGCTCGCAGGCGGCGCGGGTCTGGGTCTGGATATCACCGCGCACCACTTCGCCGCTGGCACTCATCGGCACCTGGCCGGAGAGGAACAGGAAACCACCCGCCTTCACCGCACGGGAAAACGGAAACGGCAGGCTGCTGGGGAAACGCTGGATGTCATTGCTCATGAGATGCTCCTTTCAGGATTGCTGGAAACGGGCCGGGGACAGGCGCTCGGGCGCCACGCCCTGGCTGACAAGACTAGGGCACAGGTGTTGGCCAAGCAGCAAGTCGGCGGCCAGGCGCGAGGCGCCGGCTGCGGACTGGATGCCATAGCCACCTTGCGCCGCCAGCCAGAAAAACGCGGGGGCGTGCGCATCGAAACCGATCACCAGGTCACCGTCGGCAACGAACGAGCGCAGCCCGGCCCAGGTGTGGCTGGGGCGTCGGATCGCCAAGGTGGTCATGGCTTCGATGTTGTAGATGCCCAAGGCGACGTCGAGCTCTTCGGGCGCGGCGTCCTGGGGTTCCACCGGGTCGGCATTGGCTGGCGACCCCAGCAACTGGCCGGCGTCGGGTTTGAAGTAGAAGCTTTCGTCGACGCCGATCACTGCCGGCCAGCGGGCGAAGTCCTGGTCTGCCGGGCCGGGGAAGGTGAACGCACTGCGCCGGCAAGGTTGCAGGCCGATGCGCGCCACGCCGCACTGCTCGGCCACGCGGTCAGCCCAGGCGCCAGCAGCGTTCACCAACTGACGGGCCTGCACCCGGCTGCCGTCACCCAGCTCCACCTGCCACAGCCCGTCCAGGTACGAGGCCTGGACAAGCTCGGCGTTGCAGCGCAGCTCTCCGCCGGCGGCGCGTAAACCGCGCAAGAAGCCTTGGTGCAAGGCGTGAACATCCAGGTCCATGGCACCCGGTTCAAGCACTGCGCCGGCCAGGGCTTCGCCACGCAGGCTGGGCACCAGGGCCAGGGCGGCGTCACGGTCAAGCAGGCGGACTTCGGTGCCATTGGCCAGGTTCTGCGCATGGGTCTGCTCAAGCAGCTCGCGCTGCTCCACGCTGGCCACGTACAGGCAGCCGCGCGGTTCCAGCAGCGGATGCTCACAGAAGCCTTGCGGCGGCGTTTCGTAAAAGGCCCGGCTGGCGCGGGTCAGTGCCTGAATCTGCGCGGTGCCGTAGGCCTCCATGAACATGGCCGCCGAGCGCCCGGTGGAGTGGTAACCAGGCTGTGATTCGCGCTCGAGCAGCAGTACGCGCTGCTGGCCCGCCAGGCGATAGCCCAACGACGCACCGGCAATGCCGGCACCGATGATCAGGGTGTCGTAGATTGGGGTCATGCACGCTCCTGCCAGGCTAATTATCATTTATGAGAATTCTAATATATGAGAATTTAGAAATGCGCAAGTGTCCAAGGTAAGATGCCCGACCAACGCCGTATGCCGAGAGCCCTGAATGCCCGCTGCCCTACCCCTTCTTGACCGCACTGTAGTCGGCCAGCGCCTGCGCCAGGTGCGCAAGGCGCGCCAGATGACACTCAAGCAATTGTCCGAAGCCAGTGGCGTACCGGTGTCCACCCTGTCGAAGATGGAGCTGGCACAAGTCTCGGTCAGCTACGAGAAGCTGGCTGCCGCCGCACGGGCGTTGAATGTCGACATTGCCCAGTTGTTTCGCGCCGGCGGTACGGTCACCACCCCGGTGCCGGTGACCGTGGTGGTCGACTCGCTACCTGCAGCGGCGGGGTACTCCACCGGCACCTACGACTACCACCCCATTGCTGGCGACTTCCCCGAGCGGCGCATGACCCCGGCCTATGCCCGCATCATCGCCCGCGAACGGGGCCAGTTCGACGACTTTATCCGCCACCCCGGGCAAGAGTTCGCCCTGGTGCTGAGCGGGCGCGTGCGCATCGAGTTCGAAACCGGGGAAGCCGTGAGCATCGGGCCGCAGGAAACCGCGTACTTCGACAGCCAGGTAGGGCACATCTACCTGTCGGAAAGCGAGGATGGCGGGGACGCGCATGTGATGGTGGTGATGACCGATCGCTGAAGGGGCCCGGTTATAACCTAATAACGAACAAGTCTATTTGGCTATAAAAAAATCTATATGCTGGCTGCATCCGATAACGGGCAAAGATGGGCAGTCGAGTAGCGTATGGATGTAGGTTCTTTCGGTTTCACCATTGCGGGCCTGGTCGTGGGTTTCATCGTCGGCATGACCGGCGTCGGTGGCGGCTCGCTGATGACCCCGATCCTGTTGTGGTTTGGCATCAGCCCGGCGACGGCCGTCGGTACCGACCTGCTCTATGCGGCAATCACCAAGGCCAGTGGCGTCTGGGTGCATGCGCGCCACAAGAACATCGACTGGAGGATCACCGGGCTGCTCAGCCTGGGCAGCGTGCCCGCCGCAGCGCTGACGCTGTGGTTCCTCAACACCCTGCACACCGACACCTCGGCGCTCAACGCCATCATCAAGCAGGGCCTGGCGGTGGTACTGATCCTGACCGCGCTGGCCATCCTGTTCAAATCGCGCCTGCAGGCTTTCGCCAGCCGCCATGCCGGTGACCACTACCACCTCAGCGACCGTAGCCTGAACACCCTTACCGTGTTTACTGGCGTGGTACTGGGGGTAATGGTCACCCTCACCTCCATCGGTGCTGGCGCACTGGGTACGGTGGCGCTGTTCCTGTTGTACCCGTTTCTGGTCACGCGCCGCCTGGTCGGTACCGAAATCGCTCACGCCGTGCCGCTCACCCTGGTAGCAGGCCTGGGCCACGCCGGCATGGGCAACATGGACTGGTCGTTGCTGGGTTACCTGCTGCTGGGCTCGCTGCCGGGCATTTACCTGGGCAGCCACCTCACCGGACGGATCTCCGACCGCGTGCTGCGTCCATGCCTGGCGGCGATGCTGCTGCTGATCGGCTACAAGCTGGCGTTCTGACCTTCAGCCCAGGCGCAGGCGCCACTGCCCGGTAAAGCTCAGCTCAAGGCGCGAAAGCGGCAGCACGTCGATACGCTGGCTGGCCTGCATCGGGCACCCCAGCACCTGTACCAGCACGGCGCGCATGACCATCGGGTGAGTCACCGCCAGCCACTCACCCGGCGTGTCGAAAGCCGCCAGCCAGGTGGCCACACGCTGGCATAGCGCAGCAAACGACTCCCCACCATGGACCGCACTGGCCGGGTCCTGCAGCCAGTCTGCCAACGCCTGCGGTTGTTCAGATTGCAACTGCTTCAACGGCAAACCCTGCCAACGCCCCAGGTCGCAATCGGCCAATGCCGGCTCGCTCTGCGCCAGCCCCGACAACCACGCCGCCGTCTCGCAGGCTCGCCGCTCTGGCGCAGTCAGCACCTGCATGCCGGGCACGATGGCGTCGGGGTGTTGGGTCAACGGCAAGATGCCGTCATCTGCACGGTGCAGGCGCCCAGTCTTCTGGGCCTGGGTCAGAGCATGGCAGATCAGGGTCAGGCGGACGGCTTTCACCGGGGCTCTCTCGCAGCGGGCAGGGGCCCATGGTTTAGCATGCTGCGAGGCTTTTGGCTGCAACAATGTCGCCGCCCGCACCAACGCGTATACATTGCAGGCCCGTTCAGTTCATAGATGGGTAACCACCTGCACCAAACCCCACACCGGCAGCGCCCCCACCAATCCCACCGCCAGCCGCGGCCAGTACGGCAACAACATCACCAGCACCAACCCCGCCAGCGACAGCACGCCGAACCAGGCCACCGGCCCCATGGCCCAGCCCCAGGCCTGGGCACATAGCTTCAGGCTCGCCAGCAACGCCAACCAACCGGCACTGCGCAGGCTGATCCTCCACGCGCGCGGGCAGGTGCGATTCCACACCTGTTTGTAATGCCGCTCCAGCCCCTGGCACAGCCCGAGCATACCGGCATAAGCGAACAACACTGCGCCTGCAATCCACATCATCATGCCTCGGCCTCCTGTCGCCGCCCTGCCCGGGCCTTCTGCTGCACCGGTTGTGCTTGCCGCATCCGCCAGGCCACCAGCCCAACCAACACGCCCAGTACCAAGGCACAGGCCGCTACGCCCAGGCGCATGGCATCTTCGAGGCCGCCAAACGCAACCAGGCCGATGCACAGCAACGCCGTCAGCAACAGTTGCTCGGCCCATGCCCGGCGTGCCGGCCTGACACCCGCATGCAACAGCGCCAGCAGCCATACACCAAAGAACGCACGTACTTCCCAGCTCTCCCGCTGCGCCAGTTCCACCGGCAACAAGCGGCTGGCCCACAGCAGCCCGACGCACGCCAGCAGCAAACCGCTGATGAAGCCCACGTTGCACACCTCGGCCACCCGGTACCAGCGCCGTGCCGAAGTATTGGCAGTGGCGCTGGCATACTTGCGCCCGCGCTTCACGCAGAACAGCACCAGGCCGCTGGCGATCATCAGGCAGCTGACCAGCCCGCACACGAAGTACAGCCAACGCATCGGATAGCCGCCGAACTGCGCGAAGTGCAGGCCAACCATGACCCGCTGGGTCAAAGGCACCGCGCGCCACTCAGGCACGTCGCTGAGCAATTGCCCGCTGACGCCATCGAAGACCATGGCCTGCCCCTTGGCCAGCGCGATGCGGTTGCCCAGTTCGGGGCGGATTTCGACGCGCGCCGCCGCCGTGTTCGGGTTGCGGATATTCAAGCCGCCAATCGGCCCCAGCCGGGCCTCGGCCTGGGCCAGCAGCGGAGCTACGTCCACCAGCGCGGCCGGCTGCCTGGCCAGGCCACGGGGCTGTTCCACGCGAGCATTGCCTTGGGCCTGGAAGTAGGCGCGTGCGTCGCCGGCAAAGAGCGCATCGACCCCGGCGGGGATGTAGATGAGCATGAAGATCACCAGGCCGGTGTAGGTGATCATCAGGTGGAACGGCAGCAACAGCACCGCACTGGCGTTGTGGAAATCCAGCCACGAGCGCTGGCCCTTGTTCGGCCGGAAGGTGAAGAATTCCTTGAAGATCTTCTTGTGGATGACGATGCCGGTCACCAGTGCCGCAAGCATCACCAGCGCCAGCGCACCGACCACGAAAATACCCCAGTTGCGTGGCAGGTCGAGGGTGAAGTGGAAGCGGAAGAAGAAGTTGCCACCGACACTGTCGCGCACCTCGATGGCCTCGCCGGAGCGCGGGTCCAGCTGCACGCCACCGCCGTGGCGGCGCTCGCCGGTAGAAACGCGCAGCCCTGGCGCGCGCTCGCTCGGCAGGCTGATACCCCAGTTGCCAGCCTGTGGTTCATGGGCCTGCAGGTAGTTGATAGCGCGCCGGGCAGCGTCGGCCTGGGACACCTGGGTGGCCGGGATTTCCGGCTGCATCCAGTGGTTGAGCTCCTTGTCGAACACCGCCAGGGTGCCGGTGACGAAGATGGCGAACAACAGCCAGCCGAAGATCAGCCCGGCCCAGGTGTGCAGCCAGGCCATCGATTGGGTGAAAGTGTTCTTCATGCCAGCCGCTCCATTACCTGCGGCCAGAAACCGATCAGGGCAAGGGGCGCAGCCAGTGCCAGTGGCGCCCAAGCGCGCAGGGCATCACGGCAGGCGAAGGCCCAGAGGATGGCGACGGTGTAAAAAATGAACGCCGGCAGGGTCGCGACAATGACCGCATCGGCCGCAGATAGCGGCAGGATGCGGGCCAGGCAGGCACTGGCGGCGTAGCTGAGGGCGTAGCCGCCGAGCAACGCGGCGGCGCTGCGGGAGAGTAGTTGTAGCCAGGCAGGGGCTTTGATCATCGGAGGGTTCCTTGAGGTCCGGCGATGAGGCCAGGGCTGCTGCGCAGCCCAATCGCCGGCAAGCCAGCTCCCACAGGTGCCGCACAGGGTTCAGGGGCTGTGCGGGACCTGTGGGAGCTGGCTTGCCGGCGATTGGGCCGCATAGCGGCCCCTTGGATCAGAAGTTGATATTCAGCGCAGCAAACACCGCCCTGCCCGGCTGGTTATACGTGTTGGCCCCCGAACTGCTGGCGTTGCCGCCACGCAGGATCTGCTTGTCGAACACGTTGTTCACGCCCACCCGCACGTCGTAGTTGGCGTTGAACTTGTACCCCGCGCTCACGTCCACCAGGCCATAGGCCTCGACGTCCTGCTGCGCGGCCTGGTCGTAGTCTTGCTGGGTGCGGTGGTTGTAGGTCGGCGACTTCTGTTTACCGAAGTAAGTACCCGCCACCTGGAACGACAGCTGCTCGGTGGCGCGCCAGTCCAGGGTGGTGTTGACGGTATATTCCGGGATCACCGACAGCGGTTCGCCAGTTTCTCGATTGTCGTTGTCGAGCATCCAGGTCAGGTTGGTGTTCCAGTCCAGGGTCGGCGTCAGCTCGATGAAGAAGTTGCCTTCGATACCTTCCACCCGCGCCTTGCCTGCGTTTTCCCACTGGGTCACGCGGCGGCCGCTGTTAATGGCATAGAGCACATCGGTACCGCCGATGATCTTGTTCTTGTAGTCATTGCGGAAGTAGGTGGCGCTGGTACGCCAGGTGCCACGGTCGTACAGCAGGCCAATCTCCTTGTTGACGCTGATTTCCGGCTTGAGGTCGGCGTTACCCTGCAGGTAGCAACCACCGGAGTTGGTCTGCTCCACACTGCAGCCGTTACCGCGGCTGTACAGCAGGTAATTGGGGTTGGACTGGTACAGGTTTGGCACCTTGTACGCGCGAGCAATGCCGCCTTTGACCGACAGCGCCTCGGTGAGCTTGTGCGACAGGTTCAGGCTGGGGCTGAAGTTGTCGCCAAACATCTCGTGATGGTCAAAACGCAAGCCAGGCGTCACCGTCGTGTCGCCGATGACGATATTGTCCTCGACGAACAACGCGTAACTTTTGGCGGTCATCTTCGATTCGCTGCGGTCGAAACCGCTGATCGCGTCATTGCCCGAGCCACTCGGGTCGAAGCTCTGCGGACGGAACGAGCCCTGGTCGTTGAGCGACTCGTACAGGTACTCGCCCCCCAGGGTCAGCACATGCTCGGTGCTGCCCAGGGCGAACGGCAAGTTGACCTCACTGTTCAAGCGCGTGTTGCGCAACCGCGACATCGCCGCGCCGCTGTCGTTGATCGCCCCTTCCGGGCCACCGGCCAAACCCTCGTTGAGGCGCCAGTTGCGCACGTATTCGTAGGCCAGCGTGGTCTTGCTGGTACCCCAGGTGAAGTCGCCCAGGTGGGTCAGGTCGTAGGTGCTGCGCTGCATGACGTTGGTTTCGTGGCCATACAGGCTGGAAATCAGTGCGACGTCGCTGCCGCCGTTGCTGTTCATGGTGTCGCCAGCATAGATATTGCCCTGCCGGCTGTAGCCTGCACTGGCTTCGAGGCGGTGCTCATCGTTCAGCTTCCAGCTGAGCAGGCCGTTGATGTCCTTGTTGCGCACACCCTCACGGCCGGCAACCAGTGCGCTGTTGGCGTGGCTGGCGTTGATATCGAGGTCGTCAGCGTCAGTCTTGGCCAGGCCGCCGAACAGCCGGAAACCAAGGTTATCGGTGAGGCCGCCACCGAGGTTGAAGTTGGCGCGGCGGCTGGCACCCTCGGCACTGTCTTCGGGCAACTGGGTGAACAGGCTGACGCTGCCCTTGAGCTCGTCGGTGGGGCGTTTGGTGATGATATTCACCACCCCGCCCATGGCGCCGGAGCCGTAGCGAGCGGCGGCCGGGCCGCGCAGGATCTCGATACGCTCGACTGCCTCGGCGGGCACCCAGTTGGTTTCACCCCGGGTATCACGGTCACCGTTCCAGCCATAACGCACCGCGTTGCGGGCGCTGGAGGGCTTGCCATCGATGAGGATCAGGGTGTTTTCCGGGCCCATGCCGCGCAGGTCGATCTGGCGGTTGTTGCCGCGTGCGCCGCTGGCGCTGTTGCCGGTCAGGTTGACGCCGGGCTCGCGGCGGATGATATCGGACAGGTCATTGGATGGCGGGTGGCGCTTGATGTCGTCGGCGGTGATGATCGACGAACCCAAGGCCTGACGCGCCTCGCGCTCGGCGGTGATCAGGGTGTCCTGAATCACCAGCGCGTTGTCGGCAACCGGCACTTCCAGCACCTCACCCGTGCGCTGCTCTTCAGCCTGGGCCGCGGTGGCCACCATGGCCGGTGACGCCAGCGCAACGAACGCCAAGGCCAGGCTGTTGGGTGAAGTTCTGCACTGCATGGGTACATCTCCTGCGATTCATGAGCGAAACGGCACATCCCTGTCGGAAACCGGGAGCTCTCGCCCACCGGCCTCGCAAACACAGTCTGGTGGCCAACAGGGGTGGTAAATATAGGGAATCGCAAATGAGAGTAAATCGTATTTACGAAGTTTACATGTTTGTAACCGAACTTTGCTGAAGCGCGCGGTAGAGCGCCGTATTCCCGCTCACACAGAATCCTGGTCATGCTGGAGTAATTGGCTTCTGCACTGGCTACAATTGCCTTCCTCTAACCCGAGCCATCTGTTCATGCTCCCAGCCACGCTGATTTTCCTGTTCACCCTGACCCTGGTCATCTGGCAACCCAAAGGCCTCGGCGTCGGCTGGAGCGCCACCTTCGGTGCGCTTCTGGCCCTGCTGTGCGGTGTGGTGTCACTGCACGATATCCCCACCGTCTGGGCAATCATCTGGAACGCCACCGCCACCTTCATCGCCCTGATCGTCATCAGCCTGTTGCTGGACGAAGCCGGTTTCTTCGCCTGGACGGCGCTGCATGTGGCGCGTTGGGCCCGAGGCGACGGGCGTCGCCTGTTTGCCTTCATGGTGCTGCTGGGGGCAGCGGTATCCGCGCTGTTCGCCAACGATGGCGCAGCACTGATCCTTACCCCCATCGTCATGTCGATGCTGCTGGCGCTGCGCTTTTCCCCCACGGCAACCCTGGCCTTCGTGATGGGCGCCGGTTTTATCGCCGACACCGCAAGCCTGCCATTGGTGGTATCGAACCTGGTAAACATCGTGTCGGCGGACTACTTCGGGCTCGGCTTCAACGCCTACGCCGCCGTGATGGTGCCGGTGAACCTGGTGGCGGTAGCGGCCACGCTGCTGGTGCTGTGGCTGTATTTTCGCCGTGACATCCCGTTGCGGTACGCCACCGACGACCTGCAGTTGCCTGCCCTGGCAGTGCGCGATCGCGCCACGTTCCGTGCGGGCTGGGTGGTACTGGTGGTGTTGCTGGCCGCGCTGTTCGTGCTGGAGCCGCTGGGCATCCCGGTCAGCGCGGTGGCCGCGGCCTGCGCCGCCGTGCTGTTTGCCGTGGCCGCCCGCGGCCACGTGATTTCAACCCGCCGCGTGCTGCGCGAAGCACCGTGGCAGATCGTGGTGTTCTCGCTGGGGATGTACCTGGTGGTGTACGGGCTGCGCAATGCCGGCCTGACTGACACCCTTGCCGGGGTACTGGACTGGCTCGCCGGGCATGGGCTGTGGGCGGCTACGCTGGGCACCGGGCTGATTGCGGCGCTGCTCTCGTCGCTGATGAACAACCTGCCCAGTGTGCTGATCGGCGCCTTGTCCATCCATGCCAGCGAAGCCCAGGGCGTGGTGCGCGAGGCGATGATCTACGCCAATGTCATCGGCTGCGACCTGGGGCCGAAGATCACCCCGATTGGCAGCCTGGCCACGTTGCTGTGGCTGCATGTGCTGGCGCGCAAAGGGGTGGTGATCGGCTGGGGGTATTACTTCAAGGTCGGCGTACTGCTGACGGTGCCAGTGCTGCTGGCGACCTTGGCGGCCCTGGCACTGCGGTTGAGTTTTTGAGGTTGCCGAGCAGCTGGCTCCAATCCTTGGAGCACAGCTGCAGCCAGCGCAAAACCTCTCTTCAACCAATACTCAGTTGCCGTCAGCGGTTTCAGCCGTCTTGCGCAAGAAGCCCTGCTGGCCACCGTTGCGGTTTGGCGCGAAACCATTGGCCTGCAGGCTCTCTTCGACGGTGTCGTAGAACACGCCGATCTTGCTGATTTCACGAGCCTCTTTGGCGGTGGCGATCGGCCGACCGAACTCGCGCGAAATGCGCACCAGCTGTTCGATCTGCTGCACGGTGGACATCTTCTCGGTCTGCGCCTGGTTCCACAGGTTGTCCTCGATGCCGCAGCGCACGTGCAGGCCCATGGCGATGCCCATCATGTTGATCGGCAGCACGTTGCGCATCGAGCTTTCCACGGTGAGCACGGCGCCGTCCGGCACGGCCCGCACGATGTTGGCCAGGCTGTAGATGTTCGGTACGTCCATGCCGCCGCCGATGGCCACCCAGTTCATCACCAGCGGGCCTTTGTAGATGCCACGACGCATCAGGCGCTCGACCGACTCGAAACTGTTCAGGTTGTAGCACTGGAAGGCACTCTGGATACCGGCGGCGCTCAGGCGGCGCACGTGCTCCTCGACCCAGCCGGGCTGCGCGGGCACGGTCATTTCCTTGTAGGCCTCATACACGGCCGGGTCTTCCATCGAAGTCCCGCGCACATCCTGGTAGCCCCAGTGCTCGACCACGTTCATCTGCGAGGTGTTGACCGTCACCGTGACCTGATCGGGCTTGGGGTCGAGCTCGGCCAGCATGTGGCGGGTATCGTCGCTCAGCCACTTGGCCGCAGCGCCTTCGGTCTCAGGGGCAAAGCTGATCGAGCCACCCACCTGGATGATCATTTCCGGTACCGCTTCACGCACACCGGCAATCAACTCGTTGAACTTGGACAGGCGCTTGGAGCCCTTGCCATCCAGCTCGCGCACATGCAGGTGGAGTACCGTAGCACCGGCGTTGTAGCAATCCACGGCCTTCTGTACCTGCTCGGCCATGGTCACCGGAATGTCCTCGGGGAAGTCGGACGGCACCCAGGAAGGCGCGTAGGGCGCTGCGGTGATGATCAACGGCTGCTGGTTCTCGGTGAACAGGTGGCCATCAAGGAAGTTCATGGGGGTGTTCCTTATATTGTGATTATTGGAAAAGTATCGGTACAGACCGACGGCTATCGGGTTTCAGCAATGCATCTCGCGGATCAGCTTCTTGTTGATCTTGCCGACACTGGTCTTGGGTATGTCCGCCACGAAGTGCACCTGGCGCGGAATCGCCCACTTGTTGATCTGGCCACTGTCGACAAACTGCTTCAGGTGCGCTTCGAGCCCGACCTGGTCGAGGCTGTCACCCGGCATGCACACCACCAGCGCAATCGGCCGCTCGCCCCAGTGCTCGTCGGGAATGCCCACCACCGCCACGGCATTGACCGCCGCGTGCTGACTGATCAGGTTTTCCAGCGCCAGCGAGCTGATCCACTCACCGCCGGTCTTGATCACGTCCTTGATGCGGTCCTTGATCTCCAGCACCCCGTGGCGGTCGATCGAGCCCATGTCGCCGGTGTGCAGCCAACCGTCCTGCCACAGTTCGGCACCCTTTTCCGGCTCGTGCAGGTACCCCTGGGTCAGCCACGGCGAACGCACCACGATCTCGCCCAGCGACTCACCGTCGTGGGCCACCTCGACGCCCGCCGCATCGACGATGCGCAGATCGACCATCGCCACCGGGGCGCCAGTCTTGATCCGCTGCGCCACCTGCTCGCCCATGGGCAAGGTCAGGTCTTCGTCGCGCAGGTGGGTCAGGGTCAGCAGCGGGCAGGTTTCCGACATGCCGTAACCGCTGAAGATCAGCATGCCGCGCTCGCTGGCCTGGCGCGCCAGGCCGTGGGTAAGCGCGCTGCCACCGAGCAGGATCTTCCAGCGGCTGAAATCGGTGTGCCGGCCTTGCTCGCTGTCGAGCATCATCTGCAGCAAGGTGGGTACGCAGTGGGAGAACGTCACCCCCTCATCGCGGTACAGGCGCACCAGCTTGTCCGGCTCGTAGCGGCCCGGATACACCTGCTTGATGCCCAGCATCGTGGCCGTGTAGGGCACGCCCCAGGCGTGCACATGGAACATCGGGGTGATCGGCATGTACACGTCGCTGGAGCGCAGCAAAGGCTGGCCGTCGTAGGCGGCGAAGGTGCCTAACTGGTTAAGGGTGTGCAGCACCAGCTGGCGGTGCGAGAAGTACACCCCCTTGGGGTTGCCGGTGGTGCCGGTGGTGTAGAACAGCGTGGCTACCGACTGCTCGTCGAAGTCCTCGAAATCGGCCTCGGCGCTGGCTGCATCCAGCAGCGCTTCGTACTCGCCGAGCACCGGCAGCGACGTGGCCGCAGCCTCCCCGTCCGTCAGTTGCAGGTAGCCTTTGACCGTGCCCAGCTGGCCGTGCAGCTGCTCCAGCAGCGGCACGAAGTCGTCATGCACCAGCACCAGGTCATCCCCTGCGTGGTTCATGGTGTAGGCCACCTGCTCCGGCGACAGGCGAATGTTCACTGTGTGCAGCACCGCGCCAATCATCGGCACGGCGAAGAAGCATTCCAGCGAACGGTGGCTGTCCCAGTCCAGCAGCGCAACGGTGTCACCGGCCTGCACGCCGGCCGCGCGCAGCACGTTGGCCAGGCGCCGCACCCGCTGCTCGAGCTCGCGGTAGCTGTAGCGCAGCGTGTCGGCGTAGACGATCTGCTGGTCCGGCTGGTGCCGCACACCCGACATCAGCAGGCGTTTGATCAGCAAGGGGTAGGCATAGGCGCCGGCTGCCGGCGGCATTATTTTTGTCTTGGCCATGACGTTGGTTCCAGTTTCCATGTTCGAATCGACTAAGAGCTGACTACGCCTGCACCCGCGCTTGCGCGCGTGGTACCGGGGCACTGTCACGAGGCGCAGGTGCGGCTTCGCAATGCGCGGGGGCCGCTGCGACAAAGCGCTTGTCCGGCAGCAGGAAGTGCGACAGGGCCGGGATCAGCAGCAGTGCGCCGAGCATGTTCCAGAGGAACATGAAGGTCAGCAGGATGCCCATGTCGGCCTGGAACTTGATCGGCGACCACGCCCAGGCGACCACGCCGGCGGCCAGGGTGATACCCACCAGCCCGACCACCCGGCCGGTGAAGGCCACGGCGTTCTGGTAGGCCTCGCCCAGGGTGCGGCCCTGCCGCTGGTAGTGCAGCTGCACACTGAGCAGGTACAGCGCGTAGTCCACGCCGATGCCGACGCCCAGGGCGATCACCGGCAAGGTGGCCACTTTCACGCCAATGCCCATGGCCACCATCAGCGCTTCGCACAGTACTGAAGTCAGCACCAGAGGCAACAGCGCCACCAAGGTCGCGCGCCAGCTGCGGAAGGTGATCAGACAGAACAGCGTGACAGCCAGGTAGACAAACAGCAGCATGGTGCGGTTGGCTTCGCGCACCACGATGTTGGTGGCAGCTTCGATACCGGCGCTGCCGGCGGCCAGCAGAAACTGCCGGTCGGGGCTGCTGTTTTCGCGGGCGAAGCGGTCGGCGATGGCCACCACGTCGTCCAGGGTCTGGGCCTTGTGGTCCTTGAGGTAGGCGATCACCGGCATCATCGAGCAATCGGTGTTGAACAGCTCCGGGGCGTTGACCGAGGCCTGCTGGGCGGCGTAGTTGAGCATGTCCTGGTTGCGCTGCAGGCTGCTCATCTTCGGGTTGCCTTCGAAGGAGCCTGCGGTGATCTGGCGCACGGCGTTGACCAGCGACACTGTGGTCTGCACCCCGGGGTACTGCTGCAACTGCCAGGCCAGGCGATCGGCAAGGATCAGCGTCTTGTAGCTCAGGCAGCCTTCCGGCGGGGTCTTGATCATCACCGCGAACAGGTCGCTGGACAGCGCGTAGTGGCTGGTGATGTAGGCGTTGTCGCGGTTGTAGCGCGAATCGGCGCGCAGCTCCGGCGCGCCGCTGTCGAGGTCGCCGATCTTCAGCTGCAGGCTCACCCAGAACCCGCCCAGGCCCAGCAATGTGGCCACCAGCACCGCGCCGGTGGCCCACTTGCGCGTGGTAAAGCGGTCGAGGGCATCCCACAGCTTGCCAAAGCCCCGGTGCTCGGCGGCGCGCTGGTCGATACGCAAGGCACGCTCCGACGCCTTGCGGCCAACGCCAACGTAAGAAAGCGACACCGGAATCAACAGCAGCGAAGTGAAGATCAATACCGCCACGCCGATGCTGGCGGTGATCGCCAGGTCCTTGATCACCGGAATGTCGATCAGCATCAGCACGGCAAAGCCCACGGCGTCCGCCAGCAGCGCCGTAACCCCGGCCACGAACAGGCGGCGGAAGGTATAGCGCGCCGCCACCAGCTTGTGGGTGCCACGGCCGATGTCCTGCATGATGCCGTTCATCTTCTGCGCCGCGTGCGACACCCCGATGGCGAAGATCAGGAACGGCACCAGGATCGAGTAGGGGTCGATGGCATAGCCCAGCCAACCGACAATGCCCAACTGCCACACCACCGCCGCCAGGGAGCAGAACACCACCAAGAGGGTACTGCGCACGCAGCGGGTGTACAGGAAGATGATCACCAGGGAGGTGACCACCGCCAGGGCGAAGAACATCATCACCTGGATCAGGCCGTCGATCAGGTCGCCCATCAGCTTGGCAAACCCGATGACCCGCACCTTGTACTTGCCCTCGCCTTCCTTGCCAGACGCGCGCGCCTTGCTGTCACCGCCGTATTCGTACGTGTCGCGCAACTGCTGTTCGAGCATCTGCGAGAACTGCCGGTAGTCGATACCGCGCCCGGTGGCCAGGTCGTGGTCGAGCAGCGGCACCACCAGCATGCTGGACTTGAAGTCGCTCGCCACCAGGCTGCCGACAATACCGGCACGGTTGATGTTCTGGCGCAGCTGCTCGATGTCGGCCGGTTTGCCCTGGTAGTCATCGGGCATCACCGCGCCACCCTGGAAGCCCTCTTCCGTGACCTCGGTCCAGCGCACACCAGGGCTCCACAACGACTTCATCCAGGCACGGTCGACGCCCTGGGCAAGGAACAGCTCGTCGTTGATCTTTTTCAGCACGTCCAGGTATTCGGGGTCGAAGATATCGCCCTGGGTGTTCTCCACCACCACCCGCACCGAGTTGCCCAGGCCGCGCAGCGACTTGCGGTTGTCCAGGTAGTTCTGGATGTAGGGCTGGCTCTGCGGGATCATTTTTTCGAAGCTGGGCCGCAGTTCCAGGCGGGTGACAGCCACATAGCCGAGCACCAGCGTGGCCAGCACCATGAACAGCATGAACAGCGGGCGATAGTTGAAGATCATGCGTTCGAGCAGGTTGCCGGAACGTGGATCGAAATCCCGCAGGTCGCGGATCACCGGCATGGTGTCTTGCTTGATGTTGGCCATCACGAGGCTCTCTTGGAATACTTGTGGGTCTTAGCGGGCTGGCAGCACGCGCACGCCGCGCTCACCTACCAGCACGGTGCCGTTGCCGCGGGTCTGCAGGGCAGCCGCCACGGGTGCCATTGGCACCTGCGGTTGCAGGGCGAAGCTCTGGCCGCCGTCGTGGCTGCGCAGCACATGCCCGGTCTGGCTGAACAGCCAGTAGTCACCCTGGCTGTCGAGGCTGGCGGCGGTGATGCTCTGGCCCAGCCCGGTGTCCACCTTGATCCAGCTCTGGCCGCCGTCGACGCTACGTGCCACATGGCCACGCAGGCCGTAGGCAAGCACTTCGCCGGGCTTGCCGAGAATGCCGAACCAGGTGCCCTGGTAAGGGCCAGGCAGGGCGACGAAGCGCTGCTGCCCGGTGTTCCACTTGAGCAGCAGGCCCTGTTCGCCGGCCACGTAAAGGTCATCGCCGACCGCGCGGATGGCATTGAGATGCAGGCCTTGCGGATTGTCGGTGCGGTCCTGCATCGGCACCCAGTTTTCGCCGCCATCGTCGGTGCGCAAGATCAGGTTGAACACACCCACTACGTAGCCGTGCCGGGCGTCGGTGAACCACACACCCAGAAACGGCTTGTCGGCGCCCTCTTGCTCCAGGCGCTGGCCTTCGGCGGCGAACTGCGGCCATTGCGCATCGTCGGGGTGGGCCTGTGCCAAGGCCTGGTAATGGGCCGTGACCAGTGCACCGATCCTCCGGCCATCGAGCTGCACGGCCCAGTTCATACCGCCGTCACGGCTGTGCAGCACCACGCCATCGTTGCCTACCGCCCAACCCTCCTGGGGGGTTGGAAACGTCAGGGCATTGAGGTCGGCGCTCACCGGCACACTCGCCTGGCGCCAGTCCTGGCCCTGGTTGTCGGAATACACGATGTGCCCACGGGGCCCCACCGCGACCAGCCGCTCACCGGCCCGCACCACATCGCGCAGGGCGCTGTGCACGGCTAGCGCGCTAGGCTCGGCCGGCAGGTCCAGCACATCGACATAGGCCGCCTGGGCAACACCGCAGCTGCCGCCCAGGGCGAGCGTGATTGCCAACGCCCACGGTGCATATTTGTTCAAAGAAGCCATGCCACATCCTCTGCAAAACCTGACGGCGGCCACGTGCGGGCCGCCGCCAGACGGGTCGTCGGGATCAGCGAATGCCCGCGCCGGCCAGGGCTTCCGGCGACCACTGCGCCTTGGACAGAGGGGCGATGTACTCGATACCGCCGTGCGGGCCGATCAGGCCGTTGACGTTGTAGGTGCCACCGACCAGGTCGTAGACCACGTGCGGGTTGTTGTTGGGAATCTGCACGTCGTAGCTCTGGGTGAAGAAGCTGAACGAGCCGCGATACAACTGGCCACGGGCGTCGTACTGGTCAGAAGCCAGCGCGAACCAGCTGTCCTCGTCGAGGTAGAAGCGGCGCTTGGCATAGATGTGGCGGGCATTGCCCTTGAGAGTGCCTTCCACTACCCAGACACGGTGTTTTTCCCAGCGCACCTGGTCGGGCGAGAGGTGGTTCGGCGTGGTCAGGGACTTCGGGTCATGAATGTAGGTGAGCTTGTAGGTGTTGTACGGCACGTACATTTCTTTCTTGCCGAGCAGTTGCCAGTCGTATCGGTCCAGCGCACCGTTGAACACGTACACATCGTCGAAGGTACCGGAGCCTGCGGTGCCTGGGTTGGGTGTGTCGTAGGCCAGGTTCGGCGCCAGCTTCACCCGGCGCTGCCCAGGCAGGTACTGCCAGGCGCGGCGCTCTTGTACCAGCGGGTTGGCGGCGTCCTTGAGCATCATCGACTCACCGGCGCGGCGTGCCGGGCCTTCGAAGTACAGCTTGGTCTGGAAGTAGATGTCCTTGGGCTCGATGACTTTGTTCAAGTCTTCGTAGATCGGGTAGGCGTTGTACGCCAGGCCCGTGGTGGCCAGGGCCGCGACGCCGGCGGAGTCGACGTTCCAGGAGTCATACTTGGCCTTCTGTGCCACGCCCTGGTAGCGCAGCAGGTGGTTCCACATGGCCTCGGCGCCCGACTGCGGGATCGGGAACGGCACGCCGGGCAGCACATTTTCGATGGCCATGCCGTCCTGCAGGGACTTGGCATTGGCGGCATTTTTCAGGGTGTTGTCGAGCAGCACCTTGGGCAACGCCGCAGTGCGGTGGCTCGGGTACACATCGATGTGGAAGCTCGGGAAGCGCTTGGCCAGCTCTACGGTGGTAGCGGTCAGTGAATCCTTGTACTGGTCGACGTTCTTGCCGTCGATCACCAGCAGCGGTTTCTCCGAGGCGAAGGGGTCCGGGCGCAGGGTATCGCCCTGCTTGAAGCTGGCAGGCGGGGTGTTCAGGCCACCCTGGTAGGCCGGGATCGCGCCGTCGGCACTGGCGGCCTTGTCGGCGCCGACCATGGTCAGGTCCTTGCCCAGCCGGGCGACGTCCTGGGCCGGGGCGGCCGCATGGGCATTACCGGCAATAACGACCGCAAGCGAGGCCGACAGCAGGCTATTGAGATACTTCATCGCGTTTCTCCGCTTGTTGTTGTACTAGGAGCTTCAGAAGGTGGTCTTGAACGAGGCCGTGACCATGCCGCGATCTTTCAGCAGCGGTGCAAGCCCAGCCTGCGAAGTGATCTGCCCGGGGATGCACTGGTAGCGCCCGTTGGTGCCCGGGGTGTTGTTGTCGGTGCCGGTTTCGCAGGTATCGAACTTGCCGAAGGAGTCGACGTACTTCAGGTCGAACTTGTACTTCTGGTAAACGTCGGCGGCGATCCCGATCGAGTAGCTGCCGGAGTCTTCGTTACCGCCCAGCTGCACGGCCGAGTTGCCCTTGAGGCCAACGTTGTAGGACAGCGGCAGTGTGATATCGACCCCTGGCAGCGCCTGGAACCAGGTCGGGGTGAAGTTGACTGCCAGGGTGTAGGCGTTGGTGGTGACCTTGTCGACGCCTTCGTAGCTGGCGTCGCCCTTGAAGGTCTGCTCGCCCTTGTCGACGCTGACCAGATGGGTCATGGCGCCTTCCACGGCCAGCGACGACGCGTTCCACAACGGCGTGGCGCCGAACGACACCAGGCCGTTGAGTACCACATGCAAGGTCTTGCCGCGGGCCAGCCCGGTTTCACCGTGGCCTGGCACTTCGCCGATCAGGTTGGTGCCGCCGGCGGTGCCGGCCAGGGCACCGTACAGCGGCCCGTTGATCGTGGTGAAGTTGCTGATCAGCGGCATGTTTTCGCGGTAGTTGACGTCCAGCCCCACGCTCACCGGGCCGACGCTCTTGGCCAGGCTGATGCCGTAGATATCGATATCGTCGGCATAGGCCGTCATGTAGCTGGTGCCTTCCAGGCTGCCCGTGTGCAGGTTGGGGGCATTGATCAACACCGCGGGGGTCGGGTCGGAGGTGTTGCGGTAGTAGAAGCCCAGGGTGCCGTCGAGCCATTCCGGGCTCCACTTGGCCATTACACCGAAGTCGCCGCTGTTGCGCGGGCGGATGTCATGCCCGCGGGGTGCGCCATAGAAGGCACCAGCACCGCCGACCGCGTTGGGCACCGGCAGCCAGAAAATGTCGGCACCGTCGCCAAGCATGTCGTAGGCGCCCATGTAGGTGCCCCCTTCAGGCAGGCGCGAGTTTTCGAATTCGAGAAAGTACTGGGCCGCCAGGGTCAGTTCCGGGTTGATCGTGTAGCTCAGCGACAGCTGCTTGCGCGGCAGGAACAGCTCCTTGGTTTCGGTGCCGGGCACGTTGTACAGCTTGGCCAGGTCCAGTGCCGACTGGCCATAGTTGATGCCGTTGGCGGCGTTGAACAAGGTCTCGCCCCAGTACACCGAGTGCCAGCCGAGCTTGCCGCTCAGCATCGACTCGTCACCGATTTCGGTGCTGTAGAACACGAAGGCATCGAGGAATTCACCAGACGGGCCGTTGTAGTACCGGTCGCTGTAATTGCTCAGGCCATGGCGCCTGGACGGGCCGCCCTGCAGCACAGTGCCGGCCGGCAGGCCACCGGCCGGGCGCGCCAGCACCAGGTTGCCGGCATTGCCCGCCTGGCCGGGAAACGGGTTGGAGTTGGAGCCCACGTCGTCATAAGCGTGGTCGTACCAGCTCGCAGCACTGACGCGCATACCCATGTTGCCCTGGTACACCACGTCCAGTTCGGTCAGCAGGTCGACCCGCTGGGTCACCGCGCTGCCGACGCTGAAGTTCTTGTCACCGTCGTTGAGGTTGGCGGTGCGGGCGACCTTGGCGTTCTGGCCCTCGACCCGCTGGCCGTAGCTGAGCTTGGCGGTGTTGTCGAAGCGCACGTTCCAGTCAGGGTCGGCGAGGTCAAGCTGAAATGCCTGGGCAGCCGGCGCCCCGGCGACCAGCACCAGCGTTGCCAACAGATTGCGGCGGTGAAGGCAGAAGAGAACGTTCTTATTGTTGTTCATGCGGTATCTCTGCTTGGGATGTGCAAGGTGCCAGCAACGATCGGGCGCCGGCCTGACCCTGAGTGCGCGTGCCCCGCGCGGTTTAGCGATCAAGTTGCTGGATCAAGGCCTCGGCGTGTGGCCATGGGCCGAAGCCCGAGGCTGGGTTGAGGTGGCCAACGGCGCCGAGATCGACCAGCTCGCTGCCCCACTCGTCGGCCATGCGGGCGACGGCTTCGAAGCCCGCCAGGTGATCGTTGCGGCTGGCCGCGGCCAGGCTCGGGAATGGCAGCCGGCCGCTTGGCAGCGGCGCCCAGCCGTTGGCGCGCAGGGTGTCGGGGGTGGGGTAACTGGCCGGCCAATCGGTATCCAGGTCCGGTGGGGCGGCCAGCAAGGCGCCCTTGATCGGGCGTTGATAGCGGGCGGCCCAGTGCGCCACCATCAGCACACCGGCGCTGTGCGCGACCAGGATCACCGGGCCATCGATGCTGGCCAGTTCGCGCTCGATCGCTTCGACGCGGGCGCTGCAACTGAGCTTGTCGATTTGCAGCGGTGGTACTGAGCGAACCTTGCCCAGGCGCGCTTGCAGCAGGGTTTGCCAATGTTCGGGTACATGGTCGCGCAAGCCAGGCACGATCAGCACGGTTGCGGCGGTTTGCAGTTTTTCCACGTCAGGGCCCTTGCTCTGGTCAACTCGGTCGATTGCCGACTGCTTGAAGCCAGAGTAAAGAGTCGCCCTGCCAGCCGCTTTACATTGCGCGTCACGAACTTTTCAGTTGATGACACGGCTGCTGTGCCGTCCGGCCCCGGGCTCCGCTGCTCGGAAATGGCTTTGCATCTGACGACACAACCGCTATAAAAGACCACCCGCCAGCGCAGCGGAAGCTCATCAAGATCACGTGGAAAACAATAAAATGACCGTGCTCGCCCGTGCTGCAACCCTCACCAATTACCTGGAAGTTTCACGCCATCTGGGCCTCAACGGCCATGGCCTGCTGGCTCAGGCCGGCCTCAGTGCATCGCTGCTGGAAACCCCCGATCAACGCATCCCGGTGGCCGCCGCCATCAACGTGCTGGAGGAGTCGGCGCGGCTGAGCGGCTGCGAAGCCTTCGGCCTGCGCATGGCCGAACTGCGCCAGTTGTCGGACTTTGGCCAGGTCAGCCTGCTGATCAGCCATCAGCACTCGCTGCGTGACGCCCTGCAGGTGATCGTGCAGTACCGCCACCTGCTCAACAACGCACTGGCCATCCACATCGAGGAAATCGGCAAGACGGTGATCATCCGCCAGGAGGTCATCACCGACCAGCCGATGCACAGCCGCCAGGCCATCGAGCTGGCCATCGGCGTGATGCACCGCTTCTGCTCGGCGCTACTGGGCTCGCACTGGCACCCGATCAGCGCCAACTTCACCCACGCCGCCCCCGCTGACCTGGCCATCCACCGGCGCATCTTCGGCTGCAAGCTGGAGTTCAACACCGACTTCAATGGCATCGTCTGCTCGGCGGCCGACCTGGACACCGCCAACCCCCAGGCCAACGAAGGCATGGCGCGGCTGGCGCAACGTTATGTGGGGTTGCTGCAGGACGAAAACCTGCCATCGCTCACGCTGGAAGTGCGCAAGGCGATCTTCCTGCTGATGCCCATGGGCCGCGCCACCATCGAGCACATCGCGCAAACCCAGGGCATGAACGTGCGCACCTTGCAGCGGCGCCTGGAAGAAGAAGGCGCGACCTTCAGCGAGCTGGTCAATGGCGTACGCCGCGACCTGGTGGTGCGCTATCTGGAAAGCCCTGGCTATTCGCTGGGGCGCATCGCCGACATGCTCGGTTATTCCATGCACAGCTCGTTCACCCGCTGGTTCATCAGCCAGTTCGGCCAGCCGCCAGCCACCTGGCGTGCGCAGCATGAGCCGCACACACAAACCAGACGCAACCGCAGCGCCGCCCAGGCAACCACCAGCGCACGCTGACGGCCCTGGGCCTCTGGGCTACATGCCGACGTGCATCAGGCCCAGCACCAGCAGCACCAGGAACACCGTCTCGCCCACCATCAGCAAAATCGGCTTGATGCCTACGGCGGCCAGCTCCTTGAGCTGGGTTTTCATGCCCAGGGCTGCGATCGATACCACCAGGCACCCACGCGACAGTTCGTTGATACTGCCCTGCACAGCCAGCGGCACCCAGCCGGTGCTGTTGACGCAGGCAAGGATCAGGAAGCCGACCGCGAACCATGGCAGCAACGGCGGGCGCTTGCCGGTACTGTCGATACCCTGGCGACGGGCGATCATGGCCGCGACGACGATCACCGGCACCAGCATGGCCACGCGCATCAGCTTGACCACGGTGGCGGTATCGCCGGTTTCGGTGGACATGCTGTAGCCCGCCCCCACCACCTGCGCCACATCATGGATGGTGGCGCCGAGGAACACGCCGGCGGCTTGCGGCGACAGGCCCAAGGCATTGGCGATCATCGGGTAGAGGATCATCGCCAAGGTCGACAGCGCCGACACGCCGATCACCGTGAACAGCGTGGCCCGCTCCTTCTGCGGGTGGCTGGGCAGTGCAGCAGCCAGCGCCAGCGCCGCCGAAGCCCCGCAGATCGCCGTGGCGCCGCCAGTAAGCATGCCGAACAGGCGCTGGAAGCCCATGGCCTTGGCCGCCACCATCGACACGCCGATGGTCACCACCACAAGTATCACCACCAGCGCCACCGCCTTCCAGCCAAGGCCAGCCATCTGCTCCAGGGTGATGCGCATGCCCAACAGCGCGACGCCCAGGCGCAGCACACTGCGCGCGGTAAACTCGATGCCGGCCTTGCACTTGCCGTCCGCGCTAAGAAAGTTCAGGGCCAGCCCCAGCAACAGGGCGAACAGCATCACCGGCGCGCCGTAATGTTCGGCCAGGAAGCTCGCCGCACCCGCAGCGATCAAGCTGACGATCAGCCCCGGGGCCAGGTCGCGCACCCGGTTGTTGACCTGGGCAAACGCCAGCGTGCTCATGCCTCCCTCTCCGCCCGGCCCGACACCGCCAGACGCATGGCCTCCAGCAAGGCCTCGGCCGGCTGCGCGCCAACCACTTGCAGTCGGTCATCGAAAACGAAGCACGGCACGCCGCGCCCGGCGATGTCGGCGCTGGCACTGACGAACGGCAGGCCGTCGCCACGCAAGCTGCCGGCCAGGGCCTCTGGGGCAAAGCCGCACTGCTCGGCGATGCGCAACAGCGTAGCGCGGTCGCCCAGGTCTTCACCCTGCTTGAAATACGCAGCCAGTAACCGCTCCAGCAGTGCCTCTACCTGTGCTTCACTGCCCAGCTCACTGGCGTGAAGCAACAGGCGATGGGCGTCGGCGGTATTGGGCATGCGCTCGATGCGGCTGAATTCGATCTGCTCGCCGACGGCGCTGGCCGCTGCGCGCACCTGGGCCTGACGTTGCCGCACCGCCTGATCGCTGCCCAGGCGTCGCCGGTAGAACTCGGCGAACGGCTGGCCATCGAATGGCAGCTCAGGCAACAGTTGCACGCCCTGCCAGGCCAGGTTGACCTCGATCTCTGGCTGCGCTGCCTTGAACTGCGCCAGGGCGGCTTGCAATTGCCGGCGGCCTAGCAAGCACCACGGGCAGATGAAATCGAAGTACACATCAATCGACAACGAACGCTTCACGAACGGGCCTCCAGTTCTGGCTGGACAGGTGCCTGGGCAGTTTCACCGAGCTGCAGGCGCGCCATGTCCAGGTGATAGTGACGCTTGGCATAAATGAACACCGCTGCAGCGCCGATGCTGATCAACGGCACCAGCTGGAATGCCGACTGCAAGCCGATCAGGTCAGACACCTTGCCGGTGATCAGCGGGCCGGTGGCCAACCCGAGCAGGTTGTTGCACAAGGTCAGCGTGGCAAACGCGGTGCCGTGCACCGTGTAGTGGGTGAGGTTGGCGACCATGGCGCTGGACGGGCCATTGGTGCCGGCGGCGATCATCATGCCCAGGCAAATCAGCACCAGTTGCGGCATGCCCGGCGGCAAGGCAAAGGCCACTGACAGCAGCACACAGCTGCCCAAGCAGTAGGCGATGGCCAGGCTGATTTTGTGGTCCGGGCGCTTGCGCCCCATGCGGTCGCAAAGCATGCCGCACAGCACGATGCCCACCCCGCTGCACAGCACGATAATCGCAGCCACGGCGCCGGCGCGGTCAGTGCTCATGGCGTAGTAGCGGTTCAGGTAGCTGGGGAACCACACGATCACCGTGCCACCGACGAACAACTGCAAACCGCTGCCGACATAGGCGCTGATGACCGAGCGGCTTGAATACAGGGTACGCAGTGGCCGCATGGCCTTGAGCGCAGCCTTGTCGGGCGTTGCTGCCAGGCCTTTGGGGGCAATGCGCGCCTCGCGCACGATGAGCGGATACAGCAGCGCCAGCGCCAGGCCGAAGAAGGCCATGCCGGCGAATGCCCAGCGCCAACCCAGGTGCTGGGCCATCACACCGCCCAGGCCCATGCCCAGTACCGAACCAAACATGCCACCGGCCATGAACGAGCCGGCCAGGGTGGCGCGCATCTCACGCGGGAACACCGCCACCACCACGGCAATACCGACGCTGCCATAGGCTGCCTCGCCGACACCAACCAGAAAGCGTGCGATGAACATCTGCTGGTAGTTTTCCGCCAGGGCGCAACCCAAGGTAGCCAGGCTCCACATCACGGCCATGAACGTCAGGCTCTTGATCCGGCCAATGCGGTCGGCCAGCAACGACAGGGGGAAGGTCAGCAAACCGACCATCAGCGCGACGATGCCACTGAGCAGCCCGAGCTGGCTGTCGCTGAGCTGCCATTCCTGCTTGAGCAGCGGGAATACGGCGTTGAGCACTTGCCGCGACATGTAGTCGGAAATCAGCAGGCCGAAGGTCAGGGCGAAAACGATCCAGGCGTAGCGCCGTGGAATGCCGAGCGAAGTATCAGTGCCTGGTTCTGCCGCACTGGCGTGATAGGTGGCCATGCTGCCTCCTCGGATATCTGAGTTTTTTTGTTTTTATTGCTTACAGGCTATCGCGTAGCGATTGGGGCCGCATTGCGGCCCCAACGTGTCGGGCGGGTCAGAAAGTCGCATCCCCCATGATCCCGGCGCGCTCCATCTTGCGGTGGCAGGCTGGGTAATCCATGACGGCGTAATGCTGGGTACAGCGGTTGTCCCAGATGGCAATGCTGTTGGGCTTCCAGCGCCAGCGCACCTGGTACTCGGGGATGTAGGCCTGGCTGATCAGGTAGCGCAGCAATTCGCCCGCGCCGGGGTTGGCGTCCTGGCCGAAACGCACGCGCTCGGGGGTGTGGTAGTTGCTGAAATGGGTGGCGAAGGCGTTGACGAACAGCACCTTCTCGCCGGTCTCGGGGTGAGTACGCACCACCGGATGCTCGGCATCCGGGAAGCGCGCCTTTAGTGCCAGGCGTTTTTCGATCGGCATGGCCGCGCCAAAAGTGGCCTCGATGCTATGTCGCGCCCGCAGCCCTTCGATACGCGTCTTGATCTCGGTCGGCAGGTTGGCGTACGCCAGCACCATGTTGGTCCACAGGGTGTCGCCGCCCACCATAGGGCTTTCCACGCAGCGCAGCACGCAACCCATCGGCGGCTTTTCACGCCAGGTGGCGTCGGTGTGCCAAGCGTTTTCATAGCGGTCAACCGGCGTGTCCGGCGACTTGTAGATCTGCACCAAGCCCGGGTGGTCCGGGTCGCTGCCGACCACGGGGTGGTCCTCCAGCTCGCCAAAGCGGCGGGCGAACGCCACGTGGTCGGCGCGGCTGATGTCCTGGTCGCGCAGGAACAGCACCCGGTGCTTGAGTAACTGGGCACGGACCTCTGCAAACAGGCCGTCATCATGAATCGCATCGGCCAGCCTGACGCCAAGCAGTTCGGCACCGATGGCGCAGGTCAATTGTTCGACTTGCATGGCAGTGCCCTCCTCAGATGACGAAGATCGACGAGCCGGTGGTCTTGCGCGACTCCAGATCACGGTGCGCCTGAACTGCGTCCTGCAAGGCGTAGTGCTGGTTGATCTCGATCTTGATGCGGCCACTGCCCACATGGCCGAACAGCTCGCCTGCCAGGGCGGCTTTCTCGGCAGGGTCGGCGATATAGTCGGCCAGGGCCGGGCGGGTCAGGAACAACGAGCCCTTGATCGCCAGGATCTGCGGGTCGAACGGCTCGATGGTGCCAGAAGCGGTGCCCACGCAGACCATCAGGCCACGGCGCTTGAGCGAGTCCAGCGAGCCCATGAAGGTAGTGCGCCCGACGCTGTCGAACACAACGTTGACGCCAACCCCGTCGGTCAGCTCGCGCACGCGTTTGGCCACGTCTTCGTGGCTGTAGTTGATGGTGTGGTCGCAACCATGGGCACGCGCCAATTCGGCCTTGGCGTCGGTGGACACGGTACCGATCACGGTCAGCCCCAGCAGCTTGGCCCATTGCGAGACGATCAACCCGACACCACCCGCAGCGGCGTGCAGCAGGATGCTGTCCCCTGGTTTGAAGTCGTACAGGCGACGCATCAGATACGAGGCCGTGAGGCCGCGCATGGTCATGGCCGCGGCCGTTTCGAACGCGATGGTTTCCGGCAGCTTGATCAGCGGCGCGGCAGGGATCAGGCGCTCGGTGCTGTAGGCGCCGAGGGTATTCATGAAGCCGGTGTAGGTCACCCGGTCGCCAACCGCGACGTGGCTGACACCCTCGCCCACCGCCTGGACCACGCCGGACGCTTCCACGCCCATGCCGTTGGCCAGCGGGATCGGGTAGGTGCCGTTACGGAAATAGGTGTCGGCGTAGTTCAAGCCGACCGCCACATGGCGCAGGCGCACCTGCCCAGGGCCCGGCTCGCCGACTTCGACGTCTTCGTAGCGCAGGACCTCAGGCCCTCCGGTTTCGTAGAAACGTACCGCTTTGGCCATGCCAATCTCCCTTCTTGTAGTTTTTGTTGAACAGCAATATTCGTCTTGAAGGGCAATTTAGGCCGTTGCGCAATGCGCCGCTTATCATCGGACGACAACGGTTTTTCAGTTCATGACAGCGCCCCCGGTTTCAGTGCCGGGGCGCGGCTGGCATGGCTCAGAACGCCGAAATACCGCCATCCACGGCGATTGCCTGGCCGGTCATGTAGCTGTTTTCGCGGGCGCACAGCATCAGCATGGCCGCAACGATTTCGTCGGGGGTACCCAAGCGCTTCATCGGCGAGCCCTGGGCGAGAAACGCCTGTTCCTCGCCCACATCGCTCCCGGTAACCATGGGCGTGGCGCTGTAGAACGGGCACAGCGCATTGACGCGGATGCCTCGGCGGGCGTATTCGACCGCCGCGGTTCGGGTCAGCCCCACCACTGCATGCTTGGCAGCGGCATAGGCGGCCAGCTTGGGCGCACCGCCAAGCCCGGCCATGGAAGCGATGTTGAGGATGACCCCGCCGCCTTGCGGCAACATCTGGCGGAGCTGTTGCTGCATGCAGAAGAACACGCCCTTGGTGTTGACCGCGTGGCTGCGGTCCAGCTCTTCTTCGGTGGTGTCGACGAAGCGCTTCATTGGCGTAAGGATGCCGGCGTTGTTCACCCCCACATCGAGGCGGCCGAAGTTGGCCATGGCCGCGTCCACCAGCGCCTTGACCTGCACCTCACGGGTCACGTCGCACGGCACCGCCAGCACTGTGGCGCCGGCCTCGCGCAAGGCGCCGGCCACCCGCTCCAGGCCCGTCACGTTGCGGTCGCCGAGCACCAGGCGGGCGCCCAACCCGGCCAGGCGCTCGGCCAACAATGCGCCAAAACCGCTGGCGGCGCCGGTGATCATCACCACCTGGTTGCGATAGCTGTCCAGGTTCATCCGGCCACCCCCGGCGCGGTACGGGCGAGGATCTTCTTCGCCAGGCTCATGCGGTGCACTTCGTTGGGGCCGTCATAGATGCGGAAACTGCGCGCATCGCGGAAAATCCGCTCGACGATCGACTCGCCGGTAACGCCCTGCCCGCCGAGCACCTGCACACAACGGTCGATCACCCGCCAGATGGCCTCGGAGCTGAGCACCTTGGCCATGCTCGACTCGAAATTGCCGCGCTCGCCCTGGTCCAGTACCCAGGCGCAGTGCCAGATCGACAGGCGCGTGGTATGCAGGTCCATTTGGTTGTCGGCGAGCATGAAGCCCACGCCCTGATGCTCGCCCAGCGGCTTGCCGAACGACACCCGGTGGCTTGCGTAGCGGCAGGCTTCGTCATGGGCACGACGGGCCTGGCCGAGCCAGCGCATGCAATGGGTCAGGCGCGCTGGGGCCAGGCGCACCTGGGCGTAACGGAACCCTTTGCCCACTTCGCCCAGCACATCGCTGGCGGGAATGCGCAGGTTGTCGAAGCGCAGCACCGCGTGGCCGCCGGCGAAACAACTGTCGAGCGAGTCCATCATGCGTTCGAGGATGAAACCGGGGCGGTCGGTGTCGGTGAGGAACATGGTCGCGCTGCCGTCTTCCATGCGCGCCATGATGATTGCCACTTGCGCGCCTTCGGCACCGGTGATGAACCACTTCTGGCCGTTGATGACGTAGTCGTCGCCGTCGCGTACGGCCTGGGTGGTGAGCATCGACGGATCGGAGCCGGCGCCCGGGCTTGGCTCGGTCATGGCGAAGCAGGAGCGGATCCGGCCCTGCACCAGCGGCTTCAGCCAGCGGTCTTTTTGCGCAGGCGTTGCCACTTGTTCCATCAGGTGTATGTTGCCTTCGTCGGGGGCATGGATGTTCAGGGCCACCGGCCCAAGCGGCGAATAGCCGGCCTCTTCGAAGATGATCGCCTTCTCGATGTGGCTCAGGCCCAGCCCGCCCATCTCACGCGAGGCATGCGGAGTCAGCAGGCCGTGTTCACGGGCGCGCTCGATCAGCACCTGGCGCAGCTCGGGCGACGGACCGTGGGGTGTCTGGCGCGGGTCGCGCTCCAGGGGGATGACGACGTCAGCAACGAACTGCCGTACTTTGGCTTGCAGGGCAGTCAACTCGGCAGACAGGGCGAAATGCATGGCGGTATTCCTTAACAGGGTCATCAGGGGTCAGGCGAGCAGGCGACGCGGGTCGATGGAGGCGTGCACGTGCTCCATGACGGTCCGGTCGATCGTTGCCTTGGCAGGGTCGTAGGCTGAGTAGTTGAGGGTGCGGATGTAGGCACGCAGCACCTGCGGGCCAGCCATGTCGATGTCGACGATGTTCAGGCAGGCCGGGTCTTGCTCGAAGGCAGCCAAGGCACCAAGGCCGGCGCCGCAGGCCCAGGCCAGAAGAATGCGGTTGACCGCATCGTGGCTGACCAGCAGCAGCGTGTTCCAGCCAGGTGCTTCCAGCAACTGCTGGAAGCTGCCCAGCACGCGTTGCTGGAACGCGGCCCAAGGCTCGCCGCGCAAGAAGGCTGCGTCGGGGCGATCGGCGAGCTGGTAGGCCTGGGCCACTTCACGGTGCAGGTATTCACGGGGGATTTCCCGCAAGCGGCCGGCACGGATTTCACGAAACCCGGCGCGCTCTTCCACAGGCTGGACGCGGCCGCCCAGGAGCTGGTCGAGGGTTTGCCGGGTGCGCGGGTAGTCTGAGCACACGGCGCGGTCGAAGGGGGTCTGCGCCAGCACCTGGCCCAGCGCCTGGGCCTGGGCTACGCCCTTGGCCGACAACGCCACGCTGCGCGGGTCGAGGGGGCGGCCGCTGGCGTCGAAGTAGTCGACATGGCCATGGCGCACCAGGTAGCAGCGGCGGCGGCGAACCGGCTGGGCAGGCTGTTCAGTCATGGGCCAGTACCTTGGGGTTAGTGATGCTCAGTTGTGCACGGTTGATGGTGCGCAGTGCCGCCATCAGGCGGGCGCGGGGCTCGCCGGCCTGGTCGTAGGCACCCTGGCGAATATGCTGGGCGAGTTCGCTGCGGGCTTGCTCGAGCGAGGCCTGGCCTTGCAGCAGACCGGCCATGGCCTGGCGTTCGATGTCGGCACAGGCCGCACCCTGGGCGGCCTCGCGGCTGGCGATCAGCAAGGCGCTGGCCACCATCCGCGCCTCGTAGTGCAAGTGCGCCGGCAATGCGGGCAACAACTGTCTGAGCACGGCGTCACGCGCCGTCAGCAGCAAATCCTGGGGATCGGGCTGGTTCATGCGCGGCCTCCTTGGGTGAGCAACAGCAGTTCCTGTTCGAGCTCGCTGACCATGCGCCCGGTCAACGCCAGTTCCAGCGAGCGTTGCTGGCCTGAGGCATGGCGTTCGGCCTGCTGCAGGGCGATTACCGCCCAGCGCAGGTGGGCCATGACCTGCCAGAAACGCAGCGTTTCTTTGTCCAGGTCGAGTGGCGAGACGCTGCGGTAGCCGGCGAGCAGGTCGTCCAGGCGGCCGATGCCGCCCGCCACCAGGTCCGGCCGGGTAAACCGCCAGCAGCGTGCGGTGAACCAGCCCAGGTCTTCGCGGGGGTCGCCCCAGCCGGCGAATTCCCAGTCCAGCACACCGCAGAGCTCCCCTCCCTCGACCATGTAGTTGCCTGTGCGGTAGTCGCGGTGGATCAGGCAGGAGGCAAGGGGCGCAGGCTTGTTCAGCTCGCACCAGCGCAGGCCCCATTCGATGATCGGGTGGCTGCCCGGCAAAGCATCGAGGAACAGGCGGTACTGGTCGACGCTGGCCTGCACGGCGTCGGCCACCGGTGCAGGCAGGAACGCCAGCGCCGCTTGCGGTGGGCGCAGTTGGTGCAAGCGTGCGAGGTTGGCCCCAAGCGCCCGGCACAGCCCCGGGTTGCCCTCGGGGCCGCCTTGGCTGCTGGTCAAGCGGTGGCCGCCAGCGTGGCCGGCCAGGGCCTGCATGATGAAGAAATCGCGCCCGATCACCTGTGGCGTCTGGCACAGCCACAGTGGCTGGGGCACCTTCACACCCACGTGGTGAGCGGCGCTGAGCACGGCGAACTCCTGCTCGCGGCTCATGCTGGCGGCCACGGCGGAAGCCGCATCGGTGCGCAGTACCCAACGCTGCGGCACACCGGCAACCTCGGCCTTGATCAACCAGTTCTCCTGGATGGCGCCGCCTGACAAGCGCCCGCTGTGGGTGATGCGCACCGGCTGGCCGTGCAGGCGCTCCTGTAGATAGGCAGACAGCACCTCATGGGCGTCTGATACGTCGATGCGAGCACTGGATTGCTGCGCGAAATGGCTGCTTGGCATGGTCGGTCCAACTCACTGTTCACGAGTGCCGTGGCTCTAAGCAAGATGGTTGCCAGCTTCCTGTGAATTAAATATTCTCTTAAAAATCAATAGGTTGAATACCGTTTCCCAGCGCACTCAACGCCATTCAATTCAAACTTGAACAGCGCCATCGCACAGCTGAAACCGCCGTTCAATTCTGCACAGCAAGCCACTGCCCTCCCCCAGCAGAATTTCCCCGCGCCGGGCGTGCGCTCGGCTAGGATGTCTGGCCAAACCGATGGAACCTGCTAGCCATGCATCTTCCCGCGCTCAAACCGAACCAGCTGCGCCCGCCCGCCGAGCCGACCAAGGGGGTGGTGCGAGCGCGGCTGCTCGAGCAGCTGGCCAACGCCCTGGACGAAAGTAGCGTCGTGCTCCTGCAAGCACCGCTGGGCTATGGCAAGAGCACACTGCTTGGCCAGTTCACCCGCAGCCTGGCCGGGCCCTGGGCATGGCTGCGCCTGACCCGCGCCGAGAACCAGCCACTGGCCCTGCTGCTGCACCTGCACGCGGCGCTGCAACTGCCTGCGCAACAACGCGATACACCGCAGGCCGAGCACCTGTGGAGCCTGATCCTGGCCGACCTGGAGGCCCGCCAGGCGCCGCTGACGCTGCTGCTCGACGACCTGCACCTGCTCAACGCCGCGCCCGCCTGGCAGTACCTGGACACGCTGCTGCATTACCCGCCGCCTGCGCTGCGCCTGGTCGCCGCCAGCGAAGGGCCGCCCCCGCTGCCGCTGGCCCACTTGCGCCGCGATGGTCGGCTGATTGTGCTGGGCGCCCGTGACCTGGCCCTGGACAGCGAAGAGACGCGCCAGTTGGCACAGGCCCGGGACGTCAACCTGGGCAGCGATGCGCTGTACCAGCTGCGCGCCGGCAGCGAAGGCTGGCCCAGCGGTGTGCTGTTCTGGTTCGAGGCCTACCGCGAGGCACTGCACAGCACCGGCCAGGCCCCCGCTGACCTGCGCCCGATCACCCGCCAGGCCTATGCCCATGCCCGGCAGTTTCTCGAAGAAGAACGGCTGCAGCGCCTGCCCATGCCGTTGCGCGCATTTCTCGAACACACTGCCGTGGCCCAGGTGTTCGATGCAGGCCTTGCCAGCGAACTGGCCGCCAATGCCGATGTGCCCGCCGCGCTGCGCCAGCTGCAGCGCCTTGACCTGATCATCGAAGTCCCCCAGGGCAGCCACGCCGAGTACCGCTACCACCCTGCCTTGCGCAACAGCCTCTACCAACGCCTGGAACAACGCGACCCCCAACGCCTGCGCCAACTGCATCGCCAGGCTGCCAGCTGGCTGCTGGCCCAGCGCCGCTACACCGAAGCGATCTACCAGTTTGGCCGGGCACGCGACCTGGATGCCGTGCTCAACATCGTCGACCGGCACGGTTTCGAGCTGCTGCGCGAGGGCAAGGTCAACACCCTGGTCGATGTGCTCGACGAGGTCGCCGGCCATACCGGCAACGACAGCTTCACCTTGGCGGTGACCGAGGCCTCCACGGTGATGGTCACCAACGATATCGCCCAGGCCTGCCAGTGCCTGCACCAGCTACACGCCTTGCAGCGCCGCCAGGCAGTGCCGCGCCACCCCGAGCGGGTGCAGCAGACGGTGATGTTTTTGCGCAGCCGCCTGGCCTACCTGGGGGGCAACCTGGGGCACGCCCTGGCCCTCGCGGCGCGGGCACTGCAGCGGTTTCCCCAGCACAACGCAGCGCGCTCGGTGCTGTATTTCGACCGCGCCAACTGCCTGGCTGCGCTCGGCCAACTGGAGCAGGCCCACACCGAAGGCAGCCGCGCTCTGCGCGAGCTGCAGGGCTTTGGCCTGAGCGGCTACACCAACCTGCTGCAATTGTTGCTGGCGCAGATCGAACTGGCCCAGGGCGCCAACGATGCTGCATGGGCGCGCCTGCAAGGCATGGCCGAGCTGCCTGCCGCCGGCAGTTCGGGGCGCTTCTATCAACTGTTCCGCCACCTGGGCAAAGGCCTGGCACTGCTGCAAGCCAACCGCCTGGCCCAGGCACGCCAAGCCCTGGCTCAGGCCGAGGTGCTGGCACTGGGCTTCCCCCACAGCGCTGCCCTGCCGTGGGTGTTCCACCACCAGGCATGCCTGCACTGGGCGCTGGGCGAGACCGGCCAGGCCAAGGCACGCTGGGCAGAGGTACGCCGGCTGGCCCGCCAGAACCGTTTGCTCACCCTCTACCGCCAGGCCGGCGCCTGGCTCGCGCGCCTGGCCTTGCGCGACAATGAGCAGGACTACCTGCCCGACTGGCTCGACCAATGGCACTGGTGCCGTCGCCAATATGGCGAGCAACTCTTACCGGAAGAGTGGCTTGCCTATGCCTGGGTGCAACGCCACCTCGGCCAGCGCGACAAGGCCTGGCAGATCCAGCGGAGCTTGCAGGCTCAAGCGCAGGCCCAAGGCAACCGCCGCCTGCTGCTCGACGCACTGCTGCTCGACGCTGCCCTGCTACTGGACCGTGGCGCCCGCGACGACGCCCTGCTCTGCCTCGAACAGGCGCTGCAACTGGCCTGCACCTACGGCTTCGGCCAACTGCTGCAGTACGAAGGTGACGCCTGCCTGGAGTCCCTGCGCCAACTGCTGCTGCCCCAGGTGCGCGAACGCCTGGGCCTGGAGGCCCCAGCGCCCTCGCGCGAGCACCTGAATGCCCTGTTCCGGCCATTGCTGGCAAACAAGGAAAACGTGGAAAGCGCCTTGATCGTGCCGCTCTCGCGCCGTGAGCTGGAAGTGTTGCAGCGCATGGCCCGCGGGCAGAGCAACGGCCAGATCGCCGAGGCGATGTTCATCAGCCTGAGCACGGTCAAGACCCACATCAACAACCTGTTCCGCAAGCTCGACGTGGCCGACCGCGACAGCGCCCTGTGTTCGGCGCGCGAACTGCAACTGCTGGGCTGACCTCCACCTGGCCCTCGCTGCGATTCCACCCGCCATTCCACCCGGGGGGTGGACGCGGCGCCCGGGCCTGCCTGTTACAACATGCCGAGTCCACCCAGCCAGGAGTTCGGCATGCCCAGCTACACCGCCCCATTGCGCGATATCACCTTTGTTGCCCAGGAGCTGCTCGGCCTGAGCCGCCACTACCAACAACTGACAGGCTGTGAAGCCCCGGACGCGGCTACCTTCGCCGCCATCGTCGAAGAAGGCGCCAAATTCGCCGAACAGCAGCTGGCCCCGCTCAACGCCGTGGGCGACCAGCACGGCTGCCAGTGGCAGGACGGCAAGGTCACCACCCCGCCCGGCTTTGCCGATGCCTACAAACGCTTCGCCGACAACGGCTGGCTGGGCCTGGACAAGAACCCGGCCTTCGGTGGCCAGGGCCTGCCGCCGTCGCTGGGGTTCGTCAATTACGAGATGGTGTGCAGCGCCAACCACGCCTGGGGCATGTACGGTAACCTCGCTGGTGGCGCCATCAGCACCCTCAGCGAGCACGCTGACGAAGCCCTGCAGCAGCGCTTGCTGCCACCGATGATCGCCGGCCGCTGGGGCGGCACCATGTGCCTGACCGAGGCCCACTGCGGGTCGGACCTCGGCCTGCTGCGTACCAGCGCCAGGCCCCAGGCCGACGGCAGCTACCAGGTCAGCGGCAGCAAGATGTTCATCTCCGCCGGTGAACACGACATGACCGAGAACATCATCCACCTGGTGCTGGCGCGCATCGAAGGCGCACCCGCAGGGGTCAAAGGCATTTCGCTGTTCGCCGTGCCAAAGATCCAGGTCGACGCCCAAGGCCAGCTTGGCGAGCCCAACGGTGTGAGCTGCGGCTCCATCGAACACAAGATGGGCATCCACGGCAACGCTACCTGCGTGCTCAACTTCGACAGCGCCACAGGCTACCTGCTGGGCGAGGCCAACCGTGGCCTGAACGCCATGTTCACCTACATCAACGAGTCGCGCCTGGCGGTGTCCCAGCAGGCCCAGGCCCACGCCGAAGCGTCGTTCCAGGGTGCCTTGGCCTATGCCCGCGATCGCGTGCAGATGCGCGCCACACCCCGCCTGCGCAGTGACCAGCCAGCCGACCCGATCATCGGCCATGCCGATGTACGGCGCATGCTGCTGACGCAAAAAGCCTATGCCGAAGGTGGCCGCATGCTTGCCTACACCTGCGCCAAGGGCGTCGACCAGCTGCACCACGGCGCCAGCGCCGGCGTGCGCGAGGCTGCGGCGCGCCGCCTGGCGTTGCTCACGCCGATTGCCAAAGGCTTCCTCACGGAAACCGGCAACGAGGCCGCGCAACTGGGTATCCAGGTATTCGGTGGCCACGGCTACATCCGCGAGTGGGGCATGGAGCAGATTGCACGCGACGTGCGCATCACCGCGATCTACGAAGGCACCAACACCATCCAGGGCCTCGACCTGCTGACCCGCAAGGTGCTGGCCGATGGCGGCGAAGCCCTGGGCGAACTGCTCGGTGAAATCGAAGACTTCATCCAGAGCACAAGTGCCCCGGTCCACCTGGCCCAGGCTCTGCTCAAGCAAGTGATTGCCTGGCGCGAAGTCAGTGCCTGGCTGCGTGACGCCAGCGCAGGCGATGCCAACCTGATCGGCGCCAGCGCCTACGACTACCTGATGCTCAGCGGTTACACCCTGCTCGGCTACCTCTGGCTGCGCGCTGCCTGCGTGGCCGAACGGGCACTGGCTGCCGGCAGCGACGAGGTTGCCTTCTACCAAGGCAAGCGCGAGACCGCGCGCTTCTACCTGCAGCGCCTGCTGCCACGCGCTAACCTGCACGAAACGCTGATTCGCACTGGTAGCAACAACCTGATGGACATCAGCGAGGCCGCATTCGCCCGCTGATACCACCGCGCCGGTCAAAACCCCGGCAAGCGGCGCTTTACCCTGTGGGAGCGGGCTTGCCCGCGAAGAAAACACCGCGGTGCATGGCACCGGCTTCGCCGGTGTTCACGGGCGAGCCCGCTCCCACAGGGTCGGCCGAGCGCCCACGGCCCACCAACAGAAAGGTTACCCCATGCAACTCATCGACTATCGCCGCGAAAACCAGCTGGCCCTGATCGGCCTGCGCCACGCGCCGGTCAACGCCCTTGGCCATGGCTTGCGCCAGGCACTGATGCAGGCCTGCAGCCGGGCCGCTGCTGACCCCGAAGTGCAGGCCATCATCCTGCACGGTGAGCAACTGCCGTTCAGTGCCGGTGCCGACATCAGCGAGTTCGGCAGCCCACGCACCTGGGAGCCGCCGGCACTGCCCGAACTCCTCGATGCCCTGACCCGCATCGAAAAACCCCTGATTGCCGCCATCGACGGGGTGGCCCTGGGCGGCGGCCTGGAACTGGCCCTGGCTTGCAGCCATCGTCTGGCTACCGCCACCGCACGCCTGGGGCTGCCCGAAGTCCGCCTGGGCCTGCTGCCCGGTGCTGGCGGCACCCAGCGCCTGCCGCGCCTTATCGGCGTGGCCCCGGCGTTGGAGATGATGCTCAGCGGCGACCCGATCGATGGCCGCCAGGGCCTTGCCCTGGGTCTGATCGATCGCCTGGTCGAAAGCCGGCAGGACTTACTCGAAGCAGCCTGCACTTTCGCTCGCGAGCAACTAGCCCAACCGGCCCTGCCAAGCGCCCCTGCAACACTTTTGGCCGCTGGCCTGGAAAGCGACTTCTTCGCCAGCCGCGAGGCACAGCTGATCGCCCGCAAGCCCGGCCAGACTGCGCCCCTGCGCGTGCTCGCCGCGGTCCGCGCCGCCTGCGAGATGCCCCTGGCCGAGGGCCTGGCCCGCGAGCAGGTACTGTTCCGCGAAGCCCTGCAAGACCCACAGGCCACCGCCCTGCGCCACCAGTTCTTCGCCGAGCGCGAGGCGCTGCGCGTACCCGGCATCGACGCCAGCACGGCGCTGCGCAGCATTGACCGGGTGGCGGTGATCGGCGCCGGCACCATGGGCGCCGGCATCGCCATGAACTTTATCAACGCCGGTATCCCGGTGCGCCTGCTGGAGCTCAAGCCCGAAGCACTGGACCGGGGCCTGGCGCACATCCGCAAGACCTACGAAGGCAGCATCAAGCGCGGCAAGCTGGGCGCCGGGCAGCTCGAACAACGTATGACCCTGCTGCAAGGCACCCTCGATTACGCCGACCTGGCCGACGCCGACCTGGTGATCGAGGCGGTGTTCGAGGACCTGTCGATCAAGCAGCAGGTGTTCCGCACCCTGGACCGGGTGTGCAAGCCGGGCGCGATTCTCGCCAGCAACACCTCGACCCTGGACGTCGACCGCATCGCCGCCTGTACCCGCCGACCGCAGGACGTGGTCGGCCTGCATTTCTTCAGCCCGGCGAACGTCATGCGCCTGCTCGAAGTGGTGCGCGGCCGGCTGACGGCGCCCGACGTGCTGGCCACCACGCTGCAGGTCGCCAGGCGCATCGGCAAATTGCCAGTGGTGTCGGGCGTGTGCTTTGGCTTCATCGGCAACCGCATGCTCGAACCCTATGCCCGCGAAGCCCACCGCCTGGTGCTTGAAGGCGCCTCGCCAGCCCAGGTGGATAAGGTGCTCACCGGCCTGGGCCTGGCCATGGGCGTGTTCGCCATGTACGACCTGGCCGGCATCGATGTCGGCTACCTGGTGCGTCAGGCACGGCGCAGTGAAATCGCCCACGACCCGAGCTACTTCCGCCTGGCCGACGAGCTCTACAGCCTGGGCCGCTACGGCCAGAAGAGCGGGCGGGGGTTCTACCGCTACGAAGGCCGCGAACGCATCGAAGACCCGGAAGTGGAGCAGATTGCGGCGCAACTGGCGGCCAGGCTGGGCATCACCCGGCGCACCATCAGCGACGCCGAAATCCACGACCGCTGCCTGTTCATGCTGGTCAACGAGGGCCTGCAGTTGCTCGATGAAGGCATTGCCCTGAGAAGTGGCGACATCGACCTGGTGTGGACCAACGGCTACGGCTTCCCGGCCTGGCGTGGGGGCCCGCTGCACTATGCCCGCGAGCTGGGCCTGGACAACGTGCTGGCGGGCATCGAGCAACAGCGCGAAGCGCTCGGCGCCTATGGCCAAATGTGGCTGCAGCCAGCCCCGTTGCTGCGGCGCCTGGCTTCCAGTGCGAAGTTGCGCACGGCCAGCATCTGAGTCGTTCTCCCCTGTCATCAAGGACCCCCGGACATGAAAGAAGCCGTCATTCTCTCCACCGCCCGTACGCCGATCGGCAAGGCCTTTCGCGGCGCGCTGAACAACACTCGCTCGCCGAGCCTGGCCGCACAGGCCATCCAGGCGGCAGTTGCCCGCGCCGGCATCGCCGGTGATGAAATCGAAGACTTGGTAATGGGTACCGCGATGCCCTCCGGCACCGCTGGCTGGAACCTGGGCCGCATGAGCGCGCTGGCTGCCGGCCTGCCGGTGTCGGTCAGCGGCCAGACCCTGGACCGCCAGTGCGCCTCCGGGCTGATGGCAATCGCCACCGCCGCCAAACAGATCATGGTCGATGGCATGCAGGTGACCGTCGGCGCCGGCCAGGAAAACATCAGCGCGGTACAGGCGCGTAACCTGGAATGGGCATTGGCCGAGCAAGACAGCAGCGTGATCCAACGTGTCCCACACGCCTACATGCCGATGCTGCAGACTGCCGAGCACGTGGCCAAGCGCTATGGCATCAGCCGCGACGCCCAGGACGCCTACGCCCTGCAGTCACAGCTGCGCACCGCCGCCGCCCAGCGCAGCGGGTTGTTCGAGACCGAAATCGTGCCCGTGACAGCGCAGCAGTTGATCAAAGACAAGCAGACTGGCGAGGTCAGTTACCGCGAGGTGACCCTGACGCAGGACGAAGGCAACCGCCCGCAGACACGCCTGGAGGACCTGACCGGCTTGAAACCCGTGCTCGAAGGCGGCTGCATCACCGCCGGCAATGCCAGCCAGCTGTCCGACGGTGCCAGCGCCTGCGTACTGATGGACGCGCGCCTGGCCGAGCAGCGCAACCTTGAGCCGCTCGGCCTGTACCGGGGCATCGCGGTGGCCGGCCTGGCCCCGGAAGAGATGGGTATTGGCCCTGTGTACGCCGTGCCGCGCCTGCTCAAGCAGCATGGGCTGAAGGTGGGCGACATCGGCCTGTGGGAACTCAACGAAGCGTTCGCCTGCCAGGTGCTGTATTGCCGCGACAAGCTGGGTATCGACCCCGCGCGGCTGAACGTCAACGGCGGCGCCATCGCCATCGGCCATCCCTATGGCATGAGCGGTGCGCGGATGGTCGGGCATGCCTTGCTCGAAGGCAAACGGCGCGGGGTGCGCTTCGTGGTGGTGACCATGTGCGTGGGCGGTGGCATGGGTGCCGCCGGCCTGTTCGAAGTACTTTGACCAAGGGCCGACAGCATGCTTGCAAACACATTTTCCCTGGCTGATAAGACCGTGCTGGTCACCGGGGCCTCCAGCGGCCTGGGCGCGCATTTCGCACGCCTGGCCCAGGCTGCTGGCGCCCGGGTAGTGCTGGCAGCGCGCCGGGTCGAGCGCCTGCAGGTGCTGGCCGAAGCACTGCAGGCCAACGGCGGTGAAGCACTTGCCATAGCACTGGACGTGACACGCCGCGACAGCGTCGAACAGGCCTTCGACCAAGCCGAGGCACGCTTTGGCGTGGTCGACGTGATCATCAACAATGCCGGTATCGGCGACCCCGGGCGCTTTCTCGATATGAGGGAGCAGGACTGGCAACGCATGCTCTCGACCAACCTCGACGGTGTGTTTCATGTCGCCCAGTGCGCAGCCCAGCGCCTGGTCAAGGCCGGGCAGCCAGGCAGCATCGTCAACATCGCCTCGATCCTCGGCCTGCGGGTCGGCAGCGGCCTGAGCCACTACTGCACGGCCAAGGCCGCCGTGGTGCAACTGACCAAGGCCATGGCACTGGAGCTGGCCCGTTACCGGATCCGCGTCAATGCCATTGCCCCAGGCTACTTCAGGACCGAAATGAATGAAGATTACTTCGACAGCGAGGACGGCCAGGGCTACATCAAAAACCACGTGCCGATGCGCCGCCTGGGGCAACTGCACGAACTGGACGGGCCTTTGCTGTTGCTGGCCAGTGATGCCGGCGCATTCATGACCGGCAGCATCGTGGCCGTGGATGGCGGGCACCTGGTAAACCCTCTGTAATGCCCCAGTTGCTATAGACAAGGAGCCTGTATGCCCGTCACCGCTTACCTGCCCCGCGTGGTTGCGCTGGTTACCCACCTGCATCGCCCCGCCGCTCCCAGCCGCATGGCGCAATTGATCGAGCAAGTAAGCGCCGACTACCGGCAACAAGCCCGTATAGAGGTCATCGAAACCACCCTGGCCGACCTGCTGCCACTGGCGCGCGAGCTGGAAAGCCACCAGCAGGCAGACGTCATTCTGTGTTCCGGTGCTGCCGCCGATTACTTGCGACAGCACCTGATTACCTCGGTGCGGACCCTGCACCTGGGCGAGTTCGACCTGATCCGTGCCCTGGTGCAGGCCCGCGACCGGGCCAGCCGGGTGGGTATCCTCAGTTTCGGCCAGCCGTATCCGGAACTGTCGGCGATGCAGGCGCTGTTCACCCTGCAGATTCGCGAGCACACCTACACCAGCCTGGAGCAGGCCCGGGATCAGGTCGAACGCTTGGTCGCGGATGGCTTCGAGGTGATCATCGGCTCGCCAACGGTATGCCAGTTGGCCGACGCAGCAGGTGCCCAAGGGGTACTGGCGCTGGATGCCGAAAGCCTGCGCCATACATTCGACAGCCTGGTGACCCTGAGTGCCAAGGCTGGTGGCGCCCCCACACGCCGCCTGCCACGGCGCAGCCTTGAACAGCCCGATACGCGCCCGTTCAAGGCGCGCCATCGCTTCGAGCAACTGCTCGGTGACGCACCGGCATTTCGCGCCATCCTCAGCCTGGCTCAGCGTTACGCACAGGCCGACGCCACGGTGCTGATCACTGGCGAAAGCGGTACCGGCAAGGAGTTGCTGGCGCAGAGCATGCACCATGCCAGCCCGCGCCAACAGGGGCCGTTCGTGGCGATCAACTGTGCGGCGCTGCCCGAGTCGCTGCTTGAAAGTGAACTGTTCGGCTACGAGGACGGTGCCTTCACCGGTTCGCGCAAAGGCGGCAAGCCCGGCCTGATCGAGCTGGCGCACACCGGTACTTTGTTCCTCGACGAAATAGGCGACATGCCGGTGGCGCTGCAGACCCGCCTGCTGCGTGTGTTGCAAGAGCGCGAGGTGCTGCGCCTGGGTGCCTGCGAGCCGACCCCGGTTGACATCCGGGTGATTGCCGCCACCCATTGCGACCTGCCCGCGCGCATCGCCGACCAGCGCTTTCGCCAAGACCTGTATTACCGCCTGAACATCCTGCGCCTGGCCGTACCGCCGCTTCGCGAGAGGATCGCGGACATCGTGCCGCTGTTCAATGCCCTGCTTGCGCGTCACTGCCGTGCCAATGGCTTGCCGTCTTCAAGCGACGAGCACGTGCAGCAGCTTATGCCACTGATGCTGCGTCACCCTTGGCCGGGTAACATTCGTGAACTGGAGAACATCGCCGAGCGCGCGGCCTTTTGCCTGAGTACGCAGGGGCACGATGACGAGGTCGATCTGGCCACCCTGTTCCCGGAGTTCTTCGAGGCCGGCGCGGCTGCAGCGGCGAAGCGGCCCCTTGCCGCCACCGACAACCTGCGTAGCCTGGGCAAAGCAGCCGAAACGGCCCATGCGCGTCAGGTGCTGGACGGCTGCGACGGCGACATGGACGAGGCCGCACGGCGCCTGGGGGTCAGCCGCAGCACCGTCTGGCGGCGGGTGCGCAGCCTGGCCTGACCGGTCGTGGTTCCGGTTTGCATCCTGCACGTGGGCTCCTACAGTTTGAACGTAGCAACGCCGACGAGACCCCAGATGCGCAGCAATGAAGAAAGCGGCGCCGTTAATGCCAGACGATCCTTGCCAAAGATCCCGCGCAGTGTCTGGGCGCTGGGCTTCGTGTCGATGTTCATGGACATTTCCTCGGAGATGATCCACGCCCTGCTGCCAATTTACATGGTCACCGTGCTCGGCACCTCGTTGGTGGCGGTGAGCGTTATCGAAGGTATCGCCGAGGCAACCGCCTCGATCACCAAAGTGTTTTCCGGTGCGCTCAGCGACCGGCTGGGCAAGCGCAAGCTGCTGACCGTGCTCGGCTATGGCCTGGGCGCGCTAACCAAGCCGGTATTCCCCATGGCTTGCGGGCTGGAGTGGCTGATCGCAGCACGTTTCGTCGACCGGGTCGGCAAAGGCATCCGTGGGGCGCCGCGTGATGCGCTGGTGGCTGATGTCACGCCCCTCGAGTTGCGTGGTGCCGCCTTTGGCCTGTTCAACCTGCTGACCGGGGTGGCACTGCTGGCGGCCAGCGTGGTGGCAGGGTTGTTGTGTGGTGCGGGTTTCCAGGCAACCTTCCTGGTCGGCGCAGGGCTTGCCAGCACCACCCTGGTGGGGGTGATGCTGTTACGTTGAGCACACCGGACTAGGCCAACGCCGGTTCCTGCTTGAGCAACGACCAGCCCCCGTGCCCATCCACCTCCAGCCGGTGAGTATGGAACCCCGCCAGTGTGCTGCGATGGCCAACACTGACCAGCAGCGCACCCGGCATTTCCGTGCGCAGCAGCGAATACAGGGCGTGCTCGAGCCCTTCGTCCATCGCCGAAGTGGACTCGTCGAGGAAGACGACCTCAGGCCGGTTGAACAGCACCCGTGCGAACGCCAGGCGCTGCTGCTCGCCCACCGAGAGAATATGCGACCAGTCGCAACTGACCTCCAGCCGATCCGCCAGATGAGCCAGGTTGACCTGGCGCAAGGCCTGTTGCATACGTACTTCGTCCTCGGGCTTGCTGGCTGCTGGGTAGGCGATGACCGCCCGCAAGTCGCCCAGCGGCAGGTAGGGACGCTGCGACAGGAACAACGCCTGATGGCCTGGCGGGCGCCTGACCTTGCCTTCAGCATATGGCCAGAGGCCCGCCAGGGCACGCAGCAGCGTGGTTTTACCACTGCCCGACGGGCCCTTGATCAACAATGCCTGACCGGCGTGCAGGCTCAGGTCAAGGTCAGCGACAAGGGCATGCCCGTCTGGCCGAAGTACCTGCAGATCAGTGATTTCCAGCGCATGTTGCTGAGCCTCGGTGGTGACACGCGGCAAGGCGCTCGCTTGCTCGTTGGCATCAAGAAAACCGGTCAGACGGTCGAGGGTGGCCCGGTATTGAGCGAACGCATCGTAAGATTCGCGGAAGAACGACAATGAATCCTGCACCTGGCCAAAGGCCTGGGCGGTCTGCATGACGTCACCCAACTTGATCGCACCGCTGAAGAAGCGTGGCGCCTGGAGTATAAACGGGAACACCACGGCAACCTGGCTAACACCCAAGTTGAAACCACTGAATTTCAGGTTCCGGAACACCAGCGCCCATGCGTTGACGATCAAGGAGGCAAAGCGGCCCAGCAACGTGCCACGCTCCACCAAGGCGCCTTGGTAGAAGGCAATGTTCTCGGCATTCTCGCGCAAGCGCATCAGCGCATAGCGAAAGTTGGCGGTGAGTTTTTCATTGAGGAAGTTCAGGCGGATCAACGGGCGCCCCAGGCGGAAGGCAATCCAGGTGGCAACGATGACATACAGGTACACGGCAAACACCATCGCCCGGGGGACTTCCACACCGGCAACCGCCAGCGGTGCCGACAGCGACCAGAGGATCCCGGTGAAGGCTACCAGCGACACCAGTGCACTGACAGCGCCCAAGGCCAGGGTGACCGAATTGGTGACAAATGCATTGGCATCCAGCTCGATACGCTGGTCAGGGTTGTCCACCGGCTCGGCCAGAAACTGGCCACGGTAGTAGGCATCGCCGTGCATCCAGTCGTGGGTCAGGCGCTCGGTGAGCCAGACCCGCCAACGAATGCTGAATGCCTGGGTTACATAGAAGGTGAACAGCGAGCGCAGCACGTGGATGGTGGCCAGTACGGCAAAGACGCCGAGCATGTACCAGAAGGCGGATTGATCCAGCCCTTGCAAGGCACTGTAGAAGCCGTTGTACCAGAACGAGAACAGGACGTTCAGGCGCACCGAGAACAGCGTCAACACCAGCAACAGCGCAAACACCAACAGTGGCCGCCAACTGCGCCTGAAACTGAAGTAAGGCCCGGCAAGCTGCCAGAACTGGCTGCCCCAGCGTGTGCAACGGACAGCCAGTGTCGCGGCAGCGGTAAAGCAGACAAGGGTGATGAACGAAGCGATTGCCAGCCATCTCAGGCTCTCTTGCAGGGCCTGGTGCCAGTTCATGTCCATGGTGGGTATCCGTGCTGAGTATTTCCGCGAGCGTAGCATTGCCCTACGGTTCATCAGGCATTAATGACGTACATTTCATGATCCTGACCTGTTTCCGCTCCTACAGGGCACAACAAAAGGCCGGTGGATTGGTTTTGGCCAAAAAGACAAAACCCCTACCTGCATGCGCAGATAGGGGTTTTGCGAAATGAATCTTGACGATGACCTACTCTCACATGGGGAAACCCCACACTACCATCGGCGATGCATCGTTTCACTACTGAGTTCG